>Ga0070713_100002334_pt1 | contig 12376 bp, 7 predicted proteins | sample LARL82metaG_FD_65465 | JGI IMG/M metagenome (GOLD analysis project Ga0070713, IMG submission 65465) | Corn, switchgrass and miscanthus rhizosphere microbial communities from Kellogg Biological Station, Michigan, USA - LAR L8-2 metaG | ecosystem: Host-associated > Plants > Roots > Rhizosphere ... | reverse complement strand
CCGGGGTTCCTCCGAATCCCCGCGTCTCGACACTATCTCTTACTTCGACGATTCCGAGCCCCACCTAAACGAATTCCCTTATTTCACGAAGGTGGAAGAAAAGCGGGGCCGCGCAGGTTGCCACATCGACGTTGGATCGCAATCTTTCGAACCTCAAGCCAGAAGCCATCCCTTTCGAGCTACGCCTGGTTCTGGAGGCGGGCAACAGTCACCGGCGCAAGACCAATTCGTCGCCTATATGAAGGCGCAGGGAAACCGCGTTCTACTCTCTGGCATTGGAGGTGACGAGGTCACGGGCGGAGTACCAACTCCCGCTCCCGAACTTGAAGACCTTCTGGCACGAGGCCACTTTCGCGCGCTCGCTCGCCAACTTAAACTCTGGGCTCTCAACAAACGCAAGCCATGGTTCCACCTGTTATTTTTTGCTGCTCGGGGGTTCTTTCCCGCCGATCGAGTTGGCGCCCATGCGTACAAGCGCCCGGTCTCCTGGCTTACTCCAGCCTTCTTCAAACGTAATCCTGATGCGTTGTCAGGCTACGAGTCAAGACTCCGCTTGGTCGGGCCTCTCCCCAGCTTTCAAGAGAACCTATTTGCTCTGGGGACCTTGCGGAGACAGATTGCCGCTGCCACCTTTCCACTAGCTCCTCCCTTCGAGAAACGCTATCCGTTCCTGGATATCGGTCTGCTTGAATTCCTCTATGCCGTCCCACGCGAGCAACTCGTGCGCCCCGGTCAGCGTCGCTCTCTAATGCGCCGCTCTCTCGTCGGCGTTGTCCCGAAAGAAATACTGGACCGCAAGAGGAAGGCATACGTCACCCGATCGCCACGTGTTGCTATCTCGAATAACTGGGCCGAGCTGAAGGAAATTAGCGAAGACATGGTTTGCCGTTCGCTTGGAATCGTCGATTCCGTGGCATTCCTGGAAGCATTGGGGAAAGCCCGGACCGGCGTCGACGTTCCCCTGGTCCCTCTCCTCCGCACCTTGACGATAGAGTATTGGCTTCGCAGCCTCAAAACAAAACAAGTACTCCTTGAGGACGGCGACAACGAACAGACACGATCTGGTGACTAAATGCGAGTGCGCTCCGTTGACTGAGGCGCTTCGATCTAGAATTTGGCCCCAACCATGTGTACACAATCCAAATTAGAAAGGAGGTGAGCAATATGACATACAGCAAGCCAGAAGTTTTGGCACTGGCACCTGCTACCAATGCCATTCAGGGCATCGGAAAGGGCGAAGGTTCAGTCGAGACAGCCTTCCCGCACCAACCCTCAACCCCCGCGTATGAAGCGGACGAGTAATTGATCGACTGGCGGAGCGTCCAAAGGACCGGACGCTCCGGCTGTTTCATTCTCAGCCTAGGAGGAGATAAAAGGCACGGCATCGAACAAGCTGGAACTTGTGGCGCTGGCATCTGAATACAAAACTATCCGGCGTGCAAAATCAAATATGGAGACGAGGGAACCCAGCTTCCCTTATGAGCACTTGGCGCCAAATGCGTCCAAGGCGGACGTGTCACTGATCATCCACGAACGCGCCCAAGAGATGAACGCGCCTGTCCATTAAACTTTCCATCACCGACTGAGTCTTATCGGCCGCGCGCCTTCAGATACTTCTCAAACCAGGCAATCATGCGATTGGCCAAATCAACCTGGTTTGAAAAGCTCCAGCCATGAGGATCATGGTCTTCGCCTTCATACTTCGCGTATTCAACATCCCGGCCGAGTCTTCGCAAGCCTACAAATAGCTGGTCCGCAAGAAAAGGCGCAACTGCCGTGTCGCTCGATCCGTGGACGATGAGTAGTGGCGTCTCGACTCTATCGAGATAGAAAAGCGGAGAGTTTTCGATATACGTGTCCCGAACATTCCACAGCGTTCCGCCCAGAGCATCTTGGCCATCCTCTAACGAGGTTCCAAAGGCTGCTCCAGCCTTATCCATCTCCCCGTATTCCCCAATCAAATCACCCATTCCGTCAACTTCAATCGCCGCTTTGAATCGTTGCGTCTGAACGATCAGCGCGAGCGTGCTGTAGCCTCCGTTGCTGTGTCCTATCACTCCCATTCGATCCGGATCAACGATTCCCTTTTCAATCAGCTTGTTCACGCCTGGAAGTATAGTCTTCGCCAGATCGAACATCGGGGTGCCCACCGTTTGAGGCGCGTCAGGAAAAAGGACGGCGTATCCCCGTGTTGCCAGCAGTTGCATATTGAACGGTCCACGTGCATATCCGAACTGGTCGAGAACATTCGATTCGAATTCGCCACCGTAGACGTACACGATCAATGGATAGCGCTTCCCGTCCCGGTAATCTGGCGGCAGAAGCAATGCGCCTTGCAACTGTTGCCCATCGTCGCTCAACCAATCGATGAGCTTGGCTTCGCCCATTTTGTATTTTTCTAACTGTGAATTGAGATGCGTCAGTTTTTGGGGATGTCGGAACTCCGCGTCGCTGCTCCAAATCTCTCCAGAATTCTGAACATCCTCCGCGTAGTACGCTACATGTTGCCCGTCCTGAGTCGCCACGGGAGCGATACCACAGCTAAGGTAACACTGACCTCTCTCAAGCAATTTGCTGATTGCTCCATCAGTCAAATCGACCCGATAAAATCCCTCTTGCTTTCCTGCATCGTCATGCGTGACGACGACCGTCGATTTTTCATGGTCCGGCGTGAAGAGAGTGTGGCCCTTTCCAGAAACCAGTGTCAGTATCTGTCGACCAGGTATTTGGGTGACCTTAATGGCGTTGCCTTCCACCAACGAGGCCCGCCAAAGAGCTGTACCGGCAACAACATAGAGATGCCTTTCGTCGCCCCACAACGGTACGGATAGTTTGTAGGATGTCTTCAGTCCCCGCGGGAAATGAGTTATGTTGTGCGGGCGGCCCCCCTCAACATCCACGATGTAACAATCATTGACCTGGTCGTCGCTCCCTCCGGTGTAGTAGCTCAGGTACTTGCCATCGGGGGACCAGTTGAACTCCGAACCGTCCGTTTCAAGGCGGATATCGGAAACGACGATCCGTTCACGTTCTTCTGCCAGACCAACGACGGCGAGATCATAGAGAGTTTGCTGTGAGCCCGGTCTTTCAAAGCGCTTCGGAACCGTATACGCAACCCGCATACCATCTGGAGAGAGCGCAAACATGGCGATTCTCCGCCCATAGGCAATCACCGTGGCCCTGCCGTCGGCTACGTTGACCGAGGCCAGGTCCCGCAACGCTCTATCGAGACTCCACGGGGGCGACGTCGGAGCCTCCGTGCCTCGACTACGACTCGATTGATATAGGACGACGGTTGACTCCGCTCCTTTGTCGCTGACCGTTTTCGTTCCGAATTGGCCGGAGGAAACTCTTTTCACATATTCTTCGACAGAAAGCCCCTCGGGTACGACCGTCATGAGAAGACGCTGACCATCGGGTGCCCATTCTATCTTCTCGGTCCTAACATTTACGTTGGAAACTTTTCGAAGATTGTTATTGGCTAGATCGCAAATCCAAAGCCTCGCTTGACCACTCCCGTCTCGATCGGACAGAAACGCCACGCGCGTGCCGTCGGGAGACCAACTCGGGAGCCAGTTCGAGCCTTTTCCATTCGTGAGGTTTTTCGTCTGACCCGTTGCAACGTCGGAGATGTAGATGTCGGTCCCCGCTAAACCTAGAATAACGCCAGTGCGGACATAGGAATCTCCGCGCTCCGCCGGCTTGGCCCACGCGGAGCGGGCAGTGAATGCCAGCCATCTTCCATCAGGTGAAAACGCCATCCAAGGCATTCGCACCAGGGAACGCACACTGAGCGCATCCTCCACTGGAAGTGGCTCTAGCAGCTGTGCGCGACCTGCTTTGCTCACGGCAACGGTACAGATGAGCAGCACAACGCAGCGAACCAAGAACATCCTCTTCTGCTTCCATCTCATGGGTTTCTCCGGTTCGAATGTGGGCACGCGTACATCCGGCGGCTCCGCCGAACGAAGGCTGGATTTGTTACTGTATGGCCGCAATCCCGGGAGATACCCCTTCCCCGAGTGTGCGCAAGAACAGGACTGTCGGCAAAGAGATTGTCAGAACCCCTGTTATCTTCAGAATGTGAGCTTGAGTCCAAATTGGATTGAGCGAGGGCCGCCCAATTGGTAAAGCGAGCTGAATCCGCCGCCGCCCAAGTTGCCAGCATTTAGACTCTGCCCGAGTGTTTGCGTTGAGAGTCCGAAAGTCGGCTGAGCAGGCGTGGTGAAGAGACCATTGGGTGGCCCAACGTTAGGGTGGTTCAAGACGTTGAACATTTCAGTGCGAAATTGCAACTGGAGCGCGTCATGAATCGGAAAGATCCTGTGGATCGCGAAGTCCCACTGCGCTGCTCCAAAACCCCTCAAGGAGTTTCTCGGCACGTCCCCTTGCCTGACGGGCTCTCCCGTCGTCGGATCGACAGGAGGATCCTTGAAAGCGATCGGATTGATCGCCTTTCCACCCGGATACGCGCTTCGATACAAATACAAAGGCTGCCCAGGAACTGAGTCAGGTCGAACATCGGCCTCAATGACTTCGCTGAGTGTAGAAAAATCTCCATCAGAGACGTTAACCGGAGGTGCGGATCGGGCCACAACCACGTTGTCCACGGACCAGCCACGCAAAACGCTCTTTGCAAGCAAGTTGCGGCCCGGAGCGAGAACATCATACGTTAGACCGACGTTAAATGCCTTGCGGATGTCAAAGTCAGAAGGACCTCGGTTCTCGTTTGCGAATGCGGAAGAGGCATAAAGGTTGGACGAAAGAGACCCCGAGCCCGCGGAACCATCATCAATCGAATGAGACCACGTAAAGGAAGCGAGGGTCTGAAGCCCATGCGAAAGTCTCCGGTTGAATTGAATCTGCAGAGCGCCGTAATTCGAGGTGGCAGCATTTCCCGTAAGGCTCGCCTCGCCAAACGTGGGATTAGGAGCGAAGATCGTTTCCGTCTGCAGCAGCCGTCTGCCGACGGCACCGATGTAGGATGCTGAGATGGTCTGTTGCTTCCCCAAGGCTTGCTCGAGGGCAGCATTCCACTGAATCGTATACGGCAGTTTGATATTCGGATCGAATGCTGCCAAATTTCCCGAACCATTTGCGGGAACCGCGATCGGAGATGGCGTGGCGGCTGAAGCACTCAATGGAAACGTGCCGCCGAAGTTGAACTTAAACGACCCAAACGGATACGCGCCTGGGTTGAAAATGTTTCCTACCTGCGACGTCACAAGGTCATAGAAAACACCAACCCCGCCGCGCAGGACAGTCTGCCATTGTGGATTTGTCGATAGCTGGTAGGCAACGCCGAACCGCGGGGCAACAGCGTCGTAAGGAGTCTTGAAGACTGGCGTCCCGGCCGGAGACAACGCCAAATTTGAAAAATTGTTGAAATTGAACCCTGTCGCGGAAGGCAGTGACACGCCGTTCCTGGAAGTGGGCGCAAAGTCCACGTCCCACCGAAGGCCATACGTAACTGTGAATCGCGGATTCACCCGCCAAGTGTCCTGCGCGAAGATGCCGAGATTTTGAAGCAGCAGGTCTGAACTGATGGTGGACGTGATAGAGGAAAATTCGAGACTGCCCGTCGCGGCTGACGGCACGTTGCCGAAAAAGGCGAATTGTTCATAGCTCTCCGGCCCGATGAGGGGCATCAGGCGGCGAAAATCAAGGCCAAACTTGAGACTATGCGAACCCTTTTGCAGCGAGAAGCTATCGATGACGTTGATTTGCCTTTGCAAATTCGCTTCGTTTTTCCCTGCACCCAAAATACCATTCGTCAATTGCGCAATGTCGAACGAAAAGAGCGCATCGCGTGCCGTGAAAGGACTGGGCAAAGGCAGCGAAGCCAACGGTATAGAGCCCCCGAACCCGTCCAGGTATATATAACTAGTGGCGCTTGTCCTGCTGTAATTGAAGCGGAGATCGTTTGTCGTTTCTGACGATACCATCCACGTTGCGCCGACCGTCGCCGACTGTGTCGTGATTCGAGCTGGCTCGACCCCACTTAATGGAAGACCGCTAGCACCACGTATAGAGAGCCCGGAAGGCGAGAAGCTGTACCGCCCGAAGAGATTCCACTTGTCCGTGAGGCGATGGTCGACGCGCAGACTGTACGCATCGAGGGTGGCAGGGTTGGAATAACTGGCATTGAAAGCCGCGGAGCCCGTCGCCTTCTGGCCTGAAGACGGACAAGTGGGATCGGTTTCCGGTTTGCACGAAGCGAAGATCTCCGGACTGTTGGGATTTGGCAACGGAAACGCATTCAGATATGGCTGCGCGGCTGCGATTGCATTCTCACGGGTGTTTGTGGTGCCTCCTGGCGTGAAACTGGCGTCGGGAACTGTTGTAAGTGTGGTTTGCGGCAGCCGCAACCGCAACCCCTCGTATGAGAAAAAGACGAAGGTCTTGTCCTTGAGAACGGGCCCACTGAACGTTCCACCAAAATCATTCTGGCGCTCTTTCGCTTTGGGGAGCGTCGGATTGTTGGTGTAACCGTTAAACCAATCATTTGCGTCGAGAACGTCGTTTCGAAAATAATCGAATGCCGTGCCGTGGAATTCGTTCGTGCCGGATCGGGTAAGGATGGAGATTTGTGCTCCAGGCGTCCTGCCGAATTCTGGGGCATAAGTAGAAGTCTGAATACGAAACTCCTGCATGGCATCCACCGAAACCAAACTGTTGGTTCCCCCCAAGACACTGAAGGATGCTTCCGAACCGCCGAAAGTATCTCCCCCTTGGCCAATAGCACTACCGCCGACATTGGCGCTCACCCCGTCCACCATCCAATAGTTGGCGCTGGCACGCTGTCCATTCACGCTGAATTGTCCACTATCTCCTGGATTACTCGTCGTAAGAGCCACTCCGGGCGTGAGCAGAATCAACGATTGAAAGCTCCGCCCGTTCAGCGGTAGATTTTCAGCAAACTGCCGATCAACGACGGTGCTCACTGACGCATTCTCGGTATTGATCAGTGGCGCGCCGCCCTCTACGGTCACTATCTCGGAGGCAGCCCCGAGCGGCAACGTAAAGTTGATGGCGAGCGCGTCCTCTACGTGCAGGACGATGTCCGGCTTGATCAGCGTCTTGAAACCGTACTTTGATACCTGAATGCGATATGGACCAGGAGGAAGGTTGGGAATCGCGTAGATACCCTCACTGTTTGTCGCACCTGGATAGGAGATCCCGGTGGCATCGTTGACGATCAACAGCTCGGCATGCGGGATTGCCTTACCAGCTGGATCAAACACGATGCCGCTGATGGTCCCGTTCGTAGATTGACCGGCGACAATCTGCAGTGCAAAAAACACGATCAGCAGCAGCCGGATAAAGTCTGTCCGTCTCACGAGGAGGCTCCTTCAACAAGGGCGCAGGATTGATGTCCTGTCATCCGGTCTACGGACGAACCTTCGCGTTCTTTATCAAGATTCTCTCAAAGATTTCGCCCGATGGCTCCGAATCGCGTTGCCTGGGTCTGTCTGAGGTCGTCGCAGTCTTCAGGGATGGTTGGGCTGAACGCGAAGGTAGGCGAAGAGCAGGGGTTTGCCGCTCGGATGCGGACTGCCGCCGTTCGGCTCGACGGTGACAAAGACTGCATCAATCTGCTCAAGCGTCTTGGGGTTGTTGGACTTCAGAACCCAACGCTTCTTATTCGCGTTGTCCTCATAAAGGACGCCGAGATTCACCGCATGATCGCGATCGGGTCCTCTGCGCCCCCAGGCCTGGAATGTGCTTGTGCGTTCGATACCCGGCTGCTGATCGAGATCGTAGGCATAAAAGATGAGCGATTTACCGCTGGTATAAAACACTCGCCCAAAGGGTTTCTGCGTGTCTCCGGTCTTGGCGACATCGTAAACCTCGGCGATATAGAGATCACGTGAGCTCATCAATTCCCGAATGTCGCGGTCCTTATCCAACAATTCTCGCTCGCGGGCGATTTCTTGATCGCGCTCGCCTATCGATGCCGTGAGCCGGTTGGCCTTCTCTTCTAGCGCTGCCGTGCGCGCGCTATCCTGAGCACCCTGATTGTTAAGAGAATTCAATTTCTGCTGAACGCTCTCGAGGTTTGCGCTGGCGAGTTCGAGTTGTTGTGACAGGTCTGCACGCTGCTGTGCGAGTCGGAGTCGGTCGGCTTCCTTGTCGCTGAGATCAGTCTGGGTCTGGGACAGCTGCGTTTTGAGACGTTCGATCTCAGCCGCTCTCTCCTCAAGCTGGATGCGCAGCGCGGCGAGCTGTTGGTCCGCCCCGCTCGTCGCGGGTGCAGGTGTTCGCCCCGAAGCTGAGGTCTCGGGAGCGGTCGCGGCGTCCGACGCGGGCCTCGAAGCAGTTGGTATCGAACCGCGAGGCGCCAGAACGAGTCCTCGGCGAATGCCGGTCCGATAGGCAATCAATCCTAAGGCAGCGACGAGCAATAAGGCGGCGGCAAACTGGACCCACATGTGGCGCCACAGCGCGTCTCCCGAAGAGGCACGCACGACCGGCGGTGCCAGAGGCCCCGGCGGCAGTTGCGATTCCCCGGATTCGCGCTGAATTGGAGGGCGCTCACTTTCACCGAGGCGCGCGAAGAGTTGCGCTTCAGCCTCGTCCTGTGACCAGGCGTATGCCGCACGTTTCTCTTCGACGGGGTCGGCAGCCCAGGCCGGAATCACGCGGTCGACAATTGCCTGATACTGCGCCATGATTTCCCGGCAGGACGCGCACTGCGCCAGGTGCACATTCAGTCTTCTGCGCTCCTCTGCGCTCAGAGACCCTGTCGTCGCGGTGGCGCAAAGCTCCAGAAACTCGTCATGGGATTCATCTGGCGGCAAGGGTCCGGCTCCTCCGCTGGCGCCATGTTCTAGCATATCGCTCATTTCTCTCGCAATTCCGGCGCAAAAACAAGTTTGCGGATCTTCTCCAGCCCTCGGTAGTAGTGATTTCTGACGTTCCCGACCATTTGCTTGGTATGCTCAGCGATCTCTTCGAATGTATAACCCTCGAAGAAATAGAGTTGTATCGTCCTCCGCTGATCGATGGAGAGTGCTTCCGCGATCTTACTCAGCATCTCAGTTCCGAGCGACCCTTCGATGGACCGTTCGTAAAATGCACTATCCGCAATCGGTCCATCCATCGAGAGAAAGGTCTCGTCGAGTTCCGCGCTGGCGTAAAAATTGCGCGATGCAAGGTGGCGACGCCGGTCGATCGCCCGATGATACGTTACCTGGACGATCCACGAGCGCGCAGAGCCGCGGGATGCATCGAAGAGCGCCCATTTGCGGAAGATAAACAGAAAGACTTCCTGCAAGAGATCTTCAGCCTCGGCCGCATCCCGCAAGATGCGGTAGGCGACCGTACGCACCAAGCGCGCGTAGCGCCGGAAGAGGAGCGTCAGAGCGCCATGATTGCCTTCCCCGAGCTGTTCGAGAAGGAATTCATCGGAAAGACTCTCGGTGTTTGTCCCGACATGGCTTTGACCAGGCCGTATCGGGCCATGTCCCCCGAACCCGTCTGTCTTGGACTCCTCGCTTGCGGTGGTCGAGGCAATGGAGAAAGGGGAGGCGGCTTCTGAATTCACGCTACGCTCCCCTCTTGTTTCGAGCGCCCGATGCTGCAGGCCAGTATTTGGCGGAAACCCCCTGAACTCGAGTCGACACTACTCCCTCAGCCAACGAAGAATTGCGTGTGGTTGCCCAGCACAGCATTCATTTGAGGTTTTGTCGGTAACTGCCCGTTGGCCTATCACCGACAGAAGTGGACGATAAGTCTTGAGATGGCCAAACGTCGAAAGCAAGTTCAACCTCTATCTGGAGTTGAAAAGGCGTTTGGGGATGCGATGCGGACGATCCGGCAAGAGCGCGAAATCTCGCAGATGGGGCTGCACGCTCGGACGGGATTGGACAGGACGTTCATCAGTGATTTGGAACGAGGCATTCAATGCCCCAGCCTTCGGACAATTTTCCGGGTTGCAATCGGACTCGAAATTTCTCCGTGCACGCTTCTCCGAAGAACGGAAGAGTCATCGCATTTTGTCCCGCCGTCAGAGCGCGATTCCGGATAACCGCCAGATTATCGCTATAAGCCTAAAACTTCAACATTAATGTTGGCCAATAGCCGGTGTCGCGATTTCTGGATCAGCTGTAAGGTCGAAGGGACTCATGGAGAGCCTCGTTCTTTTTGGCCGGAAGATACGTTCAATCCGCGAAGCTGCGGGGAGAACACGGGAAGTGGTTGCCGAGGACGCGGCGATTACTCCCAACTATCTGGGCGAAATTGAAAGAGGAGAGAAATGGCCCTCTCTGGATGTCATAGTCTCACTTAGCAAAAGCTTCGCAGTGTCTCCGGCTGCATTCTTCGAATTCGAAGCCGAGGAGTCCGACCCTCGCATTCTTCGAGAGAGGTTAGCTCGAGTTCTGAAGGATCGGAATACAGACCAGTTGCAGCAGGCCCTTCGGCTACTAAACGCCCTACTCCATTCATGACCGTTTGCCACAACATTTCTACCGAGATCGCGCCGACCGCAACTCGCTGCTTCCATCCGGCTGTATCAGTGGCACAATGAACTTATAAGGAGCCGGTTCCCTGCCCTATTCTTCTGGGAAGGGTGCCCTTGTGCATCACGTTATGGCTCAATCAACGATTCGCAGTTTCGCCGATTCCCTGCCGCAACCGACACCAAACAGAGTCTGGACTATCGGGTCAGTATCGGCCAGTTTGGCCGCATTCACTGTTTCGGTGATTACCTTTGTCGTCTATGGTGCTGACGTCGGTCGCGGAGTACTCTTTTTTGCCCTCGCAATTCTATGCGCCGTCGTCATTTTTCATGCCCGCTTCCTCCACTTGGCGAGAGAACAATACCGTCAATCGAATGGCCTCCTTTTAAGCAAGGAGCGCGAATTTCAGTCCATCTTTGAGAACGCATTAGACGCAATTCTCGTTGTGGATGGCAAGGGCATTTGCCAGGATGCCAACCCTTCTGCCTGGGACTTATTCGGTTCGAGCCGTGACCGCATTATCGGGCAACACGTCAGGGTGTTCTATTCCGATCCGCACGATTTTGATTCAATGTGGGCACAGCTGCTGGCAAGCCACGCGTACCAAGGTGAAGCGGAATTTGTGCGCGCCGCCGGTGCAACCGTCTCCGCGGAATTCACCGCAGCCGCCCACTTTCTCCCCAACCGGCATCTCATGATTCTCCGGGACATCACGCTGCGCCGCCGGGCGCAACAGGCAGTCAATCAGAGCCTCGTTCTCGCGAGGTCGTCTTGGCAGGAAGCCGACGCCCTGCGCAGAGCCACTCTTGCGCTGACCGAAGACCTGCGTATGGACCGGGTCCTTGATACTCTGCTCGAAACATTGGCCCGGTTTGTGCCGTACGAACAAGCACAACTGCTACTGCTTGAAAACGGTCCAAGGCTATTCGTGGCGCGGGAGGCTTCGCCGAATGGCGAATCCGCGCGGGGCCGTGGCTTTCCCGAAACCATGGAAATGTCGGAATTCCCAATCCTTGCAAGGCTGTTCGAGCGCCATGAAGGACTTCTAATCGAGGATACCCTTCAGGAGAAAGACTGGAGACCACTAGCCAATAAATCACCGGTACGCTCCTGGATAGGAGTCCCGATAAACTCTTCAAATCAAATCGTGGGCGTACTTTCGCTTGCGCACTCCAGCCCAGCCTCGTTTTCCCTTAACCACCTACACCTCTGCCGAGCCCTTGCAACTTCAGCGGCGGTCGCGATCCAAAATGCGCGACTATACGAACGCGCGGAGATCTTCGGAGCCGAACTTGAGCACCGGATCGACGAGTTGCGCCGGGTCCGGCAGACGTTGGAAGAATCAGAACAAGGACGGCGCGCATCGGAAGATCGCTATCAGAAAGTGTTCCGGTCGGTTCCGGTTGCCATCTCAGTGACATCGCTTGCCGAGGGAAGATTTGTTGAAGTCAACGAGACATTCGAACGCCGATTCGGCGTTGCGCGCAAAGAGTTGCTGGGCCGTTCGTCCACCGAGCTTGGCTTCTGGGAAAATCCTGATGAGCGTTCAACGTTAATCGGACAGCTCCGCCGCGGCGTAAGGGTTCGCGACGCAGTCGCCCGGCTTAAATCGAAGTCCGGGCTCTATGAACCCACGCTTTATTCCGCTGAAGTAATCGACCTCGATGGCCAATCCTGTCTCCTGGTCGTAATCGAAGATCTCCCTTGCACCCCTCCCAGCGTCTGAAACTGATCTGCGTGGTCATCTTTGCGATTGGTGAACAATAAGATTCAAACGAGCCGCTGGTCACATTCGCGACCACAAGATCAGACAGAGGCGGAATACTCCGATCTTTCCACGCTGAGTTTTCAACACTTGCGTTTGAAATGGTCCGATCGCCTTCCACTCAATATTCAGATGATCGACAGTGGAA
>Ga0070713_100002333_pt1 | contig 12376 bp, 10 predicted proteins | sample LARL82metaG_FD_65465 | JGI IMG/M metagenome (GOLD analysis project Ga0070713, IMG submission 65465) | Corn, switchgrass and miscanthus rhizosphere microbial communities from Kellogg Biological Station, Michigan, USA - LAR L8-2 metaG | ecosystem: Host-associated > Plants > Roots > Rhizosphere ... | reverse complement strand
GGCGCCACCGTGATCGGCACCGTCGGCAGCGACGAGAAGGCAAAACTCGCCAAGGCTCATGGCTGTGCCCACACCATCGTCTACACCCGCGAGGATTTCGTCAAGCGCGTCGAGGAGATCACCGAAGGCAAGAAAGTGCCGGTGGTATATGACTCCGTCGGCAAGGATACCTTCTTAAAGTCGCTCGACTGCCTGGCGCCGCTGGGGGTCGTGGCCCTGTTCGGCCAGTCTTCCGGTAACGTCGAGCCGCTCAACCTTGGTCTGCTCGCGCAGAAGGGATCGCTCTACGTCACCCGACCGACACTCAACACCTATGCCGCCAAGCACGAAAACCTCGTCGCCATGGCGAAGGAGCTGTTTGAGGTGGTGCAGTCAGGCGCGGTCAAGATCGAGGTTCACCAGACCTATCCGCTAAAGGACGCCGCCAAGGCGCATACCGATCTCGCCGCGCGCAAGACCACGGGATCGACGGTTTTGCTGGTGTGAGCTCGTTTCGCTACGCGCGTTGCCTGCTCAATCGGGCAACGCGCACAGCAGTCCTTACTTCGGCACGGCGGCCGGCGCGCGCTCCAGCGCATCGTCATGGCCGAGCGTCAGCACGGTGCCCATGGCGATGATGCCGAGCCCTGAGAGCAGCAACAGGCCGCCTGCGTAGCTGCCGGTGTGGTCCTTGATCCAGCCCATCGCAAACGGCCCGGCGAATCCTGCAAGGTTGCCGATCGAATTGATCACGGCGATGCCGGCCGCGGCCGCAGCCCCGGACAGGAAGGCCGTCGGCAAGGTCCAGAACACCGGCAGACAGGCGAAGATGCCGAAGCCGGCCACGCAGAGCGAGAGCATTTTCAGCGTTGGATCGTCGAGCGCCGTGGATACGGCGATGCCGGCAGCGGCGACGAACAGCGGAAACGCGGTATGAAAACGCCGCTCCGCCACGCGATCCGAGCGCCGTCCCCACCAGACCATGGCAACCAGCCCGACCGCATAGGGCGTGGCCGAGACCACGGTGGTCATGAAGGTGGTGAGGCCGAACGCCTTGACGATCTGCGGCAGGAAAAAGCCGAGCCCGTAATTTGTCGCCACCGCGCCGAAATAGACCAGGCTTAAGCCGATCACCCGCGGATTGATCAGCGCCTGCGCCACCGTGAATTCGTGTACCGCCTCGCGTTGCCTCTGCTCGAGCGTCAGTCGCTCGGCGAGCCATTGGCGCTCGTCGGCGGCGAGCCACGCCGCGTCGGCCGGCCGGTCGGTGAGATAGAAGAAAACGACGCCGGCAAGGATGATCGCGGGGACCGCCTCGATGACGAACAGCCATTGCCAGCCGGCTAGACCAAGGCCGCCGTGCAGATTGAGCAGCAGGCCGGAGATCGGCGCGCCGATCACGGTGGAAAGCGGGATCGCGGCCATGAAATAGCCGACGATGCGGGCGCGATACTCCGCCGGAAACCACAGCGTCAGGTAAAAGATGATGCCCGGGAAGAAGCCGGCTTCGGCCGCGCCCAGCAGGACGCGGATCAGATAGAAGCTGTTCTCGTTGCCGAGCCCGGTGACGCGGCCGATGTCGGGAATGAAGGCCATCAGGCCGGAGAGGATCCCCCAGCTCAGCATGATGCGGGCGATCCATTTGCGCGCGCCGAAGCGCTCGAGCAGCAGGTTGGATGGTACTTCGAAGATGAAATAGGCGATGAAGAAGATGCCGGCGCCGAAGCCGAAGGCCGTCTGCGACAGGCCGAGATCCTGGTTCATGGTGAGCGCGGCGAAGCCCACATTGACGCGGTCGAGATAGGCGACGAAGTAGCAAATGATCAGGAAAGGTACGAGGCGTTTTGTAACCTTGGCGAGGGTAGACGTTTCTAGAGTGTTCATTTTGATGAGCCCGTTGGAGTTTTGAAACACGCCCGTGGGGCGAAGCGTTCCCGGGCTTGCGAACACCCTGACAACATTGTGAGGAATGATGCAAGATCCGGCGACGCAGGTGCAGCGCAAAAAATTCGCGAACCGTTCTGCGTCGCGCAGTCGTGCTTCTTCATCGCGCCATGGAAATAAGCCGCCGGATTATTCCGCCGATATTGTCATGGTGTCGGCGATGATGCGTTAATGTCGTGTTGGATTGATGCGAGGGCGCCGAGCGGGCCGGCCCGATCACCTCGGGGCGGCGTGGAGGCCACGCCGCCCTCCTTAGGTTCACCATCGAGCCATCGACATGAAATGGCGGACTATTCCGGGGATGCCGGCATGGTGGTAGCGGCGAACGTGCGTTCGCGGGGTGGGCTCTTGGCCGGAAGCCGCCGGCTGATCGGAAGACCCGATACGCGCCGGCCCGATCGCCTCGAACTGCGCCTTCTGCTCGTCACTCAACTTGTCATAGAAGTCGTCAAGCGCGGCGCGCACCGTCTTGACCGCCTGCAGCATGGTGCCAAGCCGATTGGCGATTGCCTCAAGCCGCGCCGGCGGCGTGATCGGTTCCGCCGTCGGGCAGGAGGCTTTCAGCGTTTCCACCGCCTTTGCACTGGCCTGCTGCAGCTCCGTGAGGCTCGCGCGTTGCGCTTCGGTCGGGTGAACCCTGGCTTCAATTTCGGCCGCCGGCCACTCCGCCACACCGGCCTGCGCAGCTCCGCAACTCTGCACGAGCGAGCCGTTGCTGTTGCGCGCGGTCTCGGCTCTGCGCTGGCCTTGTGCGAGCGCGGTCAGACGGGCCCGCTGTTCATCGTTCAGCAGGTCAAAAAACTTTTGCAGCGCGGGCTGGACCGTGTCGACCGCCGATATTATTGCCTCGATCCGCTGTTGCATGGCTGCAAGCCGTCCGGGCGCGGTCAGCGATATCTGGGTTGGGCAGGCGGCCTTGATGTCTTGCGCGGCCTTCACCGAGGCGTTGGCGAGATCATCCAGGGCGGCGCGCTGGGCGTCATTCGGCTGAATGACCTGCTGGATCTGGTCGATCGGCAGACCCGCGATCGCGCGGCTGTCGTCACCGCACAGTTGCGCAAGCTGCTCGGATGAAGCGTTCGGGGCCGCCGCGGCATAACTCGCTCGTCCAACCGTGGCCTGAGCCTGAGACCCCGCACCGTAACCAGGGCCACCGCTGCCTGCCGGCAGATAGCCTACGAGATCATCATAGCCGTAGGGTGCGAACACGCCGGCATAGATGTCATTGTAGCCGTAGTCCCAGAACAAGGGATCATAGCCATAGCCCCACAGCGTGTAGTCATAGATGTCGTAATAGGCGAGCGGCCAGAACAGCGGCCCGACCCAGCCGAATCCACCATGGCGGTGCCGCCACCATCCATGGCCGCCGCGGCCGTCGTGCCATCCCGCCGTGGCCGCGCTCGCAAGGAGTTGCGCGCGGGCGTTCGGGTTGCGGAGCGCGGTCGGATTGTGCAAGGCGCCGGCGACCGGTCGCGAGTTCAACGTGTTCCGCACCGCGTTCGATTTTGCGATCGCGGCCCGATTCATGGTCGCGGTACCGTTCGGGCCGATGCTCGCGTTGGCATTTCGGGAGTTCCGGCTGAGAGCGGCGTTTGACCGGGTGATCGCGGCCGACCGGGTAATCGGGGCATTTGTCCTTAGCGCTGCAGCACGGCTGGCGGTCCGGCTCGGACCGCTGCGAGCCGCAAACGAGCGCTGACTGCGAAACGAGGGACGCGCCGCAAAGTGGGATATCGCCGGCCTGCCAGCGAAGCGAGGTGCGCCGCCGACGCGAACGCCGCCAAAACGCGGTCCACCGCCGGCGCGCATGGCGCCGATCGCCGGCCCACCGCCGACACGGGGAGCTCCGCCGAAGTGCATCCCGCCGCCGCCTCCGCCCACGCGCATTCCGCCGCCGCCGCCGAAATGCGGCGCGCCGCCCATGGGATGTGGAGCTCCGCCGCCACCGCCACCGATACGAACTCCGCCTCCACCGCCTCCGCCAGGTCTTCCCGGCCCTGCATAGGCAGCGCCCGCGAGAGCGGCGATCACAGCGGCAACGGCTAAAATCTTGGCGTTTGGGAGAGCTTTGACGTTTGACATGGCACCCTCGGGCGCCCCCACAAGTCCCCAATGCGAGCAACTCAATCGAGCTTCATATAACCCCCGCACGGTGACAAAGTTCCAGCAATGCGGCTCACGGCGTCGAAATCGGCGAGCCGGGTGCAATGCAATAGCTTTCGCTAGCTGCCGAACAAGCTTAAGGATCAGTCGCGCGCGTTCTTGAAGATGCGGCTATGCTGTAAGATGCGGCTATGCTGTCTCATGCTTTTGCAAATCCCGCGCGTGGTCGAAATCGCCGGCTTGCCGGCCGGCGTCGGTTTCATCGATGGCGGGGAGGGCGGCCTCGCTGAGAATGTCGGCGGTAATATCCTCCACCGAGGCATCCGCGATTTCGTGGATGAAGTTGATATTCTTGTATTCGCCGGACGCCACGCGCGAAATCACCTCGCGCCTTGTGATCTCGGGATCGACCACGGCCTCGCGGCCGCGCCGTCCATAATCGATCATCACGACGAAGTATTGCAAAGCCGGTCGCCTTCACGCTTTGGAGGTCGGCATTATTTCTGAAAATCAGAAATTAGTCAAGGAATAATTCCGAAAATCAGAAACACGGCGCCGTTCCGCAGCCGAAGCCGCGCAACCGGCCCGAATCGGCCGGGCCCGCCGGCGCCGCGCGACCATCATTTTTCAGAAGCCCTCGCCTTGCGCGCGCGGCCGGCGGCCTTGCCCCGCAAACGTTCAATCTGGCCACGAGGCAGCGTTACGCAGATTTCCCCGATCCATTCCAGCTTGACGCCAGTGATCGGCTTGGCATTGAAGCTCGTGAGGTTGACGAGGCTTGTGGATTTGCCGCGCTCGATCGTTTTGAGGTAGCGCTCGCCGGTTTTCAGGCGCACCGCCGCCTCTTCGCCATAGAAGCTCGCAAGGGGATGGCGTTGTTCGCGGTAGACCACGATGATGTCGCCATTCTCGTATTTCGGCAGCATGGAATCGCCTGATACCTCGAAGGCGATGGTCTCTTCCGCAATAGGAAAGGGCAGTTCAACCTCGCCAAGGCCTTCGGCGGGCACCTGCCCGTGCTCCGGCTCGATCGAGGCGCCGGCGCCGACGCGGCCCATGATCGGCACCGAATTCAACTCGAGATATTCGATAATCGGCGCAATTTCCGATGCCTTGATCAGGCGCAGCCCCGACAGGATCTCGGAAACCGCGCCCGGCCGTACGCCCATCGCCTGCGCCAGGCCGCCCTTGGTCCTGCCCGGCTTCCCCAGTCCCCGCTCGATCATCGCAATATCCAGCATGGCGGCCATCTCTTTCGAATTTCAGAAATCATAGCAATTCCGATTATCAGAAATCAAGCTTGACTTTTCATTTCGGAATATCAGAAATTAATTCGCCTGGGTGGAATCAGGGTCGATCCCACGTCCACCCCGCACAAAGGCAAAAAATCATGCAAGCGACCGACTGGGCGCCGGAGCATTCCGCTGCGCTGCGCGAATTCTTGGCCAAGGGAATGTCTTATGCGAAGGCCGCGGACGCCATCAACGCGAAGTTCGGAACCGCCTATAGCCGCAACGCCGCGATCGGGCGCGGCAAGCGGATGGGGCTCGCCGGTCCGGAAACGCCCAAGGAGCCGCGCCGAGTGCCGCGCCGAACAAGCTCGCCGCGGCCGCGCAAATCGCGCAAGCGCCGTGCCGCCGGGCCGGTGCAGCCCAAGCCGGTGCAGCCCAAGCCGGCGTTGGTGTGCAGCGAACCCCTCAAGCTCCGTTGCGTGGGCATCAAACCGCGCCTGCTTGCGCTCATCGATCTCGAACGCGGCGACTGCCGCTATCCCTATGGCGGCGACAGGGACGGCGAAGCCATCACGTTCTGCGGCCATCCGAGGCGCGAGGGCTCGAGCTACTGCACCGCCCATTTTCGTTTGACGCGCGGCGAAGGCACCGCCTCGGAGCGATCAGCCGGTCCGGTGGTGCTGCGGCTGGTGCGGGCGGCCTGACCGCCGCGGCAGTCGAACGATTTTTGCAAAAGGAGCATCAAGTGGCACGTGCGAAACGCAACAAATCCCACCGGCTCGCCAAGGCGCATGACCGGCGCCCCCGGGACCTGCCGCTCAATGCCGAGGTGGTAGCGATCGAGGTCGACGATCCGCTGGCGCTGGAGCCGGGCGAGAAGATCGTCGCCTTGCGCTCGATCCGCAACGACCCGCTTGGCCGGCTGCATTCGCACCGACAGATCGACGAGGCGCAATACCGGGGTGGGCGGGCGTTCCAGAACGATTGGGAGAAAGCCGAGCGCGGCCCACAGGTCGTCGATCCGACGCGCGAATATGTTGACGGCGTGCAGAAGCGGGAGCCGGTCACCGAGGGCCAGCGCAAGGCGGTGTTGCGGCTCGGCCGCGTCGAGCGCGAGCTTGGCGCCGACGGCGCGGCGCTTGTGCACGAGGTGCTGGTCAAGGGGCTCTCGATGGAGCAGGTCGGCCAGCGCCGCAACTTGCGGACCCAGCGCTGGCGCGACTATTTCGCGTGGCGGTTTTACGAATGTCTCGACCGGCTGGCGCTGATCTACGGCTTCGCGACGGAGCAAACCGGCGCCGCGAGGACAGTCAGGCGTCCGGTGCGTTCCGAAGCGCGTTGACGCGTGCCGACGCCGTGGTGAGATCGAGTCCTTCCCGCATCCGCAGCACCGCCACCGCATCCTTGATGCGGCCCTCCCTCGCCAGCATGCGGACCGGATCGACGGCGGCCGGCCGCGAAGCGTCCTTGAATACCGCGTCAAGCACGGCGTTGCGCATGGCGTTGTGACGCTCGTAGTTGGGCTCATAACCGGTTGTCAGCGGCACAACGGCCGACGCCGTCACCAGGCTAAGGCGGCAGGACAGCGCTGATGCGCTTTCAGGAAATGGAGCGATCTCGACCCTGGCGTCCAGGATCTCCTCGAAGGGCAGGCGTTTGCGCATCAAGCGCAACACGTCAAGCCGGCGTATGGCGCAGATCCGCCCAATCTTGTCGAACGTCACATCAGTTGCGCGCAGGAAGGCAAATGCAAACACAAGAAACAACGCGGCCGGGATAAGCACGCTGGGCTGATCGCGGACGACGGCGGCGCGAACAACGAAGATCATCGCCGCTGCAAAGCAAACGGCCGAAATCCAGAGCGTGCGGTCGCGCAGCCTGAGATGCGATGCCGTGTTTTCCGAAATACGCATGGCCGGCCTTACCCGCGAGGCATTGCTATGGATCGGCAAGATGGAGACTACTCCATGTACTGCGACGCGAGTTGCCATCAAAGGCGATTTTGAAAATTACCCCCGACGTAATCGACCTGGATCAGGCGTCCGGCAATGATCGCAAACAGCAGGGTCAACTCGGCTTTGCGCCATTACGGGGAATCGCAAAATGAATCGACGTCATGTGTTGAAGACGGCGGCATCAACGGCCGTCGGTGCCGGATTGCTGGTGTCAGGCGCCACGGAGGCTGCGAGCGAACAAGCCAGTTCGGCGCGCGCAAGGCCGCGCAGTGCAGATTTCGTCGAGGCCGCGGACGGAACGAAGCTCGCCTATACCGATTGGGGCAGCGGCCGGCCGATCGTCTTTGTCCATGCCTGGGCGTTGCCTTCCCCGATGTGGGACTATCAGCGCGGTCCCTTGAGCCAACAGGGATTGCGTTGCATCGCCTACGACCGGCGAGGACACGGACGCTCGAGCGTGCCGAACAGGGGATATGATTGCGACACGCTTGCCGATGATCTGTCGGCATTGTTGACGCAGCTCGATCTGAGCGATGTCACGCTGGTCGGTCATTCGTTCGGCGGCGGCGAGATCGTTCGCTATCTGACGCGGCACGGATCGAGCCGGGTCGCCAAAGTGGCGCTGGTTGCCCCGGCTGCGACGCCGTTCGTCATGAAGACGGCCGACAATCCGAATGGCATCCCGGCTGAAAAGCTGGAGTTCTTTCGAACCAAAATCCTTCAAGAGGACTTTCCGAAATGGCTGGAGGACGGCAAGAAGGCGTTCTTCGTCGCCGACACCTCGCCGAGCTTGCAGGATTGGGTGATGCGGCTCATGTTGACGACGCCCCTGCGGGTCGCGATCGAATGTAACCGGGTCATGACATCGACGGATTTCCGCGCCGAATTGCCGAAAATTTCCGTTCCGGTGTTGATTGTGCACGGTGATAAAGACGCCTCCGCACCCATCGACCTGACCGGCCGGCCAACGGCGGCGCTGATCCCGAACGCGCAGCTGAAGGTCTATGAGGGCGCCCCGCACGGGCTTTTCCTGACCCACAAGGATCGCCTTAATGCGGATTTGCTCGGCTTCATCAAGGGGTAGGGTTGACGGCTTTACCCCCTGGATCGGGTGACTTTTCCCGCCCTTGGTATAATCTCCCCATTTTTAGCGAGGAGATTTCAGATGCGTAAAATCCTGCTCGTTGCAGCCGCGACCTTCGCCGTCATTGGCCCGGCTGCCTACGCCCAAGATCCTGCTCAAGACCCGGCGAAAATCCAGCTCGCGCAGGCGTCCACCACGCCTGCTGCTCCCGCAGCGGACCCGGCGCCGGCCGCGCCCGCTCCGGCGGCGGCACCCGCACCCCAACCGGCTCCCGCCGCGCAGACGCCACCGGACGCCGCACCTCAAACGGCCGCCAAACCCTCCAAGCCCGCGAAGAAGAAGGTCGCCAAGCGTCGCTCGTGGGAAGCGGATGAAGCAAAGGCGCGCGGCATTGCCGCAAAATACGGCGTGACCTGGTAGGCCACAAGCTGCAACGATGATCGAGAAGATCCTGGGGCGGATAGCGCTCTGGACCATGTTTGATGTCTAGAACGGACTGGCGTTGAAGTTGAGCGGTTGCACCACGTCATAGGCCGCTTTCGTCAGCGGCACGGCGTAGTTGACGGTCAGCGCGCCGAACGGTGACGCCCAGGTCAGGCCAACGCCGACCGACGAGCGCACGACATTGGTGTTGGCAACCTGCAACGATTGCGCCGACCCGGGAAAGGCCGTCGGCCCGGTATAGCGAAACACGCTGCCGGCATCGACAAAGGCTGAAGCTCTCAAGCCATATTCCTGCGGTATGCCGGGGATAGCGCTCTGCAATTCCGCCGTCGTCGCCCAATACATGCTACCGCCGACATTATCCATGGTGGTGCCCGGCGTGAGATCACGCGGGCCGAACCCGTTGGGTGCAAAGCCGCGCACCATGCTCGGGCCGCCGAAGAAGCTGTTGGCCAGCGGCACTTGCTGTCCGCCCCAACCGGTGATGTAGCCGCCCTGGCCGCGGACGAGACCGACGAGATCGCTGTTGAGCTCGTGATAGTAACGCACGTCCTCGGTGGTGCGCAGGAATTTTACGTCACCGCCAAGGCCCGCGAGATCCTGACGGAGCTGCGAGTTGACGCCGTTGGTAGGGCTCTTGGTGTTGTCGAGGGTAGAGTAGGTGACGGTATCGCCGACCGCTGAAACCCATTGCGGGCCTGCGGCCGCGGCCTGCTGGATCGGCAGCGATGCCGGTGCTGCCAGCGACGCCGGATCGAGCGTGACATTCTGGTTGTAGATCGAGTAGCGCCACTGCACGTTGGTTTGTTCGTTGATCGGCGTGCCGATCTGGAAGGTCGCGCCGTAAGTGTCGATGCCGTAGGATTGGTAGCTGCTCGCGACGGTTTGCTTGCCGAACAGATCGATGCCCGCGGAAACGCGATTGCCGAAGAAGGCAGGGTCCGTTGCCGCGAGGTCGACGCCGCGCGCGTATTGTCCGTAGCTGAAGGTGGACTGCACGCTGGCGCCGGTGCCATAGAAATTGCGGTCGCCGACCTTGACCTCGCCGAGCCATCCATCGGTCGTCGAATAACCGCCCGCAAAGCTGATGTCACCGGTCGCTTGATCGATGGCCTCGACATCGAGCACGACGTGATCGGACGACGAGCCCGGCCTGGTCGAAATCTTGACGGTCTTGAAGTAGTTCAAATTCTTCAGCCGCCGCTCGGCGCGATCAATCAGCGTCTTGTTGTAGGCGTCGCCTTCGCTGAAATCGAACTCACGTCGGATCACATAGTCGCGGGTGCGGCTATTGCCGTGGATCTCGATCCGCTCGACATAAGTCCGCTGTCCCTCATCGATCACGAATGCGACGTCAGTGCGCAGCGCAATGCCATCGCGGGTGATGCGGGGCTCGGCATGCGCGAAGGGATAACCGAGCTTCGCCATCTCGACGGCGAGCGCCTCGGTGGTCTTGTCGAGTGCACCGCCGTCGAAGAGCGCGCCGCTGCGCGCCAGCACCAGGCGCCGCAGCTTTTCGGTATCCATACCCGGCACGTTGCAGGCGATACTGATGTCGCCGAAATGATAGAGCTGCCCTTCGTCGATTACGAATGTCAGCGTGAATCCCGACGTCGCGGGATCGTATTCGGCGCGTGCCTCGCTCACGCTGGCATCGGCATAGCCGTGGTTGCGATAGTAGAGCCGTATTTGCTCGCGATCCTCGGCGACGCGGTCGGGGTCATAGACGTCGCCGCCGATCACGAAGCTCAGCACGTTGGTTGCGGAGGTCTTGATTACGGCGGCGAGCTGGCGCTTGCCGAAAACATGATTGCCGACGAAGTTGATCTGCCGGACCGTGGTCTTCTTGCCTTCGGTGATGGTGAAGACAAGATCGACACGATCGCTCCCGCGATCGATGATTTCGGGCACCACGCCGACGTCGTCGCGCCCGACATGCCGGTAGGCTTCCATGATGCGGTTGACGTCGGCCTGCACCGTGGCGCGTTGCAGCGAGCCGCGCGCCTTGGACTGCACGACGCCGGCAAGCTCGGTGTCCTTGATTTTCTTGTTGCCTTCGAACGCGACGCGGTCGAGCAGCTTTGCTTCGGTCAGGTGGACCACCACCCTGTCGCCGGACCGCTGGATCGTCACCTTGTCGAACAGTCCGGTCGCGATCAGCGCCTTCAACGCGGCGTCCAGCGCTGCGGCGTCGAGCCCGTGCCCCGGCCAGGCATGGAAATATGAACGTACGGTATCGGCCTCGACCCGCCGATTGCCTTCGACGATGATGGTCTCGCGCGTTGTCGCGTCAGCCTCGGAGGCGAACGCCGGCACAGCTGACAGCGCAGACACCGCGACCAACAGCGCCACGGCTATTCGGCCCCGGCGGCATCGCCAACCGGATGCCCTGCAATTCGTCGTCACGTCCCGCCTGTCCCTTTAGGGCTGTGAGGCATGGATCGAATTGCCCGCGCAGGGCGAAAGAATGTCGGACCTGAGGTCAGTTGCGGGCCAATCATTAGCTCCGCCACAATCGTTAACACGGCCACAATTTCGACGCGGTGCCGAACCGCCCGCTCCCAGAATCGTTCGCATAGCCGCTTTAAATGCTGGCTAGCCAAAGGGATAAGCAGGCATGCGCGGCTCGCGATCGCGCAGCCGTGGTTGCCGTGGGAGCATCACATGCGTCGCGTAGCCCTCATCGCCATTTTACTCGCGCTGGTCATTCCCGCGCGCGCTGCGGTCACGCCGGAAATCGATCCGCGCGCCTCGCTCAGCGTGGTCCAGCAGTGGATCTACAACTACCGCGCTAAGCCGGATTACGCCCATGTGCCTGCGGCCGTGCGGGTGCTGTTCCATTCGCAGACCTTCAAGGAGCCCGAGAATGCCGGCATCTATCTCGGCTTCATCGCCGGCGCGATCGGATCGAACCCAGTGAGAGCCGAGCAACTCGTCAACGGCTTCTTTCCGGTGCCGCCTGAAGACGAGTGGGTGATCGTTCGCGCCATTGCCTATTCGGGGCTGCCGGATTGGCGGAATTTGCTCCGCAGGATCGCACCGAAAATGCCGGGGCGCCGGGTGATGATCGACAGCTACCTTGCCGGTTCGCTGCCGATCCTGACCGACATTCCGCTCGAGGAAACCAAGCCGGGGATGATGGACAAGTTGCGCGGGGCCTTCACCAAGAATCCCTTCGCCAAGGAAGAGAAGAAGCTCGACACAGCGCTCACCTACGCCGGCAATCAGGATCTACTCGATACGTTGTGGGGGTATTATTTCGCGACCGGCTCGCATCTGCCGATCCTGCGCATCATGCAGATGCTGCCCTGGTCCAAAAGCCGCGACACCGTCGACAAGCTGACGGTCGGCAGCATGGCTCGTTATACGCTCGCAAGCTACGCCGTGCGCGACGCCGGATTGCGCGAATTCTTGCGCAGCGAACTGCCGAACCAGCCGGCACCGGTCAAGGTGCCGCTCACGGAGGTGATCCAGGCAGCCGATACAGTGCAGCTCGGCGCGGTCCGCAAGGACGCGCTTGCCGCGGTCGAGGAACTCAAGGCCAAGGGCTCGGATGCACGGCGCAATCTCGATTTCTGGGGTCAGGTCGGGGTCGGCGCCGTCGCGCTCGGCTGTGTCTCGGCGGCGGCGCTGGG
>Ga0070713_100002332_pt1 | contig 12377 bp, 11 predicted proteins | sample LARL82metaG_FD_65465 | JGI IMG/M metagenome (GOLD analysis project Ga0070713, IMG submission 65465) | Corn, switchgrass and miscanthus rhizosphere microbial communities from Kellogg Biological Station, Michigan, USA - LAR L8-2 metaG | ecosystem: Host-associated > Plants > Roots > Rhizosphere ... | reverse complement strand
GCGCCTGGATCGCTGCGCGTGGGCGACTCGACACCGCCCGTGATTGGCGGCGTGGCGGCAAGTCCCGATACCCTCCGCGCGCCGAACCATCAGATGGTCGACATCGCGATCGCGTATCAGGCGACAGACCTCGGCGCTGACGGACGCACGATCGTCACGCCGACGCCGTCGTGTGGACTGACGGTCTCGAGCGACGAACCGGTGAACGGCACGGGCGATGGAAACACGGCGAGCGACTGGACCATCATCGATGCGCATCACGTCCAGCTTCGCGCCGAGCGCAACGGCTCGGAGGCCGGACGCGTTTACACGATCGCGATCCGCTGCGCGGACGCGTCCGGGAACACGGCGGTGAAATCGGCGACGGTATCCGTTCCCAAGTAATCGCGATAGGATGGCCCTCGTGCTCGAGCGCAGACCTTCTACGGGATGTCGTCAGGCAAGCGGCGGCGCGAATTCGTGAAAAGGCAGCACGCCGCGAGTGCCGTCTGATGCCTCGGAACGCGGAAGTCATCAGGCAGTGGACGATCCTGCGCGAGCTCGAAGCGTCGCGGCGGGCGACGATTGACGACCTCGCGGCGAAGACGGGCGTCACCACGCGCACGATCCGGCGGGATCTCGAGGCGCTGCAGACCTCAGGATTCCCGCTGTTCGACGAACTGATCGACGGCAAGCGCTACTGGACGCTCGAGGCCAAGGCGTTCCGCCGTCTGGATGTCACAGGCTTTACTCTCGCGGAGCTGAGCGCGCTCTATTTCAGCCGCACGCTCGTCGAGTGCCTCGCCGCCACGCCGTTCCAACAGGACGTCGCGTCGGCGTTCGACAAGCTGGCGACCGTCCTCACGCCGGCCATGCGGCAGTTCCTCGATCGCCTTCCGCTCGTCTTTCAAACCAAAGGCGGCGCCCCGGGCGCCGAAACGGCGCCGGCCGCGAAGGCAGTGGTCGCCCGGCTGCTCGACGCAACGCTCAATCACCGGCGCGCAACGATGAAGTACTTCTCGATGTCGAGCGGGCGCGAGAAAGACTACCTGATCGAACCGTACCGGCTCGTGTACTCGCCAGGCGGGCTGTACGTGCTTGCGTTCGTGCCAGATTACGGGGAGCTGCGGACGTTCGCGGTCGAGCGGATCCGCGGCATTTCGCTGCTCGAGGAGCGCTTCACGCCGTCAGAACTCCCGGAAGGCGTATTCGCGCATTCGCTTGGCGTCAACCAGGGACGCCCCGAGCATGTCGAGATCCTCTTCGAGCCGCGCATCGCCCCGTACATCCGCGAGCGCCGCTGGCATCCGTCGCAGACCCACACGGATCGGAAGGATGGTGGCGTCCTCTTGTCGCTGGACGTCTGCAACGACTGGGCGCTCCGGAGCTGGATTCTCGGGTTCGGCCCGCTCGCCCGCGTCCTCGCTCCCGCCTCCCTCAAGACGCAGATCAAGGACGAAATCGATCGCGCCAGCGAACGGTACGCCGTCGAGTAGGCAGGGGGTCGGGGCCGAGCGAGAGGGCTGGATTCCTCAGCCCGATGACCAGGCCCTCAGCTCCATGCCCTTATGGATTGAACCAGTAGCTCCACTTCAGTAGAAACACGTTGCGAGCCGGTACGCCGAACACGCTACGGAAATCGCCTCCGAAATCGAAATTGCCGTTCGTCAGCGTGGCTTCCCTGCCCTGCTGCCAGACGAGAAACAGTGCGGAGCCCGGCTTGTACTCCCAACGCAGTACGTTGGTCGAGCGCAGCGAGCGGTAGTCGAAGTCAGGGTTCGACGCGTACGCGTACGCCGCGTAGCGGTCCTCGTAACGCGCGGCGCGGCCGTCGACGAGCTCCTTGAATGCGGAATAGTCGCCGGCCGATACGAACGGTTGCGCATACACCTGCACCGTCAGCTGCGGCGTGATCGTGTAGTTCACGCGCGCGGTGATGCCGACGGTCGTCTGATCCAGGTGGCCGAACGCGTAGTGCCCGTCCGCGGTGTTCTCGATCCACTGCGCGTCGTTGACGTTGTGGCTCCAGTCGACGCCGCCGGTCACCGAGAGAAACGACGCGGGACGGTACGTGACGCTTGGGCTGAGCCCCAGCCAGTGGGAACCCAGCTGATCCCCGCCCTTGTTGACGAAGATCGCGCCCGACACGGCCTTCCGCTCGTCCGAGTTCACGTACTGCCAGTAGCTCCAGTTGCGATTGCCGTAGGCGCCGGGGCCGCCGCGCGTCGCGCGATCGTCGAACGTCTGGAAATTCCGGTTCAGGCCCACGCCCGTCGCCCAGTTGTTCTTGAACACCCAGTGCGCGTTGACGTTGCCACCGAAGCTCAGGCGATCGCCGCCGAAGTTCCACGTGCCCCACTGATTGAGGTTGAACCGGAAGCTGCGCAGCACGCCGGACGGGACGTCGTTGCGCCACTGAAACCAGTTGCCCATCGACCGCGTGTCGGCGCGCTGCAGGAAGCCGAGGTCGTTGATGTCGAAGCCCGGGCTCTTGAACGAGACGTTGCTGTTGAAGCGCGTCTTCGATCCGCCGATCTTCGAGAACGAGAGCGACGCGGCGTCGCCGTTCAGCGTCGTCTGTCCCGGAGTCTCGTGGAGGTAGTCGGCATCGGGACGCTGAAAGCTGTGCACGGTGCTCTCGACGACCTGCTGAATCGCGTCCGGGGATCCATGCACGGTGCTGCCGACCCAGTAGCCCTGCACAGCGTATTTCTGCAGCACGCGCCAGTCCCAGTCCATGCCGCCGGTGAACGCATGCTCGGGCAGAAAAGCCGTCGACGGCTCCAGCTTGCGTACCGCGCTTGTGACCATGAATCCGATCGTCGACTGGTTCTTGAACTCGCGCCGCGCGCGCATGACCGTGTAGTTGCTCAGGGGCTCGACCGATTAGTGCGTCATCGCCGCGCCGTCGGCGATCGTCGCGTTCTCGTTCGCCGTGACGGCGTTCAGCGCGCCGAACGAGAACTGCCCGAGATGTCCAGTCAGCTTCGCCGCGCCCAGAATCGTTGTCTGGGTCGGAACATCGGCGTACATGCCATCGGTGAGCGTCGGTGACCCGCGCGGCGTGCGGCCGATCCGGCGCGAATAGAACAGTCCGCTGCAGCTGCCGTCGTTGCAGTCGAGATCGAACGAGAACATCCCGCTGCCTTCGATGAAGAACGGGCGCCGCTCGGCAAAGAACGTTTCGAACCCGCTCAGGTTCACGACGGCAGGGTCCGCCTCGACCTGGCCGAAATCCGGATTCACCGTCGCCGTCAGCGTGACGCCCGGACGCACCGCGTATTTCAAGTCGGCGCCGACCGTCGCTTTCTGAGCGCTCGTGCCCACGAGGGGATTGCCCGGCTCGGCCGGCTGCGTGTCGACCTGCCCGACCACGTACGGGACGACTTCGAGCCGCTTGGGCGTCTGCGCGAGCTTGAGGTCCTTCAGATCGCCGAACGACGAGACAAAGCCGTTCGCGCTCTTCGACAGCAGCGGCCACGTGTCGGTCTCGTTCAAGCGCCCGATTTCGCGAACGACGGCGAAGCCGAACGTGGCAGAGTCGGCGGGGCGGAAACGCAGCTGCGAGAACGGGATCTTGAACTCGGCGCGCCAACCGTCCGTGTCGCGCGTCACCGTCACGTCCCACACGGCATCCCATCCGTCGTCTTCGTTGCCGTCGTTGTACCAGTAGCGGTCTTCCTTCACGCCGGCTGGATTGACGCCGAACTCAAACGCGGTGCGACGGTCGTGAAACGAATCGACAATCACCTTGATCCAGTCCGACGGCGACGGCGTGTCTCGGCGTGTGCGCAGACCGACGACCTTGCGCGGCTCGGGATCGTGCGCGCGGACGTTGACGTAGAGATTCGTGGCGTCGTAGGCGATCTGGAGCTCGGTCGCGAACGTCGGTTTCGCGCCATCCTTGGGGTCGCGCTGACGGAAGTCGGAGACGCGCGGCACGCGTTCCCATACGTCCGGCGTGTAGTCGGCGTCGAGTCTCGTGGCAGTGGCTTCAGGCGTCGGGCGGGCCGGCGTGGCCGCCGCGCCAAGCGCCAGCAGCAGAGCAAGTGAAATTTCTAGCATCGAACTCAGGTCTTAGACGGAATTCGACTTACGGAGGTTTAGGAGGACGAAAGGCCAAACGTGCAAGGCTGACGGTTTCGTGTGCGCGCTGTGCTGGAACAGCACAGCCGTCAATCAGCCACTCGTTCCCGTGTTTCTAACACTTCTAAACCCGCTGGCTCGTCCGGACCGATTCTTGCGATGTGTGGCGACGTGATCTGGTTCTACGAACGGCGAGGGGAACATCTGCGCTGCGAGATTCGCCAGCAGATCGAAGGAGATCGATTCGCGCTCGTGGTGACGCTGCCCGACGGCACGGAACGCACTGAGTGGTTCGACGATTCCAACGGCCTGACGCGACGCTCGGTCGAGCTCGAAAAGATGCTGCGCGAGAAGGGTTGGAACGGTCCGTTCGCGCGCGATATTTGACAGTTGACAGTTAACTGTTAACCGTAAACAGTTAACAGTTAACTGTCTAATTGTTAACTGTTTACGGTTAACAGCGTGAGCGCGAACCGAGCAGCGCTGTCGACCCACTGGAAGTCGGTCGCGAATCCGGCGCGGGCCCCCATCTCACGAATCTGCTCGGGTTCGTATTTGTACGAGCTCTCCGTCCAGATGCGTTCCCCCTTGGCGAAAGACACGGTCCAGGCCCCAGGGCCCCAGGCGCCCACGCCCCGGGCGCCCTGTCCCCTGCCCGACGCGCCGATGCTCACCGTTTGCGCGAATCGGCTCTCCAGATGCATCTCTACCCGCTGCTCGCTCGCGTTCCACACGGCGACGTGAGCGAAGGCATCGAGATCGAAGGTGCCGCCGAGTTCGTTGTTGATCCGGACGAGCAGATTGCGGTTGAACGCCGCGGTGATGCCGAGCGGATCATCGTAGGCGAGCTGCAGTGAGCGTTCCGGCTTGACGAGGTCGGCACCGAGCAGCAGCGTGTCCCCGGGCGCGAGCGCCGCGCGAATCGCGCGGAGGAAGTCGTCCGCCGCCGGCGCGTCGAAGTTGCCGATGTTGGACCCGAGCAGCAGGACGAGCATCGGCCCGCCGTCCCGTTCGGCGGCGGCATCCCGGAGGCCGACCTCGTAGGTCTCGCGGTGGCCGACGACCGAAATGTGGCGCAGTCGGCCGAGGGTCCGTTCGGACTGCTCGAGCGCCTGCGACGAGATGTCTATCAAGTGCACGCGCGCGCTTGCGCCGGCGTTCTGCAGCGCCTCGGCGAGGATGACGAGCTTCTCGCCGCTGCCGCACCCGAGCTCGACGATCGTCGATCGGTGATGGAGGGCGCGAGACACTATCTCGCACGCGTGGCTCTCGAGCAGGCGCGTCTCGGATCGTGTGATCGCGTACCAAGGAAGCCGGCAAATCGCCTCGAACAGGCTCGAGCCGAGGGCATCATACAGATACTTCGACTGCAGCTGCTTCGGCGTCAACCGGAGGTCGCGCCGGACGTCGGCCGCGAAATCAGCGAGTAACTGTTCTGAACTTTGCGTAAACATAGGGATAGTTCCCGCGGAACCAGTTGCGGAAGCTGGGGCGGATCAACGGGCGCGCCGTCGCTGGCGAGGCACCCTTCATCACATAGTGGCGTCCGTCGAAGAAGTCGGCCGAGTACTCGGGGTACGCGCGCATCGGCGCAAAACCATCGAAGGGGGCGAACACCGTCGATGTCCACTCCCAGCCGTTGCCGATGAGTTCGTGGACGCCGTGCACGCTTGCGGTCCCGGGATGCGAGCCGACGGGAATCGGATCAAACCCGGCGAAGTCGGCGTGGCCTGGCGTCGCGCCCTCCGCCGCGCGGTGCCATTCCGCTTCGGTCATCAATCGGCGCCCTTTCCAGCGGGCGTACGCAGACGCTTCCGCATGGCTGACGTAGACGGGCCACTGCAGTGGCAGAGGCTCGCTGGCGAACATGGCTCGCCAGCGCCACCGGTGTCCGACATCCGATGTCCGATGACCGACGTCCGATGGTCGCTCCCAGAAGGCTGGATGTGACACATCCTGCGCGTGGATCCACTCCCAACCCTCGTCGTCCCAGATCTCACGGTTGCTGTAGCCACCAGCATCGACGAATTCGAGGAACTGCGCGTTGGTGACTGGCAGCACGTCGATCCCGAATGCCGGGACGGCGACGACGTGGCGTTGGAACTCGTTGTCCCAACCGAACGTGACGTCGCGGCGATCTGCACCGAGCACGGCATCACCTGCCGGAACGACAACCGACGTCGACGCCACACCAAATCCCTGTGGAGCACGCGCATTGGCGATCGGATATCGGCTATCGGACATCGAAACGCGGCGCTTCATCTCATAGGGCAGGCGATGGAACATGTACAGGAGCGTTTCCTGATGCATGGCCTCGTGCTCGAGGGCGGTGTAGAGGCCTTCGATCGCGTCGGGTGTCGGGGTGAAGCGGGTGATCGCCTCAATCATCGCCTCATCGCACACGCGCGCAAAGGCAACCACGTCGGAGCGCGACGGCCACACCGTCGAGGCACCGCTGCGCGGCACGGCCCCTGCCTCGCTGTCGGGATCGATCCCGCGCTCGAACAGTTTCTCGAGCGGCGCGTCGACTGACGGCCGGCCCAGCCCGCGTCTCAGAAACGCAAGCACGCTGAACGATGGCAGGTGCCCTTCATAAAAGACGATGGGATTTCGAAGGGAGATCGGACGCGTGTAGTACGCGTCCGGATCGATCATCTCGAAGAGCGCCGCCGACCGCTCGCGGTTGAGGCGATACCAGTCGATGAGCGTGGTCCGATCGACGGCTGTCGCGGTCAGCATCAGAGCAACCTCGAACTGTGAACGGGTTCACCTGTGACGGTGACCCCTGGACCCTGAAACGTAAACGAATAATCTACGCCACGCGTTTTCCGCCGCGCGTGGATTTCTTGTGTTTAGATGCCGCCGCCCTGGTCCCGGATCCCCGCTCCTTCGCACCCTTCGTCCCCTTCGTCGCCTTCCCTTCCAGCGACGCTCGCAAACGTGCCATCAAATCAACGACTTCCGCCTGCCTGGGCCCGTGGTCCATGTCGAGGAGCTTTGGCGCGCGTCCCTTCACTTTTGCATTAATGACGCGCATGAGGTTCTCGGTGTACTGATCCGTGTACTTTGCCGGGTCCCAGTTCGACGCAAGGGTGTCAATGAGCTGCCGTGCCATCTTCAGCTCTGCCGGGCGGATGTCGGTCTTCTGCGGGAAATTGAATTCAGCGAGATCTCCGAGTTCGTCGGAAAAGCGCATCATCGTCAGCACCAGCGCGTCGCCGATGGCTTCGACCGCGGCAAGGTGCTGCGCGTCGCGGAGGATGATTTTCGCGATCCCGATCCGTCCCGAGTCGCGAATCGCTTCGCGCAGCAGCGCGTACGCGCGGTCCGCGCCCTTGCCGGGCTGCAAATAGTACGGCGTCTCGAAGTAGCGTTCGTCGATCTCCTTCGGATCGACGAAGTCGAGGATGTCGATCGTCTTCGTCTTCTCGATCGCCGCGGTCTTGAAATCATCCTTGGTGAGAACGACGAACTGCCCCTTCGCGTATTCGTAGCCCTTGACGAGATCCTCCCACGCGACTGGCTTGCCTTCGGTCTGGCAGACGCGCTCGTAGCGCACCGGCGCCTCGTCCTTCGCGTGGAGCAGCCTGAATCTCGGCCGGTGATCCCGGACCGCGCTGTACAACTCGATCGGAATGTTGACGAGCCCGAACGCAATCGATCCTTTCCACATTGAGCGAGCCATTGGAACCTCACCGCCGATATCCGATATCCGATGGAACACAAAAAAGCGCCAACCCCGCAGGGTTGACGCTTCTTGAAGATCTGGCAATCACCGCGATCGACTCATCGGTCATCGATCATCGGTAATGGCCATCGATCATCGAACTACGAACAGCTTTCCGAGACCATCCGCACGGACGTCACGTTCATCGTCGGCGAACCGGTACGGGCCTGCCCGCCGGTCGTCGTCTGACCCGTTCCGCCGCCGGTTGTCGTCGAACCGCCGCCCGTCGTCGTCGTGCCGCCAGTTCCACTGGTCGTTTCGCCGCCGCGGCGGCCTTCCATCGTGCCAGTCACTTCGATCTTGTGTCCGACATGCGCCTTCAGATCGACGCCCGATTCGGGGTTCAGCGTCAACGACGTCGGCCTCTGTCCACTCTCGCCGGTCGCGGTCGTACCGCCGCCGGCCGTCGTGGTGCCGCCGCCCGTTGTCGTCGTGCCGCCCCCGGTGGTCGTGCCGGTCGTGGCGCGGTTGGCCATCTGGATGTCGGTCAGCATGTACGTGCCCGCCGTGTCGCCGGCGCGAAGACAGCCGGTGACCGTACGCGGACCGCGTCCCTGACCACTCTGATCCTCGGTCGAGCCCGTCGTTCCTGTGGTCTGCTGCGCCGCAAGTCCGACCGCGCAGGCCATCGCGAAACAGGTTGCCGTTAGCACTCGCTTCATGAGTCTCATCCTCCTCGCAGACTCGCTCGCAGCAAGCTGAGCCGCGGAAAAATCAATCGGTTGCACGTGTGCAGAAAGCACGCCAGCACGCGATCCGCGCTTCGAGCGTCGGAGCGCCGAAAGACAGCGACGCGAGAATCGATGAGGCGTAGCGGAGTTGTACGCCGACCGTGCAATGCTGACTGTCCGCAAGCCGATCCGTTACACTGAAGCAGGCCTACCACGGGGCGGGAGTGGCGGAATTGGCAGACGCGCCGGTCTTAGGAGCCGGTAGCCGAAAGGCTATGGGGGTTCGAGTCCCTCCTTCCGCATGCCACGTGCTAATCTAGAAGGTCAACTTTCTTCGCCAATCCGTGAAATACGGGGATCTCTCTGATTCCCCGAAACCCGATATCTCCGAATGAAGGCTGAACTCGTAGACGTCAACCAAACACGCAAGAACCTGGTCGTGGAAATTCCGAGCACCGTCGTGGACGCGGAGATCGACAAGGTCTCGCGGGATTACGGCAAAGCGGCGCGGATCCCGGGCTTCCGACCGGGCAAGGTGCCGACGAAGGTCGTCCGGCAGCGGTTTCGCGACCAGATTCTGCACGACGTTGCACACGGGCTGATTCCGCGCGCCGTCGACGAAGCGCTCCGCGAACGCGGCGTCGAGCCGGTCGACACGCCGGACATCCGTGACGTGGTGGTCGAAGAAGGCCAGCCGTTGACGTTCACGGCGACGTTCGACACGGTGCCGCCGATCGACCCCGGCGACTATGCGACGATTGAGCTTCAGCGTGCGAGCACGGCGGTGACGGACGCCGCCGTGGAGGAGGCGCTGAACGGGCTGCGCGACCGGTCCGCGCGCTACGAGCCGGTCGAGGGGCGCGGCGTCGATCGCGGCGACTCCGTCCTGATGGATCTGATCCGCACGGCTGAAGCGGATCCCGGCGAAGGGGAAGGCGGCGGCCGCAAGTCGGACACGCATGAAAACGTCACGGTCGACATCGGTGCGCCCGCGAACCCGCCAGGATTCGACGACGAGCTGATGGGACTGACCGGCGGCGAGCAGAAGACGTTCGACATTCACTACCCCGGCGACTACGCCATCGCGGAACTCGCCGGGAAGACGGTGAACTACGACGTGACGGTGAAGGCGGTGCGGACGCGGATCGTGCCGTCGCTCGACGACGAGTTCGCGAAGGACGTCGGGGATTTCGCGTCGCTCGACGCGCTGCGCGCGCGCGTCCGCGAGGACCTCGAGCACGAGGCGCGGCACGAAGCGGAGCGCGATACGCGCGCCGCGCTCATGAAGCAGCTCGCGTCACGCGTCGTGTTCGACGTGCCGCAGGCGCTGCTCGAACGCGAGATCGACCGGCGCGTCGAAGAGTTCGTCCGGCGGTTGATCGATCAGCAAATCGATCCCATGAAGACGAACATCGACTGGGAGGAATTCCGCGAGCGGCAGCGCGAGGCGGCGTCCGAGGCAGTGCGGGGCGCGCTCGTGCTCGACGAAGTCGCCCGCCGCGAGTCGGTGGCGGTCTCGAGCGCCGATGTCGAGGCAGAGATCGCGCGCTACGCGGAGCGCACGGACCGCACGCCGGCGGCCGTGCGCGCAAGGCTGGAAAAGGAGGGCGGGATCGGGCGCTTGTACAACGGGCTGCGGCGGGAGCGGACCATTGATTTCCTGCTCTCGCGTGCTACAATCGTACAAACGTAATACCCGAACCTTTCCCGAGCTCCCCACCAGAGAAGCAAACGTTTTCGTTTCCGAGCGGACGCTTTCGCATGGCTCATTCGTCCTATTCACAGCTGATCCCAATGGTGGTCGAACAGACCAACCGCGGGGAACGTGCGTACGACATCTTTTCGCGTCTGCTGAAGGACAGCATCGTCTTCATCGGCACGCCGATCGACGACAACATCGCCAATCTTGTAATCGCGCAGATGCTGTTTCTGGAAGCCGAGGATCCCGATCGCGACATCCTGCTCTACATCAACAGCCCGGGCGGCGTCGTCACCGCCGGGATGGCGATTTACGACACGATGCAGTTCATCAAGCCGGACGTGCAGACGTACTGCATCGGTCAGGCAGCCTCGGTCGCAGCCGTCCTGCTGGCCGCCGGCGCCAAGGGGAAGCGATATTCCCTCCCCAATTCCCGCATCCTCATTCATCAGCCATGGGTGCAGGGTCTGGGAGGCCAGACGACGGATATTGACATCCACGCCCGGGAGCTCCTGAGGACCCGGGAACGGCTGAACCAGATACTCGCGGACCACACCGGCCAACCCCTGAAGCGCATCCAGGATGACACCGAAAGGGACTACATCATGAGCGCGGAGCAGGGGAAGGAATACGGTATTATTGACGACGTCATCCGCAAACGGGCCTAACCGAACATGGTGAAAAAGACCGGCGAAGGCGAGGTTCTCCGCTGCTCGTTCTGTAATAAGGACCAGAACGACGTCCGCAAACTGATCGCCGGCCCGACCGTCTTCATCTGCGACGAGTGCGTCGAGGTCTGCAACGACATCATCGCGGACGACAACAAGTTCGAGGCGCGCGGCGGCGCCCGCTCCTCCCTGCCGGTCCCCCAGGAGATCAAGAAGTTCCTCGACGAGTACGTCATCGGCCAGGAACAGACCAAGAAGAAGCTCGCGGTCGCGGTCTACAACCACTACAAGCGGATTGAGATTCAGAAGCAGTCGCGGTCGCGCAACGACATCGAGCTGACCAAGTCGAACATCCTGCTCATCGGTCCGACCGGCACGGGCAAAACGCTCCTCGCGCAGACGCTCGCCAAGCTCCTCTCAGTTCCGTTCACGATCGTCGATGCGACGACGCTCACGGAGGCCGGGTACGTCGGCGAGGACGTCGAGAACATCATCCTCAAGCTGCTGCAGGCGGCGGGCGGCGACATCGAGAAGTGCCAGCAGGGCATCATCTACATCGACGAAGTCGACAAGATCTGCCGCAAGGACGAGAACCCCTCGATCACGCGCGACGTGTCGGGTGAAGGCGTCCAGCAGGCGCTGCTCAAGATCCTCGAAGGCACGGTGGCCAACGTCCCGCCCCAGGGCGGACGCAAGCACCCGCATCAGGAGTTCTTCCAGGTCGACACGAGCAACATCCTCTTCATCTGCGGCGGCGCCTTCGTCGGCCTCGACAAGCAGATCGAGCGGCGCGTCGGCAAGAAGACGCTCGGGTTCAAGGCGGACGTGAAGTCGATCCGCTCGCGCGACATCGGCCAGACCCTCGAGCAGCTCGAGCCGCAGGACCTTATTAAGTACGGCCTGATCCCGGAGTTCGTCGGCCGCCTCCCCGTCGTGGGGACGCTGCACGAGCTCGACAAGCCGGCGCTGATCCAGATCCTCACGCAGCCGCGCAACGCCATCACGCGGCAGTACATGAAGCTCTTCGAGTACGAGAACGTGAAGCTTCGCTTCACCGACGATGCGCTCGAGGCGATTGCGGAGTCGGCGCTCGAACGCAAGATCGGCGCGCGCGGCCTGCGCATGATCATCGAAGACCTGATGCTCGACCTGATGTATCAGGTGCCGAACCAGAAGAAGCTCCGCGAAGTGACGATTACCCGGGATGTCGTCACCGCGAAAGACAAGCCGATTACCCTGATCGAAAAGGCTGGTTAGTCCTTGGAACCATCGCTCGAAGTCTACGAAACGCTGCCGATCGTCCCGCTCCGGGACGTCGTCGTCTTCCCGCACATGATGATGCCGTTCGTAATCGGACGGCCGTCGTCTACCCGCGCGCTCGAGCACGCACTGCTCAAGGACAAGCGCATCTTCCTCGCGGCGCAGCACGACGCATCGGTCGACGATCCCCGGCCGGAGGACATCTTCACCATGGGCTGCGTGGCCAACGTGGTCCAGAGCCTGAAGCTGCCCGACGGCAACATCAAGGTGCTCGTCGAAGGCGTCGA
>Ga0070713_100002330_pt1 | contig 12382 bp, 7 predicted proteins | sample LARL82metaG_FD_65465 | JGI IMG/M metagenome (GOLD analysis project Ga0070713, IMG submission 65465) | Corn, switchgrass and miscanthus rhizosphere microbial communities from Kellogg Biological Station, Michigan, USA - LAR L8-2 metaG | ecosystem: Host-associated > Plants > Roots > Rhizosphere ... | reverse complement strand
CAGGCCGTCGCAACTCATCGGTCTCCCACCCGACGCGAGCGGACCGCTCGCCGGATTCCTTGGAATTCTCCTGGGCGCGGCGGCGCTCGTCCTATTGATCGCGAGCGTGAACGTCGGCGCGATGTTGTCCGCGCGAGCGATTGCTCGGCGTCGCGAGATGGCCGTTCGTGCGGCGCTCGGGGCCGCGAGATCGCGACTGATCCGTCAACTGCTCACGGAGATTCTCGTGCTGTTCGTGCTGGGCGCCGCCGGAGGCGTGATGCTCGCGATCTTTGCGACCACCGCGCTCGAGCGTCTGCCGATTCCCGCCGAAGTGCAGTTCAGACTCGAGCTGTCCCCCGACCCGCGCGTATTCGCGTTCGCCATTGGCGTGTCGCTGCTGACCGGAATCATCGTCGGCCTGACCCCGGCGTTGCGTGCCGCCCGCGCGGATGTTGCGACGCGTCTGCGCGATGGCGGGACAGCGAGCAGCGGACGACGCACGATCGTCGCCGACGCGCTCGTGGTTGGCCAACTGGCCCTTTCGTTGGTATTGCTCGTCGGTGCCGGTCTGTTCGTGCGAGCCTTGCAGCACGGGCATCGCCTGGATCCTGGCTTCAACGCAACCGGCGTGACCACGGCGGTGCTCAACTCCGAGTCCTGGGGCTACGACGAGCCCAAGGCACGCGCATTCTTTCGCACGCTCGAGGAGCGAGTCGCTTCGCTTCCGGGCGTGACCGACGTTGCGTATACGACGATTCTTCCCCTCTCGCTTCGGAGCAGCGTCGACGAGATTCACGTCGATGGCTCGCCGGCCGCGGGCGCGGACGCGGTGCGCGTTCACCAGCTTCAGGTGGACGCCGGCTACTTCTCGGTGCTGCGGCTGCCCATCGTCGCGGGACGCGGGATCGATTCTCGCGACGACGAGCGCGCGGCGAAGATCGCCGTGGTCAACTCGACATTCGCGAAGCATTTCTGGCCCGATGGCAGCGCCCTGGGGCGGACCGTGCGCGTCGGCGGCGAGCGCATCTCGATCGCGGGCATCGCGCGCGACGCGAAGTATGCGTCGCTGACGGAATCGAGTCCGTACATGATCTATTTTTCGACCGCGCAGCAGTGGCGCGCGCACCAATCGCTCATGATCCGGACCGCGTCCGACCCGCGAAGTCTGGCGCCGGCCGTCGAGGAGGCGATACGATCGATCGATTCGGCATTGCCGCGTCCGACGATGATCCCGCTCGTCGATGCGATGAGTCTCGGACTCATGCCGCAGCGCGTCGCGGCGCTGGTGACGGGCGTGCTCGGCGTCGTCGGGCTGCTCCTGGCAACCGTCGGCCTGTACGGAATCATCGCGTACTCGGTGAGTCAGCGAACGAAAGAGATTGGCGTCCGTCTCGCATTGGGAGCGCGCGGAGTCGACGTCCTACGAATGATCGTTCGCGAAGGAATGCGACTGACCGCCGTGGGCGTCGCGATCGGACTGGTCCTCGCCGCCGCCGCGACCAAGGTGATTGCCGGATTCCTCTTCGGCGTGAGTCCGTTTGACGTCGCCACGTTCATCGGGATGGCCGGCGTCTTCACGGCGGTTGCGCTCGTGGCAACCTGGTTACCGGCCCGGCGTGCGGCGGTGGCGAATCCGATGGTCGCGCTGCGAGGAGACTGAAGCAGGAACGACGGACGGCCGAAGGCCGCCAACGGTGGGCGAGAAATGGATGTTGAGCACTTCGTGATCTCGCCCGGAGGTGCTGGACGGCGGACACGCCCTGGCATCTTCGCCGTTCAGCATCTCACGCCGTTCGGGGTTTTCGCGTATTCTTTGCGTATGCCTTCCGCGACGCCGCGATCATGAGCCCCGCCACGCCCACTCCCTCCTCCCGCCCCGTCAACCTTCGCCTCGGACGCTGGTGGCAGTTGAGCCTCGGCGTCGTCTGCATGGCGATGATCGCCAACCTGCAATACGGTTGGACGCTGTTCGTGAACCCCATTCACGAGGCGCACGGATGGAGTCTCTCCGCGATCCAGGTCGCATTTACAGTTTTCGTATTGGTCGAGACGTGGCTCGTTCCGATCGAGGGGTATCTGGTCGATCGCTTCGGGCCGCAATTCGTCGGGGTGATAGCCGGTCTCCTCGTCGCGCTGTCGTGGGTCATCTTCTCCGTCGCCGATTCGCTGCCGATTCTCTACTTGGGCGCCGTCGTCGGCGGCATCGGTGCCGGGGCAGTATACGGCGCCTGCGTGGGGAACGCGCTCAAGTGGTTTCCGGATCGGCGCGGCTTGGCCGCGGGCATCACGGCGATGGGATTCGGTGCCGGGTCGGCGCTCACCGTCTTCCCGATCGCCAACATGATCAAGGCGGAAGGCTACGAGGCCACGTTCCTCAAGTTCGGTATCGCGCAGGGCGCCGTCGTGTTCCTCGTCAGCTGGCTGCTCAGGGCGCCCGATGCGGTTGCGGTCTCGAAACTGCGGCCGACGCCGATCTATGGAACGGAGATCGTTCGCACCAAAGAGTACTCGCCGCTCGAGATGCTTCGCCAACCCGCGTTCTGGGTCATGTTCCTCATGTTCGCGCTAACCGCGACGGGAGGACTCATTGCAACCGCGCAGCTGACGCCGATTGCGAAAGACTTCGGCGTCTCGAACGCGCCGGTCTCGCTGTTCGGTATCACACTGCTCGCGCTGCCCTTCGCACTTTCGCTGAATCGCATCCTGAACGGCGTGAGTCGTCCGTTCTTTGGGTGGGTGTCGGATCACCTCGGACGCGAACACACGATGATGATCGCGTTCACGCTCGAGGGCATCGCGATTCTGCTGCTCAAACAGTTCGGACAGAATCCGGCGGCGTTTGTGCTGTTGACTGGACTCGTCTTCTTCGCGTACGGACAGATCTACAGCCTGTTCCCGGCGATCTGCGGCGACACGTATGGGCGTCGGTTCGCGTCGGCGAACGCGGGGCTGCTCTACGTCGCCAAGGGTGTGGCGGCGCTTCTCGTCCCGTTGAGCAGCGTGATCGGTGCAACGACCGGCGGTTGGGGCGTGGTGTTCATGGCCGCGGCGCTGATGAACTTCGCCGCCGCACTCATGGCAATCGTCGTGCTGAAACCCTTGCGTGCGGGCGTGGGGCGCCGCTAGCCCGTTGAGCGTTGAAACGGACACCATCGTCATCGGTGCCGGACCCGCGGGTCTCGCCGTCGGCGCCGTGCTCCGGCGAGCGAATGTCCCGTTCGTGATGCTCGAGCGCGCGACGCGTGTCGGCGAGTCCTGGCACCACCACTACGACCGGCTGCACCTCCACACTCCCAAGTCCCACTCGGCGCTGCCGTACCGCGCGTTTCCTCGCGACTATCCGCGCTATCCATCGCGCCAGCAGGTGGTAGAGTACCTCGACAACTATGCGCGCGCGTTCCTGCTCGAGCCCGAGTTCCGCCGCGACGTGCAGCGGTGCAGGCGCGGCGGCGATGGCATCTGGGACGTCGCGACCAATGCGGGCGACTATCGCGGCCGTCGCGTCGTCGTCGCGACGGGGTACAATCGTGTGCCGAACGCGCCGCGCTGGCCCGGTCAGGACACGTTTCCGGGACCGATCACTCACAGCCGCGACTACACCAACGGCGAGGCGTTTCGCGGCAAGCACGTGCTCGTCGTCGGGTTCGGAAACTCCGGGGCGGAAATCGCGCTCGATCTCGCCGAACACGGTGCGCGCTGCGCCGTCGCCGTGCGCGGGACGGTAAACGTCGTCCCGCGCGAGCTGCTCGGCGTCCCCATCACCGTGATCTCGCTCGCGCTTCGGGTTCTGCCGCCGCACGTCGCCGACGCGATGACCACTCTTACGCGTCGTTTAGCGGTCGGAGATCTCGCAACGGCGGGCCTGGCGCGAAGCGACGTGGGGCCGTTGGCGCAGATCGCGGAGCGGCATCGCATCCCGGTGATCGACGTCGGGACGCTCGCGCGCATGCGCAGCGGCGACATCGCCGCCCGGAAAGGCGTGACGTCGTTCGACGGCGCCGAAATTCAATTCGCCGACGGAACGCGAGAGCAGTTCGATGCGGTGGTGCTCGCGACAGGCTACACGACCGGCTTGCCCGCGATGCTGCCGGATCACATGTCGGCGCTCGACGCGGACGGACATCCGCTCGACTGTGGTCGCGAGACCACGGTCGCGGGGCTGTACTTCTGCGGCTACAACGTGTCGCCGACCGGCATGCTGCGGCAGATCGGAATTGAGGCCCAGGCAATCGGCCGGGACATCACCGGGCGGTAACCGGCCAAGAGCCGAGGGACCTCCACGCCGCGACCGCTTCGGACGACGCGAGCTATTCGACGAGCAACGTCTCGTTGTGGTTCCCGGCGAGCCTGAATGGAGCGATACGCGCCTCCAACTCCTGCACGCTGATCTCGATGCTGGTGGCAGTCTTGCCGGTCTCCGCCTTGATCTTCTCGCTCTGTTCCGGAGTCAGGTCGATGCGGATGGTCGCGTTTGCGTTGTCGGTGCTCATGTGCCCTCTTGATTGGATCGAATGGCTGGGGGGACGGGAGATTACCGTGCCTTTACGACATACGAAAAACAACGCCGACTTCCGACACGAGGGCCAGGCCGCTAGACGATCTTGCACGGAACGACGACGTCCTCGTCGAACGCGTAGACCGCGCAGAGTCGATGGTACCCGTCGGCAATGACGACTCGGCCGTTCGCGGGATCGCGCACGAGGAGGAGCGGTGACAAGGCCCGACGCGCCACGATCTTCTTTTCGTCCTGCTTCACGTGCGCATTGCTCAAAGGAAGGAGCGGCAACCCCGAGGCCCGAAAGATGTCTTTTGACTTGTACTCGACGATTGCCGCTCGTTTGAGTTTGGTCACCAGCGCTTTCGTCGTCCGCGGATCGTAGATGAGGCTCAAGTACGACCCGGCGGCCGGATAGTCGTGTGCTTCCGGGGCGTCCAGCCAAATGATTTTCATGCGTTGCGTCATCGTGTTTGCTCATTCCTCGTCGTCCGACGGCCCCGGCGTCTTCATTTCAATACGTCACGCGCAACAATTTCGATGTCGCCGCGCTCCACAGTCACGCGTTTGCCATCGCGCTGGACCGCCGTGACGACGAGCACTCCCGGTTCGCGCGACACGCGGAAATGGACAGTGAACGTGCCGTCGCCGCCGACTCGAAGTCCCCTCGCCACCGTGTCCGACCCGACGACGACATCGACGCCGCTCGCGCCATTTCCACCCAGGAAACCGTAGCCGAACACGGTGATCGAATCGCCCACCGTCGCGACGGACGGAACGCGCGAGCGACCGGCGCTCGCCACATAGAGCAGCGGCGTGCGCGACGGCGGCAATGGCATCGCGTCCCGGGCAAGCACCAGCGCGACGAGTTGGTCGCCGCGCAGCACGAGACCGCGCACTCGACGCCCGGCCGTGAGTTGGCCGCCGGCGAGTCGACGGAGCCGATCGCTCTCGGCCGAGGTGTACGAGTTCGGAACCGTGAGCGACACTTCTTTGCCCGTGCGGTCGCGCGCCTCCACCATGCCGGCGCTGATCGCGACGCCGCTCACACGAGCGCCGTCGGTCACGACGTCGGTGATCCGTCCGTTGCGCACGCCCACGAGCGTACACGACGAGCAGACGAGCGTGTCGCTCAGGCCCGAGAACGCTCGCGCCTGAAGAGCACCGACCGGCACGACGATCAACGTATCGGGACGCGGGTGACCGCCTGGCTGACGCGCGAACGTGCATCGTCCGCCCTTGGGCGGACGCCGATCCACGCCAAGCGTCCAGAGCCCGCGGCCATACGCGGACATCCAGATGGCGCCGGACGGCGGGAAGAAGAACGAGCTGACGTACGTGGCGACGGCGGAGCCGGCGACGCGATGCCACGTGAGCCCGCCGTCGGCGGACCGAATGACGCCGTTCTGCATCGTCCCGACGAGGATGTGGCACGAGTTGGTCGGGTCCCACGCGATGGTGGTGGCGAACGACGCGATGTCCTTCACCGCGAGGAAGCGGCCGGAATCGGTGACGGCCGTGGTCAGCGCCGGCAACGCGAACCAACTGGCTCCCCCATCCGTGGACGCCTTCATCGTGCTGTCACCGACGTCGGCGGTAAGTAGATGATTTGCATTGGCCGGGTCGACGCCGAACACGGCGTAGCGCGCTTGCGCAGTGAGGAGAAGGCCGAGTGATCCGAGTCCCGTGCTGTCGGCGGGGCGCACGGTCGCCTGCCCCGCGATGTTTTGCGCGCTATAGAGTCCGATGATCGAGCCCGAACGTCTCACGCCGGTGTATATGGCGGGGTTGGCGAGACTCCCCGCGAACTGGACGCGTCCCTGCGGCCTGAACGGGAGCGAGAATGACGAGCTCCATGACGCGCCGAGAGTTGTTGTCAGAAAGAAATTGAAGGCGAGCGGCGGTCCCGTTGCGGGGACATCCTGGACATACGCGTCCTCGACGATCTCGAACGGAGGGTCGTCGGCATTCTGGGTGTTGCCGTCCGGCGCGTTGGGGAACAACGACGTCGCATCGAAGGTCGGCTTCGCAAGGTCGAAGACGCACACAATGCCGCAGTTGCGAAGGGCGATCGGCGACGCGACGTGAGACGGATTGGCGGCGTCCGCGCTGATGAACGCCCCTTCATTGCCGAACGTGGCACCCCATGAGTGGCCGCCGTCGAGCGACCCCCTGAACCCGTTGTCCTGCGTCCCATAGTACAAGTCGAGATGCGAGGGACTCTCAGCGACGAAGCGGCCGGTGACCTCGCCGATCTGAAGCGCCGTGAACCCGCCGTATCCGCCGCCCGTGAGCTTCCACGTGGCGCCGTTGTCCGGAGTGAGATGCACGCCGCCGTCGGTCGCGAGCAGAATGGGGATCTCGAAGCCCGGCGAAAAGGCGACGTCGGCCGGGTCTGGATGGTCGACAACCAGAGTCTGCCACGCGTTCGAGCCGCCCGGAACACTCACCGTCACCGCTTGGCGAAAGAGATCGGTGCCGTTGCCGAAGTAGAGATCGAGATGTGTCGGGTCGTGGTCGAGTCCTCTCGCGACGCGGACGAACAGCTCGCGGTTCGGATCGTGTTGAGGACTGGTGGTCTGCGTCCAGCTCGCGCCGGCGTCCATTGAGAAGTAGAGCTGACGATCGTTGCCGACGAAATAGAAGATCGAGGCGTTTGCCCACCACGGGGATGCGAGCGCGTGGATGGCAACCGTGCTCCCCGCGGGGCCGCCGTTGACCGGCTGCCACGATCCGTCTCGGAGAAACCACAGCCGATTGTCGTCGGCGGCAACGCCCGTCGAGCGATTGACGACCAGCACGGCGCGCACCGTGGCGTGCGCGGAATCGAGAACCACCATGGAGAACGTGGCGCCGTTGTCCGTGCTGACCGCGATACCGCAATCGGTCGCGACGTAGAATGTGGTCGAGAGCGGCATGTGCGAGATGCCGCTCGCCGCTGGTCTGCTCGAGCACGAGGCGCTCGATGCCGGGGGCCATCCCGAGGGACGCGACCACGATGCGCCGCCGTCAGCGCTGCGCCAGATCCCGCCGCCCGACGTCGTGCGAAAATCATCGCGCGCGGTGGCAACGACCACGTTGGGATTGAGCGATGCAAACGCCACGTCGACCGGCGCGTACGTGGGGAAGGCGTCCAAGTGCTGGAAGCTGATGCCCCCGTCGAACGTGCGAAACAGGCCGCCGCTTTCCGTCGCGACGATGAGGTTTTTCTGATTGGACTGGTTGACGGCGATCGAGACCGCTCGGCCGCCCTCGGGTACGCGCGGCGGAGCGATGGTCACGTCCGACGCGCAAGTACACCCCGACCAGATCAGGGTGGTGCCGAGGTAGAAGATCTTGCGCTTCATCTTGAGGCGCCTTACCGGAGGAACGCTTGCCGCCTGCTTCAGTCGTCGCGGGCCGCTCCGGCAACGGAACGCGGCAGGCGCGGCGGGCCGAGCGTTTCGCACAACGATACGCGGTCTCGGCGCGATCTCAAGGTTTGTCGTCGGCTCACGCGTTCATTACGCGACGGCGATCCCCTTCCACTTCCCTTGGTTGAACCGGACGACGCTCAAGAGACAACGCGTGACATGGCCGGCGAGAATCGCCAGCCAAATGGTGAGCGGCTGGAGCGTCCCAAAGCGCGACATCACGAAGCACGCGCCCAACGGAATGACGAGCTGCGAGAGAATCGAAATGTAGAGGGGACTCTTGGTGTCGCCGGTACCCTGCAAGCCGCCCGTGTACGTGAGCGCGACCGAGACGAACAACCCGCTCACGCTGAGCACACGCAGCAGCTGCACACCAATGCCCACGACGACGGCGTCGTGCATCCCGAAGATCGCGAGCAGCTGCGTCGGTAAGAACCAGAAGCAGAGGCCAATAAACGCCGCGCCAGCGACACCGAATCGCGCGGCGACGTGCACGCCTTGCACCGTGCGGTCCGGCCTCCCCGCGCCAAGATTCTGTCCCGCGATGACCGCCGCCGCGCCGAGCAATCCTTGCGACGTCCACGTCACGAGCGAGAAGAGCTCGGTGTACGACACGGCGTACGCACCCTGCGCCGCGGCGCTCTGCGCGAGCGAGCCGATGAACGCGAGCAACAGCACGCCGCCCACGTTCATCGCGATCCCCTGAATGCCCGTCGGGAGACCGAAGCGGAACAAGGCGCGAATGATCGTCCAGTCCGGACCCCATCCGCCGTCGTGCTTGAATGACACGACCCAACCGCCGCGCGTCAGCTTCCACAAGGAGTAGAGCCCGACGACGCCCGACGCGATCGACGTTCCCATGGCGGCGCCGCGCGTGCCGTACGCGGGAATCGGCCCGAGCCCTCGAATCAACATCACGTTGAGCACGACGTTCAACACCGTCATCGAGACGCCGAGAACCATTGGCGTCCGCGCGTCGCCGGCCGAGCGGAGCGCTCCGCCCACCATGAAGAAGATCATCATGCCGCCGCTGAACACGAACATGATGCGGAGGAACGGCAGCGCTTCGTGCTGCACTGCCGGAGCGGCGTTCACGAGGGACAGCAAGCCGGGCGCGAGAACGTACCCGAGCGGAGCGAGCACGCCGAACGACAGCACGATCACGGCGAGGAACGCTTGATAGATGGTGCGATCCGCCATGTCGCCGTTCCCCGCGCCGACGTACCGCGATACGAGAACGCTCATCCCCATGAACATCGACGACAGGAAGACGATGACGACGAGGAAGATCTGCCAGCTCACGCCGATCGCGGCGTTCGCCGTGAAGCCGACCAGGTTGCCGACGAGGGCGTGATCGATCATGCCCTGGAGCCCGCCGATGACGTTGGTGAGCACGGTCGGCCACGCCAGTCTCCACACCGCGCGGGCCAGTGGACCCTCGACGATCGTGCGATCGAAGCGCCGTTCCGGCTCAGGCGTCGGCGGCGCAGTCGGAGTCGACGGCTGACCCGCAGCGGGTGGCGTCACACGAGCGGAAACGGGGGCGGTCATATCAGCAATGTACGGGCTAGTCGAACACGCGACGGCCGAGCCCGTCGAATGCGTCGCCGCTCAAGCCGATCTCGCCTCGCCGGCACGTCCGGCTGTCACGGCCGTCGCGCGCCTTCCATCGTTCCGCCACCCTGCTCGAGCCGCATCTTGGTGATCGTGCCGTTTTCGCTGACGAACGTGACGCGCAGCGACGGATCGAATGCCGCACCGAATTGCAGGTTGCCAAGGTACACGAGCGGGAACTTGCCCTGCCCTTGTCCCTCGGCCTGCGTCATGACTTGGCCGTTCTCGACCATGATGTGAATGGTGAACTTTCCGCCGCCGGGTGGAACGAGATCGTAGATGCCCGGGAGGCGATCGCGGTCGGCGTCGGGGAGCGGGACGGCGACGAGTGGCTTGGGCGCCGCGACGAGCGGGATTCCGAATACCGCGCGCGCGATGTTGAGCGCCAGCGGATCCGGCCCGCGATCCGAGTTGCTGAACACGACGACGTTCACGCTGTCGTCGGGGAAGAAGATGCTCGACGTGGTGAACCCGTTGACGCCGCCGCCGTGTCCAACGGATCGATGCGTGCCGAGCATTCCCGGCACCAGGCCGAATCCATACGAAAGGCGCTTGCCGTTGTTCAGCGTGTCCGCCGTCGTCATGAGCGCGTACGATTTCGCGTTGACGACACGCCCGCCCGCCAGCGCGCGCTGCCAGATCACGAGATCGCGCACGGTCGAGCAGAGCGCGCCAGCCGAGAATGGATGCGTCATGGCGAGAAAGACCGCCGGCTTCACAGTTCCGCCCGCCGACGAGTATCCGTCGGCGAACGACGGATCCGTCGGACGCGACGGACAGTAGCTCGTCTGCCGAAGCCCGAGCGGCGTGAAGAGATCGTGTTGCAGATACTTCGCGTACGATTCGCCCGTCACCTTCTCGATGATCATGCCGAGCAGCACGTAGCCGGTATTGTTGTAGCGCCATCCGGTACCGGGGGCGAAGTCGAACGTATCCTTGTCGACGAAAGCGACGACCTGGCGCGGCGTGAGCTCCTCGCCCCACGTCTTCTGCCACTCCGGTTCCGACGTATAGCTGTGAATCCCCGAGGTGTGGTTGAGCAGCTGACGAATCGTCACCGTGTGCCCGTGCAGCGGCACGTCGGGGAGGTACTTCGACATCGGATCGTCGAGCGACAGCTTGCCGCGCTCGATGAGCCGCATGATCGCGGCGGACGTGAACTGCTTGGTGATCGATCCGATGCGGTACACGGTGGACGCCGTCGCCGCACGATGCGCGTCGATGCTTGCGTCGCCGTAGCCTTTCATCACGAGCGTATCCGTGCCGCGAAGCACGGCAACGGACACTGCCGGTGTGTGCGTGTCGGCGATGAACGCGCCGGCAAGCGAGTCGACACGGGCCGTGAGCGTCGCGCGGGACGGCTGTTGTGCAGGCATCGAACCCGCACCCAAAGCGAGAGCCAGTGACGAGCCTACGAGAGTGCGCATTGTCATGATCCCCTCGAGCGTGGGACGACAGCGAGCCGTTGTTCGTATGTGAAATGTAGCTCGCGAGCCGCTCACTTCACGTGGTGATCCGAAGAAATGTCCGGTAGCGCAACTATCGCACGATCACCGGAATCCGCTGCGCCTGCCCGGTCACCGGATCTCCCGTCACGATCTCGAACGTCAAGATGCCCGGTTTGTCGCGCTGCACCTCGAAGTCCATCGTCTCCCCCGGTCCCAACACGACACGCGCCGGCCGCGGCGTTCGCTGCACAGGCGACAGCTCGGCTCCGTCCTTGGCGAACGGGCGCCAGGCTTGCACCGTCGTGTCCATCAGGAATCTCACATTCTTCGGGGCCGCCGTGGAGATGTTGATGAGACGGAAGCGATGCGTCGTTCTGACCGTGAGCTCGATCGGCGGCGGCGCGCTCGTGCCGTTCACGAACGGTACCGCCTTCAAGTCCGGCCCGCCCTCGCCCATGAGAAAGAGTCGCTCGTTCGGATCGCGTTGCTGACCCGGCTCGAGCACCAGCAGCGCGCCGTAGAGGCCCGAGCTCAGTTGGACTGTTTCGTCCGAGTGCGTGTGATAGATGAACGTGCCGGCGCGGTCGGGCGTCATGCGCACGACGAACGAATCGCCTGGAGCGAGCATCGGCGCCACGCGCGATCCGGCGCCGCTCCAACCGGCTACGCCATCGTAGAAGCTCTCGAGCTCGATGCCGTGCCAGTGAATACTCGACTCGCCGCTCGTGTGATTGATGACCGTGATCTCCGTCGGCTCTCCGCGATACACGACGACCGTCGAGCTGGGGAACTGCACCGAGTCGCGCGCCGGTTCCGTCGGCCCGTTTTGCAGCACGAAGCTGTAGCCCGGGAGGTCGCCGAACACATTCGGCTTCTGGTCGACGAACATGCGAAGCTTGCGCGCCGCCGCCGGATCGCCCGCCTGCATGACGCCGCGCGCCGGCGCAACACGCACACCCATCACCAGCCCCGCCATATCCCGCTCGGCGTGACCCGTCGCGTGACCGTCGATCTCGCTCGGCTCCTCGGCCGCGAGGCGCAGCTCTCGGTCGATGTGAAAGATCAGATGGCAGTGAAAGAGCCAGTTTCCTGGGCGCGTCGGCACCCAGCTCAACGTCATCGTCGCACCGGGCGACATGTACTCGGTCACCGCCTTTCGCCGTTGCTGCTCGGTGAAGACGGTGTCGCGCACGCGATCACCGCGACTCATGACGGTGAAGTAGAACCCGTGCAGGTGCATCGGATGCGGCTGCGCGGTCGCGTTGATGACGCGCCAGTTCACCGTGTCGCCGACGGCGTAATTAAGTCGCTCCGTGTACGGCCACGACATTCCGTTCATGGCGATCAGCTCGTGCCGGCCCCATGTCTTTCCGGGAAATTGAATGCTGTCACGAAAGGTCGTGATGACCATGATGCGGTCGTTGGGACGC
>Ga0070713_100002329_pt1 | contig 12384 bp, 4 predicted proteins | sample LARL82metaG_FD_65465 | JGI IMG/M metagenome (GOLD analysis project Ga0070713, IMG submission 65465) | Corn, switchgrass and miscanthus rhizosphere microbial communities from Kellogg Biological Station, Michigan, USA - LAR L8-2 metaG | ecosystem: Host-associated > Plants > Roots > Rhizosphere ... | reverse complement strand
GACGGCGTGCCCTCGCACGCCAATCGCTGGCTTCTCGAAGACATTTTGCGCAAAGAGTGGGGCTTCACCGGCTATCTGGTTTCCGACTACTATGCCATCTGGGAATTGAGCGACCGGCCGGAAACACACGGGCACTTCCTGGCGCAGGACAAGAAAGAAGCCTGCGCGCTGGCGGTACAGGCCGGAGTCAACATCGAACTGCCCGAGCCGGATTGTTACCGGCATCTGGTGGAACTGGTCCACAAAAAAGTATTGAAGGAATCACGGTTGGATGAGTTGGTCGCTCCCATGCTGCTTTGGAAGTTTCGGATGGGCTTGTTCGACGATCCCTATGTCGATCCGGACGAGGCCGATCGGGTGGTGGGGTGCGCGGCGCATCGCGCACTGGCGCTCGGGGCCGCCCGCGAGTCGATCACGCTGCTCAAGAACGACAACGGTGTGCTGCCGTTGCAACTCGGCAAGCTCGGCACCATCGCGGTGATTGGGCCCAATGCGGACCGGCCCTTGCTGGGCGGCTACAGCGGCACTCCGAAACAGAACATCACGGTGCTGGAGGGAATCCGGGAAAAAACCGGCAGCCGCGCGAAGGTGTTGTACAGCGAGGGCTGCAAGATCACGAAGGATGGCAGCTGGAACCAGGACGAAGTAATCCCGAGCGATCCGGCGGAAGATCGGAAGCAGATCGCCGAAGCGGTTGCCGTGGCGAAACAGGCCGATGTTATCGTCCTCGCCATCGGCGGTAACGAGCAGACCTCGCGCGAAGCCTGGGCGCTGAACCACATGGGAGATCGCACGAGCCTGGATCTGATCGGCCGCCAGGACGAACTGGTGTCGGAGATGGTGGCCACCGGCAAGCCCGTGGTCGTGCTGCTGTTCAATGGCCGGCCGATTTCTATCAACGCTGTAAGTCGCAGCGTTCCGGCGATTCTCGAGTGCTGGTATCTCGGACAGGAGACAGGCCGCGCCGTCGCCGACGTTTTGTTCGGCGACTACAACCCAGGCGGAAAACTGCCGATCACGATTCCGCGCTCGGCAGGGCACCTGCCGGCTTATTACAATCACAAACCGTCGGCACGACGCGGCTATTTATTCGATGACGTCTCACCTCTCTATGCTTTTGGCTATGGGCTGAGCTATACGAGCTTCGAGATCGCGAACGTGCGGCTGGCGAAGAAACGGATCCGGCCGAAGGATGCCACTCAAGTTCGCGCCGACATCACGAATGCCGGGAAATGCCGGGGCTCCGAAGTGGTGCAGTGCTACATCCGCGACCGGGTCAGCTCAGTGACGCGTCCGGTAAAAGAGCTGAAGGGCTTTGAGCGCGTTTTTCTGGACCCCGGTGAGACGAAGACGGTCACATTCGCGATTACGCCGGAGCTGCTGTCGTTCTATGACGTGACCATGAAGTATCGGGTCGAGCCGGGCGAGTTCGAGATACAAGTCGGCAATTCTTCGCGGGACGCCGATTTACAAAAAGTGATTTTAACGGTCGTCTGATGGAAACTCCGCAGAAACTTTCATTCATCGAAAAGGCCGGGTATAGTCTGGGGGACGCCGCGGCCAACTTCGTCTTTCAGACGATGATCCTTTTCCAGCTGAGTTTCTATACCGATACGTTCGGGCTGGCGGCCGCCGCCGCGGGAACTCTGCTCCTGCTCGGCCGGTTCTGGGACGCGTTCTTCGATCCCTTGATGGGCGTGCTGGCCGACCGCACGCAAACCCGCTGGGGCAAATTCCGGCCTTGGATTCTGTGGACCGCGCTGCCGTGGGGCATCGTGATGGTGCTGGCTTATTCGCGGCCCGATTGGTCGAGCGGCGGGAAGCTGGTTTACGCATGCGTCACCAACATTTTGCTGATGACGCTCTACTCGGCCAACAACACGCCCTATTCGGCGCTCACCGGGGTCATGACCGCGGATGTCAATGAGCGGACGGTGCTGTCGTCCTACCGCTTCGTCTCCGTGCTGATCGCTCAATTGGTGGTTGGCGGTTTCACGCTGCCCCTGGTGGCCAAGTTCGGACAGGGGAATAACGCCAAAGGCTGGCAGATGACCATGGGTCTCTGGGCGGCCGTTTGCGTTGTGCTTTTTCTTATCACGTTTGCGACTACGCGGGAGCGCATTCAGCCGGACCCGCGCCAGAAGACTTCGCCTCGCGAGGATTTTCGAGACCTGGCGCACAACGGTCCGTGGATCGCCATGTTTATTCTCACGTTGGCGCACTTCGCGGTTCTGGCGATGCGCGGCGGCACCCTGTTTTACTACTTTCAGTACTATGCCGACAAAGGCCGGCTCTTCGGTCTGCTGCAGGGGCTCGGATTGACGGGCGCGGGTGGCGGGCTCTGGGGCTATCTGCTCAGCACGTTCGGATTGGTTGTCGATCCGGGACGCTCGAATGTGGCTTCGGTCGGGTTCAGCCTCTTCCAGATCTCCAGCCAGCTCGTGCAGTTGTGTGGCGTGGGGGCTGCGACTTTTCTGTCTATCCGTTACGGCAAGAAAGCGGTCGCGACGACGGGGTTCGTGCTGACCACCGTCTTGATGGCTGCGTTTCTTGTGCTGCCGCCGGACGCGGTGGGAACGATGTTCGTTCTCGAATATGCGCGGGTTCTGGCTTATGGCGTGACGATTCCGCTGATCTGGGCGATGTTCGCCGATGTGGTGGATTATGCCGAGTGGAGAACGGGCCGGCGCGCTACGGGTATTGTGTACGCCACCATTTTGTTTGCCCTAAAGGCCGGGCTGAGCCTGGGAGGCGCGATCGCCGGGTGGCTCTTATCCGGTTACGGCTACCAGGCCAACGTGCCGCAGACGGCGCATGCTCTGGACGGAATTCGATTGACCATCAGCCTGTATCCGAGCCTGCTGCTGTTGGTTGTGGTCGCTTGTCTCGCGGCATACCGGATCACCAAGAAAATGAACCTGCAAATCCAAGACGAACTCGCGGTTCGCCGCAGCAAGTTTGCGGCAGGATAGGAACTCGGGAGAGCTATATGGTTTGGAAAACCTTTTCGATTGCCATGCTCGGCGCGGCGGCGCTTGCCGCCCAGCCCCAGCCTTCGCTCAAAGACGCATTCCGGGATGCGTTTCAAATCGGCGCCGCTCTGAACGCCGCGCAATTCACCGGGCAGGACGCGCGGGACACCGAGTTGGTGAAAGCTCAATTCAACACCATCACGCCCGAGAATGTCTTGAAGTGGGAAAGCGTCCATCCGAAGCCCGACCAGTATGCGTTCGAACTTCCCGATCGCTACGTGGAATTCGGCGAAGCCAACCACATGAAGATCATCGGCCACACCCTGGTCTGGCACTCGCAAACGCCCCGCTGGGTTTTTCAGGACGAACAGGGCAAACCGGTGGACCGCGAAACGCTGCTTGCGCGCATGCGGCAGCACATACAGACCATCGTGGGGCGGTATAAGGGGCGCATCGCCGGTTGGGACGTGGTCAACGAAGCGCTCAACGACGACGGCACGCTGCGCCAATCGCCCTGGCTACGGATCATTGGAGACGACTACATCGCCAAGGCATTTGAGTTCGCGCACGAGGCCGATCCCGGCGCGGAGCTTTACTATAATGACTACTCACTGGAGAACACGGCGAAACGCAAGGGAGCCATCGAGCTGATTCGCAAGCTCCAGGCACAAGGCGCTCCGATTCGCGCGGTGGGGATGCAAGACCATCACAAACTGGACCGCCCCCGGCTGGAGCAAACGGATGCGGCCATTAGCGATTTTGCGAAGCTCGGCATCAAGGTGAACATCACTGAGCTGGATATCGACGTGTTGCCGGCCGCCACCGGGCAGGGCGGCGCGGATGTTTCGCTGAACGTCGCGGCCCAACCGAAGCTGAATCCTTACACCGACGGCTTGCCGGATGCTCTCCAGGAAGCGCTGGCGAAGCGCTATGCCGGCCTGTTCGCCGTTTACCTCAAACATCGTGATGTGATTACGCGCGTGACATTCTGGGGCGTGACGGACGATGCATCGTGGCTGAATAACTGGCCGGTACGGGGTAGAACGAATTATCCGCTGCTGTTCGACCGGCAAGGCCGGCCTAAGCCGGCCTTCCAGGCCGTGATTGGGACCGTTTCAGGAGCAACGAACTAGGTATGAAATGGAATGCGGCCGTCTGGATCTCCGCCGCGGCTCTGTCCGCGACAGCATTTGCACAGCAACCTCTCTATAAGAATCCTGCTGCGCCAATGGAGCAGCGTGTGGACGACCTGCTCGGGCGCATGACGCTCGAGGAAAAGGTCTCGCAGTTGATGAACGATTCGCGCGCCATCGACCGCCTCGATGTCCCGGCTTATAACTGGTGGAACGAAAGTCTGCACGGTGTGGCGCGGGCCGGTCGCGCCACCGTATTCCCGCAGGCGATCGGGATTGCGGCCACCTGGGATACCGATTTGATGCATCGGGTGGCCGCTACGATATCCGACGAGGCACGCGCCAAGTACAACGAATTTGTTCGGAAGGGAAAGCGCAATATTTACCAGGGCCTCACATTCTGGACGCCGAACATCAATCTCTTTCGCGATCCGCGCTGGGGCCGCGGCATGGAAACCTATGGAGAAGACCCCTATCTCACCGGGCGCATGGCCGTCGCTTTCATTAAGGGGATGCAAGGCGACGATCCGAAGTACCTGAAGACCGTCGCTACCGCAAAGCACTACACCGTTCACAGCGGGCCCGAACCCCTGCGCCATACGTTCGACGCGGTGCCCACCGAAGAAGATCTTTGGGAGACCTACTTGCCGCATTTCGAAGCGGCAATCAAAGAAGGCGGCGCGTTTTCGGTGATGTGCGCCTACAACAGCGTGGATGGCCTGCCGGCATGCGCCAACCCGCGCCTGCTCGAAGACATTCTGCGCAAGCAGTGGGGATTCAAAGGTTATGTCGTATCGGATTGCGGTGCGATCGGCGACATTTACCTGAATCACAAGAAGGCTCCCAATGCGGAAGCCGGCGTGGCGATGGCGATCAAGGCAGGCACCGATCTGAACTGCGGTGTGGAATATGAGAATGCCGTGGCGGCCGTGCGCGGCGGGCTGCTGGCTCAATCCGATGTCGACCAAGCGCTCCGGCGCCTGCTGCTGGCGCGTTTCAAGCTGGGGATGTTCGATCCGCCGTCGATGGTTCCCTACGCGAGGATTCCCTATAGCCGGAACGACAGCCCGGCCAACCGGGCACTGGCCCTGGAAACGGCGCGAAAGTCCATCGTGCTTCTGAAGAATGACAACCATCTGTTGCCGCTCAGCAAAACATTGAAGACTATCGCGGTGATCGGCCCCAATGCGGACGATGTCAGCGTGATGTATGGCAACTACAATGGCTTTCCTTCCGCGCCGGTTTCTCCGCTCGAAGGAATTCGCAAGAAGGTCCCGGGAACGCGCGTGCTCTATTCCCGCGGCAGCGATGTCGCGGCGGGCATTCCCACCTTCGAAGCCATTCCATCGAGCGCATTATTCACTTCCGACCGGCCCGGACGCCAGCTGGGCCTGAAGGGCGAATATTACTCCACCGGCAACTTCGATGGCCAATTGCATCGCCCGCGTGAGCAGACCACGCCACGGTCCGGGCAGCTTGTCGGGACCGTCCCCAAAGATCCGCAGCCGCTGTTTACGCGCGTCGATCCGCAGATCGATTTCGACTGGTGGGACGGTGCGCCGCGCCGCGATCTCAACGATGACGATTTCGGCGTGCGCTGGACCGGCTTCCTGCTGCCGCCCGCCAGCGGGACCTACCAATTGGGTGCTCGCGGCATGAACGCATTCGAGCTCTATGTGGATGGAAAGCAGGTGGTGCGCTCCGACAGCACCGGCGGCAAGAATTATCGGTTCGCCCAAGTGGAACTGCAGGGGGGCAAGCTGTATCCCATCCGGCTCGACTTCCATGAATACGTAGGAGACGCGAGCATCCAGCTGGTGTGGTCCAAGCCGGCCGGGAATCCGGAACCGGAAGCGCTGGCGGCGGCGCGGGCCGCGGATGCGGTAGTGCTGGTGATGGGCCTCTCGCCGCGGCTGGAAGGCGAAGAAATGCAGGTGCAGGTGGAAGGATTCCAAGGAGGCGACCGCGTCCAGTTGGGCCTGCCGCGAGTGCAGGAAGATTTGCTCGAGAAGGCGGCCGCGGCCGGAAAGCCTACGGTGCTGGTTCTGTTGAACGGCAGCGCTCTGGCGGTCAACTGGGCGCGCGATCACGTGCCGGCGATTGTGGAAGCCTGGTATCCCGGGCAGGCAGGCGGCACCGCGCTCGCCGACGTGCTGTTTGGCGACTATAATCCGGCCGGCCGGTTGCCGGTAACGTTCTACCAGTCCGCCGATCAACTCCCGCCTTTCTCGGACTATCACATGAAGGGGAAAACCTACCGGTTCTTTGAGGGCGAGCCGCTTTTTTCGTTCGGCTATGGCTTGAGCTACACGACGTTCACCTACCGCAATTTGACTGTGCCGGCGCAGGTGACCATCGGTGCCGGGGCGAAGGTCTCGGTGGAAGTCGAGAATTCCGGGACGCGGGCCGGCGAGGAAGTGATCGAGCTGTATTTGAAGGGTACGCAGCCAGGGCCCATCCGGTCGCTCGAAGGATTTCAGCGGATCGCGCTCCGGCCCGGCGAACGGCGTAGCGTCCAGTTCGAGTTGCAGCCCAGCCAGTTGGCGCACGTCACGGTTCAAGGCCAGCGGCGTATCGATCCCGGGGCCCTGCAGATTTCGGTAGGCGGAATGCCGCCGGGCCCGAATGCAGCGGGAGTTCTCAGCGGAACGATGACGCTGGTGGGGGCATCGCGGGAAGTGCAGTAGCGGCATCGGCGTCGCGGTGCCGGAACGGCTCGAGCGCCCGCCGTAATTCTCCGCTTTGGATCGGCTTGGAGACATGGCCATCCATGCCCGCCGTTGCGCATTGCTCCCGGTCGCTCTGGTGGGCTCGCGCTGTCAGCGCAAGGATGGGCGTGCGCGGCATATCGTGAACCCGCTCGTGATTCCGAATCGCGGCCGTGGTTTGATACCCATCCATTTCGGGCATCTGAATATCCATAAGAACCAGATCGAACCGCTGCTGCGAAAACAGTTCAAGGGCTTCCTTGCCGTCGGCCGCCAGGGTCACGGAATGTCCCAGCTTGCCGAGCAACACCTTCACCAGATGCCGATTGACCGGATTGTCCTCGACCACCAGGATGGAAAGAGGCGATTGAGACGGGGGCGGATCAGGAACGGTTAGGCCGGCGCACGCATCTTGCAAAGACGAAATGCCATCCCGAGCCGGCGAAGTCTCTGTTTTCAGTTGGACGGTGAAGTAGAAGGTGCTGCCGGCGCCCGGCTCGCTTTCCAGCCAGATCCGGCCGTTCATTTTTTCCACCAGACAGGAGGAGATCGAAAGTCCCAGGCCGGTGCCGCCGAACTGACGAGCGATCGAGCCGTCGGCCTGGGTGAAGGCGTCGAAGATCGACTTCTGCTTTTCGAGTGGAATCCCGATTCCGGTATCCCGCACGGAAAACCGCAGGCGCTCTCTATCGCTCTCCTCCGCCGCTTCTACTCGAAGGTAGATCCCGCCCTGCGGGGTGAACTTCAGCGCATTGCCGATCAGATTGATCAGCACCTGGCGGAGGCGTCCGGGGTCGCCGATACGCCGGTCGAGAACCGCCGGGTCGATTTCCGAGGTGAACTCGAGGCCTTTGTGTGCGGCTTCGGCTGCAAAAGGCCGAAGCGTGAGGTCGACCGTCTGGCGGAGCGAGAAGGGTATCTCCTCGAGTTGCATGTGGCCGGCCTCGATTTTGGAGAAATCGAGCAAGTCGTTAATCAGGGTGAGCAAGGAATCGGCGGAGCTTTTGGCCATCGACAGATAGTCGCGCTGCTCCGGCGTCAGGGGCGTATCCAACACCAGTTCGGTCATGCCGAGAATGCCGTTCATGGGGGTGCGGATCTCGTGGCTTATGTTGGCCAGAAATTCGCTTTTGGTTCGATTGGCGGCCTCGGCCGCGTCTTTGGCGCGGTGCAGGTCCTCCGTTTGCAGACGGACGCGCCGCCGCAGAATGAAGACCCAGGAGAATGCCAAAAGCGCAACCGCCGTCAGGACGGAAGCCAACTCCAGCGTTCTCGTTGTGGTCCACCAGGGGGCTTCCCGAAGCAGTACCACGTCTTGCGGAGACCGCAGTAGAAGAGAAAAGGTGCGCGGCGCGTTCACTCCGAGACCCAGTTCTTCGAACTCGACGATCCCGGTGACGCGCAAGAGGCTTCCCGGGTTCAAATGCGGCAGCCGTTCGCCGTCTAGGCTGGCACTAAAGTGCGTGTCGCCGGTGCGCAGCAAGAGCCGCTGGTCGGAAATGCCGGCAACCCGGTTCACCAGCCATGCATCGACGGAGACCGCGCGGGAAGCCCAGCCTTCTTCTACGATGTCATCTACCGTCACCAGAGGCGGGTGGGGAACGGCTACATGGCCCACCCGTCGCAGATCGGCGCTGGTCAAGGCCGGGCCGAACGGGCCGGCCTGCGCGAAGCCGGTGGCCTCCACCAGGTCTCCAGGGGATAGCTGAACCTGGCCGTGATCTTTCACGGCCAAGCCGCCGGTTTCATCACTCAAATAAGTCGGACCCGTCGGGTTGGTAAGCGTCACGACGCCCCGGATACGGGAAGGCCGGTCGCTATCGGCGTACGGCGAGAAGCGAAGGAGATCGTGAATTTTTTGGATCGCGGGAGGAGTATGGGCGCCCCTTGCGGCTACCGTGAGGAAACTCCGGTCCGGCACCCGGATGTTTATGCCGAGGATCTGCCGTTGGTTATTGAAGCGTGGCGCGCAGACACCGCGCAGGCGAATGCGTGAGTATAGAAGCGAATGGGGTAGCTCGCGAGTGCCGGCCACGGCCGCCTGCAGGCGGTATGCCCCGTTTCGCAGGCCCACGATGGCCCGGCCGTTGGCCGTAGCCAGCGAATAGACCACGCCTTCCACCTCGACCCAGGCGCTGTCAGCGGCGCCGGTGAACAGTTGATCCATGGCCACGTGTAGCGGCGCCGGCATTGGCCCTTCGCCGATTATCCGGACCGTGGGATTGGTCACGACCGGGGCGAAATCACCGGGTCCGCTTTGGCCTTCGATGTCGACGATTTGTCCCACCTGTAGCGGTGGCAGCCTTCCGGAGAGCGAGGCGACATAAATTCCGCCCGTGTCATCCTGTATCACGATGTTCGGTCCCAGCCGATTGAAATAGGTCACGGTGGCTCGCAAACGGACGGGATAACCCAAACGTGCTGCGCTCTCGGGAAGGTTGTGAATCTGACCGATTTTGGTCAGGACTGGAAGCGGTGCGCTCGCTTGCCCGGACATTTGGCTTCGGCGTACTTCCAGTTCCCGGGTCGACGGCACGAACAGGGCCAGATCGGCAATCGTGCCGAGCGCATTGGTGCTGGCAGCGAGCACGCCGCGCACGCGTACCACGGCGTTGTCCAGAACCCGATAGTCGACACCGCGGACCTCCCGGATGCGCGCTCGGATTTGTGCGCCCGGAATCTGCAAGTTCAGCACCAGCCGCCCTTGCAGGTCCATGGCAGCGGATTGAACCGTGCCTTCCAATTCCACGAACCCGTATTGGAGCTTGCCGGACATCAACTCGGCGGCATTGGCCGCAACCGGCGAGGGCAGTCTGCTTTCCCTAAGGAACTGCACCTCCTCGCGGTTCAGCGAAGGGCTGACGCCGCCCGCGATGACCGCACCCGTGATGACGACCGCATCTCCGGGATGGAGGCTCGGGTCCATGGAGACGTTTTCGATCCGAATTCCCCCGGTCGCGTCCTGCAGATAGACTTGTTGGCTGTTTCCCGCCACGTAGGTGACCGTGCCTTGCAGCCGGGCGGAAGCAGGCGTGGTGGGAGTGGAGGGCAAGTTCCGCACCTCCGCCACAGTCGTGAGCACACGCGGCCGGCCGCCTTGGCGGAATTGGCTGCAGCTACTGCCCAACACCCAAAGGATGATGACTCCGGCGGTCAGCCGGCGGACCTGGCAAACTGCGGCCCAGCCTCGCTCTTTCACCTGGAAAAGATCGGCGGACGGGCCTGGAAACTTGAGGCGGACAATCTAGTTCGAGGGTAAAACAAATCAGGTGCGGAGAGATATCATAAGGGATATCGGGCCAATATGTCGGTTCCAAAACCAGCGCGTCTCTGGTGGTTTCCGGTGTTGGGATGGGCGATCTGCGTCTCCCCCGCCTGGGCGCTCGGGCAGCCGCGCTATGTCGAAACGGCAGCCGTGGCAGGCGGATTCCCGGTGGTGAATTCCGGCGCGGCAGCCACCATTTACGCGGACCCCAACGATTATCCCGGCGTGCTGCGCGCGGCTGGCGATTTGCAGGCAGACATCGCTCTCGTCACCGGCAAAACGGCGCCGCTCAGCCGCCAGGAAGCGCAGCTCGGACCGAACGCGATTCTCGCCGGCACAATTGGCCGCAATCCCCTCATCGACCGCCTCATCCGCGAAAAGAGAATCGATGCCGCACCGCTTCAGGGCAAGTGGGAGTCGTTCCTGATTCAGGTGGTGGATCAACCGTGGCCCGGGCTGGCGCGCGCTCTCGTCATTGCCGGAAGCGATAAGCGCGGAACCATTTTTGGCATTTACGATTTGTCGGAACAGATGGGCGTTTCGCCGTGGTATTGGTGGGCGGACGTCCCGGTGCCCCATCACGACGCCGTTTTCGTCCGGCCCGGAAAGTTCCTCCAAGGCGAACCGGGCGTGAAATACCGCGGCATTTTTCTCAACGACGAAGCGCCCGCTCTCAGCGGCTGGGCCAAGGAGAAGTTCGGCGGCTTCCACCACGAGTTCTATGTAAAAGTCTTCGAACTGCTGCTGCGGCTGAAGGCCAATTACCTGTGGCCGGCGATGTGGGGGAGCGCGTTCAATGAGGACGACCCGCTTAATCCGCAGCTGGCCGACGAATATGGCATCGTGATGGGAACGTCGCATCACGAGCCGATGTTGCGCGCACAGCAGGAATGGAAGCGCCACGGACAAGGCGCGTGGGATTACCGCACCAACGCCGAGGGCCTCCGATCATTTTGGGAAACAGGCATCGCGCGCAATAAGAAATACGAGAGCATTGTCACCATCGGGATGCGCGGCGACGGCGACCTGCCCATGGTCCCGGGCGGCGACGTGGCGCAAAACGTGACCCTGCTCGAAAAGATCGTGGCCGACCAACGCAGCATTCTGTCGCGGCTGGTCGATCCGAATCCAGCGGCGGTTCCGCAGGTTTGGGCGCTCTATAAGGAAGTCCAGGAATACTACGAAAAGGGTATGCGGGTTCCCGACGACGTCACCCTGCTCTGGTGCGACGACAATTGGGGCAACCTTCGGCGGCTGCCGACGCCGGAAGAGCGCGGCCGCTCGGGCGGGGCCGGCATCTATTACCATCTCGATTATGTGGGCGGGCCGCGATCTTACAAATGGCTGAACACCGTTCCCATCACCAAAATCTGGGAGCAGATGAATCTGGCGTATCAGTACGATGCCCGCCGCATCTGGATCGTGAACGTGGGAGATTTGAAGCCACTGGAATTTCCCGCGGAGTTTTTCCTGAGCATGGCCTGGAATCCCGAGCGGTGGTCGAAGGACCAGCTTTCCGAATTCACGCGCTTATGGGCGGCGCGCGAATTTGGGCCGGCCGAGGCGAACGGCATCGCCGATATCGTCTCTAAGTACACGAAGTACAACGGCTGGCGGAAGCCCGAACTGCTGGAGCCAGCGACGTTCAGCCTGGAAAACTACCAGGAAGCCGACCGAGTTCTGGACGGATGGAAATCGCTCACCAGGCAAGCGGAGCAGATCTACAAGCGCCTGCCGCAAAACGAACAGGACGCCTTCTTCGAGCTGGTGCTCTATCCGGTGAAGGCGAGCGCGCAGGTAGCCGAGCTGTATATTGCCGCCGGCAAGAACCATCTGTACGCCAGCATGGGCCGGGCCAGCGCCAACGATTTTGCTGCCGAGGCGCGCTCGCTTTTTCAAGCTGACGCCGATCTCGCGGCCCGGTACAACCATCAACTGGCCGGCGGCAAGTGGAACCACATGATGGACCAGACGCACATCGGCTACACCAACTGGCAGGAGCCGCCGGTCAACACCATGCCCCCGGTCAAAGAGATCGAGTTGCCGCGGGAAGCGAAAACGGGTGTGGTCCAAGGCGCCGACGAGGAGCCCGAGGCCACTCGCGTGACAGCGCTCCCCGCCCAAAAGGCCGCGCATGGTTTTGTCGAGTCTGCCGGCGTCGTTTCGATCGAGGCGGAGCATTACTCCCGCAAAACGGAGGCCGGCGGCGCGCATTGGGATCGCATCCCCGATTGCGGGCGTACGCTTTCCTGCATGACGGTGTTTCCCGTTACGTCACCGAGCCTCGAGCCGCCGGCAGCGCCCTC
>Ga0070713_100002328_pt1 | contig 12384 bp, 12 predicted proteins | sample LARL82metaG_FD_65465 | JGI IMG/M metagenome (GOLD analysis project Ga0070713, IMG submission 65465) | Corn, switchgrass and miscanthus rhizosphere microbial communities from Kellogg Biological Station, Michigan, USA - LAR L8-2 metaG | ecosystem: Host-associated > Plants > Roots > Rhizosphere ... | reverse complement strand
CGCGCCTTGCCAAGTAAGCGGTCGCGATCGGCTCCAGGTTGGTGATCGCCGGTTGCCACGCACCCGCACTTGAAGCGTCGAGTGGACTTCACCCGGTAATCTCTGTAGACGCGCGCAGCGCAACCCATTGGAGATGAGCTCGTGAGCAAGATGCCCGTAGGCGTCATCGGCGCCGGAGCAATCGGCAAGACGCACATCGATCGTGCGCTGAGGCATGCGGACGTCGGATTGGTAGGTATCGCCGATCCCGCGCCCCAGGCGGAAGAGTTCGCGCGCAGAGTAGGCGTGCCTTGGTTCGCCGACTATAGCCAAATGCTCGAGGTCGGTCGGCCGCGGGGAGTCATGATCGCCACTCCCAACGTGACGCATGCGCGCGTCGCCACGGACTGCCTGGAACGCGGCGTGCCCGTGATCGTCGAAAAGCCGATAGCCCTCACGCTGCATGATGCGCAACACATCTGCGATGTCTCCCGGAGCAAAGATATCCCGGCGCTCGTCGGGCATCATCGTCGTTACAATCCGATCGTGCGCTACGCGAAGCAAATCGTCGATTCAGGCAAGCTCGGGCGCCCCGTGGCGGCGACGGTGCTTTGCACCTGGCGCAAGCCAGACGAGTATTTCAATGTCGAATGGCGCCGGCAGCCCGGCGGTGGACCAGTCCTCATGAACGCGATCCACGACATCGATTTGTTGCGCCACTTGTTCGGTGAGATCGAGAGCGTGCAGGCGGTGGTGTCGAACGCGGTGCGTGGGTTCGTCGTCGAAGACACGGGTGCATTCGTCTGCAAATTCCGCAATGGCGCCGTCGGCACGATGACCGTGTCCGACACTACCCCCGCGCCCTGGAATTGGGATCTCAACGCCGGCGAGGGCGAGAGCTTCCCGCGCCAGGATGCCGATGCATACTTTCTCTCGGGCACCGAGGCGTCGATCACCCTGCCCCGTCTCGAGATCTGGGAATACCGGCAGGGAGGCGGGTGGCGCGACCCGCTCACCGTCGAGCGTACGGCATTGCACAACGCCTGTCCGTACACGGAGCAATGGCGTCATTTCCGTGCTTTGATCGAAGGCATCGAACCGCCAGTGTGCTCTGCGCCGGACGGCCTGCGCACGCTTGAAGCGACGCTGGCGGTGCATGCGGCTGCCGAATCCGAACGGTCCGTGCGCCTCAAGGATTAGTCGGTGATCGCCGACTTGGGCTTCGGCGCATCTATCGCCGGCGCGCTAGCACTTCGGGTTGGCTATTCGTGAGTTGCGCATTGGGAAGCAAAGGCCGGGCGGCGCACGGAATCAAAGTTGCGCGGAATAGCCGCCGTCGACCGGAATGACCTCCGATGATGAAATCGGAGCCGGAGCTGCCGAGAAAAGCCGCGATGCCGGAGAGATCGTCGGCGACACCCCTCCGCTCTGCCGGTGTGCGCGACAGCACCCGTTCGTTCATGGTCGGAACCTGCTCGCGCGCCTGCTGGGTTTGCTCGGTATCGATGAAGCCGGGAAGCGCAACGTTGACCAGAATGTTGTCCGTCGCCCACGCCGTCGCCATCGCTCGGGGCTATTGCGCGACGCCGCCCCGCCGCCCGCCACGATCGCGACGCGGTCACCGAGGTCGACCACACTCATGCAACTGCTCCGTGGTCGAAATCGGTTCAGCCAGTCGACGTCGTGGTCTTGGGTGCGCCGGGCTGGCCAGGAATGTGGCTGAGTATCGAAGCGGCGAAGCCGCCATCGACGATGATGTTCTGGCCGGTGACATACGCCGACTCCCGTCCCACGAGGAATGCAATGGTGTTGGCGACGTCATCAGGTGTGCCGACACGACGCAGCGGTACGAGATCCGCGCGCCGTCGCGCCATGAAAGGGTCGGCGTAAATCGAAGCGGACAATGGCGTGTGGATCATGCCGGGTGAAACGACATTAACGCGAATGCCGTGAGGTGCCCACTCCTGGGCGAGCTGCTGGCACAGAACGATCAAAGCCGCTTTTGCGGCAGCGTATGCCCCCCCGCCCGCACGCGGCAAGACGCCGGCGAAAGAACCGACCGCAACCAATGCACCGTGGCTCGCCTTCAGCGGCTCATACGCGGCTTTAGCGAGCAGCCACGTCGGACGTAAATTGGTCGCAAACACCCTTTCCCAGTCGGCAAGCGGGAGTTCCGCCAGAGCCCCTGCGCTGCTGTACCCGGCATTCGACACGACCGCGTCCAGGCCGCCACAAAACGCATGCGCTTCGGCGACCAGCCGTGCCGGGACTTCGGGGTCCGCCAAATCGCCCGTCAGGGCGATGGCTTCAGCCCCCAACGCGTTGAGTTCACCGACAAGCTCGTGCAGGTCTGGCCGCATTCCAGTCGCGCATGCAACGAACTTCGCCGATTCTCCTCGGGCAATTGAGTCACGGGCGAGCTTCATGCATGTCGCACCGCCAATACCACGACTGGCACCGGTTACTATTGCCCGCATCGTCAGATCTCCTAGCGCGCTGCAAATGCGTGCGCGATCATAAGGTCACAGCCGTCAACGCGCGCCCCTCGTGCCGATGGGTCATGGGCGTCGGCCATCGCGCTGTCGGCGATTTTCCGCCATCATGATCGTACACGGAGGTAAGGTCGCACGGCTGGTCCCACCCCCTGCGAGTCTGTAATGCACCGCGGGGGAAGCGCGCGATGAGGGAGCAGCTGACGCTGCTTGCCGGCCGACTAACGACAGCGATTTCAGACCACCTCGTCCCACTGCTTGCTACGCTCGACAACTTCTGTCGGCAAACAGGCATTCCACGGCGTCCAGCGCTTATTGGCGATAGCTACCGATTTCCCTCTACAGCCGCGGCTAATTAAACGGTCGTAAAAACCGCGAATGTCTGCTGACGGTCGCGTTACGCGACGGCCGCTCTTGGCCGCTAGCAGGTCGACCTAAAAGCAAGGTAACCATGGCCGTCACCGCCAGATGCCCTCCGTGGAAAGCGCGCAAAGGGGCCTGCGCGTAATCCGGCGCTCTCGGCCAGCTCGAGCGCGGGTGCTGCCGAGGAAGCCGTCAGAAAACGCTAACTCTTGATTGGGTCTTCAATAGACCCAGCTGCGCGCTGCGAAATACCCGACAAGCGCGTGCATCCGATTGAATAGGCTTGGCTCCCCGACCTGGGCTCGAACCAGGGACCTGCGGATTAACAGTCCGAAGCGCGCTGCATGATTATTCCGAGCAGAATTATGAGATTAGCTCATGGTGCGCGGGGTAATAAAACCGTGAGATATGCGGACTTGTAGCCCTTTACGGTCGTCAACACCCTGCTGGATTTACCCCGTGCTTGTGGCTGACCTCAAGCGTCCGTGCCTCCAGACTGCTCGCACGTTCGTGCGGTACGGCGGCGCGCGAGCACGACTTGAGGACTCCTACGCCTTTATCAGACGCGCAGACATTATCGATCAAACGAGTCGCCCAGCGGGTGCAGCGGCGAGCCGCATCTTCCCTCTGGTGTCGTTGCTGACCTCCTACCGACGCTGCTGACTAGCGTCGAGGGTCGCTTGGCCGGGCTTTTGCGGGGTGTTGACCGCTGAATACGTGATGACTTTATCGTCTCGTGCGGCGCCAGTACCTCGACTCGTCCGTGCCCGAGATGGACCCCGCAGCGATTTAGGTGCTACGCGCCTCGACCGGGGAGTTCGACCAAGAACCTGCGCTATAGGGGCTAGAATGACGACCGAATAGCCGCCGTTCGTGAAGCATGGAACGAATCGACACGCGGAGCACTGATCCCAACCTACCCATTTTCTGGTCCCGTTAGCTCCCGACGAAAAGCTGGAGGCGCGCGCACCCGTCGCCCTCGCTCGCCAAGTCTCCGGCCAAACGCCCGCTTGCGACAACGTTGGTGGCTCGCTTTCGGGAGCTCGTCGCCGGCCATGAAGGTCCTCATTTGTGTGGGGGTCGCACTGACGCTGGCGCTCGCCATCAACTGGACCTATCAGGTCATCCGCAAGCCGTCGGAGCTGTTCTTCCCCGTCAGTGGAACCCTCTACAAGACGCCGCCCGAAACGTGGCGGCAATACGCGCCTATTTTTAGAAAGTTCGCCACGAGCGTGATCACTCCCGAACTGCTCGCGGCGATCGCGCAGGTAGAGGGCTCTGGGAATCCGGTGGTACGCACCTACTGGCGTTGGTCCTGGACATCACAGCCGTTCGAAGTCTATCGGCCGGCGTCGAGCGCTGTCGGCATGTATCAGATTACTGATGGAACGTTTGCGCAGGCGCGTCGCTATTGCATTCGCGATCACGTCGTCGTGGAAGATGGGCCTTGGAATAGTGGGCGATCGTGCTGGTTCAATAACCTGTATGCCCGGGTGGTCCCAAGTGATGCAGTCGAACTCACCTCGGCCTACCTCGACCGGAGCGTCGCGATCACCGTCGAGCGCCACCGAATGGCCTCCGCGACACTCCAAAACAAGCAGGAACTGGCTGCGATGATCCACCTGTGCGGCGCCGGCGCCGGCGACGGCTTCGCGAGACGCGCTTTTCGGTTGATGGATGGTCAACGGTGCGGTGATCACGACGTCCGGGCGTATCTCGCGCACGTCAATGCGATGAAGAATGAATTCACCCGTCTGGCACGAGACCAAGACGAGAAGAATTGAGTTCGGGAGTGCAAGGAACGGGCGCGAGACCTAGCAATCGAATCTCGCAGGTCACAACCGCCAACTTTGAATTCAAGACACGACCGATGCGCGCGATTGGCAATTTTTTGTGGTTCATTCTGGGTGGGGCGTTGATGGGCCTCGCGTGGTGGCTCGTTGGCGCGGTTGCGTTCGTTTCCATCGTCGGCATCCCGTGGGGCAAAGCATGCTTCGTTATTGGTCAGTTCTCCTTCTTTCCGTTCGGTAAGGAAGCCATCAGTCGGAAGGAACTCAAGCAGACAGAGGACATCGGTACCGGTGTCCTCGGCACGTTCGGCAACGTCATATGGTTCGTCTTCGCCGGCATCTGGCTGGCCATCGGGCATGTGATTTGCGCATTGGCTTGTTTTGTCACCATCCTCGGAATTCCGTTCGGGATTCAGCATCTGAAGCTCGCCGGCGTTGCGCTTGCCCCTATTGGCAAGACCATTGTCAGCAACGAGGTGGCTGCGGTGGCGAGAGCGGCGGCGGCCACTGCGACGGTTGCTGATATGAGGAGTCCTAATCGAAATTCGACCTGACCCACAGTGTCCGATCAAGTTGATGCGCCTTCGATGCAAGGACCGAGATCGGCACTCACCGGTTATTGGGTACACCGGCGTGAGCGGGTGCAAGCTCGAAACCGGCCGTTCAGTCCGGGCTCGTCAACCGGCGCTATCGGGCAGACGCGGAAACCTGTTTGAGCGAGTCGGTCGAAGGCAGGCGAGCAATTCTTCGCCGTTTGCGTCAACGCGACCCATCTCCACGTACTGGTGCGTCACCCTGGGACGGGCAGGCGTAGGGCGCCCCACGTCTCGTCCACGATGCCGCGCTGAGCGTGACTACCGCCGATTCGCGGTAGCTCCGCGCGACACGCGTCGAACTCCTCCAATGCCTTTGGCGTGTCCCCGTCGATCAGTGCCTTCAGTGCGACCGCCCAGTGCCGCACCACCGCCGCGCCTTCATGACCGCCTCGCGCCAACGACTCAAGACGGCGTTCGCACTCCTCGAGTTCACCCCGCTCGCGGTACGCAGCGGCGAGCATGGCGAGATGCAGTTCCCCGAACGGGTTTGATCCCTTCGAAAAGAAGCGGCGCGCATGCTCCCGGGCGGCACTCCAGGCCGACGTACGATGTCCCCGCAGTCCCAGGCTCCAGAGCAGAGCGACAACATCCGCCAATCCCATGAACGGAGTGCCGCGCGGAAGGTAATCGAGCATGGGCCCGAGAAGTCGCTCGAGTGCGAGGTCGTCGCGCCCAACCGCCAGCTCAGTAAGAGCCCAGTGCCATTGCAGGTGGCCCCACATAAGCGCGTGTTCCGGATAGGAAGGCATCCAGGCGGCGAGGAAAGTCTGCGCGGACGCAGGATCTCCCTTCTCGTAATACCCGTGCATCACCATGTGCGCGTTGTGTCCGTTCGCTGGACGCTCCGCAATGGCCTGGAGCACCATCGCCAGTCCCTCGTCGACGGCGCCACACTCAATGCGGCACCAGCCCCGATGCGCCAGCAGCCAAGGGAAACGACCCAGAAAGTGCGGAGCGATACGTTCGACGAACGCGAGCCGGGCAGCGTCGTGGTCCGCACGCCCGCTGAACGCGAAAAGTCCGTACGCCCCAAGCGCGGGCGCGATGGCCACTACGTCGGTCGGGTAGCGGTTCGCGTGGAGCTCGACCGCGGATAACGCGTCGCGAATCCGCGCTTCAATGATGGCGCCGATCAGGGCGACATGGTCCCGCTCGCAATTGCTTGCGCCCTCGATGCAATCGCGCGCGCGAGAAAGGCACCGCCGGGCTTCGTCGCCGCGACCATACGTCGCATGAAACAAACCACGCAGGACGTGGGCCAGCGCGAATTCTGGATCGTGCGTCAGCGCTTCCGCTGTGGCCTCCAGCACGCCGGGAAAGGCATGCAAGTAACGGTCGACGGCGTGGTCATAAGCTTGCACCGCGGCCGTGGATGAGCAGTGAACGGTGTTGCCGAACGCGTCGTGCATGACGGTTTTCCCTCGGGATCGTTCCTTCGAATGCTTGGTCGGTTGCGCCGGCTACCACGCGCTGCCTGCTCCCAATACGCAATCTGGCGGCGCAACGACCGTGGTCGCCGCGATATGTTACTTCACGTACAACTGCCATTACGAACCCATGCTTGGTCGTCGCCATCGCCACCGGCTGGTGTCCGAGGACGAAGTGCTTCGACCCGACCCAAAGAACATGACACCAAAGACGAAGGCACTGTTCGATTTACTGTTTCCCGATTGATCATGCATTAACCTTGGCAGCCCGGACCTTGATCCGGTCTGTGCAGCAAGGATCCCTATACAATGGGTAGTCGCGCGGCCAGAGCCACATTGTTTTGATCGGTCGTGGCGACTGCGTCGAAGTTCGGCGTCGACTTCCACAACCGTCGCCGTGCCGTGCTTGGTGCCGTGGCCTCGACGGTAGCTTCGATCGGTTTTAATGCCCCCTTCCGGCTCCGCCCAATGCCGGCAACGGGTCGTCTACGGTCGAATGATCGGCGGCGCCTAGCCGTTGACGCTTCGATGGCTGGTGTACGTTATGCAGCGGCCGCTCGGTTCAGCGCGGTCGGTGGCTCTGACCGGCCCAGGAGCGGGCGCTAATTGACCCGACTCAGATAGGCAGCAACTAGCCGTCTACAGACCGACGCGATATGCGGTACGCCTTGACATGGATCTGCGAAAGGCGTCAACTGAAAACGCTTTCGGTGATTCGGCTCGCGAGGGATTCTCGTACTAAAAGCTGACGATCCGGTTGCTGCACTAGTGTGTCGCTATTGTGCGCGCCCCGTGTTGCGGGTGTACCTGAGGCGAACAGGCGGCAACCACCCTCGAGACGATGTCTGAGGATTATCGCGGGCCGAGGAACCGGAGCAAAGTGGCCAACTGTTAAGCCCTGCGAACTCATCGCGGGGCTTCGCATTTGTGCCGGGCATACGCGCTTCTGCGTAAGGAAACGCGAGTCGCCAGCGTCAAAATCGGCTACGGCAGAGACCGAACGTCCGCTTTTCGCAGACCTGTACTTGCGTTTTGGCTACGCCCTTTCCTCTCTGCGGGGTCCCGCTCAGAACGGCGCGGCCGCGAAATACCTGCGCTGAAAGTAGAGCGCAGCGTTGACCAGCATGATAAGGACAGGCACCTCGACCAAGGGGCCAATGACGGCCGCGAACGCCTCCCCGGAGTTGATGCCGAAAACGGCAATGGCGACGGCGATAGCAAGCTCGAAGTTGTTACTGGCGGCAGTGAAGGAGAGCGTCGTCGTCTTCGAGTAGTCGGCCCCGATCTCACGACCTAGCCAGAACGACACGAAGAACATGGCGACGAAGTAGATAACGAGCGGGATTGCGATGCGCACGACGTCGAGTGGGATGCGGACGATGTAGTCGCCCTTGAGCGAGAACATGACGAAGATGGTGAAGAGTAGTGCGATCAGTGTGATCGGACTGATCGTCGGCACGAAGCGTTGGTGGTACCAGACCTTGCCCTTGACGCGTACCAGCACAAAGCGCGTGATCGCTCCGGCGAGAAACGGGATGCCGAGATAAATGAAGACGCTCCGGGCGATGTCCCCAATCGTGATGTCCACCTTAAACGACTGCAGCCCCAACCACCCCGGCAGCACCGTGATGAATACCCACGCGTAGAGGGAAAAGAACAGTACCTGGAAGATCGAGTTCAGCGCCACGAGTCCTGCGCAATACTCAGTATCGCCCTTGGCGAGTTCGTTCCACACGATGACCATAGCGATGCAACGCGCTAGCCCGATCAGAATCAAGCCGGCCATGTAATGCGGCTGGTCATGCAGGAAGATGACAGCCAACACGAACATCAGTACAGGCCCGATCACCCAATTCTGCACGAGTGACAGGATCAGCACGGGACGGTTGCGGAACACGTCGCCAAGGTCCTCGTAGCGGACTTTGGCCAACGGCGGGTACATCATCAGGATCAGCCCGACTGCAATCGGGATATTGGTTGTGCCACTCTGAAACTGGCTCCAGAATCCGGCAACGCCCGGGCGAACATATCCGACCACTACCCCGAAAAACATGGCGAGGAAGATCCATAGGGTGAGGTAACGGTCGAGAAAGCCGAGTTTCCGGACGAGCGACGCCACGACTGTGCCTACTTAGTTACGCCATCGACGAAATGGAAATGGAAGCCATCGTCCGAACTACCTCGGTTATCACGGCAATTCGGCGTTCGCTGGCGACTCGCCAAGCTCGTCAAGCTTGTGCTGCAGGCTGAGCCGATCGAGCTTGCTTAGCGGCAAGTCTGTGAAAATCCTTATGCGGTTTAGCAATATCCGGCTCGCCTCGGCAAACGCCTTGCGCTTGTCTTCGTCGCTGCCCTCGACCGTTGCCGGGTCGGGGATGCCCCAATGCGCGGTCATGGGCTGACCCGGCCACACCGGGCATACCTCGCCGGCTGCGTTGTCGCAAACCGTGAACACGAAGTCGAGGCGCGGTGCGTGCGGCTTCGCGAATTCGTCCCAATGCTTGCTACGCAGGCCATCCGTCGGCATCCGGTTGCGCGTCAGCAACTCAAGCGCGAACGGATTTACCCGGCCCGCGGGATGGGAGCCAGCACTGAACGCGCCGAAACGACCGGCGCCGACCTGGCGCAGGATGGACTCGGCCATGATGCTGCGAGCAGAGTTGCCCGTGCAAAGAAAGAGAACGTTGAAGGTGTTGGCGCTGCTATCGGTCATGGCGACGTGTCGGTTTCGGAATCCGTGATCAAGGACAATTGCCCGCAGCAGCGCGCAATCGTCTGGGGAGCAGGTTGCGCTGTCGTTGGCGCGCAGCAGGCCGTCTCCTTTGCCGATGCGGGGGCATAGCAGGCGGATGTGGAAGCCTGCGCCGGAGCGCAACACGATGCTTGCGACGCCGATGCTGTGATTTGCGCTGGCGTGCAGCACGCTGAATCGGCATTCGCATCTGCACTGTCGCTGTTGAAATAGCGAACCCCGCCGAGCGTGTGATACGCCTCCCAAGCGATTCCTTGCGGATCGGTCAACCAGTGCTTGTCGGATTTGGCGTAACAACAGTTCGCCCCGGGTTCGTCCTGCAGCGACGCCTCGTCTGCGACAGCGAACCGCTCGCGAATGCCGGCCAGTTCGTTCGCCGAGTCGGCCTGTAGGCCCAGGTGGTTGACGCCGACTTCACCGCCACGCGTCGAGATCGCGAAATTGACCCGTGGGTCCTCGATCATCCATTTGGCGTAGTCGTCCTTGCGTACCGTGGGCGGCGCACCGAAGAGGCCGGAATAGAAGCGGATGCTCTTGTCGAGGTCGGCGACCCCAAGATGAACGTGGAAGCGCTTCATGACGATTTCCTTTTTCGGACGATGGGTAGAGGGGTGGCAACCGGCAGCGGCGCCCCAACGGGGACGCAGGCCGTATCGCAGACAGCACTCGAGCCACAGCAGTTTTCCGTGAGGTAGCTGATCAGGCCGTTCATTGCCGCCAGATCGGCGCGGTACCAGATGAACCGACTCTGTGGACGCGCGACGATGAGTCCTGCGTGGGTTAGTTCCTTGAGATGAAAAGAGAGTGTCGCCGGCGGCATCTTCAGGCGCTCCGCGATGTTGCCGGCGGGTAGACCCTCCGGCGCATGCTCGACGAGGAGTCGGAACACAGCGAGCCGGCTTTCTTGTGCCAACGCGGTCAAAGCGCTCAAGGCGGCTTTAGTCTTCATGTGCAGTTATTAGACGAAAGAGCAATTTGCCGATCATCGCGCTCAGCCATTTCCGCGATCCGCTGTACAGCAGCGCGGGTGGAGCAGTGGCGCGTTCGCCGCGCGCTGGACCGTATCGTCCGCGGCTGTACGCAGGAATTCCCATCCGCGGCGCAGCTTTAGTAGTTGAGACGACAGCGAATCGGTCCCGTCATTTGCAATCTTGGAACTCAACGAAGATGGATGCATAAGCGATATCCATGATTCCACGTTTCTATTATATTCGAAACATTAAAACCACGGCAAGCCTGCGGCTGCCTGCGGGAGTTGCGTATCGTCTGCGGCGCCGGAGGTGAGGGAGATCCGCTATAAGGGTTAAACCTACCAGCACTCCGCCGCTCGCACCTCGGCGACGGCGCGTCGGCCGTTTACCCGCAACTCGGTCACCAAAATACGGCTCACGTCAATCGTCAGGACTTGTTCAAGAGACTTGCGCGGGTAAACGCTGCGTTGATCGCGTCGACGAAGGCCGCGAGTTTCGGCGGATGGGCTTCCAGATCGACCCTGACCGCGAGCTTGCGGAGCGTGGCGCTGCACACAGGGCCAATTGAAGCGACCAGCGTTCGCCCGAGGCTTCGTCGCAGCGAATCTTCCTTGCCGCCCTGCTGCGCGACGGCGAAGAGATTGATCGCCTGCGATGCGCTGGTAAACGCGACTAGGTCGATCTCATCCCGATCGAGCGCGCCAATCAGCTGTTGCAGAGGCATGGTGTCGTCTGGCAAGCCCCAGCGGTAGATCTTGATCTCGACGACTTGCGCGCCTTTAGCTGCGAGCGCCGCCTGCAGTTCACGATTGGTCTCGCCGTAACGCTGCACCACCACGCGCTTCCCCATCAACCGGAGGTTTACCAGTTCGGCAAGTACCTCGTGGGTGGTGAAAGGGGCATTGGCGGCAAGATCGATGCGCACCTTGCGCGATCGCAGCGCCGCCGTGGGTTTGGGGCCGCGCACGAGGACTTGCGCGGCGTTGAGGAGCCGCAAGAAGTCGTCCGTGAGACCCAGACCATCGGTCGCCTCGAACAATGCGCGCGCGCCAACGCCCGTCTGAAAGATAAATACGTCGGGCGGCGTCGACTTCCAGTCGTCGATCAACTCACGAATATGCGCAGGATCAACATCCGGGATTTCGGCCAGCGCCGGCGCCACAAAGGGTGTGCCTCCATGCTTGCGGACCAGGTCGGCAATCTGATTCCCCAACCGACTTTCAAGAATGGCAACTGTCTTGTCTTTCATCGACGCACGTCTGAAAGATACCCCTGCTCAGTGTGCCATGCCGAGCACGCCTTGCACATCTGACACTCGTGTGGCGGGTCGTACGGCCGTCGACCGATGGAGTACCAAAGAAGAATGCACTGGCGAAATATCTCGTAGTGCGGACACTTGAAGTCGACGTGCAGCGCCTTCAGCCAGCGAATTCGCAGTATGGCCGTAACTGGCCGATCTCGGACCATTGAGGGTGAGTACGATCTGATACTGACTAAAGGCTCGCCCGCGAGAGGAAGTCGGGTGAGGGGCAAAATGTTGGCGGCGATTAGTTTCGATTAGGCCACGTCCACCGCTGGCACAAATTTAAAGGCTCGCTCGCGTGTCGCGTCACCATGGTCGCGCGCGTCGGCGAGAGGATTAGCCATCGTAGTCGAGTCCTGATCTGGCTGCCGACGTCAAATAGTGGGTGCCATCGAGCGACCGAGATCGACCATTCTCGGCCATTGGGCTACGCTGATAGCGGACGCCCATTAGCCGGCCGGAGTCAAGGACAACGAATACGGTTACCTAGCGACCGCGGGCCGGACCACGTGGCCGCGAAGCCGCGAGCGCGGTCGATCACCCGGGTAAGTCGCGTGGCCATTACCCCAGGGAGACCGGCAATCCCAGTGAGAGGAACACAGGGGCGATGCGACCTGAATCGCATGTGCAATGATTCCAGTGCTGGTTCGATAGGCATCCCGTGACCTCGTAGCGCGGCAAATCCGCGTTGTGCGCAACAGGATAGGCCAC
>Ga0070713_100002327_pt1 | contig 12386 bp, 9 predicted proteins | sample LARL82metaG_FD_65465 | JGI IMG/M metagenome (GOLD analysis project Ga0070713, IMG submission 65465) | Corn, switchgrass and miscanthus rhizosphere microbial communities from Kellogg Biological Station, Michigan, USA - LAR L8-2 metaG | ecosystem: Host-associated > Plants > Roots > Rhizosphere ... | reverse complement strand
TTGACGCTGATATTGCTCGCGCACGTGGCCGCAAACACGACGTTCGCACTGTTGGTGCCGGTGGGGGTCACCGTATAGGTGAGGTTTCCGCAGCCCGTCACCGGCAGCGTTGTCGCGGTCGTAGTCGACTGCCAGGTCCCCGCAAACGCGGTAATCGGTGTCGTCGGTGTCGTCGGCGTGGTGGGGGTCGACGTCCCGTTGGAGCTGTTCTGGTTGAGCAAATCGCAGCCAGCCGTCAGAACACAGGCCAGGGCGAGAGCGGAGGCAATGCTGGATTTCATGTTCTTTCTTATCGTGACATATCATTTCTTCCTTTATGGGCTTCGAAGGCGTCTATTCCATTATCCCGACGGCATTTACTGATTCGGGTGATTTCGACTCGGCCAGCCAGCGCAAAGTCGTCGACCTCTTTGTCCGAAGCGGCATCAACGGGCTCACCGCGCTGGGCGTCACCGGCGAGGTCGCGCGGCTCGAAGAACATGAACGGGCAACCGTTCTTCAGAGCGTCGTCGACCACGTTGCCGGACGTGTCCCGGTCGTTGCGGGAACCTCAGCCGACGGCACGCGGACGTGCATCAGCTACACCCGCCAGGCGAAGCAGCTCGGCGCGGCCGCCGTCATGGTGAGTCCACCGCGAATGCCGAAGCTCAACTCGGCCGCCGTCGTAAATCATTACAAAGCCCTCGCGGACGCGGTCGATGTACCAATCGTCGTCCAGGACTATCCGCCGATCACTGGCTTTGCGATGGAGCCGGCGCTGCTTGCGCGGATTGCGAAGGAGATTCCGTCGGCGCGGACGATCAAGCTCGAGGATCCCCCCACGCCCTTCAAGACCGCTCGCATTCTCGAGGCGGCGGCCGGCACGGCCGTCCAGATTTTCGGCGGTCTCGGCGGCGTCTTCCTCCTCGAGGAGCTGATCTCTGGAGCGACCGGCGCGATGACCGGCTTTGCGTTTCCCGAAATACTCGTGCGCATCATGAAGCACTGGCGAGCCGGCGAGCATGACGCCGCGGCGGATGTGTTCTACCGCGCGGTCCCGCTGATGCGCTTCGAGTTCCAGGAAGGAATCGGCATGGCGATTCGCAAGGAAGTGTTGCGAAGGCGCGGCGCGCTCGCGAGTGCGGCCACGCGCGCGCCCGCCGGCGGCCTCGACGCGCCGACGAAGCAGGCGCTCGATCGTGTGTTGGCGTGGGTCACCTCGCAGAAAGGCATGGAATGGATCTCGGTCTGAAAGGGAAGGTCGCGATGGTCGCCGGTGCGAGCCGCGGCCTCGGGTTCGCTGTCGCGGAAGCGCTCGCGCGCGAAGGCGCGATCGTGTCGCTGTCGTCGAGCAACCAGCAGTCCATCGATGAAGCCGCGAAGAAGCTCGCCGCGGGCGGCGGCACAGTGTTCGGCGCGGCCGTCGACGTTCGCAACGGAGATCAGATCTCCGCATGGGCCCAACAGACGATCGAGAAGTTCGGCGGGGTCGATCTCCTGTTCACGAACTCGGGTGGTCCACCAGCCGGCGCCGCGCTCTCGTTCGATGATGCCGCGTGGCAGAACGGCGTGGACCTGCTGCTTTTCAGCGCGCTTCGCATGATCCGCGCCGTGGTGCCGTCGATGAAGCAGCGCGGCGGCGGATCGATCCTCGTCTCGACCTCGTCCTCTGTGAAGGAGCCGATTCCGAACCTGGCGCTGTCGAACGTCATCCGCGCCGCGGTGTCGTCACTCGCGAAAACACTCTCGCTGGAGCTCGCGGGCGATCACATCCGCGTGAACCAGCTCATACCGGGGCGCATCGACACGGTTCGTGTGCGGCAGCTGGACGAGATCGCGGGCAAGCGGCAGGGCATGACGGCCGACGAGGCGAAGGCCAAATCGGTCGGGATGATCCCGATGGGCCGCTACGGCGAGCCGCCCGAGTTCGGAACGGTTGGCGCGTTCCTGCTGTCGGACGCGGCCGCGTACATCACCGGCGCGACCGTCCAGGTCGACGGGGGATTGATTCGAGGCGTGCTGTGAGCGTGATGCGAAAAGTGCTCCTCGCGATGTCGACGTCGACGTTTCTGCGCGAGCAGGCGACGCAGCGCGCGTTCGTTCGAAAGTCGGTGTCGGCGTTCATGCCGGGCGAAACGGTGGAAGAGGCGCTCGCCGCGGCCGCGACGCTGAAGCCGCAGCGGATCAACACGATCCTGACCCGCCTCGGCGAAGGCGTCACCCGGCTCGACGAGGCCGAGAAGGTCACGCAGCACTATCTCGATACGCTCGACAAGGTGAAGGCCGCTGGCCTGGATGCGCAGATCTCGGTCAAGCCGACGCAGCTCGGACACGATCTCGACGCGGTCCAGGCGCAGCGGAACCTCGACCGGATCTGCGACAAAGCCGAGCGCCTTGGCAACGTACCGGTCTGGATCGACATGGAGAACTCGCCTTATGTCGATCCGACGATCAAGATGTTCAGAACGTCACGAGAGCGCTACAAGGGCGTCGGCCTCGCGATGCAGGCGTATTTGTACCGGACCGCGAAAGATCTCGAAGCGCTCATCCCGCTCGGCCCGGCGATCCGGATCGTCAAAGGCGCGTACCTCGAGCCGCCGGAGATCGCGTACCCGAACAAGTCGGACGTCGACCAGAACTTCTACACGCTCTGCACGCGAATGCTGGCAGACGACGCGCTCAAGGCGGGGTCGCTGCTGCATATCGCGACGCACGACATCGCCCTCGCGGATCGGCTCGGCGCGTTCATCGACGAACGCAAGATCCCGACATCCGCGTACGAGTACGCGATGCTCTTCGGCATCCAGCGCAGTCAGCAGCAGCGCCTCGCGCAATCCGGCAAACGCACCCGCGTCCTCATCAGCTACGGCGAGTACTGGTACCCGTGGTACATGCGGCGGCTCGCGGAGCGTCCCGCGAACGTCACGTTCGTACTGAAGAACCTGTTCGGAGGCTGAGGTTTGTCAGAGCGAGACACGCCACCGCGATGGCCCGTATCGATCACACGGGGCACAAAGATCACGAAGTATTTTCGTTATCCGAATTTTGTCGCCTTGGCGTTCTTCGTGGCCTTTGTGGCGCGTGTGCCGTCGGCCGTCTCAGGAGCACAGGCGCCGCGAACGACGCGCACGATGGCGCTCACGTTCGACGATCTGCCGAAGGCGCACGGCTTCGACGAGATCGAGGGGCTTCGGAAGACTACCGATTCGATCGTGCGCACGCTGAGGACACACCACGCACCGTCGGTCGCGTTCGTCAACGAAGACAAGCTGTATGTCGGCTACCATCTCGTGCCCGAGCGCGTCGACGAGCTGCGCAAGTGGGTCGATGCGGGCGTCATCCTCGGCAACCATACATACGGCCACATCGACATCAACACCGTACCCTTGCAGCAGTACGAGAACAACGTCATCAAGGGAGAGAAGACGTACACCCGGCTGATGCGCGGGCACTCGACGGAGAAGTGGTTCCGGCACCCGTTCACGCACACGGGCCCGACGGCCGAGACGAGAAACGCGCTGAACAAGTTCCTGGCGACGCGCGGGTACCGCGTCGCGCCGTTCACGATCGAGAACAGCGACTACGTCTTCTCGGCGGCGTATGAGAAAGCGCAGCAGGCCGGCGACGAGCCACAGGCAACGCGGATCCGCGACGAGTATCTGTCCTACAGCTCGAAAATGATCGACTGGTTCGAGACGTTGGCGAAGGAGGACTTCGGCCGGGACATCCCGCAGATTCTCCTCATCCACTCGAACGCGCTGCACACGGATGCGCTCGACGCGCTGTTGACGCAGATCGAAAAACGCGGCTATCGGTTCGTCACGCTGACCGAGGCGATGAAAGATCCGGCGTATCAGGCCGCGGACGACTACGTCGGCAAGTTCGGCCCGTCTTGGCTGCACCGTTGGCGCGTCGCGAAGCAGATGCCCTGGCGAATGGCGGACGACCCAGACCCGCCGCAATGGATCATCGACGCAGCGAAGTAGGCTGACCAGCTCCCAGCTCTGAGCTGGAAACTGGAAGTTGGAGACTGGAAGTTGGAAGCTGGAAGCTGGCAGCTGGAAGCTGGCTTACCTCACTATGAACAGGTGCGCGTCTCCTGACGCGAGCTTCACGTACAGTCCGTTGAGGAGATCCTGCCGTTTCCATGTGCAGGAACGATCAGCGAGCTGATCGACCAGCTGAAACGAGCCGCCGTCCGGCAGGTCGCCCACATTCACCAGGCCGTCCGCCTCGCGATCGGTGATGTTGACTGCGACAATCGCCAATTCGTTGCCCTGTCGCCAGGAGCACGCGATCAGATCCGTCGCTGTGCAGTCGAGCAGGTGCCACTCGCCGTGATGAAAGAGCGGCTTGTCGATCGCCGCGAGCAGGCGCGCGTAGAGATCGCAAATGTCCGGATTGTCGGGATTTGCAGGCCACCGACCGAGCTGGACCGGACCGCGAACGTCGGCGCCTTCGAACTGGCCGTCGAAGAAGAACCTCAGGCCCGGCAACGCAAACGTCAGCGCCGCCGCGGCGCGAATCCGTGAGCCGAACTGCGGGAGGCTGCGGGGCTCGTCGTGATTCTCGAGAAACCGCGCGAGCTTCGCGGCGTACGCTGGATCTGCGCGCAGATGGCCGCGCGCGTCCTCGGCGACCCCGTGATGCAGCCGATCGAGCAGCCGCTTGTCATAGGTGAAGTCGAAGCCCTGCTGCTGCAGCTCATACTCACGGTCCCAGTACACCTCCGCGAGGTACGTCATCTTCACCTGCGACGTCGCGCGGGGCCAGAACTCGTCCGCCGGCGCATCCCACAGCAGATCAACCCGCCGGCCCCACGTCTGCGCGAAGACGTCGTTCAGCACCAGCATCGCCATATCGCAGCGGACCCCGTCGCAGTGCGCCGAGATCGTCTTCAGCACGCCGATCATCGCCTCGCGTGTCTTCGGGTTGAAATAGTTCAACTGCGCGACATCGCTCCACGGCGGGAAGAACGGATCGCGTCCGCATGCGATGAACCGGACGATGGTCGTATCACGCGCGTCTTCGACCGGATGAAACAGCTGTGGCTCGAGGCGGTAGTTGTCGAGCGTGCCTTGGACGTAAAAGTCGGGGTCCGACTGAATCCAGGCGTGATCGAAGCCAGTATGGTTGGGAACGAAGTCGAGGATGAGCGCGATGCCGCGAGAGGCCAGGTCCGCGCGCGTCTTGTCGAGCCCGTCCCACCCGCCCATCCGCGCGTCGGGCTCGTACGCCTGAATGCAGTACGGCGATCCCGGGACGTCCTCCATCGACCAGCCGGGCAGGATCCGATCGAACTCGCCGATGAGTCCGCGATCGGTTCGCCCCATCAGCCGTCCTGTGGCGCTGCGCCGCCAGACGCCCATCAGGTACACACAGTCGATCCCCTTCTTCGCGAGGCTGTCCCATGCGCCAGGGGGAACGTTCGCGAGCGTAATCGTCTTGCCGGCGCGCGCCGACAGCTGCTCGAGCCACGGCCACGCGCTAATTTCGTACAGATGGGGATGGGCTCGCACTTCAGCGACCGGTGGCGCTCTCCACTTTCTTCATCGCGGCGGCGAACCTGCGCGGGTCGTAGCTGCTCGGCGACTCGAATTCCTTGAAGAGCTCGTTGAACGCCGGCTTGGCGGCCATGGGATCCTGGCCCCGGCTCTTCGCCAATGCGGCGGTGAGTGTTTCCGCTGCCATCGCGGCCTGTTCGGCCGCGCGCTCGCCGCGCTCGGCGATCTGCGGGGCGTCCGTGTAAATCGCGCGCAGCATTGAGGAGGTCACCTCCGCGGACGGCTGCGACGCCAGCGCTTTGCCGACGCCGCGATCGACGATCGCGCGCGCCTCGTTCGCGAGCGCGACGACCTCGTCGGGTTTCACCGTCAGCCGGCTCGTTTCGATCTGCAGCTTGTCCATGACGCTGGCGAGGTCGTATTCGGCCTGCCCGTCGTACGCGGCCAGCACGCGGCGCGCCGTCAGGTACCGCGACACCTGCAGCTGAGGGAGACCGGGACGCGCCCGATGCTCGTAGCCGTTCGCCTGACGCCAGCTGTCTTCAGGACGCGTCAAGCTGTGATGGCACGCGAAGCAGTCGAGCTCGGCGTACTCCGGCCAGATCGGGCCTTTCACCCGCCGAGACAGCCGGTCGAAGCTGGCCCGCAGGTGCGTGAGCTGTCCGACCGCGAACGTGCGCACAGAAGCGTACGCATCGCCGTCGGCGGCCTCTCTCCAATGCCGCGGCATCGCCGCGCTGAACGCGTCGAGCTCGAAGACGAGATCCGGATGGCCGCCAGCGATCATTTCGTGATCCACGAACTTGTCCGACGTTCCGAGATGGCACGTGAGGCACTTTTCCGTGCGTTTCACGACATCCTTCGTGTCGTACATTCCGCGTTTCACGGACTCTTCGTGCGTCGCGTCGCGCGTCACGTGATAGCCGAGCCATCCGGTCGCGGGGCCGTGGCACGCCTCGCAGCTGACGCCGTCATTCGCGAAGTTGCGTCCCTGTGTGGCTGGCGGCACGTCGAGCGAATGGCACGCGAGACATTTCGGCGCTTTGGCGGGATCGCCGATCCCGAGAATCTTCGCCATCCGCGTGGAGACAGGATTCGACAGTGCCTCGGTCGCGCGCGCATGACGATCCTGCGCGATCCACGTCGTGTACTCGGTTTGCAGGATGCGCGCCCCGGCGACGGGGCGAATCGCGCCATGACACGCGGTGGCGCCGCACGATCCGGGTCCTACGTAATTACCGGGCTCCGGTGTCGTCTGCATCGCCGTGAGAGTTGCGATCATCAGACCGAGAACCGCGCTCAGTACAAGGAGTGATCGCACGCGCGTCACGATGCTGCACGTTATATCACGGCGGTGATATATTCCGAGGCCCGTGTCCGGGCGCGCTCCCACATCACCGATCTTCGACGAGCTCCGTGGGATTCAGCGGACGCACGGATATCTGCCCAAGTCGGAATTGATCGCGCTCGCCGAACGTCTCGGCATTCCGCTCTACTCGCTGCAGGCGGTGGCCAGTTTCTATCCGCACTTCTTCCTGAACGCTCCCGCGCGCGCCGAGGTCCGCGTGTGCGGCGACATGGCGTGCCATCGCCACGGCGGAAACGATCTTCGTGTGCGGCTGGAAGCGAAGTACAAGGGCCGGGACGTCAACATCCGGCACGTGTCGTGTCTCGGCCGCTGCGATCTCGCGCCCGCGATCGCCGTCAACGACCAGATCTTCGACTCGGTCGGCGACGTGGAAGCTGCCGGTCTGATTGACTTCGCCGCCGCCGGCGCCTCCGCCGAGCAGCTCGCGGCGCGGCGCGCGCATCCGCGGAAGTCTGCGATTCAGTGCGATCCCTACCCCGATCAGGCATCGCAGTACGGCGTCCTGCGCTCCTTCGTGCAGTCACGAGACTGGACCGGACTGATCGCGACGTTGAAAGCGAGCGGCCTGCGGGGGCTGGGCGGTGCGGGCTTTCCGACAGGGATGAAGTGGGAGCTGGTCCGGAGCCAGCCGGGCCCGGACAAGTACATCGTCTGCAACGCCGACGAGAGCGAGCCGGGCACGATCAAGGATCGCCACATCATGACCAACGGCGGCCACCTGCTCATCGAAGGCATGATCCTCGGCGGCCTGACGGCGGGTGCGACGAGCGGCATCATCTATATACGCCACGAGTACACGGACCAGGAACATATCCTCCAGCACGAGATCGATCGCTGCTATCGCGAGGGCATCCTCGGCAGCCACGTGATGGGGTCCGATCTCGCGTTCGATCTCCACATCTTCGTCAGCCCCGGCCTGTACATCTGCGGCGAAGAGAGCGCGCTGCTCGAAGCGATCGAAGGCAAGCGCGCCGAGCCGCGCAACAAGCCGCCGTTTCCGGGCCAGGTCGGCGGCGGCCTCTGGGGCAAGCCGACTGTCATCAACAACGTCGAAACGTTCTTCTTCGTGCCGGTCATCCTCGCCAGAGGCGTCGACTGGATGAAGACGGCCGGCAGGAACGGATCGGCCGGCGTGAAGTTCGTCGGCGTCAGCGGCGACGTCGAGAGCCCTGGCGTGTTCGAAGTGCCGATGGGCACGTCGTATCGCGAACTCATCGAGGGCTACGCCGGTGGCGTTGCGCACGGACGCGCGCTCAAGTCTTATGCGCCGTCGGGGCCGGCTGGCGGGTATCTGCCCGCCTCGATGCTCGATCTGCCGCTCGACTGGAACGCGATGACGCAGGCCGGGGCGACGGTGGGATCCGGCGCGATCGTCGTCTGCGACGATCGCGCGTGCATGCTCGACATGGCGCTCAACTCGGTCCGCTTCTTCCGGAACGAGTCGTGCGGCAAATGCGTCCCCTGCCGCGTCGGGTCGACGAAGATGACAGAGCTCATCACCGACTGGACGAAGGGCCGCCGCGGGGCACACGATATGGCGCTCTATGAAGAGCTGTGCCATGCGATGCGTCTGGCGTCGATCTGCGGCCTCGGCCAGGTCGTCCACGTGCCGATCGCGTCGGTGATGAAACATTTCCCCGAGGAAGTCGAAGCGCACACCAAGGGCAGCTGCCCCGCGGGCGTCTGCTTCGGGACCGGAGCCACCGCGTGAGCGACACCGTCACGCTCACCGGCATGATCAACCTGACAATCGACGGCCGCGAGGTCTCCGTCCAAAAGGGGACGACGATCTTCGACGCGGCACGGCTGAACGGCATTCAGATCCCGACGCTCTGCCATCAGCAGAACCAGACGCCGGTCGGCGTCTGCCGCGTGTGCGTCGTTGACGTCGGCGCGCGTGTCTACGCGGCGGCGTGCATCCGCGAGTGCGAGCCGGGGATGAAAGTCAAGACGACCGATCCCGGCGTGGTCCGTGCGCGAACGACGCTGGTCGAGATGCTGATGTCGGACCATCCGTCCCCATGCGCGCGCCAGCAGGCGTCGGGCGACTGCGAGCTGGAGTCGATGGCGAGAGTGTCCGGCGTCGCCGAGCCTCGATTCGCGCGCCGCTTATCGCCGCGCGGGCGCGACGACTCGTCGCTCAGCATCGCCGTCGACCACGAGGCCTGCATCCTCTGCGACCGGTGCATCCGCGGCTGCGACGACGTGAAGAAGAATTTGGTGATCGGACGCAGCGGCAGGGGCTATACGGCGCACATCGGCTTCGACCTCGATCTGCCGATGGGAAGCTCCACGTGCGTGTCGTGCGGCGAGTGCATGGTGTCGTGTCCGACCGGTGCGCTGACGAACAAACGCGTCGTCGGATCGGAGCTCGAAGGGGAGAAGCTCGATCCCGACTGGATCCTGCAGCTGCCGGTTTTCAAGGGCGTCTCCGGGACATTCCTGCAGTTGAACCAGAACTCCGTCGTGCGGCGGTCGTTCAGCGCCGGCGAGGTGATCTGCCGGGAAGGGGAGTTCGGGTCGACGGCCTTTTACGTTCTCGAGGGCACCGTCGACGTCTCTATCAACACGCCGATCGCGCACGTGCAGCAGAAGGACGCGGCGGGCGGCTGGTTCAGCCGGATCCGCAGCACGCTGTCGGATCGCCGGACGCACACGCGTCAGGAAGAGAGTTCGCGCCGGTATATCCCGATCGACGCGCCCATCGATCTGCCCTACGACAAGCCGATCGCGCAGTTGCACGCGGGGGATCTCTTTGGCGAGATGACCTGCATGAGCTTTCAGCCCCGCTCGGCAACCGTCCGCGCCAGCACCGATGTCGTGGTGCTCGAGATGCTGCGCAACGTGCTCGACATCCTCCAGAAGAACAAGACGTTCCGCGCGGAGCTCGATCGCAAGTACCGCGAACGCGCGCTCGAGACGCACCTGAAGAGCGTGCCGGAGTTCGCCTCGATGCCGAGGGAGTTCGTCGATCACCTGCGCGACCGGGTCGAGCTCCAGCAGTATTCGGCCGGCGACGTGATCGTGCGCCAGGGAGACGCCGCGGATGCGTTCTATCTCGTTCGTCTCGGCTTCGTGAAAGTCGCGCAGCATCATTCAGGCGGCGACGTCGTCTTGAGCTATCTCGGGCGAGGGTCCTATTTTGGCGAGATGGGGCTGCTCGAGGGGAACGTGCGGACGGCGACGTGCACGGCGATGGGGCACGTGGACCTCGTGAAAATGGCGGCCGCTGACTTTCACGTGATGCTCTCGCGGTTCCCGGAGATCCGCGCGGCGCTCGAGGCGGTCGCGCGCGAACGCGTCGAGATGAACCGAACGCGGCTCACGTCTGCGGAGCAGGTGCCCGTCGCCGACTTCCTGAACCAGGGCCTGATGCAGGCGCAGAGCCTGCTGCTGCTCGACCTCGAGAAGTGCACACGCTGCGATCAGTGCGTTCGCGCCTGCGCCGACGCGCATGACGGCGTGACGCGCCTCGTGCGCGAGGGGCTCCGTTTCGATAAGTACCTCGTCGCCACTTCGTGCCGATCGTGTCGCGATCCCCTCTGCATGGTGGGCTGTCCGGTCGGATCGATCCGGCGCCGCGGTTCGATGGAGATCATCATCGAGGACTGGTGCGTCGGCTGCGGGCTCTGCGTCCGCAACTGTCCGTACGGCAACCTGAACCTGCATCCGTTCGGCGACAGGAAGAAGGCGACCGGCTGCGACCTGTGCATGGAGCACGCGGAGCCGAGTTGCGTGTACGCGTGTCCGCACGACGCCGCGCATCGGGTCGAGCCGCTGACGTTCTTTGGCGGCATGCTGCGGCTCGAGCAGCGCGTGGGCACCGGATCGACCGAAGCGACGAGCAAGTAGATGCTGATCGATCGGTCGCACAAGCCGTGGGCGATGGCCAGTGCGGCGATGCTCGGCATGGCGGCCGCCGCGTACGTGCCGTACGCGCTCGGGTCGGTTCCGCCGAGCGGCGGCAGTGCGATGGGCCTGACCTACGGCGCCGTCGGGTTCGTGTTCATGGCGTTGGTGACGCTGCTCAGCGTCCGGAAGAAGTTCCCGATCTGGCGAATCGGCCGCACGCAGACGTGGATGCGCGGGCACCTGTGGCTGGGCACCATCAGCTTTCCGTTGATCGTGCTCCACGCCGGCTTTGCGTTCGGGCACGGGTTGACGTCGTGGCTGATGTGGCTCTTCGTGGTCGTCTGGACCAGCGGCCTCGTCGGTGCGTGGCTGCAGCACGTCGTGCCGCGGCGGCTGCTCCGCGACGTGCCGATGGAGACGATCTACGAGCAGATCGGACACGTGCGCGGGCAGCTCGTCGACGAAGCTGATACCGTCGTGGCCGACGCGTGCGGGAGGCTGGAAGTGGTGACGGAGGTAGCCGCCTCGCCCGAGGCCGCGCTGGGCGCGGCGGGGCTCGCGACGGTCATGCGTCCCGTGGATCCGTCAGCGGAGGACACGGGTCCCCTGCGTGAGTTCTACGTGAAGGAGATGCGGCCGTTTCTTGAGAAGCCGACGCGCTCGCACCTGCTCGCCGATCCGACGTCGGCGGCGGACCGGTTTGCGCAGCTGCGGTTGCTCGTGCCGCCGTCGTTCGCGCCCGCGATTGCCGATCTCGAGAGCATCTGTGAAGAAGTGCGCCAGCTTCGGCGGCAGGTGACAATCTATCGCCTGCTGCACGGCTGGCTGGTCGTACACGTCCCGCTGTCGTTCGCGCTGATGGCGCTGGCGGTCGTCCACATTGTGATGGCTCTGAGGTTTTAGGCATTCGACATGCGCATCCGTACGGCGAAACAGCGCGCGCAGAGGATCGACCTCAACTACTTCAAACGTTCGCACGGCCTGCGCCGCGTGCGGATCGTGTTGTCGATCGTGCTGCCATCCGCCGCCATCCTCTGGATCGGGGGTGTCGCCGCCGCGGGGAGCCACAGGCCCTACAGCGCCGGGCCGGTATCGCGTGCGCATGCGTTCGCGGAAGCCCGCTGTGAAGTGTGTCACCGAACCGTGGCCTCGGGACGCGCGGAGGCCGCGGCGTCGAATCACGCGGAGTTCGCGGATCGGTTGTTCCGGCGCCACGCGACGGACGGCGCGTGCCTCACGTGTCACGATGCCCCGGCGCACGCGGCGAACCAGACGACAGCTCCGTCGTGTTCGACGTGTCACCGCGACCACCGCGGACGCGTGGACCTCTCGAAGACGGAGGATCGATTCTGCGTCGAGTGCCACGGCGATCTGCAGACGACGCACGGCGACCCGACGGTCGCGAAGTCGGTCCGGACGTTCCCGGCCGGGCATCCGGAGTTCGCGGCTGTCCGGGCGCAGGATCCCGGCCGCCTCCTCTTCAACCATGCGGTCCATCTGAAGGATGCGGTCCGGGGGCCGGACGGGCCGGAGAAACTGACATGCGGCACGTGTCACACTCCCGAATTCCCGCGGACTGCGGCGAATCCGAAGAAACCCATGGCAACCGGGTTGATGGCGCCGATCTCGTATCGGCAGCACTGCGCGCGGTGTCATCTGTTGTTCTTTGACGAGCGGGTCGC
>Ga0070713_100002326_pt1 | contig 12388 bp, 11 predicted proteins | sample LARL82metaG_FD_65465 | JGI IMG/M metagenome (GOLD analysis project Ga0070713, IMG submission 65465) | Corn, switchgrass and miscanthus rhizosphere microbial communities from Kellogg Biological Station, Michigan, USA - LAR L8-2 metaG | ecosystem: Host-associated > Plants > Roots > Rhizosphere ... | reverse complement strand
TCCACGTCAGACCGCCCTGCGCGCGGGCTGTGCGGGCCTTCGGATCGACATGAATACCGGTCATCGGCGCCAGGTCGATCATCACGCCGCCGTCGGTCGTTGAGCGCCCAGCCACATTGTGGCCGCCACAGCGAATGGCGATCTCGAGGTTGCGGTCGCGCGCGAGCTTCACGGCGTCGACGATGTCGCTCACGCCCCGGCATCGAGCTATGAGTGCAGGCCGCCTGTCGATCAGCCCGTTATGAACCCGTCTCGCGTGCTCATAATCCGCATCGGCTGGCAGCAGGATCTGCCCGGTGAAGGTCTTGGCAAGTTCGGCGGCGGTCTCGGCAAGCGACTGCATAGTAACCATGGTTCCCCCCTGTCAGTGCATTGTTGTTGCGAGACAAGTATCAGGCACGACCATGGCGGCGCCATAAAAAAGCTATTCAGCGTCGAAGACCTGAGGCTTACAGCGCGTCCAGATCGCTGAGATCGTCCGGCACTGCCAGCGCCTTCAGCCGGGGGATGTCGTGGAGGATGACGCGTGCGCCATGCGTTTCCACGCCATACGCTCGCAACGAGGCGAATGCGCGCGACAGGTTTTCCTGCCGGCAGCCCAGCCGCGCCGCCAGCAGGCCCTTGTCGAACGGCAGGCGGAAGTCGGCCTTGACCGCCTCGCCATCCTTCACTCGCGCCAGCAGGTAACAGCCAAGCCGTTGCGCCGCGGTGCGCAGCTTCAGGTCGCGTACCTGACGCACCATCGTGCGGAACTCGCGAGACACCGAGCGCAGCAACGCGTTGGCCAGTGACGCCTCGCGCTCCACCAGATCGAGCAGTCCCCCGGCATCGATTGCCAGCAGCCGACACTGCGTCACGGTCCGTGCGGTCATCAGATAGGGCAGTCGGGTCAGCACCGAGGCCATGACGAAATGGTCGATCGGATGCAGCACCTCGACCAATGCGGTGGTGCCGTCGGCGGCCCTGCTGGAGAGCGCGACCTGCCCCTCGAGCAGTACGTGCAGGCATTCCGGCATCGCGCCCTGGTGCGATAGCACCTCGTCGGGTCCGGCTGTCACCAGGTCGGTGATCGCCTCGATGCGCTCATGCAGCGACGCATCCAGCGGCTCGAACAACGGCACAGTGCCGATCAGATCCACCGCCGTTTCCATGGCCTCCCCTAAACGCATCACTTGCAAAATCACCCGAGGGCCGCCGATCAGGGCCAATGAACACCGTGACCTAGCCCAACCAGCCAATTTTGGCCAATGCCAAGGCAGAGCCGTGGCCAGCTTCGACGGCTGTGATAGCCTACCGACGCGCGGGCGTGATGGAACTGGCAGACATAAGGCGCTTAAAACGCCTTGGCCCTAGGCCGTGCGGGTTCGAGCCCCGCCGCCCGCACTCCTTTTGACTGGTTTGATCTACATCAATGCATTGATCCGGTTCCGAAAGGTATCGTTACCGTGTCGGCTAGGGAACGGCCGACGAACAGGATCCTTGGCCATGCATTTCGCAGGAACCAACGGATCAGCCGACCCGATCAGCCATGACGCGGCGATTCCTGTCGACGATCCGCGACACATGACAAGCGCGCAACTCCGACGGCTGGGCATGCCGTGGCTGGTCTATCTGCGGAGCGGCAGGATCAACGGTGAGGTCGCCTACGCCATCCATGCCGCCGATGGCACACCGATCGCGGTGGTGGAGGACGTCGAAGTCGCCCTCGATCTGGCGTCCGCAAACGACTTGACATTTGCCCGTGTGCACTGATGTCGGTGATCGCAACATCCGTCGAGCGCTCCGGTGTCGCACGCATCTTTTTCGATATGCATCCGACCGAGTCCTCCTTCGACGACCGACGGCGCATCGTGGCGGCGATCGAAGAGGCGTTTGCGCTGGCAGCGACAGACATCGAGGCGGCGTCGGCGCCACTGGGTCTCCTGATCGCCCGCCAGTATGACGCTGCTGGCCGGTGGATTCACAGGAATCTCTAGTTTTGGCGCAACCCTGCGGAGCGACGTGAGCGGTGCACCGCGCCGGCTAGCTTGCCGTCGCCGGTTCGAACAGTTCCACAACGTTGCCTGAGGGATCCTCGCAGAGAATCTGTCGCCCGCCCGGGCCGTCGACAATGTCGTTGCGGAACGGCACCCTCTGCGAGCGCAGCGTTGCCACCAAGCCGGCCAGGTCGGTCACCTGTAGTACAAATCGGTTCCAACCGCCTGGTTCGGGCTTTCTGCCGTCAGGCATTGGTTTCGCAGCCGAGGCGCGCGGTCCGGCCAGCCACAGCGTCAGATCGTCGCGCGCCACGATCGCCATGGCCGGTCCGAACTGTTGTCGGAGTGTGAAGCCGAGGTGCTTGTAGAACGCGATTGCTGCATCGACATCGTGCACAAGATATCGCACCGAGATCACAATATCCTCCGTCACCTCACCGCGGCGAGCACGCGGTCGCAGACATGCGCCATGTCGGCCTCGCTCAGATACGGATGGATGGGCAGCGCGAGAATGCGCTCCGCCAGATCCTCTGATACCGGCAGATGCGTCCCGTCGTGATGGCTCTGATAAGCCGGTTGCCGATGCAGGGGGCGCGGATAGTAGATCGCAGTGGGCACGCCATCCGCGCGTAACGAAGCCTGCACGTGCTCACGCATCGGCGCATCGCGCAGCAGGATTGCGTAGATTGCCCAGGCACTGGTGCTGTTTGGTATGCGCGCTGGAGTCACAACCGCGTTGCCGAGCCGCGAATCATAGTAGCGCGCGACGCGTTCGCGGCTTGCCAGCTCATCGGGGAACACCGTCAGCTTCGCCAGGAGCACCGCCGCCTGAAGCGAATCCAGCCGGCCGTTCATCCCGGTGTGAAGCACCTCGTAGCGCGACGTACCTTCTCCGTGCGTACGCAGGCTGCGATACAGCGCCGCGCGTTCATCGCTTTCGGTGAGTAGCGCGCCGCCATCGCCATAGCCCCCGAGTGGCTTCGACGGGAAGAAGCTTGTCGCGGTAGTATCGGCCACGGAACCCAGTGGCCTGCCATGCAGCGTGCATCCGAAGCTCTGCGCGAGGTCATCGAGCGTGAACAGGCCTTCGCGCGCCGCGATCGCGCTTAAAGCTGGCCAGTCAGCCGGCTGACCGAACAGGTCGACGCCGATCAGTGCCCGCGGACGCAGCCCTCCCTTCCGCCGCACCTCGGCAATACGGCGCTCCAGATGACCGGGATCGATCTGAAAAGTGCGCGCATCGACATCGACGAACACCGGCGTCGCACCCAGCACCAACGGCACCTCGGCCGTCGCGGTATACGTGAAGGCGGGCAGGAACACCGCGTCGCCCGGCCCGATGCCTTCCGCCATGAAGGCAATCTGAATCGCATCGGTGCCTGAACTGACCGCCACGCAGTGGCTCGCGCCGCAGAACCGCGCTAGTTCGGTCTCGAGCTCGGCGACCTCGGGACCAAGGATGAACTGGCAATGTGCGAGCACCCCATCCAACCGTCGTCGCAATTCGCCAGCGATGCGCGCCTGCTGAGCCTTCAGGTCGATAAATGGGACGGCCGAGCGCGAGCTCATGGGTTCACCACAGAAATCGCTCCTTCGGCATTGTGCTCGAACTCAGGAACAAACCGGCTCAGCAGTGCCAGCGCGTGGCGCACCTGACCTCCGCGGCAGGCTGTTGCGATCTCGTCGATGGCGCGACCAATGATGGCTGCATTGGCGGCAATCCGAGGTGTCGCGATCAGCAGACCTGCGTGACCAGTTGGCACCGGAGGCTCCTCGCCGTGGAACAGCTCTTCATGCAACTTCTCGCCCGGCCGCAAGCCGGTGAAGCGGATTTCCACATCGCGGTCCGGCTGCAGTCCCGCAAGCCTGATCATCTGTCGCGCCAAATCGACGATCTTCACCGGCTCGCCCATGTCCAAGACGAAAATGCCGCCTGCCTCGCGCGATGACATGCCCCCGTCGCCGGAACAGAGCACGCTCGCCTGCAGCACGAGACCGACCGCCTCGCGCACTGTCATGAAGTATCGCTGCACGTCCGGATGCGTCACCGTCAGTGGGCCGCCATGTTCCAGCTGGCGCTGGAACAGCGGGACGACAGAACCCGTGCTGCCCAACACGTTGCCGAACCGCACGGTGACACAGCGCATGCCGCGTCCGCCTGCGCGCGCGCTCACATCGAGCGCCTGGCAATACATCTCCGCCAGCCGCTTCGACGCCCCCATCACAGAGGTGGAGTTCACCGCCTTGTCAGTCGAGATCAGCACCATCGCCCGCGCGCCGACCCCGCGCGCCGCGTCCGCGACATGGCGCGTGCCAACGACATTGGTCAGCAGCCCTTCAAGTGGGTTCGCCTCCACCATCGGCACGTGTTTCAGCGCGGCGGCGTGGAACACCAATTCCGGTTGCCATTGCTGGAACACGCTGCGCACCCGCGCTTCATCGCGAATGTCGGCCAGCAGCGACTCGCGCTGAACGTGAGGGTGACGCTCGGCCAGTTCCAGGTCGATGAGCCACAGCGCGTATTCGCCGTTGTCCAGCAGGATCAGCCGTTCGGGCCCAAGCGCGGCAACCTGCCGCGCAAGTTCGCTGCCAATCGTGCCGCCGGCACCGGTGACGATGACCCGCCGTCCCTGGACCAGTCGCGCCATGCCCTCGCGGTCGAGTGGTACCTGGGCACGGTTCAGCAGGTCCTCGATCGCCATCGGCCGCAAATCCAAAGGGCGCGAGCGGTCCGGCGTCCCGGCGGGATCCAGTGAGGTCGGGCGCGGCGCACGCCGGATTTGCATGCCGTGCTTTTCCGCCTGCTCGACCAAAAGAGCGAGCGATTGGCCCGCCAGGTCCGGCGTGGTGACCACTAGCGTATCGGGCAGCCTTCCCTCACTGATCAGGCGTTCCAGCACTGCGGCGGTATCCTCGATCGAGCCTAGAAAAGGGTAGCCGTGAATGCGCCGTCCGGTCTGCCGTGAGCCGACTGCCAGCAGCCCCTCGACCTGCAGGACTCCGCGCCGGTCCCAGGCCAGCGCACGCAAGAACAGGTCGATGTCCTCAGTCGCACCGACCACGAGTGCCGTCGGAATGTCGGGTGCATAGCTGGCGCGGGGAACGCCGCGGCGATGACGCCAGCGGCGATAGACGACGCGTGGCGCGCCAAGGAGCACCAGGAGCGTCAGTGCATAAACAACGGGGAAGGCAGGGTTGCCGGACACCACCTCGGTCAGCGCCAACACGAACGTAAGCAAGGCAGCACCAAGCGCGCTAGACCAGGCCACCCCGAGCAAATCGTCGATCCCGGCAAATCGCCAGAATTGCCAAGGCAGCTTGAACGGCAGTCCCGCCAGCAGCAAGGAAGCCGCGCCGGCAGCCGGAAGCCAGGGCGGGTGCGACCAATCGCCCGACGGATCCGCAACCACCCGCGCGAGCGGCACGGCCAGCGCCGCCAGGACCCCGTCGATTGCAACGTTCAGAGCGACTCGCACATAGGGACGCGCTGCCATCCGGTCCCTATAACGCAGGGGATCAGGGTGTCATATCCCGGGCTAACCCGAGCGCAACGATTGCCTATCGCCTTCCGGCGCGATTCACCCGATACTCACAATTGCGTAGGGGTGCCGCGGGTGCGGTCAATGTCCTGCGATGCTCGACGATCACAATACCGGCCCGGGGAGCCCAGGCCGCAAAGGGAACCCTTAGTCATGACAGATAGCAAGCGAGTGTCCCGTCGTACTGCGCTGAAGTTGGGCGCGGCGGCAACCGCTTTACCGCTGGTGCATATCCGCACCGCCGGCGCGGCTGGAAAGCTGAGCCTCGGCCTGTGGGACCACTGGGTCCCCTCGGGCTCCCCCGCCTTGGCGAAGATGATTCAGGAGTGGGGCGAGAAGAACAAGGTCGAAATCCAGGCCGACTTCCTGGCCTCGGCCGGCAACAAGATCAATATCACCCAGGCCGCCGAGGCCCAGGCCAAGACCGGGCACGACGTCTTCGCGTTCGATTCATGGACGGTGCAGCAATATGCCGACGACGTCGATCCGGTCGACGACATCATGCAACGGCTCATGGACAAGTACGGCAAGCTAGGCCACGCCTACGAGTATCTCGGCAAGGCCAATGGCCATTGGCTGGCCGTTCCGGTGCAGTGGGGTTCTGCGCCGCTGCCGCCCTGCGGACGCATCAGCATGCTCAAGCAGATCTGCAATGTCGACGTGCAGGCCTGGTTCCCGGACCACGAAGCATCGCCGGATGCATCCAAGGAGTGGACCTACGACAAGCAGTTGCAAATGGCGGAGGCCATGTCGAAGGCCGGCTATCCGATTGGTTTCGGCTGCGGTTCCGGCAGTACCGACGCCAACCAGACATGGGGCGCGACCTTCGGCGCTTTCGGGGCCGACCTGGTGAACGCCAAGGGCGAGATCACCGTCGAGTCCGACAATGTCATGGCCGTCATGGAATATTGCCAGAAGATGGTGAAGTTCATGCCGCCTGACGCGGTACAGTGGGACGACGCGTCGAACAACCGCGCACTGATCTCCGGCAAGGCGGCGCTGATCTGGAACCCGCCATCAGCCTGGGCGGTGGCGAAGCGCGATGCGCCGCAAGTGGCTGCGGATTGCTGGCACTTCCCCAACCCGACGGGTCCCAAGGGCCGCCTCGTGCCGCACCGACCATATTTCTGGGGAATCTGGAAGTTCGCCAAGAACAAGTCGGCAGCGAAGGAATTGGTCGAATACCTGTCCCAGCGCGAGCAGATCGAGGCGCTTGCCGCCCCGGTCTCCGGCTACGACATCCCACCGTTCCAGTCGATGACGGACTTCAAGATCTGGTCGGAGGTCGAACCACCCAAGGGCACGGTCTACAATTACCCGGTAAGGCCGTGGCACAACGCAGAGTACTACGTTCCTGGCTCCTCGGCACCGCCGGAGATCGCGGTGCAGATCTGGAACCGCTACGTTGTTCCCGGCATGGTGAGCCGTCTGCTCGCAGGCCAGACGATCAAGCAATCGATCGCCTGGGCCAAGGACGAACTGGAAGGCTTCATCCGCTGAGCTAGGCGACCGGCGCAAGCTGGTCATCCACCACTGATCGCTGTTATCGGGCTCCTCCCTCGTGAGGAGCCCGCATGACTCTTGCCGCCGTACTGCGCCACCTGGCGTTCGCCGTTGGGCTGGCGCTGCTGTCAGCTATCGTGGTGCGTCTGATGATAGCCGCGCGTGTGCTGGATCGGCCGGATCCGCGCAAGGTACACACGCAGGAGACACCAAAGGGCGGCGGGGTCGGTGTGGTCGTGGCGTTCCTGGTCGGCATTGCGATCCTGTATCGCTTTGCCGAGTTCGCTCGACTGGCGGACCCCTATTTCGTCGGCGTCATCGAGGCGTCGGTCGCGATCGCCATCGTCGCATTCCTGGACGATCTGTACGACTGGAAGTTCTCCGTGAAGTTGTCAGCGCAGATCCTGGCTGCGGTGGTTGCGGTGGCCAGCGGCATCTACGTGGAGAACTATCACATCCCGTATGCCGGGCCGCTTTACATCGGCTGGCTGGCGCCGCTGGCGACCGTTCTGTGGCTGCTGTTCGCCACCAATGCACTGAACTTCATCGACGGGCTGAACGGCCTCGCCGCCGGCGTGGCGCTGATTGCGGCAAGCTTCCTCGCCGGCATAGCGGCGGCGCACGACGGCTTCTTTGCCTATTTCGCATCGCTGTTGCTGATCGCGGGCCTGGCAGGCTTCCTTCCCTTCAACTTCCCGCGCGCACGCATATTCATGGGCGATGTCGGCAGTCAGTTCTGCGGTTTCATCCTCGCCATCCTGGCCGTGGTGGCGAGCCGGTTCGACAATGTGGAACTGTCCTTCCTGATCGTGCCGATGCTGCTCTCCGGCGTGCTCTTCGATGTCGCATTCACCCTGGTCCGGCGGATGGTGGCCGGTGAACGCCTGACAGAGCCGCACCGAGGGCATCTCTATCAGGTGGCGCATCGCTCAGGCATGCCGGCTGCCGCTGTCACGCTGGTCCACTGGGGATTTGCTGGCTTCGGCGGCATCTGCTCGCTGTTGTTCCTGGCCGCACCGACGCCAGCCAAGCCTTTCGTCCCGCTGCTGACGCTGCCACCGCAACTATGCTGGCTCGGCTTCGTGGCGAGTCGTGCAAAGAACTCTGGCATCCCACGCTGGGGATGATCTCTGACCCTCCAGGCAGTCCTCGGTATGGACTCTCAGGCGGTCGCGGTACGCCGGCTCGCGGCCTCGCTCACTGCCTGCGGCGCCTTCTTTATCACTGTGGTGGCCTCGCCCATGATCGAGCGCAGGTCGCGCAGGAAGGCGGCGCCCTTCAGCGTCCGCTGCACCAGGATGCTGCGCCGATCCATCGGATCCACCTTGCGCCGTGCCAGATCGAGCTCCCCCAGCCGGTCGAGTGCACGGGTGATCGCCGGCTTGGAGACTTTGAGCTCGCTCGCCAGACCCCGCACCGTATGCCCACCGTCGCGCAGGTAGCAGGTCAGGAACACGCCCAACTGGCGCGCCGAAAGATCGGGGCCGTCGCGTCGCACCAGGGCAACGACCGTTTCGCGGAGGATGCCGACCATTTGATCGGCGGAAGGACTGACAGCCATTGGTTTGTTCCTTTCGTTGTCCCGGACGGATTTAGCTTGGTCGTTGGGCGCCCAACGGTGCCATAAGAGATTAATCTAGCGCGATTCCATTGCAGAAGCGAAGTATTTTTCGGTTCGCTCGCGTAGACGTTATTATTCAGAACTTTCGATCCGGTTCCGCACTCTTCGCCCGCGCCACCAGCGCCGCAAACAACGCGCGCATTCCATAGGCCTCGCCGCCCTCAGGGTGCCCCGGCGAGGTCTGATCATTCCAGGCATACAGGTCAAGGTGTGCCCATGCGATGCCCGGCGCGACAAACCGCTGCAGGAACAATGCCGCGGTGATCGCTCCTGCATGCGGCTTTGAAGACACGTTGTTCAGATCGGCGACCGCGCTGTCCAGCCAACGGTCGTAAGGCACCCAGAGCGGCAATCGCCAGAGCGGATCATGCTGCTCTTGGCCATTCCGCAAGAGCTGTTCTGCCAAGTTGTCGTCGTTGCAGAACATCGCGGGCAGATCCGGACCGAGCGCGACACGTGCGGCACCGGTCAGGGTGGCGCAGTCAACAAGCAGGCTGGGCGACTCGTCACACGCCTCCGCGAGCAGGTCGCACAGCACGAGGCGGCCTTCGGCGTCTGTGTTGCCGACTTCCACAGTCATTCCCTTGCGTGTGCGGATCACATCGAGTGGCCGCATCGCAGTGCCGGAGATCGAGTTTTCCACGCAGCCGACGCGCACCACCAGCCGCACCGGCAGGTCCGCCTCCATGATCATTCGGCCAAGGCCGAGCACGGTGGCGGCGCCGCCCATGTCCTTCTTCATCCGCAGCATGCCGCTCGACGGCTTGATATCGTAGCCGCCAGTATCGAAACAGACGCCCTTGCCGCACAGCGAAACAAGCGGCGCATTGGCGTGCGCGGTACTGCCGGACCAGCGGAGGATTGCGACGTGCGGCGCTCGTGCCGAACCACGCCCCACTGCCGCGACAGTGGGATAGGCCTCGGTCAGCGCAGTGCCCGTGATGATCTCAACCGCGGCACCGTAACGTTTGCCAAGCGAGCCGGCGAACTCGGCGAGTTCGGCAGGACCGAGAATGTTGGCCGGCGTGTTCACGAGGTCGCGAACCATCCAGGTGGCGGCTGCTGCCGAGCGGCTGCCCTGCTGCTGCTCGGGCGCCAATAGTCGCGCCGGTCCGCGCTTGGCGGCCTTCAATGCTCCATATCGGTAGGCACCGAGACAATAGCCAAGCGTGGCAAAGGCGGGGTCGTAGCCGCCGGCCTGCAAACGCCAGGGCGCGCCTTCCGGAAGACGGAACGCGAGATTGCCGAAAGCAGCGGGCGACGTATCGTCGCCAAGACCGAGCGCCGCGCCGACCACGCCCTCATCGCCTGGCAGGAACAACAGCTCCTGCGGGGCCGCCGCGAAGTCGAGCTGGCGAAGGAAGCGGGATTGCGCCGGCGGCAGGCTATCGAGGAACGCGACGAGCCCGGAAGGGCGTACGGCATGCAGCGGCCGCGTCGCATCCGCAGTGTCGACCAGGCATTCCAGTATCTGTTCCAGCATGTGGTGCCCCACCCGGCGCTACGGTACCGGCCTCTCCTCCAGGCGGGAAAGGCGGATCAATGGCTGAGTGTCGATCCAAGCAGCAATGTGACGCGTCGCGCAAACTGCGCTGGGTCGCGCGGCAGGTCGCCCTCCTGCACACGCGCCAGATCGAGCAGCGTGCCGGCGGCCTCGGCGATCAGCGCCTCGTCCTGCAGTCTCCCCGTCAGCGCCTCGATCAGGTTGTGCCTTGGATTGACCTCCAGCACCGGTACTGCCGGCAGCATGGCACGGCCGGCGCGGCGCAGCAGGCGCTGCATCTGCAGATCGGGCCCCTTGTCGCCCGCCGCCAGTACAACCGCGCTGTCGGTCAGCCGGCCGGTGGCGCGTACGTCGGCAACCTCGTCGCCCAGCGCCTTCTTCAACGCCGCCAGCAGTGGCGAAATGTCCGGCTGATCCGTGTTTTTGTCCGCATCTTCGGAAGCCTGCGTGACGCTCTTCAGATGCTTTCCTTCGAAACTATCCAGCCGTTCCGGCCAGAATGCATCGATCGGGTCAGACAGCAGCAACACCTCGGTGCCCTTGGCACGAAAGCCCTCAAGCTGCGGCGAGGCACGCAGCGCGTCGACGTTGTCACCGGCCAGGTACCAGATTGTGTCCTGCCCGACCTGCATGCGCGTCAGATAGTCCGACAGTGAAACCCAACCTTCCTGCGACGAAGACCTGAACCGCAGCAACGGCGCAATCTCGGCGCGGTGCTCGGCGTCGTCCCATGCGCCCTCCTTCAGCACGGCGCCGAAATTGTCCCAGAACTTGCTGTAGTCATCAGCGTCCTTGGCGCGGTTCTTCAGCTCCGTCAGCACGCGGCCGATCAGCGCCTTGCGGATCCTCCCGAGCACCGGCGTCGTCTGCAGCATCTCGCGCGAGACATTCAGCGGCAGGTCCTCGGTATCCACCACGCCCTGCACGAAGCGCAGCCAGGACGGCAGCAGGTCGGCCTTGTCGGTGATGAACATCCGCCGCACATGCAGCTTCACGTGCGAGTCGCGATCGCCGTCGAATGGCTCAAACGGCTTCATGCCCGGCAGGAACAACAGGGCGTAGAATTCCAGCATGCCCTCGGCGCGCCAATGCAGCGTGGCCCATGGCGTGTCGAACAGGTGCCCGAGATGGCGGTAGAATTCGTTGTACGACTGTTCGGAGATCTCCGCCCGCGGCTTGCGCCACAGCGCGGTCCCCTCGTTTGCCGGCAGGTCCTTGCCGTCGCGTGCGATGGTGATCGGCAGCGTGATGTGGTCGGCCCACTTGCGCACGATCGCCTCGAGGCGGATCGGGTCGAGGTACTCATCGGCGTCGGCCTTGACATGCAGCACCACGTCGCTGCCGGCGGTTTCGCGGTGCGCCGGCGCGATGGTGAACTGGCCGGCCCCCTCGGAGGCCCAGGTGAATGTCTCCTCTGTTCCGGCCTTGCGTGAGGTGACCTCCACCCGGTCGGCCACCATGAAGGCCGAGTAGAAGCCCACCCCGAACTGGCCGATCAGGCTGGGTCGCTCCTCGGGTTTGGCCGATGCGAGTGCCGCGCCGAAGGCCCGGGTGCCCGAGCGGGCGATGGTGCCCAGGTTGTCGATAAGCTCCTGCCGGCCCATGCCGATTCCCTCATCGGCGATCAGCAGTGTACGCGCCTGCTTGTCGGGCACGATGCGGACCTTGGCCTCGGGCGGCGGCGCAAGGGCGGGATCGGTCAGCGACTCGAAGCGGCGCCGGTCCATCGCGTCCGCGGCGTTCGCCACCAGCTCGCGCAGGAAGATCTCCCGCTCGGAATAGAGCGAGTGCACCACAAGATCGAGCAACCGCCCGACCTCGGCCCCGAAATCATGTTTCTCCGCAACCACATCACTCATTGCCAAGCCTCCTTGCGCGCAGCGATATGCGTCACGAAGCGACTCGTTTCAATGCGCGGGCGGAGCGGGATTGCAGCCGTGAAGGCCCGTGCGGCTGTTTACCCGGAACCGCTTGCATTCCGCGGCGCAACATCCAACCATGTTCCGCATGCCCGGTCTCGCCTCCGGTTTCCCTCCGCGCATCAAAGCCGTCCTCGGTCCGACGAATACCGGCAAGACCCACCTCGCCATCGAGCGGATGTTGGGGCACGCGTCGGGCATTATCGGCTTCCCCCTCCGCCTGCTGGCACGGGAAAATTACGACCGCATGGTCGCCCGCAAGGGCGCCCGTTACGTCGCGCTGATCACCGGCGAGGAGAAGATCGTCCCGCCAGACGCCCGCTGGT
>Ga0070713_100002325_pt1 | contig 12390 bp, 7 predicted proteins | sample LARL82metaG_FD_65465 | JGI IMG/M metagenome (GOLD analysis project Ga0070713, IMG submission 65465) | Corn, switchgrass and miscanthus rhizosphere microbial communities from Kellogg Biological Station, Michigan, USA - LAR L8-2 metaG | ecosystem: Host-associated > Plants > Roots > Rhizosphere ... | reverse complement strand
GGCTTCCTGATCTACACGAGCGGCGTCTGGGTCCTCGGCAACACGACCGGCGTGGCCGACGAGTCGACGCCGGTGAACCCGCTGCCGATCGTGGCGTGGCGCCCCGCCGTCGAGCAGCAGACGCTCGGCGCCGGCGGCGCGGTGATCCGCCCCGGCTGCGTTTACGGCGGGAAGCAAAGCCTCCTCGGCCAATGGTTCGCCGCGGCGGCGCAGGGGCAGCCGATCAACATCGTCGGCGACGGCGAGAACCGCTGGACGTGGGTGAACCTGCACGACCTCGTCGATCTTTACGTCCGCGCGGTCGAGCAGCGCCTCCCCGGGATCTTCCACGGCGTCGACGACACGCACGCGACGCTGAACCAGTGCGCCGCGGCCATCGGTCCCGACACGCGGGTCGAGCACGTGCCGGCGGAGATGGCGCGCGCGTCGATGGGACCGTTCGTCGACGCGCTGATCATCGACCAGCACGTGTCGAGCGCGAAGACGCGCCAGACGCTCGGCTGGATCCCGAAGCGCGATCTCGTCGGCTCGGTCGGCGAGCAGTGGGCGGAGTGGCGGGCAGCGCTGCGCTAGCCGCGCAGCAGCGCGCGCATGGCCTCGCGCGGCCAGTAGGCGATGAAGCGGTCGCGCAGCTCGGCGCCGAGGGCGCTGTAGAACTCCTGGGCTGAGCGATTCGCGGTCTCGACGTGCCAGCGCGCGTCGACGCCGCGCTCGACCGCGATCTCCGCGACGCGGCGCATCAGCAGCCGGCCGATTCCCTCGCCGCGGCGGCTCTGCGCGACGTACACGTCGTCGACAAACAAATACTCGCGCGCCATCCACGGAGAGAACTGGACGAGGAACGTCGCGTAGCCGATGACCGCCGCGTCGTCCGCGGCAACGAGGACGTGGAACCGCCGCCGCTCCGAGAGGCAGCAGGCGGCGAGCGATTCGGCCGTCAGCGCGAAGTACTGCCGCAGCCATTCGTGATCGGCTAACTCGCGCATCAGCGCGAGTACGGCGGGGACGTCGGCGAGCTCCGCATCGCGAATGTTGACGGCCATCGGCGGGAGGTATCCTCGCACGAGTCAGGGAGCGTGGGCTTTCAGCATGCGCGCTGCACGTGCGAGCGGCCGGTCTGCACGTGTGAGCGGCCGGTCTGCACGTGCGAGTAGCCCGTCTGCACGTGCGAGCAGGCGGTCTGCATGTGCGAGTAGCCCGTCTGCATGTACAGGCAGGCCGGACTTACACGTTCAGGTCGCGGTTGCTACCCGCTGATGAAGGCCGCATGGTGGCGTCGTGGCCGAGGCGAAGGGCGGCGGGCGGGAGCGCACGGGGGGTGTGCATGGAGCGGCCGCGGGCATCGTCCTGCTCGCGTTTGCCGCGGTCGGGTTCATCTGCTGGGCGTCAAATGATTCCGACGGGTACCTGAAATCGTCCGTCTCGACTCACATACTCCGTCTGATTAAGAAGACGAGGTTCAGAGACGGAGCTGATAGGCGAAAATGATTCGCGATGGCAAACGATCCGCGCTTCGATATCGACCTCCATAAACGAGACATCCTCGATCTCACGAGCAGTGCCGCTGTTGCCGCATGCTTCGCGCGCCTTCGATACGACACATCTACACGGATCGTTCAAACCGCGGGCGCGCTGGGGCTGACGGAGGCGGTGGCTCGTCCGATCCGGCGGATCGAATTGATCGCGGATCGAGACCTTCTGCAGGTCTATCTCGTCGAGCTGAGCAGCGTCACGATCAAGGCCACTCGCGATCTGGTACGAAGTTTTCGCGATCGGGCTGGCAACTTCCTGTTCGTCCTGACTAGCGACTACGAGCGCATTGACTTCGTTCTGCTCGATCGCCTGCCCGCTGATCTTCAGGGTGCCAGCGGAATAGCGACGGCAACCCATCCCGTACGGCCGCGCGTCCTGACCGTTGAGCGACGCAACCCATCGACGGTTGCGCTTCGAGTAATCCGACGCTTCACCTGGACGGAGAACGACGGCTTCGCTCAGTTTGAGAAGATCCGCGCGGCGTTCGCGGTGGCGGACTGGTCCGAAGAAGAGGGACTGTTCAACAACCGCGCGCTCTTTTCCGATCACTACCTCAAGAGCCGTCTTCGCGAAGACCCATCCTGGAGCGAGGAGGCGGCGCCGATCTTCCGCTCGTTCCGCGACCTTTTCCGGAGACGAAAAGATGCAGACACGACCGGTGAAGCGGACCTCAGGCCAGGTCTCCTCGATCCGTCATTCAAGTTGCTCGGCTTCCACGCCGTCGCCGTCCGGCGTGATCCGAACGATGTCTCGAAACCCGACTACCAGCTCTATGCGGCGCGCGGCGACGAGAAGCCGGTGGCGCTCGCGCTCACGTATCCGTGGATGCGTTACCTCGACGGGAAAGACGAGACACGTGATTCCAAAACGCCGGCCGAGAACCCGGGCGCGGTTGTGGTGTCGCTTCTTCAGGAGCTGGACGTCCCGTGGGTCATCGTCACGAACGGAAAGCTGTGGCGGCTCTATGCGAAACGGACGCATTCGCGCGCGACGAGTTACTACGAGGTCGATGTCGAAGAAGCTCTCGCCGACGCGAGCACGCGCGACCCAGATGCCTTTCGGTACTTCTGGCTGCTGTTCCGCCGGCAGGCGTTTGAGCTCGTCACCGTCAACCGTGCAGGTGGCGAGGAGCACGTCCCGTTCCTCGACCGCCTATTGCTCGAAAGCGAGAAGTACGCAAAAGAGCTGGGCCAGCGGCTGAAAGAGCACGTGTTCGAACAGGTCTTTCCGTACCTTGCGGAGGGATTCATCTCGCGATGGGATGGTGAAGTCACAGACGACGATCTCTCCCGCACGTACCGCGGCACGCTGACTCTCCTCTATCGCCTGTTGTTCCTCCTCTATGCCGAATCGCGTGATCTTCTGCCCGTCCGCGAAGTGCGTGGATATTTCAGCAAGAGCCTCGACCGTCTGAAGAGAGATGTCGCCGGGAAGGCGGGATCGATCGAGGATGAGATTGACGCGACGCTGAAAAAGACTCTCGATGCCGACTCGACGGCACTCTATGACCGTCTCTCGGAGCTCTTCGCCATCATCGACAAAGGGAGCAGCAATCTCAACGTTCCATTCTACAACGGCGGACTGTTCTCGACCGCTCCGGGCGACGATGACGACTCGGATGAAGCCGAGGCAGCACGATTTCTGCGAGATCACAGCGTTCCCGATCGGCAGCTTGCCGCGGCTATCGACCTTCTCGCCCGCGACACCGACCCGCGCACCCACGAGCGGGTCTTCGTCGATTACAAGTCCCTCGGCGTCCGCCACCTCGGCTCGATCTACGAAGGCCTGCTCGAGTTCCGCCTCCGCTTCGCCAGTGAACGCCTGGGCATCGTTCGCGAGAAGAGCCGCGACGTCTACAAATCGTGGCGTGAGCTCGACGACCGGAAGAAGGCAAGGCTCGAGCGCGACGGCCGTTTCGTGAAGAAGGGCCACCTCTACCTCGAGAACGACAAGCATGAGCGGAAGGCGACCGGCTCCTACTACACGCCGGACCACATCGTGAAGTACATCGTCGAACACGCCGTCGGGCCCGTTGTCACCGAGAAACTGGAAGCCCTCCGGCCGAAGCTGCGCAAGGCCCAGCAGTGGCGGCATGAAGCACCGGCGGCATCGAAAGCGAAAGGGGAGACCGTTCAGCGGAACTATGACTGGGGCCCGCTCGTCGAGGACGAATGGTGCGGTCTCATCGACGACGTGTTCGATATCAAGGTTCTTGATCCGGCCATGGGTTCGGGTCATTTTCTCGTCGAGGCGGTCGACTTCATCACCGACCGGATTCTGGACTTCCTCAACAAGTTTCCCTGGAATCCTGTGACCGCGCACTTGCGCTGGACGCGCGAGACGATCCTCAAGGAGATGGAGCGCCAAGCCATCAGCATCGATCCGGCGAAGCTAACCGACATAAACCTGCTCAAACGCCACGTGCTCAAACGGTGCATCTACGGAGTCGATCTCAACCCCATGGCCGTCGAACTGGCGAAGGTTTCCCTATGGCTCGACTGCTTCACCCTCGGTGCGCCACTGTCATTTCTCGATCATCACCTCCGCTGCGGCAACTCGCTTGTCGGTGTGACGGTGGAAGAGGTCGAGGAGAAGCTCAAGGGTGGAACGCAAACGCATCTCTTTTCCGGCAACAAGTTCGAGGGGTTGAAGCAGTCAGTCGCCAGCATGATCCACATCGGCGAGCTCTCCGACATCACCGCGGCGCAGGTGAAAGAGTCACGCGAGGAGTATCGGCGCGCGAGCGACGTGCTCAAACCGGCCAAACGGCTTCTCGACGTTTACACCAGCCAGTGGTTCGGCAACGACGTTGTGCGTGCGCGTGGCCGTGCCGACTTCAACCCAGCGCTCGACTTTCTCGGCGACAAGGCTTCAGAAGTATGGGCTTATAGTCCGACGAAGGCGAAGCTAGGCGAGACCTTCGGGCGGGTGGCAGCCGTTGCTGAATCAGCAGCGACCGTAAATGTGTTCTTTCATTGGCAGCTTGAGTTCCCGGAAGTCTTCTATTCGACCCCACGCGGTGTCGATAGCAGTCGTGGCTTTGATGCAGTTGTAGGAAATCCGCCATATTTGCGAATACAGACGTTAAGATCGGATTACGACTCAAGCGTGCCATTTTTCGAATACACGTTCACATCAGCGCGCGGGAAGTATGATGTGTATGCGCTGTTCGTTGAACGTGGTGCGCGCTTCACCTCGGCGCACGGCATCGGCGGAATGATCGTTCCGAATAAATTTCTTGTGACCGACTACGGGGCAGGGTTGCGTGATGTTCTCACAACGAACGCTCACGTTCGGGAAATTGTCAATTTCCGAGATGTGCAGGTGTTTGCCGACGTGAGCACATATTGTTGTCTGCTGTTTTGGCAGAGACTGCCGCCAGAGAAGATGCTTTTCACTGAAACGTTTACTGAACTTGGACTAGACGGAGCGGTCCGAGGCGATGGAAACGACTACGCGCGTAGTGTCGTCACCCCGCCGGGGAAGGGAGATCCTTGGGCGTTTTCGACCAATGATGTGGCAAGGCGAATCATAGCGCTGAATCGTGAGTACGCTACTCTCGAAACGATTAGTGAACGAATCTTTCAAGGCATCATTACGGGTGCGGATGACCTGTTCGTGTTCGAGATCGAGTCGGTTGGACCAACAACGTCAGTCGTAGTCTCCCGGTTCTTCGACCGAACGTTTGAGATCGAATCCTCGTTGTTGAGGCCGTTCGTTCGAGGTGAGGATTTGAAGCGATGTCATGTCCTGGCGACACGCAGATGCATCTTGTTTCCGTACTATTTGGACGGCGATCGGACCGTGTACTACTCCGAGGCGCAACTGAAGTCGCGGTTCCCCAACGCTTGGCGCTACTTGATGGCTGCCAGGGAAGATCTGGAGGCGCGAGGCAGCGAGAGGATGCATTATCCGGTGTGGTATGCCCTTTGGAATGCTCGCGACATCCGCTTGCTGACATCGCCGAAGATTCTCGTGCCCACGATAGCTGCACGCCCTTCGTTCGCATTTGATCGTGATGGCTCGCTGTTTTTCCTCGGAAGCGGTGCCGGCGGACCTGGTGCATACGGGATAACGCTTCGCGACGATATAAAGGAATCTCCTTATTATGTTCTTGGCATCTTGAACAGCGATGTGACTCACACGTTTATCCAGGCAACGAGCAGCCCCTTCAGGGGTGGGTTTCGAGCGTACAGTCAGCAATTCATCGCTCCCATACCCATTCCACGTATTGATATGAAGTCACCACAACGTCTCATTCACGACCGGATTGCGGGCCTCGTCAGCGCCCACTGCGAGACCTCGGACGAAGCCACGGACCGTTCACCGATTGCGCATGAAGTGAATTCTCTGGTCGCCGAGCTATTCGGCATCCCTGTTCCGGCAATGAGCTGAGGCGATAGCTCCAGTTCTTATCGTGTTCTCCATCGCGGACTGCGCGAGGCACGGCTGAACGAGGTAGCGTTAGAACTCCCAGCCCTCTGCGCGCATCAGATCGAGCAGCGTAATGCACGGGATATCGAGCGCGTCGCAGACGTCGGGGATATTCGGACGGTCGGCGCTTTTCGTTCGCCGCCGCTCACCAGTCACCACCGTGCACTCCTCGATGTGAGCGAGTGCGACAACGAATGGGTCAGCGGCGGAGCGTCCGCTGCGCGTGTCGAGCAGCTTTTCGTGCACGGCCAGGATTTCCGTCACAGCGATCTGGATGCGCTCGTCGAGCGGGACGAACAGAACCGGCCGCGCCTTGGCCCAACCGTGAACATCGTCGTCTTTCCGTTCGAGCTCGATGAGCACTTCCTCGGTCGCCCGCAGGCTTCCATCCACGATGAGATCATCGAGACGCGACCAGAGACTCGGCATGACATCGGGAGGGTAGTAACGTCGCCACCCGTCCAGGAGAGCGCTCGTGTCGACGCTGTATCTCACGGGAGGACGGCCGTACCACTCGCCGCGTGCCGCTCGATGCTGTCGAGGTGCCGGAGCTTCACATCGAGATAGTCCGCAACGTTGCTCGAGGTAATCCGCTCTTGGTGATAGCTCTCCAGCACGAGCTGTGCGAACAGACGACCTACACGGCCAAGCGCCACGACATCAGGCGGTGCGAATCCTTCCTGCTCCTCGCGGCGGCGGCGCCATTCCTCCGCGTATTCAGCGCGCTTGCGCCGATAGAAGGTTTCCGTCGTGCGACCCAGAATCAGGAGACGGCGAAGTACGACCTCGCGGCTCACGCCATAACGTGCTGCGAGTTTCTTCAGCGAGTCTTCGGACCATATCGTTGACTGTGAGCCCGCCAGGTTCTTCTCAGCCAGCAACGCGTCGCGCGGAACGAGAACGGCGCCGGCGACGTGGTTGCAGAACACCTCGACGCGGTCGTCTTCGGACGGCTTCCTGGTGCGTTCTTCCATGTCGCAGATGCCCCCACTGCGCAGGGCGACGTGCGTCAACTCATGGAGCATCGAGAAGACCCGGGCATTCGGCGAGTCGCCGCCATTGACCACGACGACGGGCAACGGCCGCTCGGCAATCGAAAACCCGCGCGCCTCGTCGAGGTCGACGCGCGACATCTGAAACGCGAGGACACCGTGGGTCTCTAGTGCCGCGCGCCAGTGATTCAGCGAGTCGTACGGGGTCCTCCATGAAAACTGTTCCTCGATGTCGATGCCGAGGAGCGAACGGAGATCGGCCGCCGTCTTTTCGGGATCGTTGTTGATCGTTACGCTGAACGTGAAGCTCGGCGGCTCGATCGCCAGATCGCGTAGGAGCTCGAGCGCGATTTCGCGCCGCTCACGCGCGTAGCGCATCTCCATCCGGAAGGCGTAGGTCTCATGCCCGCCCACGACACCGGGAAGCCTCCGATAGTCGTGCATTGGTTTGAACGTACGGGGCGGCTTCGAGAGGTAGAAGAGCGCAATCGGCCGGCGATAGACATGGGCCAGCTTGCGGAGTTGTGGAATCGAGGGCCGCTCGTCTCCGGCCTCCCATGCGGCAAGTTTCTCGGGCTTCACGGCTGCCTTCTTCGCCGCGTCATCGACACTCAGGCCGGCATTGTCGCGCGCCCAACGGAGAACGTCAGGGTTGATCAGGGCCAGTGTTTTCGCCATGGCGTTCGTCTTCGATGATAGCCGGGTTCCGTGTCGCCGGCTAAGAACGCGATGCCGCTGGGCCGGGAATGGGCTGGCACGCTCCGCGCGGCTACGCGCGGTAGAACGGTTTCGAACGGAGATCGAACTCTGCAAGAATCGCAGGATGCGCATTCCGTACGTGATCGACAACGAGACCGCGGTTCTCCGGGACATTCTTCGCGATGTCCTGGCCACGCATGCGGAGCGGTCTCTCGACGTTGCCACCGCCTACTTCACCGTTGGCGGGTTCGCGCTCCTTCGCAACGAGCTGAAGACTGTCGGGAGCTTTCGGTTGCTCCTCGGTGCAGAGCCAGCAAGTGGTGAACAGGTCGGCGTGCGTCCTGACCCACGTCTTACCCGCGGGCTCATGCGTCACGACCTCGAGCGTCTCCCGTTCGACGAGGCCACGCTGCGGAATGTCGAAGACCTGATCTCCTGGTTGCGCTCCGATCGCGTCCGTGTTCGCCTGCACGACAAGGGCTTTCTGCACGCGAAGGCGTGGCTCTTCTACTCGGACAGACCCGGCCAACAGATGCTGTTTGATCGATTCCGGCCGATTCTTGCGATCGTCGGATCCTCCAACTTTACGGCGCCGGGTCTGACGTCGAATCGGGAGTTGAATCTTGCGCACAAGGTCCTGCTCGATGAATCCGAGGCCGCGGACGCGGCAGCGGAACAGGCGGTGGAATGGCTGAGCGACGCGCGCGCCACTGAGACCATCACTCTGCAGAACCGCCAGCTCCTCAAGAGCGAGGTGGGCGCCCGCGCCATCATCGATCTCGAACGCTGGTATCAGCGCCAATGGGACGACGGTCGTGACTTCAAGGACGAGCTCATCGAACTGCTCGACGCGTCGAAGTTCGGTCAGAAGGAGTACTCCCCCTGGCAGGTATATATGAAAGCCCTCTTCGAGTACTTCCGCGATGACCTTGGCGACGAAGCCAACGCGTCGACGCGCTCGGCCGTCGATCTTGCCGAGTTCCAGGAAGATGCCGTGAAGAAGGCACGTCGGATTCTCTCGCGCTACGACGGAGTGATGATCGCCGACTCCGTCGGCCTCGGAAAGACTTGGATCGGCAAGAAGCTACTCGAAGACTTCGCCTACCACATGCGCCAGAAGGCGCTCGTCGTCTGCCCAGCCGCCTTGCGTGAAATGTGGGAGACAGAGCTGTACGGCGCGTCGATCGCTGCAACCGTGTTGTCCCAGGAAGAACTCGGGCGCGAGGAGTTCGATTGGCGCCATTGGGCGGATACCGATTTCATCGTTGTCGACGAGTCGCACAACTTCCGAAACCCGAATGCGCAGAGATTCGGCGCGCTTTCGTCGATCATCGCTGCAAACGGAGGGACCGGCGCGTCCGGTGCGCGGAAGAAGGTCGTGCTGCTGACCGCGACCCCGGTGAGCAACAGCGTTCTGGATTTGTACCACCAGATCACCCTCATCACGCAAAACGATCGGACCTTCTTCGCGGCAGCAGGCATTGGCGATCTCTACAAGCTCTTCCTCGCCGCGCGGCGCGATCCGCGCGCGCTTCCTCTCTACAATCTGCTGGAAGAGGTTGTCATCCGCAGGACGCGTCCCTTCATCCGCAAGGCTTACCCGGACGCGGCCATCCGCGGCGAGAAGATCAGGTTTCCGGATCGCAAACTGAAGACGATCCAGTATGACCTCGAAGAAACCTACGCCGGGCTCTACGAGGAGATCGTCTCCGGTGTGGAGGCGCTGCGGCTCGCGCCCTATCACCTCGAGGCATACAAGAAGACGAAAACTGACGAATTCGAGGAGGGTCGTGAACAGGCGCTCGTGGGCATCTTCAAGAGCCGCTACCTGAAACGCCTGGAATCCAGCGTCGAAGCATTCAGGATTAGCATTCGCCGCGCGCTTCAATTTCTGGAAACGTTCGACTCGTACCTCTCCGAAGGCCGAATCCTGAAGAGCAGTGACTTTCAGAAAGCGCTGCGATACATCAGCCGCGAGGACGAGGAGGACGACGCCACGGTTCGCTCGCTTGCTGATGACATGGAGTCGAAGGAGGAAGTGAAGGCGCTCCTGGCGACGATGGCGACTGTCGATCCTGCCCAGTATGATCGGCGCCACTTGCATGATGACGTCCGTCGCGATATCGAGATTCTCACGACCATCTACGACCGCATTCGCGACATCAAGCCTGCCGACGATCTCAAGCTGCAAAGACTCAAGGATCTCCTGCGGAATGAGTTACGCGGCAAGAAGGTGCTCATCTTTACTTATTACCGCGATACTGCGCGCTATCTGTTTCGGCAATTGGGCGCTCCGGAGTCCACCGATGCGTTGGCGTTTCGCGCGGAGCTAGGCGACGTCGTAATCCGACGCCTCGACAGCGGGGCCGATTCAAAGGATCGCCTGCGAACCGTCCAGCACTTTGCGCCGATCGCCAATGGTCGCCCCGATCTCGCAGGCTCCGCGGATGAGATCGACCTTCTGATCTCCACCGACGTTCTCGCAGAGGGACAGAACCTGCAGGACTGCGGACACTTGCTGAACTACGACCTGCACTGGAATCCGACGCGCATGATCCAGCGCGCGGGACGCATTGACCGTATCGGCAGCACGTTCGAGGTGCTTTGGGTAAACAACATGTTTCCGGATGCCGGTTTGGAGCGGCTCCTCCGACTTGTGGAGTCGTTGTCACGGCGCATCGAGGACATTGACCGGCTGGGACTCCTCGACGCGAGCGTGCTCGGCGAAACCGTGCATCCTAGGAATTTCAATACGTTGCGACGCATCCGGGACGAGGACGGCAGCGTCATCGAGGAAGAAGAACAGCAGACGGAACTCATTAGCCACGAATTCCTGCAGCAGGAAGTGCGGCAACTTCTCAGGGCTGGTGGTGATGAAATGCTCTCTGGCCTACCCAACGGAATTCACTCCGGACTGCGCCGCGAGCGTTCGCGTGGCGTGTTTTTCTACTTTCAAGCTGGAGAAGGCAACACCAAACAGCACTTCTGGCGCTATGTCGACTTGCGCGAGAATTCGATCATCGACAACCGCTATGTCATTGCGAACCTCATTGCGTGCGGTCAGGAGACGCCGAGAGTGGTCGAACCCGATTCCTGGTCGCGGATCTTCGAACTGCAGGAGCGGACCATTGAATCGATACTCCAGTCCGCGGAGCAACAGGTGGCTATGCAGGCCGCCCCCAAGGTGCTCGATCCGGTTCAACAGACAATCGCAACGATCCTTCAGCAGAGCCTCAATCGTGCGGATGTCGATCGTTCCGACGCGATCGAGTCCGTGCGATATCTGAGCAGGCCCGTAATGAAGCCGCAAGTCAGGCGGCTCCGCGAGATTCTGCGTGAATACCAGAACACGCAGGACATTCAGCGTCTCTTGGAATCGGTGAAAGAGATTAGAAGGGAGATGGGACTGACCGGCCCGTCCGAGATCGTCGGATCGCGCCGCGTGCAACGTGAAGACCTCCGGCTGATCTGCTTCGATTTTCTTTCGTCTTGATCGCCTCCGAGAAACATGCCCGTCTCTCGGGATCTTGGTCACAGATGCTCGGCCCAAAAGTCGTGACACCTTGCACTCGCAACAATCTCGCGCAGCGCGAAGAGATGCTTGATCGTTATGGGCAACGAGCGACTGATGCCTCGGGCCATTCGGTGCTGGTGCGGTCCGTTGTCCAACAAAAACTCGACGATCTACTGAGCGATTTGGAGGCCGACGGTGTCGACGTCCAGTAACGCGTCGGCCTCTCAACGCTCCAGAAACTCGATCAGCAACTCGTTGACCCGTTCCGGCTGGTCCGTCTGCACGAAGTGCCCGGCCCTGGCGATGCGCTCCACGCGCAGGTTCGGCACCCACTCGCCGAAGCGCTCCGTCGTCTCGCGGACGAACACCGGATCGCGCTCGCCCCAGATCAGCATCACCGGGATCTCGATCGGGCGGATCGTTTCGCGCAGCGCGCGGCGGTGGCGGCGCAGCGCCTTGTAGTAATTCGACATCGCCCGGCGCGCCGCCGGGTCGCGCCACGACTCCCGCATCACCTGGATGTCCGCCTCGGTGAAGCGGCCGGCGCGGCGCATGAGCGGCGGCAGGAGGATGCGCAGCAGCGGCGGCTGCACGAAGAGCTGGTAGACGAAGCGGATCTTCTGCCGCCACGTGCGCAGCTCGCGCGCCAGCGGCACGGGGTGCGGCGAGTTGAGGATGACCATGCGATCGACCACGCCGGGGTGGAGCATCGGCAGGAGCCAGGCGATGACGCCGCCCCAGTCGTGCGCGACGATCTGCCGCGCGCCGAGCTGCGTGGCCAGGCCGGCCACGTCGCGCACCAGCTCCGTCAGGCGATAGGCGTCGATCTCCGGCGGCTTCGACGACTTGCCGTATCCGCGCAGGTCGGCGGCGACGGCGCGGAAGCCTGCCTTCGCCAGCGCCGGGAGCTGCCGCCGCCACGAGTACGACGTCTCGGGAAATCCGTGCAGGAGGAGGACGGGCGTGCCATCACCGTCGGCGACGTAATGCAGCTCCACGCCGCCGACGGTGACGAAGTCTTCAGTCACTGCGTCAGTCGCGATTCAGCGCCGAGATCAGCAGCCCCGCGCCCACGGCGAGCACCGCCACGCCCGCGGCGACCTTGCCGGGGTTCTCCTTCGTGAACGCCTTCGCCTTGTCGCTCGAGCTCTTCAGGTAGTCGCGCGCGGTGTTGAGGTACTCCTCGACGTCGACGTTCTGCATCTGCGAGCGGAGATT
>Ga0070713_100002324_pt1 | contig 12391 bp, 7 predicted proteins | sample LARL82metaG_FD_65465 | JGI IMG/M metagenome (GOLD analysis project Ga0070713, IMG submission 65465) | Corn, switchgrass and miscanthus rhizosphere microbial communities from Kellogg Biological Station, Michigan, USA - LAR L8-2 metaG | ecosystem: Host-associated > Plants > Roots > Rhizosphere ... | reverse complement strand
GGTGTGTCGGGACCGACGACGCGGCGCACCAGCGCGAGCAGCGTGCCTTCAGGGTCGTGATCCGCCGTCGTGAGGCCAGCGCCGTGCAGCACGCAATAGACGCCGTCGAGGTGGCCCGCCGCGGCCAGTTCCTTCTCCCATTCCGCCATCATGCGGTCGAAGAACGCCTGCTCCACCGGGCCGTTCGGTTCCGCCATCGCGAGCAGGATCGGCACCGGTTGCCACACGCCCGCAGCGTCCATGTCGGCGATGAAGCCGGGCAGTTCCCCCAGCATGTGCGGTGCCGTGGACCGCGCGTCGGTCACCATCGCCTCGCCGCGGATCAGTGTCCGCGCAGCGAAGTCGGCCTCCGTGGCAACAGGGGCGAACCTGTTGCATTCGATGGAGAAGCCCAGCAGCGCAATGCGTGGTCCGCTCACAGCGTCACCCCCAGCAGCTCGGCGATGCGCGGCGTCGCCTTCAGGCCGCTGCCGGTCAGCACCAGCACGGTGGTCTGCTCCGGCGTGATCGTCCCCGCGTCAAGCAGCCTCCGGAACGCGGCATCAACCTGCGCCGAGGTCGGCTCGACATAGATGCCGATGCGCGCGAGCTCCAGCGTCGCGGCGCCGATCTCCTCCTCGGTCAGCATAACAGCGCCACCGCGTGTCTCGCGCAGTGTCCCAAGCACCTCAGCAAGCCGGATCGGCAGCGCGATCGCGGTCCCCTCGGCGATGGTTGGCCTGACCTCGGTGGCGACTGGCCCGTCGCTGCCGGCTTGGAACGCCGCGGCGATCGGCCCGCAGTTCGCCGGCTGCGCGGCGAAGATGCGCGGCATGGCGTCGATCTCGCCCGCGCGCAGCAGTTCGGAAAAGCCGATCTCGCACCCCAGCACATTCGATCCGGAGCCGCACGGCGTGATGATGTTGTCAGGCGCGCGGAAGCCCAGGTCTTCCCACAGCTCGTAAGCCAGCGTCTTGGTGCCGTGCAGGAAAAACGGATGCCAGTTGTGGCTGGCATAGAACACGCTCTCGGACCGCCGCACCGCGGCATCGGCGGTGTCCTGCCGCGTGCCCGGGATCAGCTCCACGGTGGCGCCGTGCGCCCGCATCTGCACGGTCTTTGCCGGGCTGGTCGAGGCGGGAGCCATGATCGTCGCATGCATCCCGCCGGCGGCGGCATACGCCGACACCGCGGCGCCGCCGTTCCCCGAACTGTCCTCCAACACGTCGCGGATCCCCTGCGCCCGCAGCAGCGACAGCATGACGCTGGCGCCGCGGTCCTTGAAGCTGCCGGTGGGCATGAACCACTCGCACTTCAGCAGCGCCGGTGCGCCGTGCAGCGTGCGGGTGATGAGCGGCGTGCAGCCCTCGCCCATGGTGATTGGATCTTCCACCTGCATCGGCAGCGCAGCGCGATAGCGCCAGAGACTGCGTGTGCCTGTGTCGATCTCCGCGCGGGTGATGCCGGGAAGCGGTGTCAGCAGCAGCGGGGCGTGACCAGAACCACACCAGCGCGGCTGATTGAGCGGAAAGGTTTGACCGGTGCGAGGATCGAGATAGGTGGGGAGCATGTGTCGCGTGTGCACAGTTGCGGGTCGGGCGTGAGTTCGATCACAGCGGGTCGGGGCTACCGACCAGGTTCATTGCAGGGATGCCACACAGTGCCGCGGTTCGTTTGCGCAAGGTCGGCGTATCGGTGCATGGGCCAGTTATCAGGCTGATCGTGAGCCCGATTTCCTCAAGCGCCCGCTTCGCGCCCATCGCGCCAAGCGCGTCGGCCGCGGCGAGCACGATCTTGGGATCAAAGTCCCGCGCCTTCAGGCAGGTAAGGAAGTCGGGCACATTGGCACCGAACAGGTCGCCCCCGCACTCCACCACCAGGGCTTCGCCCGACAGAGAGAGGCAATATTCGAGCGCACTGACGAAGATGTCGCTGATCCCTTGGCGACCCGACGGATAGGTGGTCGGGAGGCCGAAGTCGACACAATCGAAAGCCTGCGCCGCACCGAAATCCAGGTACGTTGCGATCTCGCCGAACGATGAGGTTCCGGTAGCCTTCAGGGCTATCACCTTCGCATGGCCCCTCGTGCGCAGAGCCAGAAGAATAGCGAGTCCCGCGGTGGTCTTCCCAACGTCCCCGGAAGTCCCGAGCAAGAGATACATCGGCATGCTGCTGTCCGCTCCAGCGGTGGGCGTCACGGCGAATTGCCGAATGTTCAGCGTCTCGCCGCGGTCCCCGCTCACCGCCCCAAGATAGCGTACGCGCGCGAGTTGCGCCTTTTCCGCAGGCGAGTAGCCGTTCAGTTCGCCCACCACTCCGGAATCGGCAAGCACCCAGTAGTCATTGCCTGGAACCAGCCCGCCGGCGGGAACGCTGCCATCGACCCATCGTGTCGATTCTCGGTACCCCGGTGTCGCGAGAAAGGTTTCGCCCGGAGCAATTGCCATCATCCGGCCGGTCGGGGACTCCACAGTGATCGGGAAGGCGTCGCGCGCCAGTTCGAACGCGCAGACGTCGCCCTCCCTGCCGCACTCCGATCGGAATTGGAGCACTTCGAGCGGCGGTACGCGCCGCAGTGCTGACGTACGCTTGATGTTGGCAGGAAGGCTTCCGCCGTTCATCTGCGCTTGCGTCTGGGTCCGCTCGATGGTGGTGGCGGGGCAGCCCCGCCCGTTCCGCTCGATGGCGATGGCCCGGCATCGATATAGATCGTGCCGGAAACAACCCGGCCGCGCTCGATGCCCAGAAGGTCGGCGATCTTTTCAAGCGTTTCCTCGTCGACGGTCACCTTGCGGACAATGTTGAAAATGCTCCCCTTTGGAACAAACGACATCGTTTCCTCCGATGCTACCGACCCTGCTCCAACCCCAACAGGGAGCCGCCGAGCTGAGCGTTACATGCCACTCTAGTGGGTGCTGTTTTCATGGCAAGTGACCAGCTAATCCAGGTCGTCGAGCAGTGCCCTGGCGCCCTTGAGATCTTGTGTGCCGAGCCCCTCAGTGAAGCAGCCGTAGACCGGCGCGAGAAGGCCGCGGGCCTCGGCGTAGCGGCGCTGGTCTCGGTAGAGCCGGGCGAGACTCGTGGCCGCGCGCAATTCCCACAGCCTGGCCCCCTGTTCGCCGGCGACGCTCAGCGCTTTGCGATACAGTTTCTCGGCGGCCTCGGAATGCCCCTGGCGTAGCAACAGCTGGCCTTTGTGTCGGTGCAACTCCGCCGTGAACCAGTGTGCCCCTGTTCGTTCGACGATCTGAAAGGCGTCATCCAACAGGCTCAGTGCCTCTTCTATTTGACCCGCCGCTTCACACGCTCCGGCCAGGAGTGCGATATGATAAACGAACCACGACTCGCTCCCGGTGGCACGGTCGGCGATCGAACCGGCGCGCAGCAGCGATGCCCCCTCCGCCGCATCGCCAATCTTGACGTTGACCCACCCGCGAAAGAGCATTCCGAGCGCGCTCCAGCGGGGGAAACCATGCTCGGTGCTGACCGCAATCGCCTGGTCGGCCCACTCGCCGAGGACTGCGGCGTCTCCGATGAGCGAGAGCAGCACGGCGCCCGAGTGCCAGGCCACGGCCAAAGACGGCGGATGAGAGAGCCTCCGCGCCTCGACGACTGCTGCGTTGCTCTGTGCCAATGCCTGGTCCGGGAAACCGAGAGAGAAAAGAACGACCCCCAAGTAGGCCTGGGTCACCACCTGGGGATGGATCGTGGCCTGCTGGACAAGCGAGCGGTGGGCAGTCGGATCATACAGCGCAAGCCCGGCTTCCAGGTGCGCTCGGGCTGAAGCAAACGCGCCGTTGAACAAGAGATTTCGCCCGCTCGACAGGTGACCCAGGACGAGCCCGCCGGTATCGTTGCGCTGGCGGCTGACGCGCAGCAAATCCTCGGCGAGCGACTGTGCTCGATCCAGCTCGCCGCGGGCCGCGAGATAGCGAGACTGCCCATAGGCAACGTGAAGGAACTCCGCGGGGGCACCGAGCTGCTCCCACAGCTCTAGTGCGCGAGCGTAGGCGTGGCCCGTTTCCGGCGCGGCCAGGCCTTTGACGAATCGCAACGCCGCGCCCAGGGAACTGTAAAACTCGAGCTTCCGGCGCTGGCGTTCAGGGGTCTCCGGCAACAGCACCAGCTGGTCCAGACCCTTCTGGAATTGAGCAGCCGCTTCCGCCATCGCTGAGCGAGCAGCAGAGCTGCGACCAGCCTTGCCCCAGTAGGTAATGGATTCTTCGATCAGCCCCGCCTCGGCGTAATGCTGCGCCAAAAGCTCGGGCTGGCTGTCCATCAGTTCGGGCGAATCGGCTTCGAGCGCTTCGGCGATCAGCGCGTGCAATTGTTGGCGGGCGCTGCGCAGCAGGCTCCCGTGAGCCGCGTCCTGCACCAGCGCGTGCTTGAATGAATAGACCGCGTCGGGCGGCGTGCCGCGCTGGAATATCAGTTCGGAAGTGACCAGGCGTGCGAGAGCCGCCCGCAACTCGTCTTGTGAAAGACGGGAAACCTTTTGCAGCAGCCTGTAGGAGAACTCCCGTCCGATCGCCGCGCCAATCTGCGCCACGTGCCGCACCGACGCCAGGCGATCGAGCCGCGCCATCAGTGAGTCGTGCAGGCTCGTCGGGATCGCGAACGGCGGCAGCGTACCGTCAAGTACATAGCGATCTGCCTCCTCGCGGAGGAAACCGCTCTCCAGGACGCTCTTGGTCACCTCCTCGACGAACAGCGGGACACCGTCAGTGCGGTCTACGATCTGCTCGACAACTTCATAGGGCAGCGGCTTGCCAGCGGAGATCTGGAGCACCAACGCCGTCCGGTCACACCGGTCCAGGCGATTGAGCGGGAGGTTGCTGACCCACGGCTGGCCGGCCCACGGCGGGCGAAACTCGGGGCGGAAGGTCACGACCAGCAGTACTGGCAGGCTTCGTACCCGCTCGACGGTGAGGTCGAGTAGCTCCCGCGAGGTTGGATCGATCCAATGCGCGTCCTCGAAAACAATCAGCACGGGCTGCTGGCGCGCCAAGCCCTCCATCTGTCTGACCAGCGTCTCCAGCGTCCGCTCCTTCTTGTGTTGCGGACTGAGGTTGGGCAGAGGGTGACGCTCCGAAGCTGGCAACGAAAGCAGATCGGCGAGAAGTGCAAGGTCCCCGTCAGGCGGCGCGGCGCGGGCCATCAAGGTCGCGAGCTTGTCCAGTTTGGCTGCGGGTGGGTCCTCGCGGGTGAAGCCGGCGGCCCGGCCGAGCTGGTCGACAAAAGGAAACAGCGCGCTGTCCTGATGATAGGGCGAGCAGAAGTAGCGCAGTCGTATCGCAGGCTCTCCCTCGAGGCGTTCGTACAACGTCGCGGCGATGCGCGACTTGCCGAGGCCCGCCTCGCCCGACACAAGCACCACCTGCCCCTCGCCGCTCCGGGCACGCGCCCAAAGGCGTTGCAGCAGCTCGAGTTCTTCCTCGCGCCCGACCAGTGGTGAGAGCCCGGCTGTGTGCAGCGCCTCGAAGCGGCTTTCGACGACGCTCGCGCGCAACACCTGCCATGCCGGCACCAGTCCGGTGATGCCCTTCATCGGCACGGTGCCGAGATCGCGGTACTCGAAGAGATCACCGACCAGTCGGCGCGTGCTCGCGGCGATCACGACCGTATTCGGTTCAGCGAGAGCTTGCAGACGGGCCGCGAGGTTGGGTGTCTCTCCAACCGCCGTCTGTTGCCACGACTCGCCAATTCCGATCGGTTCGCCGACAACCACAAGGCCCGTCGCTATGCCGATGCGAACCCGCACGCGTTCGCTCGATACCGGCGCGGCCTGGCCGATCTCAGCGATTACCGCCAGCGCGGCGCGGACCGCTCTCTCGGCGTCGTCCTCATGCGCGCGCGGGTAGCCAAAGTAGATCAGCACGCCATCACCGACATAGCGGGCGATGAAGCCGTCGAAGCGTGCGATCGTCGCGGCGACACACGACTGATAGCCGCGGATCACTGCACTCAGATCTTCGGGGTCCAGCCGGGTCGACAGTCGGGTGGAGTCTGCCATGTCGCAGAACATGACGCTGACCTGACGGCGTTCGGCGGCAGGGTGCGGAGACCGGTAAGGTATGTCGTCGGCGGGATCGGCAGGCCACCCGGCGACGCTCAGATGCGCGGCGGGCCCGCCATTACCACGCAGTGTCGCGATCGCATCCAACAGCCGCCGGCGATGACCGACAGCCGCAACGCCTAGGTCCTTCAGGTCCTCCGCGGTAAGACCGGGGAGAAGATCGGCGGTGACAGCATTCGAGCGGAATGCCGCCTCGTATCCCTCAAGACCGAGCGATCGCAACCAGTCCGTGACGTCCATCGTCGCCCCCGGTAGGCGAACTGTTGGCAGAGCATTGCCCTACCAGGATGGAACTGTCCAGAAAAGCGATCTCCGGTCGCGGCGGGTCGGGCGGTGGGGTCGGTTCACACCCAGGGTTCATCCGCGGGGCACGCTCATCTATGCGCAGGTCCGCTGCTCGGTTCCGGGCAGCGACGTTGCCCTGCGAACCTCTCGTCGATGCGCCGCATCGCTGTCGAGCGATCGGCGTCACCCGGTGAGAGATGGTCCGCGGTGACCAGAAACCAGCAGGCGTCGATCAGGCTTGCGTTCGCGAGGCCAGCCGCGGCGACCTGTGACGCTCGATCGATGAGACCCGTGGCAAGCCTATCGAGGCCGGTAGGCAGGTCCGGGTCCCGCTCAAGGGCCTGACGGAATTCGGCTTTTGCTGCATCGTCCTGGGCGAGCGCGGACAGCAACGAACCGAGCAGCGCGTGATAGACCGCCTGGTCGGTGTCCAGTGCGATCGCCCGACGGTATTCGGAGACAGCATCCTCACGTCGGCCCGCGTCGCGCAGCGCGGTGGCGAGATTGCCACGGAATTCCGCGCTCTCCGGATCCAGTTCAGATGAGAGACGGATCTCGGCCAGCGCCTCCTCAACCTGCTGCCGAACGTAGAGGACCTGGCCCAGGTAAAAGTGCGCGAGCGCAAGTTTCGCATCCAGCGCTATGGCCTGGTGCAGCTCGGCGTCGGCCTGATCGAGCTTAGCCTGCTGAAGGTACAGGCCACCGAGATTGGCGCGTGCGATCGCGAGCTTGGGGTCCAAGGCGAGAGCCTGGCCGTATTCGCTGACTGCGTCGTCCAACTTGTTCTGACGAAGATGAACATTGCCCAGTCCATTGTGTGGATTGGCGAGCTTGGGATTTAGCGCCATGGCCTGGCGGTACTCCGTGAGCGCAGCGTCGAGTTTGTCCTGACGGACCAGAGTATTGCCCAGCCCGTTGTGGGGATTGGCCGACTTCGGATCCAGTGCAACGGCCTGGCGGTATTCCTCGACGGCCGCGTCGAGTTTGTCCTGGCGGGCCAGGGCATTACCCAGCCCGTTGTGCGGATCGGCCGACTTCGGATCCAGCGCGACAGCCTGGCGGTACTCGCCAACGGCATCGTCAGGTCGGTTCTGATCTAACAGAACATTGCCAAGCCCGTTGTGAGGAGTGGCAGCTTTCGGATCCAGCGTGATCGCCTCGCGGTACTCCGCGGCAGCATCATCGAGATTATGCTGATCAGACAGAACGTTGCCCAGGCCGTTGTGCGCCTCCGTCAACTTTGGCTCCAGCTCCAGGGCCTTGCGGTATTCGCCGGCCGCATCTGCAAGTTTTCCCTGTTTCCAAAGCGAGTTCCCGAGATTGTTATGTGCATCGCCAAGTCTCGGGTCGAGTTCAGAAGCATGGCGATATTCATCGTCAGCCTCGGCGAACCTGCTTTGCGCCTGCAGGGCATTCCCAAGGCCAATGTGGGCACCCACAAGCCAGGGATCGAGGCCAATCGCCCTGCGGTACTCCGCGATCGCGCCGTCCACCTTCTCCTGGTCAAGCAATGCATTGCCGATATTGCTGTGTGCAGTGGCGCTTCCCGGGTCGAGCTCGACGGCCTTCCGGTACTCGACCATCGCCTCGTCACGTTTGCCTTGATCGTACAAGACGGTGCCGACATTGTTGTACGCCTCCGCCGCAGTTGCGTCGAGCCGGATGGCTGTTCGGAATTCCGCGATCGCTTCGTCGAACCGCTTCTGACGCCTGAGAGCGACGCCAATGCCCAGGTGTGGCAATACTGACACAGGGTCTAGTTCGGCGCCTCTGCGATACTCGCGTTCTGCGGCGTCGAACTCGCCCTTTTCAAGCAGGGAGTCCCCTAGCGCGAGATGGTGTCCGACAAACTTGGGATTGAGTTCCACCGTCTTACGGTATTCGGTAACCGCGGCTTCAAACTCGTGCTGTTGGTAGAGCACGGAGCCCAAAGCGTGATGGGATCCTGATCGTCTCGGCTCAAGCGAGATGGCCTCGCGGTATGCCGCGGCCGCCTCATTCAGCATGCGCGCGGCGTGCAGCGCGTCACCCAGGCCTTCATGGAGAACCGCATTGTCCGGATCCTCCTCTAGTCGCTCGCGATACAGCGTCATAGCCTTGTCGAACTCGGAAGCCGCACCAGCTTTGTCCTGTTGTTCGTAAAGCATCCTACCGAGCTGGACATGGTATCCAGAACGCCTCGGATACTTGGCGATCAGGGCACGGACATACTTGGCAGCATCAGCGGTCTTCTTCTGGGCAAGCAAGACGCCAGCGATACGCGCCTGTACCGCCGAGTTTTCAGGGTCAAGTCGCAGCGCCGTGTGGTATTCGCTGAGCGCGGCATCGTTCTGATGCTGCGCCTTCAGCACATCGCCGCTGACTATATGGGCCGGCGCATATCGAGGCTGGAGCCTAATGGCTTCCTTCGCCGCCGCAGTAGCCGCGGCGTAATTCCCGCTATTGATATAAACCGGAACCTTCATCACGAAGGGGTCCGCCTGGTGCCAGTCCGAAGGGATTTGGCCTTCCGCGACCTGGTCGAGAATCGCCAGCGCCCGGGCTTTTTCGTCCTTGTACCACAGGAGGTAGGCAGCCACGACAAGCGGGTCGATTTCCTTGAGCACGCTGGAGACCGCCGCCGCGATCAGCGCGTCGGGCCGTTCCACCGGCCCGCCTGATGTGCTGGCATAGATCTGCTTGCCGTTGAGGCGCAGACGCAGCCAAAGCCGATTTTCGGCGATCACGAACTCCCCCGAAACGCTTCGTCGCCGGTTGCTGTGCAGGAACCCGCGTATCGCCGTGACGATGTTGTCGACCGATATGCCAACTGTCGGCACCACTATGTCCGGCACCTCGCCGCGCATTGCGATGTTCGGACCCTCTGTTGGTGCCTCCGCCCTGGCCACCAGCGCGTGCATGGCGTCGCGCAACCTGGCGGCCGCCACGTCCGGCGAGTACCCCTTGTCGGCCAGCTCCTTCGGCACGGAGATCGGCTCGATCGCCACCGTTCTTCGCATCAGTCCCTGGATCAGCAGGATCGCCACCACAATCACGGCGATGGTCCCTGCCAGCGCGATCGCAAGGCTCCCCAGCGCCTTCCCGAGCAACAGCGCGCCACGCCAGATCCGCATCGGATGCAGGAGCTCGAGCGCCACCGCACGGGCTGTGCGCCGAGGGCGTTGACCGTCTTCCTCCGGTTTGCCGGCAGCAGGCTCGACCTCGCTCGCCGTTGCCGTTATGTCGATGGCATCCGTCACTGGCACTCGCGGGACTGCTTGTGCTGTCACTATAGGATCAGCTGCGGTTGGCCTGTGAAAAAAGACACGTGGCGAACGCTGTCGGAGCAACGGTATGACCGGCCCCCTCTCCGCGCGCCTCGACCGCATCGTCGAGAGCCTCCCGCGCGCCTATCCCGGACCCGGCGGTGCCATCGCCGCGGTGCGCGACGGCGAAGTGCTGCTGCGCCACACTTGGGGCTTTGCCAACGCCGAACGCCGCATCCCGTTCACCCCGCACACGCTGTTCCGCATGTGCTCCATCACCAAGCAGTTCACCTGCGCCGCGGTGCTAAACTCGTTCCCCGACCCGTCGGTGCTGGATGACGACGTCCGCGCCCACCTCCCGCTCCTCGAGCAGCCGGCGCCGGGCGCGCTGCATCTCTGTCATAACCAGTCCGGCCTGCGCGACTACTGGGCGGTCGCGATGCTGCACGGCTCCCCGGCCGAGGCGCCGTTCGGCGACACCGAGGCCGCCCGCGTGATCGCCGGCACGCGAACACTGCACTTCATGCCCGGCACCCGCCACTCCTACGTCAACCAGAACTTCCGCATCCTGTCGGACATCGTGCAGAACCGTACCGGCCGCTCCTTTGCGGAATTGCTGCGCACCAGCGTCTTCGAACGCGCCGGCATGGAAACTGCGTTCCTGGCCGCCGACACGCGCGCCATGCCAGACGGCACAGAGGGCTACGAGGGCTCGCCGGCAACCGGCTTCCGCGCCGCGGAGAACCGCATACTGTGGACCGGCGATGCCGGTCTCGGCGCCAGCCTCGACGACATGATCGCCTGGGAGCGCCACATCGACGCGACGCGCGAGGACGCGAATGCGCTCTACAGCCGGCTCGTCGCACCGGTAAGCTTCGCGGACGGCGCGCCCGCCGTGTACGGCTTCGGTCTGAGCCGCGGGACAGAACTTGGCCGCGCCGTCACAGCCCATGGCGGCGCGCTGCGCGGCTGGCGCAGCCATCGGATGTACGTTCCCGCCGAACGCGTGTCGGTCGTCGTCATGTTCAACCATCTGTCCGACGCGCACGACGCAGCGGTGGACGTGCTTGCCGCCGTGCTGGGCGATGAGCGGCCGCCGACGCCCTCTGCCCTGCCCGCACCCGACTGGCTCGGCGCCTACACCGAACCGGAGACAGGCCTATCGGTCCGCATAGAAATGACCGACGGGCAGGTGCGTCTTCGCTATGGCCATTTCCCGGACCGGCTCGACGTGCGGCCCGACGGCACGGCGAGCAGCGCGAGCGTGCGGCTACAACCCGGCGATGACGGTCTGCGGATGCACCGGCCGCACGAGAACCAACGCTCATGCCTGCGCCCCTGCGGTGGCGAGCCCGCCGGGGATGTCGCCGGCCGCTACCGTTGCGAGGAGCTTGATGCGGAACTGACCGTCGCCGACGCCGGCGGTGTACTCTACGGCGGCTTCTCTGGCTTCCTTGGCCAGGGGCGCATGGAGACACTCGGTCCGGTCGGCAGCGACGTCTGGGTGCTGCCGTGCCCGCGTGCGCTCGACCACACACCGCCCGGCGACTGGACGCTGGCGTTCCGGCGCGATGGGTCAGGTCGGGCCGCCGGTGTGGAGGTCGGCTGCTGGCTGGCCCGCCGCCTAGCTTACGGGCGCATCTCGTGATGACCGAATTCACCAATGACGTCGTCGCTCTGACCCGCGACCTCGTGTCGCTCGACAGCCGCAGCTTCCTCTCCAACCTGCCGGTTGCCGACAGGATCGAAGCGGCACTTCCCGGCTTCGACATCGAGCGCATCGACTATCTCGACGACGCAGGCGTCGCGAAGCGCGCGCTGGTGGCGCATCGCGGCCCGATGGAGGGCGGCATCGCGTTGTCGGGGCACATGGACACGGTGCCCGACACCGGCTGGCAGGAGGATCCATGGTCGGCGCGTCTCGGCTCCGACGGCATCCTCCACGGGCTCGGCAGCACCGACATGAAAGGTCCTGTCGCCGCCGCCATCGTCGCTGCGCGCTCGCTGCCCGAGCGCGTTCCAATCACGCTGCTGATCACCACCGACGAGGAAACCACCAAGCAGGGCGCGCGACTGATCGCGCAGACGTCGGAGCTGGTGCGACGCGTGATGCCGCACGGCATTATCGTGGCGGAGCCGACCGCGCTCGCGCCGGTCCGTGGACACCGCAGCCACATCGCGTTCACCTGCGTCGCGACCGGCGTGCAGGCGCACAGCAGCACCGGCCGCGGACGCAACGCGAACTGGGAGCTGCTCCCGTTCCTGATGGAGATGAAAGGCGTTTTCGAACGGCTGCGCAGCGATGCCAGCCTGCAGGACGCCGACTACGATCCGCCGTTCAGCGACTTCAACGTGGTGATCGACAACCACGGGGCGGCGGTGAACGTGACCGTGCCGAAGGCCACCGCGCGCATCAAGTATCGCTACTCGGCCAAGGTCGACCCCTCGCCGGTGCTGCAGGCTGTGTACGGCGCGGCGAGCCGCTTCGGCATCGCGGTGACCGAGGCTCGCGAAGGCTTCCCGCCGGAACTGCCGGCCGACCATCCGCTGGTCCGTCTGTGTGTCGACATGGTCGGCAGGCAGGCCGGCACCGCGCCGTACGGGACCGACGCGTCCGAGCTGCAGGCGATCGCGCCCTGTGTGGTACTCGGCCCGGGCGACATCGCCGAGGCACACACGCCAACGGAGAAGGTACGCGTCGCTGACCTTGCCGCAGCGGTGCCGGTATTCATGCGGCTCGCTGAACGCTCAGAAGTCGCGCTCTCCAAGTAACCGATAATCCGGCGACGCCTCGCCGCGTTCCGCC
>Ga0070713_100002320_pt1 | contig 12398 bp, 9 predicted proteins | sample LARL82metaG_FD_65465 | JGI IMG/M metagenome (GOLD analysis project Ga0070713, IMG submission 65465) | Corn, switchgrass and miscanthus rhizosphere microbial communities from Kellogg Biological Station, Michigan, USA - LAR L8-2 metaG | ecosystem: Host-associated > Plants > Roots > Rhizosphere ... | reverse complement strand
CTCGGCTCCTGGCTCGATCACCTCGGACCTCCCGGCGAATCCGAACGCAACGCCGCCCGCATCTTCGGCGCCGACTGGACCTTCTACGTGCTCGGCGGCTCCAGCACCTCCAACCAGATCATCGGCCACGGTGTCATCGCTCAGGATGACATCGTTCTCGCCGACGCAAATTGCCACAAATCCATCTGCCACTCCCTCACCGTCACCGGCGCCCGTCCCGTTTATTTCAAGCCCACCCGCAATGGATACGGCATGATCGGCCTTGTTCCGCTCAAGCGTTTCTCTCCGAGCTCAGTCCAGGAACTCATCGCGCGCTGCCCCTTCACCGCCGGCGCCCGGTCGCCCCAGCCCACCTACGCCGTGGTCACCAATTCCACCTACGACGGCCTTTGCTACAACGTCGACCGGGTCGTCGAACAGCTCGCCGGCTCCATCCCTCGTGTCCACTTTGACGAAGCGTGGTACGCCTATGCAAAGTTTCATCCCCTCTTTCGCGAGCGCTTTGCCATGGGCGTGCCCGAAGACATGAAAGACCGTCCCGCCATCTTCTCCGTGCAATCCACACACAAGATGCTTGCCGCCTTTTCCATGGGCTCCATGATCCACGTCAAGCTTTCTGATCGCGCCCCGCTTGACTTCGATCAGTTCAATGAAGCCTTCATGATGCATGGCACCACGTCTCCCTTTTATCCGCTCATCGCTTCGCTTGACGTCGCCGCCGCCATGATGGACGACCCGGCCGGCCCCACCCTGATGGACGAGACCCTCGTTGACGCCATCAGCTTCCGCCAGGCCATGAGTTCCATCGCCCATCGCCTGCGCGTCGCCTCTGAGAACGGCGAAGCCTGGTTTTTCGGCATCTACCAGCCCGAGCGCGTCACCGATCCGGCAACCGGGGAAAGCATCCTCTTTGAAGATGCTGAAGACGAGCTTCTGACCACCGAACCCCGGTGCTGGACCCTGAAGCGCGGCGACGACTGGCATGGTTATCAGGATGAAGACTCGCCCGATGACTACTGCATGCTCGACCCCACCAAGGTCACCATCCTCACACCTGGCGTCAACGCCCAGGGAGTGATGTCCCAATGGGGCATTCCCGCCGCGATCCTCACCGAGTTCCTCGACTCCCGCCGCGTCGAGATCGCGCGCACCGGCGACTACACCGTCCTCGTACTCTTCTCCGTGGGAACTTCGAAAGGTAAATGGGGCAGCCTGCTTGAAAACCTCTTCGAGTTCAAGCGACTCTACGATTCCGACGCGTCGCTCGAAGAAGCGCTCCCCGAACTCGTCCAGCGCTTCCCCCACCGCTATCGCAATGTTTCACTTAGAGAGCTCTCCGACGAGATGCACGCGGCCATGATCGAACTCGATCTCCCCGGCCTCGTCAACGCAGCCTGCGACGAAGACTTCGATCCAATCCTCACGCCTGCGCAGACCTACCAGAAGCTCGTTCGCCGCGAAACCGAGAGCATTCCCTTCAGAGAAATGGCCGGCCGGATCGCCGCCTTCATGCTCGTTCCCTACCCGCCCGGAATCCCCATGTCGATGCCCGGCGAGCGCCTGGGCGCCGCCGAGTCACCTGTCATCAAGCTCATCCTTGCCATGGAGCAATTCGGCAAGCGCTTCCCTGGTTTCGAGCGCGAAGTCCACGGTATCGAAGTCGATGGAGATGGAAATTACTGGATGCGCGCAGTCATCGAAGAACGCGATATCAAAGGTCGTTAGGTCGTCACACCTTTCAACTTGGCGATCTCCTGCGTCAACGCCGAGCGCATCCGCAGATTGGCCGGTGCCGGGTGCCCCATCCTCGTCCGCGAAACCTGCGAACCTCCCGCCGACAGCATCACAAAGAATCGAATAAGAAGATTGTCATTCCGACCGACCGCAGGGAGTGGAGGAACCTGCAGTTGCTTTTCCGTTGCCCCGGAGCCTGCCCTGTTCGCGAGTCGAAACTGACGGCAAGCCCAGCTAGATCGTCCGCGAAACCCGCGAACCTCCCGCCGACAGCATCACAAAGAATCGAATAAAAAGATTGTCATTCCGACCGACCGCAGGGAGCGGAGGAACCTGCAGTTGCTTTTCCGTTGCCCCGGAGCCCGCCTTGAGCGAAAGCGAACGGTCCGTCTTTTCGGACCTGGGAAAGCACGAACCCCACAAAGCCTCTCCGCCGCACTCCGGGGAAAGGACTTCTGGCCAAGAAGCACCGGGAGACGCGCACTCTCGGCTAAAGATTCCTATCTCAAGAATCGTCGGACGTCGCTACGAAGCCCGCTCCAACGATTCGGGATTGGGTTCCGAAAGCGGCAAGCCCTTCAGGAACTGCGCCAGTTTCGTCAGATCCATGCGCGTCGTCCCCTGGGCTTCGCCTTGCTGTTGCTCCTGGTCCGCAGGTTGCAGGAAAGTGAATCCCACGCCATCCGCTCCGTTTCGTACCGTGGTGGAGTAGACAGTCAGCGTCTCTCCCATTGCGCCACTGTCTGTCCGCTCTAGGGTGACCGGAAAGCCGGTGCCGGGGATCCATCGCTCTTCCGTCAGCATGTAGAACCCCGCGATGCTGATGTCGCCAATCTTGTACACCTTCGAAGAACGAACCAGTCCGAGATATGCCACTACTGGGGGCATGCCGTGGCGACTTGCAACTCGCTGGTCCGGAACGATCCAGCGCATCAACCGCTTCATCAAGGGGTCTTTGGCGCGGGGAGCTGTCATGTTCTTCTCCAACTTGGGGGTAGAGGAGTGATGGACTTTGAATTCAGCAACACGCGGAGCTTGTCGTAACGCTTCAGTTTCGGCCTTACTTGGCACATCCATAGTGGCAGATTCCTTTCGACCACACCAGTACCAATTGCGGTCCAGTCACCGGCCAGTTCAACCTAACACTCAGGTCAAAAGGTCTCCTATCCCCTATAAGTTGAAGTACCCATGCAGCAAAGGAACCCTCGGCGGATTACTAAGGTGGTATTTAACGTGGCTAGGCGCTGAACGAAACCAACGACGCTCTGTCAAAGGAATCGCGCAAGCGTGAATTTGTCGGTTGCCTGCGAAGGCTGAACGTCGTGGCTCCGCGGATCGAGATCCTCCGGCATCACGAACCGGGCCGCCACGCCGTCCGATCCTCGGCGAACGATCTTGGAAAGGATCGTGATGGATTGCTTACGTTCACCCTTTGCACAGGGCTTTTGAAGAGTCATCTGGATCATCGTTTCCGGCATCCAGCGGTCCTCGGTTAAGAGGTAAAAGCCGGTCATGCTGATGTCCGCGACTTCATGCGGCTTCGGAGATCCGCCAGTGTAATAGTGAGCCACCATCCCCGGAACATACCGCCGATGAGCACGCCTGCGATCGCCGGCAGTGGAGACGACGGGGTTAAGCCACCGCTTGAAGCGCGTCCCCAGACTCAGAGGTCCGGCGTTGGATTTTCCATTGGGCTCGGTGCGTCCGACCGACGTCTTCGGCTGGGCTTTTGGCGCCGCACTCTTGTCCGGCGCAACAGCCCTGGAAACAGCCTTCACCGACTTCGGCGCTGATCCCGCGTTTTGCGGGGAAACACCTGTCTTCATCGGAGGAACTTCGGGCCGCAATCTCTGCACTGCATCCTTAACCGCCGAACTCGCTTCCGAAGATTTGGGTCTTTCGGCTGCACGGGAGTCATTTGCTGTCTCAATTGGTAGCTTCTTCTCCGGGACAGCGTTGGCGGACACTTTGGCTCCCATCGTTGAGGGTTCCGGCGACTTCAACGTCGCGCTCTCGCGACGGGCGACCGCTGCGATCCTGTCAACAATTCCTTGCATGGCTGCGCCCGGCGGCTGAACGGCCTTCTCTTTCCCCGGCTTCGAAGCTTCAGCCTCCAGAGCCTCTCGCTCCTTTGCTGCACCTTGGGCGCGGATCCTCTCTTTTGAGAGACCCGCGGGACCCGCGAACCTCGGCGAGCTTGAGGGCGTCAGGGTCTGGGAATCCGATCCCGTCGCTGCCGGGCCTGGCTTCTCCTGGTCCTTCGTCTCCTTTGCCTTCGAGGCTTGTTCCTCCACCGTCGGGGCAGCCGCACCCTTGTCGCCCTGGGATGGAACTGATGCGAGAGGACCGACGGCGGTGGGCGCGCTCACTCGCCACATTCCATAGTTGGCAACCGTAAACGTCGTTACCTGCGCCGACTGCGAAACGGTGGTTGCTGTCGGAAGATGAGCCTGACCCGGCGTCGTCCCCTGCGCGGGCGCTGTCCCATTCACCTTCGACTCCCTGACCGGGATCGTGGGCTTCGGCGGGACCGTGGCGATCTCAGGAACCTCTTTCTTCGCCTCCGGACTCCGTTCTAATTCGAGAGCATTGGATATCTTCGAGTCGGGCGCCGCTTTATGCGCCTCCTTCTCTACCGGCGTAGAAGCCACCTCGGCAGGCGCAGTTGAAACGGTCGGAGCATTCCCGGGCCTCGGATTTCTTGACATCCAGGCCGACGACGAAGGCGTATCCACCCAATTCGAAAAAAGATCTTCCACGCCCCCTTGCTGCCCGGTAACGACCGGCTGATTTCCGCTCTGAGGCCTCTCGAAACCCGCTTCGATACTCAAATTGACCGGCGTTTCTCCCGGAATCGCGTCCTTTGCTTCGCTGGAGAAAGCCCCTTCTGCATTTGCTGATTGGACAGGCTTCCCGGCTATCGCCCTCGGCGCTGCTGCATCATTGGGAATGAGCCTCTCCAGCTCTGAACCTTCCGCCTCAGTCCCGACTTCTGGCTCAACGCTATTCATCTCGATCCTGAGCGGAGCACTGATTCCATCTTCGGATTCAACCTTCTCCATCGCCTGCCCTATGGCAGGTTGATTCGCCGGAGGCTCCATCGCAGCCGCACGGGTACTCCCTGACTCCGTGACGGAAAAGACCCCTTCCGCAACTCTGGCAGCGACCCTCGAAAATGGCTCCCTCGATACAGCGCTGGTTGCGGTTCCCTTCTCTTTGCCATTCCTTTCGAAGAGTCCCTTGCGCTTCGCAGAAGACTGTACATTCGAGACGACTGGTTCGCGATCAGACGCATCTGCTGCAGCAATCTGGCGATTAACCTCGCTGTCGACGCAGATAATCAAGCGATCACCGCGTTCCGTTTGTGTGGACAAGATCGTTCGACGCGCCAGAACAAGTGCACTCGCGACCTCGCGTCGGTAGGGCGGGAAGTCCGCCCCGTGATCAATCTCCGCCGCTTCCACCACGCGTTGGTCCCGATCGAGATAGATTAAGTCAAACGGAAAAAGCCGCGGTACGGACGGTATTGCGGAAAGAGGGCAAATCCAGAGCCCGGATACAGCGTCCAGTCCAAGGCCGCCCACCAGCACCTTCAGAATCTTCAGCGGCTCGTTCACCCCATCGACAGCCGTCACCTTCGAACTGAGGAAAACTCCGCGCGCGAGGTTGTAGACGCAAAAGACTCTGGTATCCATAGGGCCACTGGTAGGGAGTACGGAATGCGCTCGCTTGCAGCGCCTCCTTGATTTCGCTTTGGCTCCCTTTGATCGGGAACCAATCGTAGCAATGGATTTTCTCAATTTGGAAGGCGAAATTCAATCGAAACCAGCGCAGAATCTCCCGCCCAGAATCTCGCCCCGAGGAGGCCACGGGATGCCGGTGGAGCTAAACCGGCAATTCAAAAGGAGAAAGCAGAAGGTTGGAGATATTCGGCAGACACACGAAAACATTCAAACCCAGCGAATTCCTGCGCCGATTGACCTGTAAAGAATTGAACTTCGAGGGGAGATTGGTCGGCCCGACGCGTCTGGGGGCGCGTCAGGCTGACTTCGTTTTGGGGAAAAGCATAGGGCCGCGATGAAGCCGCTTAGAGAACAGTCAGGCGGGTGACCACGGTGCAATAGGGCAGGTGCGTAGTCCTTTTGACATGGTTGTCGCCGTCAGCCGGTTCCGGCATCCCGAGTTCCGGCTTGAGGACTTCCATGAGCTTTTCGACGCGGTTCTTCTGAGCACAAAGCTGCTCGAATGATTTCAGAATCTTGCGTAGCTCTGTTGAAGCCTCATCGTAAGCAAACCGGTAAACGTCTTTATGAACGTTCTCTCTCATAGAAGTTTCTCCACGATTGAGAGTCTAGCCACTTATCTCGAATGAGGCATCGCACGATCGTTGTAACAAAAGTACAACTTCCATCTGCCCTTATGACTCCAGTGAGCGAACCGAAGTGATCTAAATCACCTATATATGAGCGATATAGCTCGAGAAACCGTGCGGCCCTGCACCGCACCTTATCGGACTCGGACGTTCATCCTCAGTTACCGTGTTCGAATCGTCAGTCTGTCACCTTCTCCTTGACGAATCTGGCGCCAGCACTCTGCCACTCGAAACCCATCGGAACCGTCGATGGGCAGCATGTTGGCTAGTAGGCAGCAGACATTAGCAAGGCTGAAGAAAGGGAACCAAGGCTCGACTACGATCAGAAGCAGATTCACAAAGGGGCCGGCCAGTGCGATCAGCAGATTCTGATGGACCGTTCCCCTTTCGCGAACCGTGAAAAAGCCCTTTTTCCATTGAACTCCAACACGTTTTACACGCACCCCAAGCGCGGCTGCGGCTGCCAGATGCCCGCATTCGTGCAAAGCCATCGCAAGGACACCCATCCCAAAGCCGAACATCACTGGTTGAAACAAACGAATCAAGTTGATATGCACCTGCCCGCCCCCAATGCAAAACATGCTGCACTCCCATATTCAGTGCGCCGATCTACGCATCGACCAACACCCTTCACGGAAACAAAAGGCGATTTACCGATTCGGGAATCCCTCATAGTGGGCCCAAAACCGGAACTCAACGCAGAAGAGCCCCGGCAGAGGGCGGCTGCCGGGGCTCGTATATGATCTGCAACGCTATAGGCTCTATCTACTTTTTCCACCCTCATGTGGAACCAGCGAATAGGTCTATTCGCCTAGGAATTGGTAGTCGAGTGTTTCTTCGGATTGACCTCGATTTCGTTCACCACCTGCTGCACGTTTGGCACTTTCTTGGCGAGATCTTCGGCTTCCTTCTTCTGTTTTGCCGTCTTGACCGATCCCTTCAGCACCAGCGTGCCATTTTTTGCCGAACCACTGATGCTCTGATCGTTCAGGCTGGCGTGGGCCTTGATTGCAGCTTTGAAGTTGTCTTCGATGGCGCTGTCGAGATTCGATGCCACTGCACCCGCTTCGGTAGCGCCCGGAGGCCGTACGCCGATCTCGTCGGCAACCGTGTAGTCGGGCGCTGCTTGTTTCGCGACACTTTCGGCCTGGTTCTTCAGGTCCTGGGAATCAACATCACCCTTTAGCGTCATGACGCCCTTATCGCGGTCCTGCGAAACGCTGACCGCACTAAGATTGTTATTTTTGAGTGAGTCGGTGACCGCTGACTTCTCGTCAGGGTGGGACGGCTTATTACAACCTGCAACAACCATAACTCCAGCCAGAACGGCCGCGGAGCTAAGCAGAAATGCTTGGCGGGACGCTGTAAGTTTCATATATTCCTCTCCTGGTTCAACGTTCAACACATATCTCTTACAGTTTCCTGAGATGTGACGCATGCAGGGGCGGTTGTCCTTCTCCTCCTCTCGAATCGTCTTCCGCCTCGGGCAGGTCATGCGCCCTCAAGCACTTGCAGAAGTTAGCGGACTTGTTCTCTTCTTGCCGGCCTCGCACCACCGTCTGCGACCTCATTGATCCGTTGCACACCGGTTTTCGAGTCCGTTGCGGACCCTTGAAAGAGCGCTCGACCAACCTCTCCTTCGGACAGTCACAGGTGACTGTCATCACAGTCCGAATTCGGGGTGCGAGAGCACCATATTCCGGGCTTTGGGAGATGTCTTTCAACGCCCGAAGTTGAAGCAGGCCTTGATGTTATTAAGTAAACCGGCCGAAAGACGAAACATTGTGAACTGGCGAGAAGATTACCGGGGCAAGTGCATGAGCGCCTCGCAAGCGCTGAAGTCTGTGCGATCAGGAGATCGCGTTTGGATTCAACCGAGCTGCGGCACACCCAAACCGCTGATTGATGCACTGGTCGCGCGCGCCTCCGAGGTCATTGATGTCGAACTCGTCCACATGAAAACCCTCGGCGACGCGGAATACACAAAACCAGAGTATGAAGGCCACTTCCGTCATCGCGGCTTGTTCCTCGGTGAAAACGTACGTGAGGCCGTCGCCGCAGGCCGCGCCGACTACACTCCGATCTTCCTCAGTGAAATCGAACCGCTCTTTGAAACAGGCGCATTGCCGCTCGATGTGGTCTTGATGCAGGTGACACCGCCTGATGCTCACGGATTCGTAAGCCTCAGCACGACGGTCGACTGCACGATGACGGCAGCGCGATGCGCCAAGATCGTCATCGCGGAAGTAAACGATCGTGCCCCGCGCACGCACGGCGACACCTCCATCCACGTCAGCCAGATAACGGCCTTTGTCGAGACGTCGCGACCGCTGCTTGAGTTGCACTCTGAGCCGTTCACAGAAATACATATGCGCGTTGCTCGCAACGTCGCGTCTCTGATTCCCGATGGCGCGACGCTGCAGACCGGCATCGGCGCCATCTCCGAAGCCGTGCTGAGTTGTCTCGGCGACAAGCACGACCTTGGCATTCACACCGAAATGTGTCCCGACGGCGTCGTCGACCTGATGGAATCGGGAGTGATGAATGGCGCTCGCAAATCGCTGCATCGCGGCAAGGCCGTCGCCGCATTTGTTCTCGGCACTCAGAAGCTTTTCGACTATATCCACGAGAATCCAAGCTTCGAGTTCCGCTCGATCTCCTACACCAACGATCCCTTTGTCGTCGCGCAGAATGATCGCATGGTCGCCATCAATTCCGCGCTACAGGTGGATCTGACTGGACAGGTTTGCGCCGACTCACTGGGCACCCGGCCCTACAGTGGATGCGGCGGCCAAATTGATTTCATTCGCGGCGCCGCCCGTTCCAGGGGAGGGGTTCCCATCATCGCCCTTCCCGCAACTGCCTGCCGCGGCTCTGTGTCCCGCATCGTGCCGGTCCTGGAGCCCGGAGCAGGTGTAGTGACGTCGCGCGCAGACGTCCACTACGTCGTAACCGAACATGGAATCGCCTACCTGCACGGCAAAACGCTCAGGGAACGCGCTGAAGCGCTCATCAGCATCGCTGATCCCCGTTTCCAGCAGGAGCTTCAGGATTTTGCGCTGCGGGCGCACTACCTGGAACACAAGATGGCCACCTATGCATGAAGCTGTCATCACGATGAGGAGCAAATTATGACCTTCCCAGAAGGTTCAAATGCGGCCAAGCGGGATCGAGGTCTCCTGCGCGTCGATGTGAACGAGTGCAAGGGATGCGGGCTGTGTATTGAGGCGTGCCCTCCCAACGCGATTCACCTCAGCGATGAGCTGAATCATTACGGCTACCGCACCGCGACCTATAACGGCACGGGATGTACGGGCTGCGGAATCTGCTTTTTTGCGTGTCCCGAGCCTGGAGCAATCACCGTCCTGCGTCTGCGCCGCGGCGTCGCAATGCAACAGGAGGAGGCCCTGGCATGCGCAAGCAACTGATGAAGGGCAACGAAGCCATTGTGAAGAGCGCGATTCTTGCCGGTTGTCGCGGCTTCTACGGCTACCCGATTACGCCGGCCAGCGAAATTACGGAGGCGGCAGCGCTCTACCTTCCTCAGGTCGGCGGCATCTTTCTGCAAGCTGAGAGCGAAGTGGCCGCCATCAACATGCTCTATGGCGCGTCGTCTGTCGGCATCCGCTGCATGACAGCCTCGAGCGGCCCCGGCATCAGCCTGATGCAGGAAGGCATCAGCTATATGGCAGGCGCCGAGCTTCCCTGCGTAATCGCCGACATCACTCGCGGTGGACCCGGCCTCGGCAATATCGCATCCGAACAGAGCGATTATCACCAGGTCGTCAAAGGTGGAGGTAACGGCAACTACCGGACCATCGTGCTCGCGCCCTACTCCGCGCAGGAGATGGCCGATCTCACCACACTCGCCTTCGAGCTTGCCGATCGTTATCGCAATCCCGTGGTGATCCTCGCGGACGGCTTTGTGGGTCAAATGATGGAGCCCGTCGAGTTCGAGGAGACGGCCATTCTGCCCCAGTTGCCGGAATGGGCAGTCGCCGGAACCGCCGAAACGCGCGCCAACATGATTACCTCGCTGCACATGGGCATCGACGATCTCGAAGTCCATAACAATGCGCTCGAAGCCAAGTACCGCAAGGCCGAGCAGCGCGAACCGCGCGCCGAGCACTGGTACACCGAAGACGCCGAAGTCGTTCTCGTCGGATATGGCATCGTCGGACGCATCCTGAAGGCCGTCGTGGCAGAGGCTCGTGCGATGGAGATTAAAGTGGGCCTCTTGCGGCCGATCACTCTGTATCCATTTCCCGTCACCGATTTCCAGCGGCTCGCTGAACGAGCCCATTCGTTTGTCGTGGTCGAGATGAGCAATGGCCAACTGATCGATGACGTTCGGCTGGCGCTGAATGGCAAGCGGCCCGTCGAGTTCTTGAATCGCATGGGCGGCAACGTACCTTCGCATGAAGAAGTCCTGAAGTTTGTTCTGGCTGTCGCGGAAAAGGAGCAGATGGCCCATGTCTAATTTCCTGGAATCAGACTACGAAGTTGTGCACTCCAAGGCAAAGGTCTTCTACCAGACCTACGACCGCAAAGAAGAGCTGCAGCACCAGACGCACTACTGTCCCGGCTGCGGACACGGTGTAGTGCACAAGATGCTGGCCCGCGCCATCGACGAACTGGGTATTCAAAACCAGACCATATTGATTAGTCCCGTCGGCTGCTCGGTATTCGCCTATCACTACTTCGACGTGGGCAACATCCAGGCCGCCCATGGCCGTGCTCCGGCCGTCGCCACTGCGGCCAAGCGTAGCCATCCGCACAGCATCGTCATTAGCTATCAGGGCGATGGCGATCTTTCGGCAATCGGTTCGGCAGAGATTCTGCATGCCGCCAATCGCGGCGAAAACATCACCGTGATCTTCGTCAACAATGCCATCTACAGCATGACTGGTGGACAGGCGGCTCCGACAACGCTGCTCGGACAGAAAAGCACGACCACGCCCCTCGGCCGCAGCGCCGCGAATGAAGGCTATCCGCTTCGCATGAGCGAATTGCTTGCGACTCTCGACGCTCCTGTCTACATTGAGCGCGTCGGCCTTGGCGACAACAAGCAGATTGCGCAAGCTGCGCGCGCCATCAAGAAGGCCGTTGAGAACCAGGTACAAGGGCTCGGTTTTTCGCTGATCGAAGTCCTATCGCCTTGTCCAACTATCTGGAAAATGTCCGCGGTCGATGCCCAGCGCTGGGTGCGGGACGTCATGGAGAAGACCTATCCCCTCGGAGTGGTCTGCGACCGCACGAAAGAGCGCGAGCCTCGCATACCGGCAGATCAAGTCCCCGGACTTGAACAGATCCCAGCCCTGCTGGGAATCATGCATGACGACCATACCGACGTTCCCTCGTCGTGCCGCGAAATCGAAGATGTCGATCTTCACGTCCGGGTCGCAGGATTCGGCGGGCAAGGCGTGTTGCTCCTCGGCGAAATCCTTGCCGAAGCAGGTCTTGACGCGGGACTCGAGGTCTCCTGGTTGCCTTCGTATGGTCCGGAGATGCGCTCGGGAACTTCGAATTGCCACGTGCGCGTCTCAAAGCACCCGATCGATTCGCCGCTGGTGACAGTGCCGAATTTCCTCGTCGCAATGAATGAACCATCCTTGCGCAAGTTTGACCTCAGCGTGAAGCCGGGCGGCTGGGTAATCTACAACGGCGACGTCTTTCCCTCCGACTGTGAACGCGGCGACGTGAATGTCCTTGCACTGAACTTTACGCGCGCCGCCGACGAACTGGGCGATGCCCGTGCCGCCAACATGGTAATGCTCGGAGCGTTGCTTGAGATCGTAGGCGGACTGCCGCAGACCAGTATCGATGCGGCACTGTGCCGTATGGTCAAGTCGGAGCGTTGGTATCTGCTCGATCAGCTTGCCCTGGCGCGAGGGCGTGCGCTTTACCACGAATCGCGCAACAAAGAGGTTGCCAAATGAAAGCCTCCGCCGATCCAAATCTCATCGTTTACTTCAACGGCAAGTACATGCCTCTCCGCGATGCGCAGGTCAACATCCTCACCCATGCATTGCACTACGGGACCGGAGTTTTCGAAGGCGTCCGCGCACACTGGGTTCCCACCGAAGACGAACTGTTCATCCTGCGTGCACCCGAACATTACGAGCGCTGGAAAAAGAACTGCGGCATCCTGCGCATTCAGGTTCCGGCTACCGTGCCGGAGCTTTGCGCCATCACCGTCGAACTGATGCGCCGCAACGCATTTCACACCAATGTCTATGTCCGGCCATTGGCCTACAAGTCCGCCGAACGCATCGGCGTCAGCACCGACGAC
>Ga0070713_100002318_pt1 | contig 12400 bp, 14 predicted proteins | sample LARL82metaG_FD_65465 | JGI IMG/M metagenome (GOLD analysis project Ga0070713, IMG submission 65465) | Corn, switchgrass and miscanthus rhizosphere microbial communities from Kellogg Biological Station, Michigan, USA - LAR L8-2 metaG | ecosystem: Host-associated > Plants > Roots > Rhizosphere ... | reverse complement strand
AAGCGATATCGATGATCGCCAGGCGATCACCTGCGCCAACATCAAGGCGGCCAACGTCGACCTGTATACGATCCAGGTGAACACCGGTGGCGATCCGACGTCGACCTTGCTGCAGAACTGCGCGAGCAGCACGGACAAGTTCTATCTGTTGACATCGGCGGACCAGATGACCGCCACCTTCAACACGATCGGAACCAATCTGACCAAGCTGCGCGTCGCTCAATAAGCGCCGCACAGCGCTGGTGAAACAAAAAGCCCGGCTCGCATTGAGCCGGGCTTTGCATTCCAGAACGCCTTAAGCAACTTTACGCAGACAACGCTTACGCGACGCGACTTACTTCGCCTTCGCCAGAAGCGTTTCGAACGGCTTATAGGTTTCCTTGGCGAGGTCCGCATAGAGTTCGCCGATCTTGGAAGCCTTCGCCACAAACCCCTCATAGGCAGTCTTGGCGTATTCGGTCTGTACTTCCATCGCCTTGTCGAACGACTTGACTCCGAAGAGCTTCTCGAGAGCGGCCGTGCCGTCCTCGAAGGCCTTCTTCGAATAATCCGCAACTTCGACCGCAATCGCCTGGGTGCTCTTCGAGATGGCTCCCATGGCTTTCAGCGTGACGTCGACGTTGTCTTTGCTGACCTGCTGGAGGTCCTCAAAATTCTTGACCATGTCATCCTTTCCCGGCCCGCCACCGCGGCGCCTCTGCTAAAAACACTGGACCCGGTTCGCGCCGGGACTGGAAAGGGGTTATACTGCACTGCACAATAAAGTCAAGGAAAATATTGCACTGCGAAAACTTGTGCAAATACAGGGTTTTGGCTTAACAATTTGTAAACCGCGTTCTCCTAACGTCGTAATTTATACGAACGCTGCCACGCTACAAAATGGCCACGATGGCAGCCTACGGACGGCCAGGGACGTCAGCGTAATAAGAGGTGGGGAGAAGTGCGCATGCTGCGTGGGGGGACTTTTGGCAATCGCAGCCTGCGTTGGGGTGCCCTCAGCCTGAGCGCTGCTGTTGCGATGGCCGCCTTCTGCGACAACGCAGACGCGCGTCGCCGGCATAAGGCGCAGCCCGCCGAAAGCTACCAGCCCTCCTATTCCTCGATCGTCGTCGACATCAATTCCGGCGAGGTCATGCAAGCGACCAATGCCGACGCTCCGCGCCACCCCGCTTCGCTTACCAAGATCATGACCCTGTATCTGCTGTTTGAGCGGCTGGAACAGGGGAAAATCAAGCTGCAAACCGAGTTGCCGGTGTCCGCGCACGCCGCCGTGCAAGCGCCCTCGAAGCTGGGATTGAAGCCGGGCGAAACGATCCGCGTTGAAACGGCGATCAGAGCCATTGTCACGAAGTCGGCCAATGACGTCGCCGTCATTGTGGCGGAGGCACTTGGCGGCGATGAGCCGAGCTTCGCCAAAATGATGACGACAAAGGCGCGTGCCCTTGGCATGTCGCAAACGACCTACCGAAATGCGTCCGGCCTGCCGGACGAGGAACAGATCACGACGGCACGCGATCAGGCCTTGCTGGGCCGCGCAATCCAGGACCGATATCCAAATTATTATCAATATTTCGCCACGCGGACCTTCGACTACCGCGGCAAATCGATCCGAAATCACAATCACCTGCTCGGGACCGTCGACGGCGTCGATGGCATCAAGACGGGCTACATTCGCGATTCCGGGTTCAATATCGTCACCTCAGTCCGGCGCGCCAATCGCCACCTCGTTGCGGTCGTGTTCGGCGGCCGTTCCGCCGACGCCCGGGACGCGCGCGTTCGCAGCCTGATCGAAAACAACATCAACATAGCCTCGATCAAGCGCACCGCCCCGCCGGTTGTTGAGGGCGTGGAGACTGCACAACTTCGCAAGGACAACAGAGAAACCAAGGAAGAAGACCGTACGGGATCCGCGAGGGTCCGCGTAGCCTCGGTCGCGCCGTCCGTGCCGGACGGGCCCGCGCCGGGGTCAACGGACCCGATAAAACCGACCTCGGTCAAGACCGTGACCGTCCATCCCGCGACGATGTACACCGCTTCGCTTACGCCGCTCCCGTCCGACAATCGTCAACTTGTGCCACCGCCGGTCGTTTCCAATCCAACCAGTGTCACGACCCTTTCCACGGTGAGAAGTGAGCCGCCATCGGCTCCTGCGCCTGCGGCACCCTTGGCCGCCGCTCCTCCAAGCCCCCCGGTTGCTGCCGCTCCTCCTCCCGCTGCGGCCACCTGGCCATCTTCGCCAAAGCCTTCAGTAACAACGGTCCGCAACGAAACAGCACCGGCAATGCAGGCGGTTGCCGCCGCTGTGCCGCCGCCCGCCCCGCCAACGGTCGTGCAACCTCGGCCGGCGACGAAAGTCGCGGCTCTGGACAATGACACACCGACGCCCGCTGCGGCTGCCGAGCCCGCCACCAAACAACGGAGTGGCTGGCTCATTCAGGTCGGCGCCTTGCCCGACGAAACGGAAGCCAGGCAACGCCTGGAGAACGCGCGAAGCAAAGCCAAGGCGCTTCTTGGCAAGGCTGACCCCTTCACTGAACGTACGGAAAAGGGAGACAAGGTGCTTTACCGGGCCCGGTTTGCCGGCCTCGAGAAAAATCAGGCGGAAGCCGTCTGCAAGCACCTCAAGCGCAGCGACATTCCGTGCATGCTGCTGAAAAACTGACAAACAAAAACTGCAATGGGATGCGTCAATACGCTCAGGAGCCGCTGATGGTTGTGTTTGTGGAGTACCTCAGCGATGGCGGCGGAGAAGAATTTCCTTGGCTTCGTTGATACGGGCCGCGAGATACGTCGACCCCCCTTGGTCGGGATGCAGTTTCTTCATCAGCGTGCGATGCGCGCGGCTGATGTCGTCGGCGGTCGCGCCGGTCTGCAGGCCAAGGATCTGATAGGCCTCCTGTTCCGACATTTTGCCGGTACCCGACGCACGCGGCCGTTCTGCCGTATCCGCCTGCGCGTTCTCACTCCATCCGGGATCCCGGCGGTCAAGATAAGCCATAAGTAGCGCCCGGCTCTCTTCGTCCACCTGGGCGAGCATCGAGACAAGCGTTTCCACGTCGAGAGTCCCGAGATCGACGCCTTGATAGCGGCCGGCCAGGACGCGCCCACGCATTGCGCCGCTGTCGTGATCGAGCTCCATTTCAAAAAAGGCGGATCGTACGCGCGACGTCTGCCCTCCAGTCTTCTGCGTCCGTGCGGTGAAGCCGGCCGGCCCGAAAGGCAGCCAGCCGAGGAGCCCCAGCCCGAACGCGCCGAGCGGGATGGCTATGCCAATTTCGCCACGCAGTCCGAGGAAAACGGCAAACCCGAGCGACAGCAATCCACCCCCGAGCTTCATCACGCGCGCGGCGATCTTGGGATCGACTTTGGAAATGATGTTGAGCGCCCACAACACCAGGACGAGGACGACCACGCCAAAAATGAGCGTCGGCATGGCTATTTCAACTGCGCCAATAATTGTTGCGCGCCGGCGGAGCGCTTCTTCGACAGATCGGCGAGCGCCTTGATGCCGCCCGCGGCATAAGCTGCAACGGCGCGCAACAGCTCGCCGAGCTGATGAGCCGAGCCGGCATCAAATCGGCAATAGGCCCCACGCGAAAGGCGCGCGATCTCACGATAGGCATTCTCGGCCACTGCATCCGCACCTTCCTGAAACATGAACACCGGAACGCCGAGCAACCCCAATTCGCCGGCTGCCTGGCATAGTGCGTCGATCGGCTCCTCCATTGCATCGCCGACGAAAACCAGCGCCTGCACCTTCTGCCGTGCATGTTCGTGTCGCGCATGGCTCAGGACTTTGCCGATCTGGGTCTGTCCGCCACGGCAATCGATGCGCGACATCAAGCCCGCAAGTTTGTCACTTTGCGCAACCCAACCAGACGCACGGCATTCGCTCAGGCCGCGGAAATAGACGAGTTGAATGTCGAGGCCGCCTATGCCCGCCGCCTCGCGGAACATGTCCGCCTGCAGGGCGCAGGCGGAATCCCAGGTCGGCTGGCGGCTCATTGTCGCGTCGAGCGCGAAGATCAACCGGCCGCGATGCCCGGTTGCAGTCGCAGGGCCGAGAGCGCGTACCTTTTCAATAAAGGTTTCGATTTCCGGTCTGGACGAAACCGGGGCCGGACTTTGCTGGGAGTCCTTTCTCATATCGAAAATTCTACACTGAAAAAATGGAACTCGCGCGAGCCCCCTGTCGCCCCGTCAGATGGCGACATTAACCCGTGGATTCAAGCTTGTCGGGCTCTAGGCGAGAATGTCGTGGACCTGCAATGGCTGGTCCATGACCGAGTACCATTCCGCGCGTGCGGCGGCGCGCCGTTTGCCGTTCTCGGAGAGCGGAAGCTGCAGCGCATTGAGCAACGCAACCACTTCCTCACGCGCCGTCACATGCGAAAGATTTGGACGCGTGCCGAGCGTTTCTTCGTCGAGCTCATCGAGCGCCGTAAGCCCGCGCGGGAAAAATTCGCGGTAGACCACACGCTCGGCAAAGCCCTCCACGCTGCGGAAGCCCATGCGCTTGGCCAATTCACTGATGCCGTCGCCCACCAGCTTTTTATTGCGCGAGGTCAGCGTCGAGAGGCGATTACGAACGACGACCCAATCCGTGAGCTGTCCGTCAACCAGCCGGCGCTGGCGCCGTGCTTCGCGAACCATCTCCGCGTAGTGGCTTTCACCCGTGACGCTGAAATCGGTCGGATCGAGCGTGGCCAACACATCGAAATCAAGGAAACTGTCATTGAGTGGCGTGACAAGCGTGTCGGCCATCGAATGCGCGAGTCGCATCAGGTATGTGTCGTTGCCAGGTGTATCGATCACAACGACGTCGTGACTGTGCTCAATCGCGCTGATCGCCGCCGAAAAACTCGTGAACTCCTGCGACTCGTTCAGTTCCAGTGAGTTGCCCTCGGCGCGCGTGACGCAATAGTGCGTCGGCAATTCGAGCGAGATTCGCGCGCGTTCGGCCCACGCCCGACGATTGTCGATGTAGTGCGTAAAACTTTGCTGGCGCGAATCGAGGTCGATCGTGGCTACGCGCTGCCCGGCTTTGAGAAGCGCGACCGCGATGTGCAGCGCGGTGGTGGACTTTCCGGACCCACCCTTCTCGTTACCGAGCACAACAACGTGCGCTGAGTGAGCTATTTCCTCGATCGACTGAATCAGCATGCCGCCCCTCTGGCCGCCGATCTTCAAAATATTAGCCTGCGTTAGTCAAGTTAAACTCGACGCACGACGAATTTGCTTCACCAGATTTACCCGCCACCTGCCTTGCAGGTCGTCATTCGGTTTTGCGACAATTCTCGACATGGGCACAATTAGGGCAAACCGGCTGAGAGTCATACGAACGGTCTCCTCCCTTCGTCGCGCCTTGGAACTGCACCGCAGGCCGAGCGAGCGCGTGGCATTGGTCCCGACGATGGGTGCCTTGCATCGCGGTCACATGGCTTTGGTGCGGGAAGCGCAACGGCGGTCGAAGCGCGTCATAGTGTCGATCTTCGTTAATCCGACTCAATTCGCGCCGAATGAGGATTTTGCCAGTTACCCGCGCAATTTTTCGACCGACCTCAAAGTCCTGCGGGACGCCCAGGTCGATTTTGTCTGGGCCCCTCCGGTCGAAGTCATGTATCCGGATGGCTTCGCCACACGCCTGGCGCCCGAAGGCGCCGCCAAGGCTGACCTCGAGGATCGATTTCGCCCGCACTTTTTCGGCGGTGTTGCGACCGTCGTGGCCAAACTGTTTACCCAGGTCTCGCCCGATTTTGCGCTTTTCGGCCAAAAAGACTACCAGCAGCTGCGCGTTGTCACACAAATGGCCAAGGACCTCGATCTTCCGGTGAAGGTGATCGGAGTGCCAACCGTGCGTGAGCCGGACGGCTTGGCCCTGTCTTCGCGCAACGTGTATCTCTCGACGACCGAGCGCGCTGTCGCGCCAATGATCCATCGAGTCCTAACAAGCTGTGCCGCCCGCATCAAAAGCGGCGAAAAAGTGGACCGCGTCCTCAATGTTGGCCGCATTGAGTTCGACCTCGCCGGATTCGCCCTTGATTATCTCGAAGCTCGCCACGCTATGACGCTGGCTCCGATCAGTTCAACAAAGGATGGCCCGATTCGGTTGCTCGCCGCGGCCCGGCTGGGGAAAACCCGGTTGATCGACAACATCGCGGTCTAGAGCAATCCAAGCTCCCGCAATTCCCGTCGCATGGTCTCTGGCATCCGCGCAGCACCTGGTGCAGCGCGAGAAAGATCGCGCGGCGCTTCATTGGTCGCCAGATATCGCCACCCTTGAAAGGCCGAGCGGGGACGCGGCTCAACCAGTATGAGCTTACCATCGAGCACGACGCGGCAACGGCCAATGCCGTCCTTATCGACAAAGGGGCGGATGTCGAGGATGCGCTCACGACAAGCGATCTGTCCGCGGATCACCCAGTAGAGCGAGCCGCCATCGGTCAGTTCGGCCGCGCGCTTCGGTACCATGCGCGTCGTGTGGATGTGCTCAGCCTTCTGGCCGCGCCGCTTCTTTTCTTTCAATTTCAGTTTGATCCAGTCCTCAAGATCCGAGACCGAATCACAGCCAACGCAAAGTTTGATGAGATGAAGCGACATTACGACATTCCGGTTTATTCGCGTATCGCTTGGCTCGGCACGACGCGCATGAGCGGTGCACCCTCGGCTACCTGTGCATCCGCCGCAACCGACAGGTCGGTGACAGTGCCGTCGGTTGGCGCCACAAGCGTGTGTTCCATCTTCATGGCCTCAATTATGGCGAGACGCTGTCCACGGATGACCTGCGCGCCGGGCTCGACCAGGATATGGAGCACCTTGCCATGCATGGGTGCCCGCACAATCCCGCCGACGTCATGATCCCCAGCCTCGTTCAGAACAAGGTCACGCAAGGCAACCTTGGTCTGCCGCCCGTGCCGCAGAACGTAGATTGCATCGCCATCGACCACGACCGTGGCATCTTTCGCCGGCGGACTGCCTTCAACCAAAACTTTAAGACCCCAGGGTTCGTAGGCTACTTCGGCCACTGCTGCCTGATCGTCGACCAGAACTGGCAATGCCAGGTGCCGACGGCCCGATAGCTGAAAGGCATCGCTTGCATCCCAGGGTGACGCTGGTTGATCCGGATCGCTTTGCGGCGAGGCTGCCAAGCGATCCCGCTCTTGCGCCAGCAAGGTTTCCGCGCCAAGCGCTGCGGCGGCCCCATCTAGGCCCCGTGGGACGGCACCAAGATCGACCAGATTGCGCTCAATGAAGCCGGTATCGAATTGGCCTTTGCGAAATCCTTGAGCCCGACACAGCGCTGCCAGAAAGCCTGCATTGCTGCGAGGGCCGACCAGAACGGTCTGCTCGAGAGCGCCCGCCAGACTCTCCAGGGCATCGTCGCGCGTTTTGGCATGGACAATAAGCTTGGCGATCATTGGGTCGTAAAACGGCGACACCTCGCTACCGGCATCGACACCGCTGTCGACACGCAAGCCTTCGTTTCTCGGAAACCGCAGGGCAATCAGTCGTCCAGTCGAGGGCAAGAACTCCCTTTCTGGGTCTTCCGCATAGAGCCGCGCCTCAACCGCGTGGCCATCGAGCCTCACCTGGTGCTGCGCCAACGGCAATTTCTCGCCCGCGGCAATGCGAAATTGCCATTCGACCAAATCGAGCCCGGTGACTGCCTCAGTCACAGGATGCTCGACCTGAAGCCGTGTGTTCATCTCCATAAACCAGAATCCATCGGGCCTGAGCCCCTTCGCCCCATCGGCGATGAATTCAACTGTGCCAGCGCCGACATAACCGACCGCCTTTGCGGCGGCGACGGCCGCCGTACCCATGGCGGCACGTAGTTCCGCACTCATGCCCGGGGCCGGAGCCTCCTCGATCACTTTCTGATGCCGCCGCTGCAGCGAACAATCGCGCTCATTGAGGTGGATGGCGTTGCCCAGTCGATCCGCAAAGATCTGCAGCTCCACGTGACGCGGACTCGCTACATATTTTTCGATCAGCACACGGCTGTCGCCGAATGAGGTTTTCGCTTCTCTCTGTGCGCCCTCCAGGGCCGCATCGAAATCGGCGTGGCCGTCGACACGACGCATGCCTTTACCGCCGCCTCCAGCCACCGGCTTTATCAGGACCGGATAGCCGAGCTCGTAAGCCTTCTGCCTGAGAAATTTCGGGTCCTGCCGATCGCCGTGATAGCCCGGGACCACGGGTACGCCGGCCTTCTCCATCAACGCCTTGGCGCGGTCCTTCAGGCCCATAGCGCGAATGGCTTCGGGGGGCGGACCGACAAAGGTCACGCCAGCCTCCCCGCAGGCCTGCGCAAATTCCGCGTTCTCGGCGAGGAAGCCATAGCCCGGATGGACGCACTCGGCGCGTGCGGATTTCGCCACAGAGAGCAACTTGTCGATCGCGAGATAGCTTTGCGCCGCCGGCGGTGGCCCTATGGCGTGCGCCTCGTCGCACAGCCGCACATGCAAGGCGTGCGCGTCAGCCTCCGAATAGACCGCGATGGTGCGCATGCCCAATCGCTTGGCGGTTCGGGCGACGCGGCAGGCAATCTCACCGCGGTTGGCAATCAGGACGGATTTGAACATTCGGACCCGGCGTCAGTCGGCCCGATACTAGCGTGTCGCCGGGGCCGCCGGCGGCGTTGCCGCCTGGGCCTGTGGACGTTTTGGCGGCACGGGAGCGCTCGCGGCCGGTTTTTCCCCGGGCGGGTGGGCGGTGGCTGTGCCGGTCTGCTCCTTCGGCTCTTTCGGCTCCTTCGGCGGCGGAGGCTCAGCATTCATGATGCTGACCGCTGGAATGGAGGCGGACGAGGGGAAATCGTATTTCGGGTCGAGCGGATGAGCCACCGAAGGAGGCTCCGCCGCGTTGGCAACCGGCGCCGGCGTCACAGACGAGGTCTGCGGCTCTTTGTCGGCGACAGGCTGGCGTTTATCCCAGGCGGATGCATACCGGGCGACATAGCTGTCGAAAGCGCGGACCTTCAGATTGCCCTTGAGCGCTGCGGCATCCTCAAACATTGCCAATGCCGCACAACGCTCGGCGGTACACCCATCGCGAACAGAGAGGACGTGCGCGGCAATCCCGTAGCGATCAAGCTCGATCGCGCGGCGTCCTGTCGTAAACGCGGCCAAAAAATCACGATCGCCGCGCGCAGTTGCCGCAACGTCGGAAAGCAGCGACAGCCGCGCGCTCACGTAGGCGACAGCTTTCGCCGTACTCTGGGCGTCAGCAAACACCGCTTGCTCGCAGGCGTTCTCGACCTGCTCACCGGCGACACCATCAAGGCAGGCGAGCGATCCCGAAGTTATGGCGCTCACGCTGAGCTGCACATCGCGTTGCAGAAGCGCCCGCTGTTCGGCCGTGCGTTCGCTCATCTCCAGCCTGTCGAGAATGGCGGTTGTCACCAAAATGCAGACCGCGATGACGGAGACCAGAACAAGCAGGCGCGGAACGATGGCGCTGTCTGAACGGCGCATCAACATCACGACCATCACCAAGATCAACGCCGCCAACGCACCGGCCAACGGAGCCGGAAACACCAGCGGCGTTGAGAGCAGCCCGTTTGCGGATGCGCTATCGGCGATCGACATGGGTTCCAGCTATTGAATCTTCGCTCCCGAGACTTTTACCACATTCGCCCATTTTTCGATGTCCTTTACGAGGAAGGCTTCGAATTCTTCAGGCGTCTTGATGAGCGGTATCGCCCCCTGCTTGAGCCATGCTTCCTTCACATCGGGCCTGTTGATGACCTTATTGATGTTGGTGTTCAGGAAATTGATGATCTCTTTAGGCGTGCCCTTTGGCGCCATCACGCCGAGCCAGATCGTCGCCTCGTAGCCGGACACCGTTTCAGCAATCGTCGGGAGGTCCGGGGTCAACTGCGAGCGTGTAAGACCCGTCGTTCCGAGTGCACGCACCTGCCCCGACTTGGCAAGTTCCGACATCGTGGTCACGGCATCGAACATCATCTGCACGGTTCCGGAAACCACGCTGTTGCGCGCATCGCCCGAAGCCTTGTGCGGGACGTGGACGATGTCCGTTTGGCTCATTGCCTTAAAGAGTTCGCCGGCCATGTGATAGGGCGTGCCTGGACCGGACGATGCGTAATTGAGCTTGCCGGGATCCTTCTTCGCCAATTCGATGAACTCCTTGACGGTTTTTGCCGGAACGGACGGATGAACGACCATGAGCAGATCCGAGTAGTTGATTGTCGCCACCGGAACAAAATCACGCATCAACTGGAACGGCTTGTTGGGCAGCAGAGACTCGTTGGTCGTGTGCGTGTTTGACATCACCAGCAGCGTGTAGCCATCGGGCGCCGACTTCGCGACGGCATCGGTCCCGATAATCGAACCTGCGCCCGGACGGTCCTCGACGATGAATGACTGCTTGGTTTCCTCCGAAAGGTGCTGAGCAAGCACGCGGGCAAATACGTCGGCAGGCCCGCCCGCTCCGAAAGGAACAATGAACTTAACGGGACGGCTCGGGTAGTTCTGGGCCGCAGCAGGCCACACCTGCAAGATTGCAAATAGCACTGCGGCCAGACGCAAAAAGACGCGCATAGGTCCTCCCCTCAAAAGTTTGTTCGTTGATGACGTCGTCGTTTCTTCTCGTCATGTCCCGCCAGCGGATCTAAACCCTGGCGCTAAATCGCTCGCCGCGGCGAATGCTCCTTTGGCCTCGACCGACGTCATCGCAACCGTCGTTTTCAAGCCGGTCACACCCCCGCCGCTCCCCGCAGCCAAAAGCACGGCCGCCATCTGAACATCGTTGGGCGCTTCAGCAATGGCCAGAAAATCGTATTCGCCGAATGTCAGGTAGTAGCCCAATAGTCGCCCACCGATTTTCGACAAGATGCGCGCAACGGCGTCGGCCCGGTCCTCAGGCTTTACGATCATCCCCTTTATGGCTTCACGGGTGTACCGCCCCTGCGTGATGTAGATTGGCATCCCCGGCCTCCTCTTGCGCAGCAAACTGCGACGTCCGGCGCATCATATGGAGCGGCCACGGCAAAATAGCGACAGGAGGCCTCGCAGCCGGCGTCAGGCGCGGTCGAGCTGGCTCTCTTTGGCCACGCGTTCGAACGCTTCGCCCGAGCTTTTGATCCGGTACTGATAGTCGTCGCCCTCTGACGGCAAGAGCTTGACCACAATATAACTTCCGGTCGCAGCCGCACGTCCGAAGGTCGGCGATGTGTAATAGACGGTCTCGCCGACCTGGTACTTATGCGAACGGATCGGCAGCTCGTGCATCGCCACCGGCTGGACCGGCGGACTCGGCGTGCGGATCATTTTTGTCGCTTTTACCGGGACAATAGGCGGCGCAATCATACGCACTGGACGCGTGACCTTGCCGACCGGCAGACGAGCGGATGTCTTTTTTGCCGTCACCCGAACGCTCTTCGCGCTCTTTTTTGCGGTCCCGCTCGTCGTTTTGGCCGACCGCCCGGCGGTTTTTGCTGAATGTTTGCTCATAGTTTCAATATAGCAGCTAATTTTGTTTGCGGGCAAAGTTTTTTGGCGTGGAAGCTTAATGTTTTCAATGAGTTATAAGACAAGAAAGGGCGGTACAAGGTTAACGGCGCGCGACCCAAAATGCGCCTCCTTGGCTGTCATAATTGCTCGCCGGCCCCTGTAGAACCAGAGGGAACTCGCGGTCATCAGGGGCGTTTCAGGTCGGGAACGAGGAGTTTTCATCATGCGTGTCCTTATCGGCATTATCCTTGGCGCCATAATCACCGTTGGCGGCGCCTATCTCTATGACTCGAGCCGTGCGGTGACGAATTCCGACAGCGCAACCGTTGCACAACGTCCCATGGTGAATTGGGATGTCGTCGGTAACAAATGGAACCATCTCACGGCGCGCGCCCGCGCCGAATGGAGCCGGCTCGCTTCCAAGACCTGATCCCATCGCCGGTCGGCTAATCGCGCAGTTGCTCACGCACTCCTACCCGCAACACATCGATGATCGCGCGACGGTCCATGCGCGTGCCGTCATCGCCCTCGATCAGGAGTGGAATGCGGCCCGTTCCTTCGAGATGGCGGGCCCACGAGAGGGCGTCATCGAGATCCGCGAACTCCTTGAACAACAGCTGCGATTTCTCAAGCGGCGACACATCGGGCGAGCCCTTGGGGCCACTGTAGACACGGTAGTGCATCGCAAACCTCTTGGCTTTGCCACCCACCCCATGATCTGAACTAACGCCTGACAGGCATGTGGGGTTCGTCGCCCCATATTGCACGGGCCGACGTGCTATACGTCCCCCGTCGAGGGGGTCCATCCAATGCGAGCGGCGTATTACGAGCGTAACGGCACTGCACACGAGGTTTTACAGGTTGGCGAAATCGAAACGCCTCACGCCGGACCGGGCGAAGTCCGCGTCAAGCTTGCCACCTCCGGG
>Ga0070713_100002316_pt1 | contig 12401 bp, 12 predicted proteins | sample LARL82metaG_FD_65465 | JGI IMG/M metagenome (GOLD analysis project Ga0070713, IMG submission 65465) | Corn, switchgrass and miscanthus rhizosphere microbial communities from Kellogg Biological Station, Michigan, USA - LAR L8-2 metaG | ecosystem: Host-associated > Plants > Roots > Rhizosphere ... | reverse complement strand
ATTTCCGTGAGCCGTAATCACAACTTGCTACTCCGTTTTGCACAAGGCGCGATCAACTCGTTCCAGCAAGGCACGACCCCGCGCAACAGTGTCATCTAGATATTCAGTCAGCGGGAGTTGTTCCTGGGTGAGAGTTCGATAGCGTAGGTCGTTTCCGGGATAGCCGGATCGTCCTTGTTCAACGCTGGCGAACGAATGTCGTAACTTCGACGCCAGAGCTCGACTTGGGAGTCTCCGTATGGGTAGCCGTTACCGCTTTGTTGAGGTCCTAGAGTGCGCAATAATGACGCTCGTTGAGCCGCCAATCACACTGAACTGGAATCCACATCAGATCCATTTAATCCAGCGCAATCCAAAGCGTCCGCATCGCGCGTGTCAACAAATGAGTAAACGCTATGTCGAAGATGTAACCCTCTTTCCTGAGCAATTGGCTCGCAGCGTAGCCTATTCCCTACCCTGCTCAGAAGGGTCGACATCCGTCCAACCGGTAAAGCGATTATCTAGGTTCCACACACTTTGTCCGTGACGAATCAGAACTACATTGTTCCTCTCAAACTTCGTTCTTGGACGCGCTTATAACAGGTAGAGAGGATGAGAATTCGTCCTGGCTCTCAATAAATAAGAAAGATGGCGGCCAGCAAACCTAGACGGTGGCCGATCAACTTAGCAAGCTGAAAGCTGTTCCAGAGCATCCGGCTGCAATACCGTCATGAGGACTCCCTTGATCGAGATCAGATTGTCGCGACGGAAGCGGCCCAATGTACGAGTGACAGTTTCGCGTGAAGTGGATGTCATCGAAGCCATTTCCTCATGAGTCAAAGGCAAGGCCACTCCCCTCGCGCTCTGCGAGTGTGATTTCTCAGCAGTCCAATCGAGCAGGAGGCGAGCCACTCGTCCGGCTGGAGAGGCAGGAAGAGCGATTCGGCGAACTTCATTGAATCCGCTGCAGCATTCGAGTGCGAGAGCTCTTGCTGCGCCGACACTTGCTTCTCTATATTTCTCAAGCATCTCGAGAAAGGGGCGCCGGTTGATGACTTTGACCTGGCAAGGCTCCAGTGCTTCCACCGTGACTTCGTGAACTCCTTGAGACAAGATCGCGCTAAGACCCAGCACATAGCCGGCATCGGCAATGCGCAGGATCATCGTCCGGCCCTCGCTTGACGTCGTCGAGAGTTTCACACGGCCAGAGCAAAGGACGTACACGGCATCGCACCGATCCCCCTGGCGAAAAAAGGTAGCACCACGTGGACACTCAGCCGAGATTGAGACTGATTCCATAAATGCCATCGCCTCTTCCCCGAGATGGCAAAATGCATGTTGATTTCGTTGCGGGCAGTCCAGGCAATTTTTCATGTTCGTAATCTCCATCGCAGGGTTGCGATGCTCTTGCTCAATGCATTCCTGCTGCCAAACCCTGACGGCTGATAGCGATTATATTTTCAATAGCTTAGCGTATTCTCTATGTGAGTGTGATCACGCCACTGCGCCAAAAGACGCACTCCTTGCGCCATGTGGCGCAGTGATCGGTGATGCCTGTAACATGGTTTATTCCCGGGTCAGGGCCTATGACAGATCTAGTACAGCTTGTTGTGATCGACGACAATGCGCGCAGTCTCGAGTTGCTCTCTGCCGCGTTGGGACGAGAGGGAATTCGTGTGCATACTGCAGGCGATCCAGAGGCTGGCTTGGAGCTCATTCGTGAGCTTCATCCCCGACTCGTTATCACCGATCTCGTGATGCCTCGTCTCAGCGGGTTGCAAGTATTGGATCGGACTATGAAGATCGATCCTTCAATCGACGTCATCCTAATGACTGCGCACTATACAACTGAGACCGCGGTTCAGGCTATCCGAAATGGAGCTGCCGACTATCTGGAAAAACCGGTAAAACTGACGCTCCTGCGTCAACGCGTGAATGGCCTGTTGGAAGCAGCCCAACGTCGTCAGCTCGCGGTCGCTTCTGACTCCGATAGCTCCGACGCTGTCCGGTTTGAAGGCCTGATTGCCCGCAGTGCGCAAATGTGGGAGGTCTTTGCAAAAATGCAACGAATCGCCCCCCACTACCGTTCGGTCCTCATCAACGGCCCAACCGGGACCGGCAAAGATCTGCTAGCGCAGGCTCTACACCGGCTAAGTGGTGTGACTGGAAAGTATGTTGTGTTGAACTGCTCTGCAGTTGTCGAGACCCTCTTTGAGAGCGAGTTGTTCGGTCATGTGCGCGGCGCGTTCACCGGCGCCGACCGGGACAAAGCCGGCCTCTTCGAACTCGCGGATGAAGGTACGCTATTTCTGGACGAGATTGGCGACATGCCCTTGTCCACCCAAGCCAAACTATTGCGGGCTGTGCAGAGTCAAGAGATCACTCGAGTTGGATCACTGACTGGACGTCGGGTGAACGTGCGCATCATCGCAGCCACCCACAAGAATCTGCCACGAGCGATCCGGGACGGGCTCTTCCGTGAAGATCTGTTCTACCGACTGTCGATGGTGGAGATTGTTGCACCCAGCCTGCGAGATCGGCCCGAAGATCTTCCCCTACTCGTCCGCCATTTCATTCAGCGCTTTTCTGAAGAGTATGGCAAGAGCATTGATGGCGTGACCGCCCGAGCAATGATCTTGTTGGAGCGCTATTGGTGGCCCGGCAATGTGCGTGAGCTTGAACATGCCATTGGGCATGCCTGCATGATGACGACTGGCAAAATGATCGACGTGCCCGACTTGCCGGAGCGAATCCCAAACCCAGGCCCTGATCCAGGGATGCCACGCCGCGATGAAGCCACCGGAACGAGGCACTATCCTTCGGCCAAGATAAATACGGGTGCGGACGAAAATCCTTCTGGTTTGGCTACACAAGAGCGAGAACTTGTCATCCGCGCCCTCGTGGAAGCCGCTGGAAACCAGTCTCACGCGGCAAAGCGCTTAGGAATCGGCCGAGATGCGCTCCGCTATAAAATGAAAAAGCACGGCCTCAGCCATCTTCCTCGAACCGATATTTCAAGCGATTGAGCTGGACTGCAGCAAGGAAGCTACTGCCTCGCGAAGTTTTGCGGGCCCAATCGGTTTGGTCAGACATGCGTCAAAGCCGGAACCAATAATCCGGTCCTTCTCATCGAGGGAAGCGCTCGCAGTGAGGGCCATGATTGGCAGGGCCCGAAGACTTGGGTCTTTTCGCAATTCTCTTATCACGCCAAAGCCATCTTTTTTCGGCATATGGATGTCTAGAATGATCAGATGTGGGCTGACCTCCGATGCCATCAGAACGGCCTCGTCCCCATCCGCGGCCTCTACGACGGCATAGCTTGCATGTTCCAGGATCGTGCGCAAAAGTTCACGGTTACTCTGCTTATCGTCCGCGATCAATATCACTCTCCGAGGCCCGCGATTTTCATCCAATTGCATCATTATGTAACTCTCGAAATTTGGCTTCCGGGTTCGAGTGTTACAGATACATTGAAATTTCGATGTGATTCCTATCACAGTGCTTTCGGGACAGTGAAATGAAAACGACTTCCGTTGCCTGGTTCGCTCTCAATCCAAATAGAACCTCCATGCATTTCAATCAGGCGTTTGGAGATGGCCAGTCCGAGGCCAGTACCTTCCCTGACACCGCTCGTGGTAAAACCCACTTGATAGAATTTTTCGAAGATCTGCTCCAGCTGATCCGGCGGAATACCAATCCCTGAGTCAGCGACTGTTATGCGAACCAGTTGGCCCATTTCTTGTGTTTCCAGCGTGATTTTGCCGCCTTCCGGTGTAAATTTAACGGCGTTGCCCAATAGGTTATAGAACACCTCTTTCAGACGCATCGGGTCAACCGCGATCAATTCCGTATACGTGCTGTGGCTTTCCAATGTAAGAGATTTCATAGCCGCGCGGGGACGGATCGCATTTATGGCATCGGCGACAGCATCCGCAAGAGAAATGTGTTCGATACGGAGCGACATTGCGCCCGCCTCAATTTTGCTCAGATCCAGCACATCGTTGATTAAGCCGAGAAGGTGCTCCGAGTCCTCCTGAATGTGGTGAAGAAAGCGCCTCTGTTTATCGTTCAACGGCCCCTCAGCTTCTTCGCCCAACAATTCCGTAAAGCCGATAATAGTATGAAGCGGTGTTCTAAGCTCATGACTCATGCTCGCCAGGAACTCGCTCTTCAAGCGGTTCAGCCGTTCGGCCTCTCTTTGGCGCCCCTCGAGTTCCGCCATGTAATTTTCCTGAAGAGAACGCATCTGCCTCTCTGATTGTCTCCGTTCGCTGACATCTCGAACGACTGCAGTGACATTGATACCATCGTTCCGATGTGACGGACTAAGACTGATTTCAACCGGAATTTCCAACCCGTCTTTTCGCATGGCAGATAGTTCCATGCCGCGGCCCATTGGGCGCATTTGCGGAGACTTTGCAAAGGAGGCTCTGTGCTGCATATGGCGGCCCCGCGCCATAACCGGGACCAGGATGTCAACATTTGCCCCGAGTAGTTCTTCCCGTGTATATCCGAACATGAGCTCTGCCGTACGGTTGGCAATCAGGATTCTTCCACTTGAGTCGACCTGAAGAATCGCATCCGGAGCATTCTCGATCAGCTCTCGAAACCTATTTTCTGCAAGAAGTAGTGCCCTCGTCTGTTCTTCCTTTTCGGACGCTAGCTTCCGTTCGGTAATATCAAAGCTCGTTTCCAATATCTCCCAGCCGGCCATCCCCTTTTGCTTTTTCCAACGACTTAGCATTGTTCGACGATGGCCATCACGTGTTACGTTGACGAGTTCGCCCTCCCAGTCTCCCTTGGCGTCCAACGCCTCGGAGATGAGGGATTCCGATTCAAGAAACTCTCTCTTAAGGAGTTCGCGGCTACGCTTTCCAATGGCTTCGGTCGAAGTCCATCCAAAAGCGCGCTCCGCACCTTTGTTCCAATACACGACACGATCGTCTAGGGTCCGAACCATAATTGGCTCGTAGACTTGATCTAATAGATTAGCTTGCCGTGAGAGAGTTTCGTCGGCAGCCTTTCGAGTCGAAATATCACGGGAGATTTTCGAGATACCGATTACTTTCCCCTCTGCATCGAGAATGCCCGAGAGGGTTAGCGAGACGAAAATTTGTCTGCCATTTTTATGCCGTCTTACCGTCTCGTAGTGATCGACACGTTCCCCACGACGGATTGCTTCGATGAGTTGAGACATGTCCTCTTCATTTCCAGGCCACGCCAGTAAAGAGATCGGCTTGCCAAGGACCTCGGAAGCGTCATAACCGAAGATTCTTTCTGCACCTTGATTCCAACTCGTCACTATTCCGTCGAGGGACTGGCCGATGATGGCATCGTCGGAAGATTCAACGATTGCGGCGAGCCACTGCTTCGCATCCCCTTTGTAGGGTTTAGTTTCGGACGGTAACAACGGGTCGGCTTGTGGGGCTATTCGCTGCACGGGTGGCATTTTTGCAATGTGGCCTTCATTGCTCTGCATTCTACGGCGGCATAGTTCATATGACCAACTTTACGAGGATTAATGCTACTTTCTACGATCAAAATGCACTCCGGCCCGTTAGTCAGCAAGACTTCGGCTTCGCAATCGTTGATTTCGCGACGGATTGAAAGCAATGTCGAGCCATAAATGAGGAGAGCACCTACTCGAAACGAAGAGCCTCGAAGGGATCTAAATAGGCAGCTTTGCGCGCTGGATAGAACCCAAAGCCAATTCCCACAAGTGCCGAGAAGGCGACAGCCAACATAACGGCACCGGGACTTACTATGGTTTTCCAGCCGGCAACATGAGAGATCAGGACTGAACTAGCGATGCCGATCAGGACTCCCATTATTCCCCCGCATATCGATAAGGTCGTGGCTTCCACAAGAAACTGCGTCAAAATGTCCCGTGTCTTGGCGCCGACTGCTTGGCGCAACCCAATTTCACGCGTTCGCTCTCGAACGGAGACCAGCATGATATTCATAATGCCGATGCCGCCGACGATGAGCGATACCGAGGCGACGGCGGCTAACATGAGCGACATGATTCGGGATGACGTGGCTTGCGCCTTGAATATCTCCTCCAGATTGCGCATCGAGAAATCATCGTCCTCATTCGAAAGCAGATGGTGGCGTTGACGCAGCAGCAGCCGAGTTTCTTCCTGTGCAGCACCGATCCGGTCACTTGCTGTCGCCTGCATCAGGATGGCGTCGACAGCATCGGCGTTTGCAGACTTGAATCCAAGCACCTTTTGCTTTGCCGATGAGATTGGCAATAATACGATGTCGTCCTGGTCTTGCCCGCTGGCTGACTGTCCTTTCCGCACAAGAACTCCCTGAACAATAAAGGGAACCTGTTTGATACGGATAACGGTGCCTACCGGGTCTCTGCCACCATAGAGTTTCTCCACCACTGTGGCGCCGAGCAGGGCCACTTTGCTAGCTTTTTCAACGTCTTGCTGGTTGAACGGTTCGCCTTTAGCGACCGAGATGTCCCTGATTTTGAAATAGTCCGGAGTGGTACCCAGGATGGTCGTTCCCCAGTTGTTGCCCTCATATACGACGGACGCCGCACCCCGCACAGCCGGCGCGGCGTATGTGATGTCAGGACACTGTGCGCTTAGTTCACGCGCATCTGAGTTCGTCAGCGTCGTTGCACTTCCAGTTCCAAGCTGAAGCCCGGAGCTGGTGAGGCTTCCAGGAATAATGATCACCATATTGCTCCCGATGCTGGCAATCTGTGCCTGAACTCGCTGACTGGCTCCGGTCCCAACCGCGACAGTCGCGATAACGGCAGCGACACCGATGACAATGCCCAGCATCGTGAGCGCGCTACGTACGCGGTTGGTTTTGAGCGCCGTGAACGCCACTCGAACGGTGGAGATCCAATGTGCCCTCATACCAGCCTCCTTTGCAGGACTTCTTCGTTTGTAGTCGGCGTCCCAGCCTGTATTTCGTCCTGCACCAACCTTCCATCGCGGAAGCGAATGATCCTGTCAGCGTAAGTCGCAACCTCGTTCGAGTGCGTTACTACCACCACGGTAATAAAGTGAGTTCGGTTGAGATCACGGAAGATGGCCATGATCTCGTTACTGGTCTTGGTATCCAGCGCTCCGGTGGGTTCGTCGGCAAGGATGATTCGCGGCTGATTCACGATCGCGCGGGCGATTGCTACGCGTTGTTGTTGGCCACCTGACAGCTGGCTCGGAAGACTTTGGAGTCGCTCCCCAAGGCCCACCGTTTCGAGTGCTCTCGTGGCCAAATCGTCGGCATTCCCGATGAGATCGTCGGAGTACAACAAAGGCAGTTTGACGTTGTCGGAGGCAGAGACCCGCGCGAGCAAATTGCAGTTCTGGAAGACAAAACCGATCTTTCGATTGCGTATTTCTGCAAGCTCGTCGCGTTGCATATTCTCTACCGGAACACCGTCGAGGAGATACTGTCCGGAGGTTGGCCGGTCGAGACATCCGAGGATGTTCATGAACGTCGACTTGCCAGATCCTGAAGGGCCCATGATCGCCACAAAGGAGCCTTGCTCAATGGTTGTTGTGACCTCGCAGAGAGCATGCACAACGACCTCGCCCAAACCATAGGACTTGCTCAAATTGCGAACATCAATCAGAGTGGGCATAGTGTTTGGACCCTATGTACCGGGAAGACGGCGAGCGGAAGGCGTTGCGGAGGGGACTGGATTCGAGGTGGATGCTCGAAGAATGGCAGTATCGCCTTCCTTCAGAGAAGAGGAGGTCACAACTGTGACCTTCCCATCTGTAATACCGGTCGAGACCGGAACAGCGATGACATTCGATCCAGACAGTAGGTAGAGCTGCGGTCCTTCCACCGGTTTGGATTTCAGCGTGGCGAGGACTTCGGCGCTAGGTCGGAAGCGCAGAGCGGCATTGGGGACCTTCAGAGCATTCTCCTCTCGTAGAGTCAGAACCGTTACCTTTGCCGTCATTCCGGGAAAGAGCTTAAGATCGGGGTTGGCTACCGTGATGACGACGTCATACGTCACTACATTTTGAGCATTGATGGGAGCCCTTCTCACATCGGCGACCGTACCACGGAAGGTCGTGCCCGGGTATGCGTCCACGGTGAAAGTGGCGGATTGCCCAGGCTGGATGGTGCCTACATCGGCTTCGTCGACGTTCGTATCCACCTGCATCTTGGTGAGGTCCTCGCCGATGTCAAAGAGGTCTGGGGCTTGAAATGATGCTGCGACGGTCTGACCTACGTCGAAGTGGCGCGCAATGACCGTCCCGGAGACCGGTGCGACAATCCGAGTGTGGTTCAGGTTCACTTGCGCCTGAGCAAGCGTGGCCGTGGCTTGTCGCAACTGTGCCATGGCGGCGCCCAGTTGCGCTCGTACTGCAACGGCTTGCGCTTGTGCAGATTGAACGTTCCGAGTTGCCGCGTCGATCTGGGCTCTGTCCGATTCAAGCTGCGCCTGCGCTGCATCAAAGGCCGCCTTTGCTATGTCATGGTCTTGCGAGGAAACAACACCTTGCTGAAAAAGTCCTTCCGAACGCCGCCATTGCTCCTGAAGGTTGAGGAAACTTGCGTAATCTTTCGAGGCGACTGCCTCCAGACTCGTTCTGGTAGCGGTGACCGCCGCGATGTCGGAGGTCGCTTTTGCCAGTTGGGCGTCTGCAGATGCCACTGACGCCTCGTATTGTTTGACTACCGCGGACGCTGCGTCCACCTGTGCCTGAAAAATCTCAGGATCGATTTGGGCAACAAGTTGGCCCTTCCGGACCTTCGTGTTGAAATCCGCATAAAGGGCCTTGATGTTCCCGGAGACCTGACTGCCAACCTGGACATTCACCACAGGGTTGAGGTTGCCTGTAGCTGTGATGAAGGCCTGGATCGGACCGCGCTCAACTTTTGCAGTCTCAAAGCTGGCATTTCTTTGCGAGCTGAGATGTCTTCTGACCGGAAGAAGGCCTGCGACGATAACAACACTCAAGCCCAAGAGCACGAGCCATATCTTGCGACGCTGCCTCTTTTTGTTGGGGACCAAGTACAGCTCTTGAGGTCTCGTGACGACCAGTTCCAAAGGCCGATTATTCGGAGTCGCTATCCTCCCTGATTGAATCTGATCTTGAGCTTGACTTGTCTTTGACATTGCCGTGCTCCCCATAGAGATAGGTTGATTATGTGACCGACACCGTCATCGGCGTGTGATGGTCGTCACCGATGTCTCAATGAGAAGTCGAAAGGTGCTTGGCTCATTTCCAAAGTTGCTACCGAAATGCTGGGCCGTTGCTAGTAGAACCAAGAATCCGCGGGGGGGTCGCTGTGCACTATGACAATCACATGCAGCGGCCCCAGCAGACGTCTTTCTCCTACTGGTCTAGGCAGCAATCGAATTGGCCAAGATCGGACTGGCCATACTATTGGCGATGTGACAGTCGTCACAGACGAAGGTGGAACGGATCGCTTTCAATAGGATGTATTCCAGTTCTCGTTTCCTGAGATTGAACATGGAATTGTGCTCCGCATCAACTATTTGGGGTGTCATATGCCTGTTATCGGAGAGCGTGTCTCCGTCTCTGTCGGAAAGATCCTGCTTGCGACAGACTTTTCCTCTGTTTCGGATAGGGCTAGTTCTTATGCAAGAGCCTTGGCTCGGCGCTTCTCCTCAACAGTGGAGATAGCACATGTGTTTGATCCGTCTGTCGTCACATCTTACCCGGAGGCAATCATAGGTCTACCGGTCAAAGAGAGAGGGCAAATCAACAATGAGAATCTCGAACGATTGCGAAACGAGTTCTCCGCTTCCGGAATCGACGCAAAAACTGTATCGCCTGAAGGGCATCGGCCCTATGCAGCCCTGCTCGAAGTAGCAACGGAGCACGAGGTCGATCTGATCGTGACTGGAACACAGTCCAAATCGTCCTTGGAGAGACTGGTGCTGGGCTCGACAGCAGAAGAACTCATTCGAAATGCGGCGTGTCTTGTGCTGACAGTAGGTCCCAAGGTCAAGCCTCTCGGAGATTGTCCGTTAGTTTTTCGGACAATTGTCTACGCAACGGACTTCTCGGTTGAGGCCACGAAAGCGGCGATTTACGCTCTCTCGTTCGCCGAAGACAGCGGTGCTCATCTCTATTTCTGCTATGTACGAAGCTCTCAGAAGGGGTCGCCTGCGGAGAGTGACATCCTGGATGGTGCATTTCAAAAGGCTATGAAAAAGATGGTCCCTGAGAGCTCTTACGACTGATGCAGCCCCGAATTTGTGGTTGAGCACGGTGTAGCCGCTAAGGCCATCCTTAGACTTGCCGCAAGGGTTCAAGCGGACCTTATCGTTCTGGGCGCACGTGCTGCATCCTTCTGGCTAACGAATAATAACAATGGCCTTACTTCCAACCTATTGGCGGAGGCAACCTGCCCAGTATTGACGGTGTGCTAGATCCTATTCTCGAAGGGTGCCTTTTCGAGATGTCTTCTCTTTCCACAACTCGGCCAAAGCGCGATTGCAGCACCTGTGAGCTTCGCACACTGCGAATGTTCTGCAATCTGGACACTGCCGCTCTGGCCGACTTCGAGTCGATCGGCGGTAAGGCGGCGCTTCCCAAGGGCGCGAGGGTCTTTCAGGAAGATGAATCGAGCAACGGCGTCTTTGTAATCTGTACCGGTCAAGTGAAACTTTCCTGCACCTCGAGGGAGGGAAGGACCTTGATTCTCAGGATCGCGATGCCCGGAGACGTCCTTGGCCTGGGAGCGGTCATCTCGGAGTCTAGATATGAGGTGACAGCAGAGACGATCGAACCGACAGAGATCAAAAGTATTCGCCGGGACGACTTTCTTTGGTTTATCCAGAAGCACGGGCAAGCAAGCCTACTCGCAGCCAAAGCGCTTTCAGAGGAATATAAGGCGGCGTTCTTCGATGCCCGCCGCCTGGCGCTCTCTGGTTCGGCCGCAGGTCGACTTGCGAGTGTATTACTCGATTGGGGAAAGGCAGCGTCGTACGGCAGGCCTGAGATGCGATTCACCATGGCGCTTACGCATGAGGAATTGGCCAACCTCGTAGGCAGCTCTCGAGAGACCGTTACTCGCATGTTGGGCCGTTTTAAAAGAGAAAAACTGATTCAGATGCGGGGCACCTCCCTCCTGATCCTCTCTCCGGATAGACTTGAACAACTCTCCGCCTAAGCATCGTCTCCTGCCTTTGGCTGCTCAGACTGCAGCACTCGAAGCCCGGTGATCGCCGTCACAGCTTTGTTTTCCGGCACGTCATAGAGTTGCCTGCAGAGAGGTGGCGCATGATCAATTGCTGTGTCAATCCAGATTGCAGTACAGAGTTCAAAGTGTTTGATGGGGGAAATCTCTATGCAATGGAGAGACGATCTGCGAACACTGAGTTTTTCTGGCTCTGCCCAACCTGCGAACCGATGATCGCCCTGTACCTCGATCCGAATGGGGCTGTGGCCGTCAAATCACGATCCGACCACGAATGCCATCAGCCTCCTCACCCGGACAACCGCTTGCGGCTCATTTCTCGCACTGCGGAATCTAGAACGTGGCTTGAGGCCAGCCGCGCGCGAGGTTTCCGGCTTCCCGGAGAACTTCGGAGAGAGCCACCTTCATCATCGCCCGAAGCGGCATGATCCATTCTAATATCCGGCAAACATGTCATAAAGAGGCTCAAGCCATGCAACCATCAATGACCGGCTCAGCATTGTCCTTCCACAGAGTTCTGCTTGCAACAGATTTTTCTGCCGCCTCGCAAACAGCATTTCACGTCGCCCTCCGTATTTGTGCAGAACTTAGCGCGAGCCTCTCGATTCTGCATGTCTGTGAGAACCCCTATATCCCCTCTTCTGAGCCTGGAGGACAGTTTTTTGAATTGGATAGGATCTATCAAACTGACAGGATCGCTCTCGAAAGTCTTCGTGAGGCCGCTCAACGAGCAGGCGTACCGTGTGAAACGAACATGGTGAATGGCACTCCTTCTCTGGCGATTATGGAATCGATCGCCGCGCAGAATATCGATCTTGTCGTCCTGGGAACGAACGCTCTTCATGGCTTTGAACGACTCGTTTTTGGTTCAACTGCTGAAGCCATCCTCCGCGAGGCACTCTGCCCGGTACTGACGGTGGGCCCTCAGGCCTCGGAATCGGCTATGGCAAGTCAACTCGAGGGACCCGTCATCTTCGCTACTGACTTTCACCGCATGACACTCCACGCCATTCGCTATGCTGAACCTTTCTGTACGGCATCGAAATCGCCATTGCACTGCCTGCATGTACTCCCGCGAGCTCTAGAGTCCAGCTCCCCCAGTAGGATCGTTCCGATAATCATGACCGAGGCCTTGCATCACGTGGCTACCGAGACCGGCGCAACCATCAATTCTCCCATCTATGCAGTTACATATGGCAGCGAGATTTCGAATGCAGTAGTTGAATATGCCAAGCAGCACAAAGGGAAGCTGATTGTCCTCGGTG
>Ga0070713_100002315_pt1 | contig 12404 bp, 9 predicted proteins | sample LARL82metaG_FD_65465 | JGI IMG/M metagenome (GOLD analysis project Ga0070713, IMG submission 65465) | Corn, switchgrass and miscanthus rhizosphere microbial communities from Kellogg Biological Station, Michigan, USA - LAR L8-2 metaG | ecosystem: Host-associated > Plants > Roots > Rhizosphere ... | reverse complement strand
TCGCCGCCATATTCCGGCGACACTAAGCGCACATTCCGCACGCCATCATAGTATGTATAGGGCCAGCCGAAATCGGTGACTTTCGCTATCCGATGCATCTCGTCGGCGACCTGATCGTCATCCTCGGCGCTGACAATTTCGGGCCATGTTTGGTGCAGGTTGTCCCGGCCATGCACGATGCCATAGAGATTACCGTCCAAAGGTGACCAATCGAGCGAACTCATATCGCGGATTCCAGTAGCTAATTGCTCACCATCGGTGGGGAATTTTTGGCCAGTCTTGTTCGCATTGAAGCGCCATACACCAGCGCGCGTTCCTAAATCCGGACAGGGCTTCAGTCCAACTGGGGTCGCGCCCTTGGGCGTATTCGGATCGGCGCAGATATTACCGGAGGCTTCCAGCGCGACAAACAGGTTGCCCTTTCGGTCAAATGCCAGGGGACGGTTTACGCGGTTGAAGCCAGGGTGGTCCGTTGGCATCCCCATCACGATGATCTCGGGGGCATTCGCAGGTACCAGAGCTTTACTGCTGAATGTAAAACGATAAACTCCCGAAGCCGAAGTGGCGTAGAGGGCACCATTATAGAAACGAATACCGGTGCCACCATCCACGTTGCCGAAGTGCTCGACCTGATCCACCTTGTGATTTGCGCCCAGATGAAGCGCGATGATTCCGCTACCACTGTTCTGCTTGTCTACTGGAGTCGAGATATAAATATCGCCATTCTCCCGAACGGCCATGTGCCGTATCGGGCCCAGACCTTCAGCCACGACGCTGGCGTGAAAACCAGGCGGCAGGATCAACCCATCTGGCTCATCCGCTACGGCGAACCCGAGAGCCATAACGAAGACAAAAACAGTGGAAAGCGTTCTCATACCTTGTCCGTGAATGATGATCATCCTACTACCAGCATCTTTCAGTCCATACCCATTCTACAGATTCCGAGATGGCAAGGAGCCGTTCTATATCGGCCTAAACGGGGAGCTCATGGTCGCGGAAATATCCACCATCGGGGCAGCATTTCAATCGGGAGTGCCCAAGCTGCTATTCCAGTTATCCGGGGAGGAAGTTTGTTGGTCCGCTTCCTCGAACTCCGTTTGTGGCTACTGGCCCAAACGCTCGCTCAATAGGCGCACCTTGGGGCGATGATTGAGCGGTTGCGCTCCGAGTGGCATCCGGGCATGTCCCTCGATGCAATCATCGAGTTGCGCGATGGCCTGGATGCGATGCTGCAACGAATTCGATCCGAGCCACGCATCCGCCTTCCTTGAAAAAGAATGGGCAGCATATCGGCAGGGGAACGGGCTTGATCTCTATCGCAGAAGCTTGGCCTCGCCGCCCACCGAAGTCGCCAGTTGCGTCCATCCACAAGTCCGATAAGGCGACGAGAACGAAGCCGCAGGCGCGGCGGACGCTTCGCGTGGATAAAGGAACAGGCAGTCAGCTGACGCGAGCAGTATTGTGTGGGTCACAAGGAGGTCCCTGTGACCCGTCTTCGCAAAGTCATGCTGGAGGAACTCCAGCGACGTAACTTCTCTTCAGAAACTATACGCGGTTACATCAGCGCAGTCGAGCGGTTCGCCCGTTACTTCGGCAAGCCGCCCGATCAACTCGGTCCCGACCAGATACGCCAGTATCAGGCGTATCTGTTGCACGAAAGGAAACTGTCGGTAGGAACCGTCGTGGCGCAGACTGCCGGTCTGCGGTTCTTCTTCGTGCGTACGTTGAAGCGACGCTTCCCGCCCGACTCTATTCCGTACCCAAAGTACATCGGTCATCGCATTCCGAAGGTCCTCAGTCCTGAGGAAGTAGCTCAGTTGATTGACGCCGCCAGCAATCTCCAAGCTCGGACCATCCTCATGTTGCTCTATTCGACGGGCATGCGGCGCAGTGAACTGGTGCGGCTCCGGGTAGAGGACATCGACAGCAAGCGCATGGTCATTCACATTCGGCAGGGTAAGGGCGGCAAGGATCGCGATGCGCCATTGTGTCCGAAGCTGCTTGAAACACTTCGCGAGTACTGGCGGTGGAAAAAACCAAAGACCTGGCTCTTTCCCCGTGGGATCGCAAAGCGCGGGGACGACCATCTCACAGATAAAGCCGTCTGGTATGCCTGCGCCGAAGCCGCCCGGCACGCCGGCCTCAAGAAACGTGTTGCGCCCCACATGCTCCGGCACAGCTTCGCCACGCACCTGCTGGAGAACGGCGCCGATCTGCCGACCATCCAGATCCTGATGGGGCATGCCGATCTGGAGGCGACGAGCATCTACCTGCACTTGTCGAGACGGCATCTGGAAAAGACCATCAACCCGCTCGAACACTTATCGGTTTCCGGCGTGGCGGAGACCAACCGGTTTTACCACCGGACGAAACCAAAATGATCCGCCCCGCCGTGGAGGTGGCCGACATTCTCCGCGCGCAGGGCAGCAACTTCTTGGACCGGTATCAAAGGAGCTTCGATTTTCAGCAGCTCAAAGCCTATCGAGCCATTCAGCGCTGTCGTACTGCCGCGCTGGGCGGACATCTCGACGCCTGTCCAAAGTGCGGCCATCAGGCCATCTCCTATAATTCCTGCCGCAATCGGCATTGTCCCAAGTGTCAGGCACAAGCGCGGGAACGCTGGCTAGCAGCCCGGGAGCGTGAGCTTCTAACCACTCGCTACTTCCATGTCGTGTTTACTGTGCCTCACCAACTCAACGTGCTGGCACTAGACAACCAGCGTTTGTTCTACGACCTGTTGTTCACTGCCAGCGCACGAACGCTGTTGCAAGTAGCAGCCGATCCCCAACACCTGGGCGCGGAAATCGGGGTGATCAGCATTCTTCATACCTGGGGACAAAACCTGCTTCTCCATCCGCATATCCACTGCGCCATTCCGGCAGGCGGACTGTCAGCGGATCACAAAGGTTGGGTGCGACCTCGCTACCCGTTCTTTCTACCAGTCAAAGTTCTCAGCCGCGTGTTTCGTGGCAAGTTTTGCGCCGGCTTGAAGCGCCTCCATCGGGGTGACCAGCTACACTGTACCGGGCCAGCATCCATACTGGCCGACCCCAAACAGTTCCGTCGACTTCTACGACGGCTGCACGGCCAAGACTGGGTGGTCTATGCCAAGCCCGCCTTCGGCGGGCCAAAAAAGGTTCTACGTTACCTCGGCCGCTATACGCATCGCATTGCTATCTCCAATCACCGGCTCTTAGCATTTGATGGCGAGCGCGTCACCTTTCGCTGGAAAGACTATGCCCGCGGCGGCAAGCAGCGCAGCATGACGCTGATGGGAACGGAGTTCTTGCGCCGCTTCTTCCTGCACGTGTTGCCAAAAGGCTTCGTGAGAATCCGGTATTTTGGTTTCCTTGCGAATCGATTCCGCGCGCACTGTCTTCCACTCTGCCAGCAACTGCTGGCGAGCGATCGCCCGCCACGCTCCACTTCCTCGGAAGCTCCGTCCAACTGGCATTGCCCGCATTGCGGGGCCACAATGGTGGTCGTCCAAAGACTCACCGCTGTGGAACTCTCGCGATGCGCGTACTTCGATTCTTCCTGATGCCGCGATCACCAGCGGACTGCCGGCGTGCTCAACGCAGGCCTGCGGGTTCGTGTGTCTGGTCTTCACCGTTTCACCTTCCGGCAACTTTCAATGACCCTTTTTCGAGCGGCTTCTCAGTCATATCGATAGTCTTTCAGCCGTCCTATCCCAACCAACCGTTCTCTTCGCCAGTCACCTCAGCTTGGGGCAGTTCAAAAGCGGCATTCATTTCCCATAGCCAGCGTCCGCCGCAAACGCCAGCGGCTTCCTTCTAGTCTCCTTATCGAAAATGTCTCGGCGATCACCACTACCGTTCACCCCCAGCATTTTCGCCCCGAGACATTTCCGATCAAGGCTAGCGACAACACGGCCAAGTAGATTATTTATAGATCGTCGACCATTCGAGTAACCCGACGGCGAACGAGTGTACACTGGAGGACGATGGAATAGTCCAAACGATTATTCCTGCTTACGTAGTGCGATCCATTCGTAGTGCGATCCATTCGTATTACATCAACGTCACATTGGGCGGGTGCTGCGATCATCGTGCAATGCTCGCGGACAAAGACGTGCAACGTCACGCCGCTGAGAACCTCGACCAGGCTATCCCCTCCTCTTTGGCCGGGTGACCCACGAAATGATGGAGGCAGCGTGGCGGCCGCCGGCGCGGACGGGAGCGAGGCCTGATGAGTACGAGTTCGTGGTGCAGCCCAGGCTGGCAGGCCATGGGCCCACGTTATTCGCGGGGCTATCGAAGCGTGTTGAGCAAGCTAGCCCCACGGTTTTGTCATCGCAAACCATGAGCGAATCATCATTGCGTGAGATCTACGTCAGCACGGATATAGAAACCGACGGACCGCTCGCGGGAAGATATTCCATGCTGAGCATTGGATCGGCAGCCTATCTGGCCGAAAAAGAGCTGCTGGGGACGTTCTCCGCCAACTTGGAAACGCTGCCCGCATCGGCCCCGGATCCCAAGACCGCCGCATGGTGGGCCACACAGCCGGAGGCATGGTCGGCCTGCCGACAAAATCTCGAAGCGCCTACTGTTGCCCTGAAGCGCTACGTTGTATGGCTTAAGGCGTTTGGCGGACGGCCTGTGTTTGTCGGCTACCCGGCCGCTTTCGATTTTTCTTTCGTCTATTGGTATCTCACCGAGTTCGCGGGCGAGAACCCATTCGGCTATTCGGCAATTGATATCAAAACCTACGCAATGGCGTTGCTGCGCAAACCATATCGAGCGTGCGGCAAGCAGTCGATGCCCCCGGAGTGGTTCGATCCCGTGCGGCATACGCCCGTGGCGCTCGACGATGCCATCGAGCAAGGTCGACTGTTCTGCAACATGCTTAAGGCCAACTTCGGCGCCTAACTAGCGGCTCACGGCTGCTGAATGTCGGGCCATACTGCAGCCGCCGGTAGTGGAATATTAGCGTGGACATGGCGTTCTCAACACAAAAGAAGACTCGCCCTACGGCGGGTCAATTTGTTAGCTGTCTTACAGTTCGGTTGATACTGTCCAATGATCCTGTATTGTCCCCCACGAGCCGATCCAAGATGCCCAATACCTTCCCTTTTAGAGCGGGGACAATCTTGTTCAGCACCACACATCCTTCGGGGTTCCGGCCAGCGGCGTTCTGTTGGGTCCGAAGACGGACCTAAGCACCGCAGCCGCGGCTGTTAGAAAAGCGCACCGAAGATTGGGCCCTCGACCCACGTTGACGAGAAACGGCCGACTCGTGGATTTGCGCTAATCAGCGCGAGCCCGAAGTCTCATTGGAGGAAGTTTGCCGACCTGCTCGCTCCCACGCCGCATTTGGAACGTGGCCGGCTCAAGCGCCGCGCGGAGCTTAGGATCGGTGATCACTTCAGCGTCCGGTTGAAGCACGACAGAATAAAGGCCTCGCCCAAGGATGGCACCCTGCTCTCCTGGCTCAAGGCTGCGCGTCAGGTTCAGGGGGCCGTTGCAGTGTGCTGAGTGGCAGTTTGTTCACTTCGTCAATAATCTTGGCGTATGCACGCGTCGTCGCCTGCAGTCCCGTCCATGGCACAGTTTCCGGCGTCTCCTGGTCAGTGTGGAAGTAGTGGAAGAACTCACTCGACGCTACACCGGGCAGGAAGCGCCAGAACAGGCCCAGGTCCCCCGCCGGTGGCCGAGCGTTCGGATCGAGATACAGGGGCACGCCGAACTCTCTAAATGCCTTGGCGACGATGGTCTGGAGTTCCGGCCGGGATGGCCCACCTGCATACCACTGTTGTGCCTGGATCGTGTTCGACCAAACGATGTCGCGCTCCTCCTGGTACCGCGGCCGAACGTACGTTTGCAGCGTGGAGGGGTGCTCGCAATTAATCATGAGAGCCGTCTTCTGGAATAGTTTGCCTCGATTGTCTGCTAACCATCTTCGGCCAACGCCCGACCCTTCTCCGGTATTATGATGTCCATCCAGTCCGATGAAGATCAGCGTGCGGCGCCTTTGGCTCTGCGGTATCTTCGCGTAGTATTCCGCAAGTCCAATCATCGAAGCGACCCCACCGCCGTTATCGCCGGCCGCGTCAAACCAGCCGTCGCGGTGGGCAACAACGTAGATGGTCTCATCCGTCGCACCCGGCAGCGTGCCCCAAACGAGCGCTGTCTTCCGATTCTGAACTCGAGTGACATCCAGCCGAACCTTGACATGTGGAGGCTTAGTTGCCGGGGCCTCAGCTATCAAATCTTGCGCCGCATACCCGTCATCACTTCCGACCGTGAATGCTGGGGCCTTGGTACCAGATGGATACGCTTGATAGCGCAAATTGCCGGGCAGCATGTCGACTTCAAAAATCACTGCAGCGCCCTTAGCGTCAGCTCGCTTGGGAGCGCCTTCCGGCTTCAGCCCCAGCATGTTGAAAGTGAATACCGCCTTGCCGTGAACGTCCTTGCCGGCGAAGTCGGCCTCACTCCCGAGGCCGGCGTACACAGCCTCGACGTCCAGTCCCTCGGGCGATGTGCTTGCCGATCCGTAGTCGGGCTGTGCCGAATCGAGGTGTAGTATCTTATCGCCCGAACTGATCGACACTTCCCACGATTCCGGCATCCATTGGGGCGCGAGGTCGAACGGCTGGATATGGACATCCGCCATGCCGATGGCCTTGAATTTTGCAGCCAGCCATTCCGCGGACTCCGCGTCACCGGAGGTGCCGATAATGCGGCCCCAGAACTTCGGGTGTCCTTGATCGCGGTACCGGCGAGAAACAGCAGCTTGCTCAACAACGTAGCTGTGGATATGTTTGCCGTTGATAGCAGCATAGCTCTCTTCACCCGGAGCAAGCGGCCATTCGAGGAGTGCATCGCTCAGATTGCCGAGTGCATGCGCAGGAGTTCCGGCCGCTTGGGTCTGGGTCTGGCCTCGGACGATCACGGCGCACATAAGAACGCCCATGCCCATGGCGCTTAATTTGAGGCGGAATCTTAACATGAAGTCTCCTTTCGTGCATCGCATGGTCAATTGTAGTGAATTGCGAGCAGTGAACTGTGGTCCTTTGAAGCTCCTGGCGACTTGTTCCTACGGCGCAGCACAGCTCGCCGCTGAACACCGGTTGGCGAGTCGGCCTGATTGAAGATCCTCCAATTCAAAAAGGCGGTCGTTGTTCTCTCATTTGAAGAGTGTGGTCTGTTGATTGCCTCACGTCAGGGCTGGCCGACGCGGGCCAGTTGCGACGGTGGCCGTATTCGATTACGGAGACTGACGCGAGCGACAACACGACAGCGAAGGCCGGGTCCGGGTTCCACAACGAGCGCGTCGCTTTGTACGCCGGGTAAATCGACATCGGATTAGCGACCTCTACTCCGTTGGTCGACCACGATCCTGGCGCCGGAGTGTAGCTCGGAGTGGGGCGTCTTGGTCGCGTCCGAACTATGCGGACGCCGGTTATTTTCAGGTTGCTCTTCTCGTCCTGAAAAGCGAGGGCCGGAAGAGGGAGCACGGAAACCCCGCTAAGTTTAAGACCAAGTTCTAGAAATGAGCGGCGGTCCGTGGACGCCTCTTCGCCGATTGGTCAGCGGGATACAGCCGCGGCGGACTCGGCCGGCGAAACATTGATCGTCTCGGTCCAAGTTACCATCATTTCGTCTTCACTTCGGTCTCCCCAGCGAATCGCTTTCGACGGCTCCGGATTGGCCGGATTGTTCGGACTGTTATCGTAATGGAACGTAACTTCCATCCGGCTACCTTTTTCCATCATGATCGCTCTCTCGAAGCGATACTGTAATTGCCAGTTGAAGTCGTAGCGCGGCACCATCAGGAGAATCTCGCGTCTGCCGTTGGCATGCACTAACTCATAGGTCGCGTCCTTACCCCGATAGTGCATGTGCGGCGTGATCGCGACCAGCAACTTGTCCTGTTCCACGTCATAGCAGCGCTTCACTTCGTGATTTCGAGCGCCCGCTGGAATTAGAAAGAATCGATTCCGCAGATCCACGCGCCTCAACGGCTTTTCGGGCGGCTTGGACACCAGGTACAGCCCAACGCTGGTCCGATCCGTATCGGACTGATCGACCTTGGCATAGTGAATCTGGAACCGAAGCTTGGCGCCGGCCGGTATGTACTTCGCGGTGCTCCCATCACCGAACACGTCGAAATTGTCCGGCGGCTTGCCGGGGAGCATAGTGGCCAGCGAGCCTTCTTCAAAACCGTTCAAGTTCGGCAGGTTGGCGTTGGCGGCGCAGGCATCGTTGATCACCGGCGCATCATCTCGAACCCGTGTTAACCCGTCTTCAATATCGGCAAACCCACCGAGCGCGGGCGCCCTGCTGGCAGCCGGCGACTTGGTTTCCTGCTTCGCATCGTCCGTGCCTTGCGAAACCACATAAACGTGCACATGATGGACCAGCCTGCGGTTCCCCGGCATGACCTGCGCCGCGCGAATCCACTTGCCTTCCGTGAGACTAGCGGAAACCACGAAGTCTTTATACAGATCTTTGCCCGCCGGCACGCGGAAGTCCTGTCCGATATCAATCACCAGATCGGGTTTACCCAAGCGCCATCCTTCCGTGAAAGCCGGGGGCGTTGGCAAATCCTTAGGATCTCCCTGGGCAACGCCGCCATCGACCCACGCTTTGACGGTCTCAATCTCCTGCCCTTTCAAACGCGCATCATTCGAAAAATGACCATATTTCGGATCGGCAAACCAGGGCGGCATCTTGCGCGTGGCGACTGCTTCCCGGATGGCCTTAGCCCACGGCCGCGCCGACTGGTAATCGAGCAACGACATGGGCGCGATCTCTCCCGGGCGATGACAACTCACGCAGTTTTTGTAAAAGATGGGCGCCACATCTTTCGTAAATGTCGGCGCTGCCGCGGCAGATACAGCGCAGAGAAGCGTCACACCAATCGAGCGCGCTGGCATTCGTTTGGACCTCCGGGTGGTGGTCTCTGACTGGGCGTCCATCAGGACTCCTCAGTACGGTTAAGTATACACTAGCGATCATCGCCGGACACGCTAATATGACGACTGCTTATGGCCACCCTTGCCACTGAACGAATATAATGTTAAGCCATAATGTATGGACTTCGGCAGTCCAGTCATCAGACGTCGATCCGGCGTTGATCTAACCGCAAAATCCTGCTTGCATATTGAGGAGGCAATCCTGAAATGGCAGACACAGCAGACATGAAGAAGACCGAGGCCGCACCGAGGTCGGTCTCGAGACGAAAATTCATACAAGGCGTTATTGCCGGGGGCGCAGGCGTGTCGTCGGCGACCTACCTGTTTCGAGCGTCAGGCCTGGCAACCGCAGCCGGAGCGGGCGAACGGCTGATCACTCTTAACGTCAACGGCCAGCAGCGGCGCGTCGACGTCATGAAGCAGGAAACGCTGGCCATGACTCTGCGCTACAAGCTGGGTCTCACCGGCACCAAGATCGGGTGTGATCGAGCCGAGTGTGGCGCATGCACCGTGCTTATCGACGATGTGCCGCGCTACTCGTGTTCGACACTCACACACACTCTGCGCAATGCGAAAGTGGTGACCGTCGAAGGCCTGCAAGCCGCCGACGGAAAGTTGCACCCGGTGCAGCAGGGCATCCTTGATGAACAGGGATTCCAATGCGCATTCTGCATGTCCGGGTTCATCATGGCTACCGTGGGGTACCTCCAGACCAATGCGAATCCCACGCGCGCTGAGTTGGCGCACGGCATCTCAGGCAATCTATGCCGGTGCCAGGACTATGACAAGATCCTTACCGCGATGATGCGCGGGGCGGAGATCGCACGGGGAGCGAACCATGCCTAGTAGAATACCTGACTCAACGAAATCAACTGAGCCTCAGTACGGAGGCAATCACAAACTGATCGGCAAGAACTATACCACTCTTGACTTGTACGCAAAGGTGACCGGCAGATCTAAGTATGCCGAGGATTATCGTGCCGAGGGCATGCTGTTTTGCAAACTGTTGCTCAGCCCAGTGCCACACGGGCGCGTCAAGCATCTGGACTTGAGCGCCGCTCTCGCGATGCCCGGCGTCAAAGGGATTCTTACCGCGGACGAACTGCCGGCCCCGGCCGACAGCCTCAACGATAATGGCACCGTGATTCGTGCCAATCGACTCGGAGAACGCGGACTTACCAACGAACCGCTGTATCAGGGTGAGCCGATCCTGGCCGTGGCCGCGGTGGATGAGTTGACAGCCGCCGAAGCAATCGAGAAAATCAAGATCGATTTCGAGCCTCTCCCGTTCGCCATCGATCCGCTCGACACCCTGCGCCCTGGTGGGCCAAACCCCAGAGTCGGAGGCAATACGTGGTACCGTCCACCTGCGCCCCCTCCCAAGCCTGGAGAACGTCCCGCTGCTCCTCCGCCGATTGAAGTCAGAGAACTGAAGTGGACTGAGGCCGACTTCGCGGAGGCCAAAGAGGGCCGTATGCCGATGGGGCACGTTCCTGACGATCCCGCCAGTTCCTGGTCGTATGGCGACGTTGACGCGGGGTTCAAGAACGCGGCCCTGGTTCTGGATGAAACGTTCGTTACGCCCGATACCAGCCACCAATGCCTGGAACCGCGCAGCACGATGGCCTATTGGCAGAACGGCAAAGTATATGTCTACACCGGCACACAGAGCATGATTCAAACCGTGCCTGCCATTGCTCGTTGGATGAACATGGATCCCAGCAATGTCGTCTTGGTCAGCGAATATACCGGCGGCGGGTTCGGCAGCAAGGGAACGGCCGCGATATCGCTTATCATTCCAGCGTTGCTATCGAAGAAGGTCAACGCCCCGGTCATGATGCGGATTACGCGTGAAGAAGAGCATTTCATCGGACGCGCGCGGCCCAGCTTGACGGGCCGGATGAAAGTTGGTTTCTCGAAAGAGGGCCGCATTGTCGCCCTCGACATGTTCTCTATCATCAACAACGGACCCTACGATGCGGTCGGCGATGCACCCACTTCCGGCCGAATCGTCTCGCTTTTATACCAGCCGCAAGCCATGCGCTTCCGGGGCCTCACGATACTGACCAACACTCCGCCGCGCGGCGCCCAGAGCGCGCCGGGAGGAATGCAGGGTATCACGCTCATGGAACCGATTCTCGCCAAGGCCGCACGCAAGCTGGGGCTCGATCAGGTGGCCATCCGCAGCATCAACGCTCCCGAGGGCAAGGCGTCGTTTGGGCCGGCAAATCGGCAAGGCAAACGCGCCTACGCCACCAGTTCCTTCATTAAGCAGGCGCTCGATCGAGGCGCCGAGAAATTCAACTGGAACGAAAAGGTCGCGCGCAATCCCAAACGCATGGGCACCAAGGCGCGCGGCGTCGGCGTCTCGATGAGTTGCTATTCAGGCGGCTCTGTCGGATTCGATGGGCTGACGTTAATCAAGCCGGACGGCCACATCTGCTTCCAATCCGGCATCGGTAATCTCGGAACAGAGTCGGTGATCGACGTCCATCGCGTGACTGCTGAGATCCTGGGCGTGCCCTGGGAAAAGTGCGACGTCTGCTGGGGCAGCAACACGAAAAACGTTGCTTGGAGCTGCGTGTCGGGCGGCAGCCAAACCACCCACGCGATGACGCGGGCCGCGCATGCGGTCGGCATGGAAGCCAAACGGCGCTTGCAGGAAATAGCCGCGAAGACCTTGGGCGGGAAGCCTGAAGATTACGAAGTCGCCAACGAGCGCGTCTTCCGCAAAGGTGGAGGCGCTGGAATGACCTTGGCTCAGGCCGCGCAGAAGGCCATTCAACTGGGCGGCATTTACGATGGTCACGAAACCAATCCCGACGTCAATCGTTACACCAAAGCGTCAGCCAATGCGCTGGCAGGCCAGGGCCTGGTGGTGTCGGCGCGCGATACCTATCCACGCGACGGCAACACATATTCCTACGTTGCTACCTTCGCTGAAGTCGAGGTAGACCTCGAAACAGGCAAATATCAACTGGTGGATTTCCTGGCGTACGCCGATGTCGGAAGCGTTCTCCATCCCAGGGCCCTCGGTGGCCAGGTAATGGGCCGCTCGATCCTGGGCATTGGACATGCGATCGGACAGAAATGGGTGATGGATCCAACTTACGGCGCGATGCTCTCCAGAAGGTTTCATCATAGTAAGCCACCCACGATTCTCGATATACCGGCCAAGATGGAATGGGCCGCGCTGGATATTCCGGATCCGGAAACTCCCGTTGGTTCGCGCGGTATCGGCGAGCCGCCGGTTGGAGGCGGATGCTCGGCAATATTGAACGCTCTTTCTGATGCGGTGGGGGACGAGGTGTTCCGGCGCGCGCCAGTGAATGCCGATACAATTCTGGCGTCGCTGGAAGCGGGGCGCCCCATGCAACATCCGCTGATCGCCCATATTTGATGGAGATGAGAAAAGGAGAAGAGCCATGGCTGTAATTCGAGATATCATGCCCGCTTTTGA
>Ga0070713_100002314_pt1 | contig 12406 bp, 9 predicted proteins | sample LARL82metaG_FD_65465 | JGI IMG/M metagenome (GOLD analysis project Ga0070713, IMG submission 65465) | Corn, switchgrass and miscanthus rhizosphere microbial communities from Kellogg Biological Station, Michigan, USA - LAR L8-2 metaG | ecosystem: Host-associated > Plants > Roots > Rhizosphere ... | reverse complement strand
CCCGGGTTGGGGCTGGCCTCCTGGGCCCATGTCGTCCCGTTCCAGTGCAGTACCACGGAAGTGGTGCCGTTGTTCGAGCTGCCCACCGCCCAGGCGTTGCCGGCGGCGGTGGTGGCCGCACCGTCGAGGAAGGCGCCGTTGCCGGGGGTGGGGCTGGGCTGCTGGGCCCATTTCGTCCCGGTCCAGGCCAGGATGAGCGTCTTGTCGGAGGTGCCGTTGGTATAGAAGCCCACCGCCCAGGCCTTCCCGCCGGCGCCGTTGGCCGCGACGGCGTTCAGGGAGGTGTCGTGAGCGGTCCCGCCGGGGTTGGGGATGGTTTGAGTGGCCCACTTCTGGCCGTTCCAGTGCAGGATGAAGCCCTGTTCTGCGGTGCCGTTGAAGTACGTTCCCGCCGCCCAGGCGTTGCTGGCGGAGGTGGCGGCCACGCCGGACAATGCGCCGCCGGTGCCCGGGTGCGGGCTGGTTACCTGCGCCCACTTCTGGCCGTCCCAGTGCAGGATCAAGGGCTGGCCCGCGTTGCCGTTGGAGAAGGAGCCCACCGCCCAGGCGTCGGTCGCGGACACGGTGCGCACCGCGCCGAGTCCGGCGCGTGTTCCCGGGTTGGGGCTGGTCACCTGCTGCCAGGTGTGGCCGTCCCAGTGCAGGATCAGGGTCTGTTCCACGCCGGGCGCGGCGCTCGCCCCCACAGCCCAGACATCGGCAGCAGACACGGCGCGGACGCCGTTGAGGACATTGCCCAGCCCGGCCACGTCCGGGCTGGGCACCACCGTCCAGGCCGAGCCGTCCCAGTGCTCGGTGAGCGTCTGGTTCAGGCCGCTGCTGCCGGTGTCATAGCCCACCGCCCAGGCGTCGCAGGGGGTGAGTACCACCACACTATCGAGCACGTTGTTCATAGTGCTCGGGCTGGGGGGCTGTGCACCGGTCCAGGACCCGCAGGCAGCCACCGACGCGCCGGCCGGCCCGCTGGCGGTCACCGCGCCTGCCAGCAGCAGCGCGATGGTGAGCGCACGGGCCAGACGCCCGGCTGGCCCTCGCAGGTGCGTCATCGTGTCCCCTTCCGCGTGCGCGCGCCGCGCCGGAGCGAGGCGCTCCCGCACGCCGATTCCGTCCCCGCCCTGGTTGCGAACGGCGAAAGGTGCGGGAGCGCGGAACCAGCGGCAGCCCTTGCTGCGTGCTGCCGGTGCCAGCGGCGCGGTGCCGGCGTGGCGCAGCATCCCGGCAGCCGGATAGCTACCAGACTGCCTAAGACGGCGCGTCCGGCTCTATAACGGAAACCCTCAATCCTTGGGCGCGCGGTGGGGCCGGCGACGCTGGCCTGGCGGCGAGCCGGGCCCGGGCTCGCGGATGCCGGTCAAGACGGCCGTCGCGGCGCTTCGACGCCGGCGCCGGCAGCGATTATCTGCGGCCCGGCGGCGGCGACCGACGTGATGCCGGTCAGCGCCATCGAGACATCGAGCTCCTTACGGATGATCTCGATGGCCTTGGCGACACCCTGCTGGCCGCCGGCGCCCAGGCCGTAGAGGTAAGCACGGCCGATCATGCACGCGCGGGCACCGAGCGCGAGCGCCCGCAGCACGTCCTGGCCGGACCGGATGCCGCTGTCGAACATGATCTCGACGTCGGAGCCGACCGCATCGGCGACCGCGGGCAGCGCCGAGATGGCCGACGGGGCGCCGTCGAGCTGACGTCCGCCATGGTTGGACACGACAATCGCGGACACGCCCATCCGGGCGGCGATCTTGGCGTCGTCGGGGTCGAGGATTCCCTTCAGGATGATCCTGCCTGGCCAAAGGGCGCGGACCCATTCGACGTCTGCCCAGTTCAGGGTGGGGTCGAACTGCGCGGCGGTCCACTCGGCCACAGATCGCAGGTGGCCGGCGCCGGGGATATGGCCGGCCAGGTTGCCGAAGGTCTTGCGCCTGCCGCGCAGGATGCTCAGCGCCCATGCTGGCCTGGCGGTGACGTTGGCGAGGTTTGCCAAGGTGATCCGCGGCGGCACCGACATACCGTTCTTGATGTCGCAGTGACGCTGCCCGAGCACGTTCAGATCCAGGGTGATCACCAGGGCGCTGCACCGCGCGGCGATCGCACGCTCCAGCAGGTCACGGACGAAACCGCGGTCTCGCATCAGGTAGAGCTGGAACCAGAACGGCTCGCGCACCGCGGCGGCTACGTCCTCGATCGAGCAGATCGACATTGTGCTCAGGCAGAACGGGATCCCGGCCGCCTGCGCCGCGCGGCAGGCAAGGATCTCGCCGTCGCCGAACTGCATGCCGCACAGGCCAACCGGAGCCAGGACCAGCGGCAGCGACGCCGGCTCGCCGGCGATGGCCGTGGACAACTCGCGCTTCCCTACATCGATCCCGACGCGCTGGCGGAACCTGACCGCGTCCAGGCCGGCCCGGTTGGCCCGCAGCGTCGACTGGGTGTAGGAGCCGTGGTCGGCGTACTGGAAAAACGCCCGCGGGACCCGGCGCAGCGCCATGGCCCGCAGGTCCTCAATGCACGTGACCTTGTCCATCGAAGAACTACCCACCACGCCATTCCCCTCGCAGTCGCGGCTTCGCCGCGAGATCGGTGGCGGCGAAGCCAAGCTCGCCGAGCAGCGGGCCTGGCAGGCTCAGGCCGCGGGCCGAGGTCCCCAGGGCCCACCAGCTGCCGGGATCGTCGCCAGGGACCGCGACACCGGCACAGCAGACCAGGTCGCGAAACTGCCCGAACTCGGTGACCGGATCACCGGGCCGAAGGCCGGCCAGTTCGCTCTCGACCTGCGCCAGCTCGGTGACGGTGTTCGGGGTGAACGGCCGCATGCCCTGCTCGGCCAGCAGGCTCTTGCGGTCGCGGCCCGGCAGTGTCGCCAGCAGCGCCTTACCAAGGGCGGTGGCGTGCGCGGCGGTCTCCAGCCCTGGTTGCAGGTCCTCCAGCCACGGTGACCGCTCACCTTCGGCCATGTCGACGATCACCAGCCGCTGGCCAGAGAGACAGGCCAGGTACGCGGTGTGCCCGGTGGTGGCCGCCAGGTGCATGAGCACGGCCCGCGCGCGGGGCGGCCGGCACAGGGAGTTCATCACTTCGTGGAAGCGCTCGGCCACGCCGGAGCCGGCCACGTAGCCCCCATCCGGCAGGCGCACCAGGTAGCCCTCGTAGCACAGCGTGCGGACCAGGTGGTAGGCCGTGGACAGGCGGAGCTGGCAGCGGCGCGCGACGACCTTCACCGGCAGCGGGCGCGGCGAGCGGGACACCTCCTCCATGATCCGCAGGGCGCGGGACACACTGCGGATGAGGTCGGAAGGCTCTGCGGCGCTGCCCGTCGGTCTCACCCTTTCTAGGATGCCCGCACGGCACGGCCAGGGAAAGACGCTGGTCGGCCACGGTAGTCGTTCAGCATGTGAAAATCCGGGGGCTTACCGGCGGGGGCGCGGCGAGCGGACGATGGCCCCATGTCCCCCATGCCGCAATGGGCCCTTGATGCGCTCAGCGATGTGTATGACCCGTGCTGCCGCGAGAAGGGGATCTCGGTCGTGGACATGGGCCTGGTGCGCTCGGTGCAGGCATCCGGTGGCCACGTCCGGGTCGAGTTGCTGCTGACCTCCGGCTGGTGCCCGTTCGCGTCCCGGGTGCTCACCGAGGTCCAGGAGCGGATCCAGGCGCAGCCCGGCGTGACCCATGCCGAGGTCGAGATCGTCTGGAACGAGGCGTGGACCACCGACCGGCTGTCCCCCAGCGCCGCGCGGCTGCTGCGGTTTCTGCCGCCGCCCGCACAGATCCCTGACCGCGCCGCGTACCTGGCCGCCCACATGCCCGCGAGAGGTGATCCGTCATGATCGATGACGTGTTCGTGTTCGACGGCGTCGCGCACCTGTTCAACTTCGAGGAGAAGAACGCGTTCGGCCCGCCCGGCGTGATGTTCAACAACCACCTGTACGCGTTCCACAACGCGCTCACCCCGGACAGCGAACCGCACCTGCCACCCGAGGAGTTCCTCCGTCAGTGGACGGCCGGCGACATCCGGCAGATGGTCTACGACGAGTCCGACACCGACATGCTGGTCGCCATGCCGCTGCCGCTCACCGACCTGTTCAAGGACGGCCTGTCGCCCTGGCAGGAGTGCGCCGACCTGGCCAGCCGGGATCCGGACCGGACCATCTTCTGGGGGTCGGTGAACCCACTGGAGGGCCGCAAGGCCCTGGACCTGATGGAGCGGCAGGTCGGCGAGTTCGGCGCACGCGCGTTCAAGTTCTACAACGTGCGCTACGACTACGGAACGCCGTTCCCGTGGCGGATGGATGACCCGCAGGTGGCCTTCCCCATCTTCGAGAAGGCCCAGGAACTTGGCGTCAACCTGATCGGCGTGCACAAGGGCGTGCCGCTCGGCCCGCAGCCGATCGAGCACACCCAGACCTGGGATATGGACGGTGCGGCCGCGAACTTCCCGGACATCAACTTCGTCATCTTCCACGTCGGGCTGCCGTTCCTGGACGAGACGTGCTGGCAGCTCATCCGGTACCCGAACCTCTATGCCTCGCTGGCCGCAACGATCAACTTCCTGGTCCGCGCGCCGCGGATGTTCGCCGAGATCATCGGGAAGCTGTTGTTCTGGTGCGGCGAAGACAAGATCGTTTACGGTTCCGAGGCGCCGATCTTCCATCCGCAGTGGGCGCTGCGGGCCTTCATGGACTTCCAGATCCCGGAGGATCTCTGCCAGGGCTATGGCTACCCGCAGCTGACCGACCAGGCCAAGCGGAAGATCCTCGGGGAGAACCTGCTCCGGCTGCACGGGATGGACGTACAGGACGCGCGGGCGACGCTCGGCCGGCACCGGTCCTGATCCGGCGGTGCCCGGCCGGACCGGAGCGCCCAGCACCGCAGCCCGTGCCCGGCAGTGCCGGCGTTGGCTGCCGCCGGTCCGGCGTCTGTCCTGGCAGTACGCGTGCCGGTGTGGTGGGGTGGCCTGGTGGATGCGGTAGCCCTGGCCCGGCGCTTTGGCCTTGGCGGGACGGCGAGGCTGTCGGACGGCCCGGTCGCGCGGGGCAAGCAGGGACTGGTGTGGCGGCTGGATACCGCGGACGGCCGCTGGGCGGTGAAGGTGCCCTTCCACCGGTCCGGCGAGGACGAGGTACGCTCGGCGGCCGCGTTCCAGGAGGCGGCGTGCGCCGCCGGGGTGCCGGCGCCACGGGTGCGGCGCACCACCGAGGGGTGCGTGTTCGCGACGCTGGAAGGCAAGCAGGTCAGGCTGTACGAGTGGGTCGACCTGCGGGCACCGGACGCCACACTCGACCCGCACACGGTAGGCGCCGTGGTGGCCGCCGTTCACCGCGTGCCGGCCACTGGCGCCCCCGGCCCGTTGCACCCGTGGTATCACGAGCCGGTCGGCGCACGGCGCTGGGACCAGCTGATCAAGCAGCTCAGCGGGGCGGGAGCGCCGTTCGCCGGGCGGCTGGCCGGGCTGCGTGACGAACTGGTCGCGCTGGAGTCCTGGATCGAGGCCCCGCAGACGCTGCGGACCTGCCATCGCGACCTGTGGGCCGACAACGTCCTGCCGGCCGCCGGCGGCGGGGTGTGCGTCATCGACTGGGAGAACAGCGGGCCGGCCGACCCCAGCCAGGAACTCGGCTGCGTCCTGTTCGAGTTCGCCCGCAGCGACCCGGGCCGGGCCCGCGCGCTGACCCGGGCCTACCAGCAGGCCGGCGGGACCGCCACGGTGAGCCGGCGCGGGCACTTCTCGATGCTCATCGCGCAACTAGGGCACATCACGCAAGCCGCCGCCACCGACTGGCTCAGGCCCAATCCCCGCTCGCCGGAACGCGCCGACTCCGTCGCGTGGATCAACGAAGTCCTCGGCGAACCACACGCCCGTGACGTGCTCGAAGCCATCCTGGCGGCGGTGAACGGGGACGGCGGCACCGCGCCAGCGGCCAGGTGATCCGGCCCGGTACCACCCGGTCCTCCCGGCAACACTGCGTGACCTTAACGGGCCCGGAAGATACTCAACCCTCGTTTGGGCGCTGCTGCCCGGGACAGGGGACAGTGAGTTGCCCGAACAACAACATCGCGTCACGCACGCGTCCGACGTTAGGAGTTCGGCATGCTTACGCTTACCGATCAGGCGGTAGCCGCTATCCGCAACCTGACCACCCGGCCAGGGCTTCCGGCGCAGACCGGCCTGCGTATCGCCCCGGGAGAAGCCGACACCGGCGGGCTGGCACTGTCGCTGTCTGACGGCCCGCAGGCGGGTGACCGGGTCATCGAGGAAACCGACGTGCAGATCTACCTGCAGCCCGAGGCTGCTACCGCACTCGAGGACAAGGAACTCGATGCGCAGGTCAACGAGGACGGCGAGGTGTCGTTCCTGCTCCAGCCCCAAGCCTGAGCGGCCCGCCCGGGCGCTGGCCCGCGGGCAGGCTCCGGCTGGCCCGCGGGCAGGCCCGGGCTGGATGGCGTGGGTCTCAGGCCAGTGCCGCGTACGCCGCGGCCTGGATGTCGCGGTGAACCTGAGGTGGGTCCGGGCTCTCGAACATGCGCTGGGTGAGCACGATGACGGTCAGGTCCTGGGAGGGGTCGACCAGCCAGGAGGTGCCCAGGCCGCCGTCCCAGCCGAACGCGCCGGTGTCGTAGACCGCCTGGCAGAACCCCCACGACCAGCCGTGGAAGAACCCCGGCAACAGCCCTCCGTGAGCCTTCTGCGCCGGGGTCAGCTGGTCGGTGGTCATGGCCCGCACCGCGTCTGCTGGCAGCACCGGCGCCCCGCCGCGCAGCAGCATCCGGGCGAAGGCGAGCAGGTCGTCAGCGGTGGACACCAGGCCGGCCGCCCCGTCACCGAACCGCGGCGGGCGGCTCCACTTGCCACCGGGCTCGTCAAGCACCACCAGCCCGTCCGGGGCCGGCTGGTAGGCGGTGGCCAGGCGCTGGGTATCGGCAGCCCAGAACCCGGTATCGCGCATGCCGAGCGGGCCGAAGATCCGGGTGGTGAGCACCTCGCGCAGCGGCTGCCCGGCCGCCCGCGCCACCAGCACGCCCAGCACCTGGGCGCCGGTGTTGTACAGCCAGCGCTCGCCGGGCTGGGCGAGCAGCGGCAGGCTGCCGAGGGCCGCGATCCAGGTGTCCGGGTCCGGCGGCACGGCCGGATCGGGCGGGCCGATCGTATTCAGCCGCAGCTCGCCGGTGGCCGCCACGACCGGCCACGGCTCGGGCGCGGCGAACATCTCGCCGACCATGCCGAAGCCGAACGTGAACGTCAGCAGGTCGCGCGCGGTGATCGCGCGGGCCGCGGGCACGGTGTCGTCCAGCGGGCCGTCCATCCGGCGCAGCACCCGGCGGCCGGCCAGTTCGGGCAGCAACCGGTCCACCGGCTCATCCAGCTCGATCAGCCCCTCGGTGGCCACGGCCAGCGTGACGGCCGCGGTGACGGGCTTGGTGGTCGAGGCGATACGGAAGATCGAGTCACGGGCCACCGGCGGCCCGCCCACCGCCAGGTTTCCCAGTGCCTCGACATGCACCTGGCCGCCGCGGGCCACCAGCGCGACCAGGCCCGGGACCTGCTGATCGCCCACATGGCGCTCGGCCGCCGCGTGCAGCGCCCCCAGTCCTGCCGCCGTCAGCCCGGTCGCCGAACCCATCGCTTAGCCTCCTCGCCTGCACAGCGCCGCCGGTGCGGCCGCCCGACACACTAGGACGTCACGGCACGACGAAAGTCATCGCCCCGCCCACTGCCCCATCCTCGGCACGGGCTGGCGCGTCGCCATGGCCAGTTCCGATCCGTCCAGCGCGAGCTTCACCGTGTACGCGGTCTGCCGGCCCAAGCCGGTGGGATATTCGATCCAGTATGGGGCGAACCGCTGCCCGGCCGTACCTGGCTACCGGCCATGGCCGGCCTGAGGCCGCCTCCAGGTGCGGCCTGCCAGCCGGGGCGAGACGATGAAGTACAACTGGACGAGGGCAAGGGCGATCACGCTTGCCACGGTGCTGGCCAGGCAAATCAGTGCCGCGAGCGCGTACAGGGCCTGCGCCAGCAGGATCCGGCGCCGGAACGTGCTGAGCCGGGCGCGCGCCTGCGCCGCGTCATCGGGCATCAATGCCTTGCGCCCGTACCGGGCCGCCCATTCGAGCCCCGCGCCGAGCAGCAGGATGTTCAGCCAGTACACGCCCACGCCCAGGCGCAGATGGACGTAGTGAGCGAGCAGCGCGGCCGAGAACGGCAGCAGTGACACCACGAACAAGAACCCGAGATTGATCCAGGTGAGGGTCCGGTCGCAGCGGCCCAGGATGCCCAGCAAGGTGTGCTGGGCAAGCCAGAAGGTGCCGAGCATCGTGAAGCTCAGCAGATAGGCCGCGAAGCTCGGGCCCAGCCTCAGCAGTGCCTCCCACAGCCCGCGCTCGGAGTACACCGCACCGGCGGAGCTGACCGGCACCCGCACATCAAGGACCAGCAGTGTCATGGCGACGGCAAACAGCCCATCGCTCAGCGCGGTCAACCGCTCCAGGCTCTGCCCGCTAAACACGTTGTACGGCTCGGACATGCCCTCATCATCGCGGCACGGCACGCGTATGCCCCGGGGTGATCGTGAAATCGCCTGGTCAGAGGGCGGGCGGAGCGGCGGGCGGGCGCTGCTCCAGTGCCTGCAACGCCAGCCGGACGGCGGTGTCGAGCTGAGGATCGCGGCCCGCGGCCCAGTCGTGCGGCGCGATGCTCACCTCGACGTCCGGATCCACGCCGTGGTTCTCCACCGCCCAGCCGCCGTCGGTGAACCACCAGGCGTACTTCGGCTGGGCCACCAGGGTCCCGTCGACCAGTGTGTACTTGAAGTCAACGCCGCGCAGGCCGCCCCAGGTACGGGTGCCCACCACGGTCGCGATGCCGTAGGACTTCAGCGCCTGGACCACGACGTCGCCGCCGGAGCTCGCGTACTCGTCCGTGATCGCCACGATCGGGCCGCGCGGCGCCTCGGCCGGGTAGCTCGACGGCTCCTCGTACCGGGACACGAGCCAGCCGATGATGCGCCGGGCGAGCTTCTCGGCCACCATCTCTGAAGCGTTGCCGCCCTGAGCGTCGCGCAGATCCACGATCAGGCCGTCCCGCCGGAACTCGGTGTACTGGTCCCGGTGGAACTCCGCCCAGCCCTGCGCCATCATGTCCGGGATGTGCAGGTAGCCGAGCCGCCCGCCGGAGGCCTCGCGGACCACGGCCCGCTGCCGGGCGACCTGATCGTGATAGCGGGCCGCGTGCTCGCTCGCCAGCGGAACCACGACAACCCGCCGGTCTGCTCCGTCGCGCCGGAGAGTCAGCTCGACCGGTTTGCCGGCCGTGCCGGCCAGCAGCGCGGCCGGGCCGCGGTCCGGGTCCACCGGCCGCCCGTCCACCGCGACGATGAGATCGCCGGGCGCCGCGGCGACGCCCGGGGCGGCCAGCGGGGAGCGCGCGCCGATCACCGACGACTCGCCGGGCAGGATCCGCGCGATCCGCCAGGTCCCGGCCTCGGTGCGGTCGAGGTCGGCGCCGAGCAGGCCCTGAGCCAGCGCCGGGTCACCGCCCCCGCCCGGCGGCAGTATCCCGGCGTGCGAGTTGCCCGTTTCGCCGTGCAGCTCCCACAACAGGTCGTGCAGGTCGTCCGCGCAGCCGATCCGGTCGAGCAGCGGCCGGTAGCGGCCGCCCATCGCGGCCCAGTCCACCCCGGCCATGTCGGCGCGCCAGAAGTTGTCCCGCATCAGCCGCCACGCCTCGTGGTACATCTGCGCCCACTCGGCCGGCGGCTCGACCGTCACCCGGATCCGGTCCAGATCGACGCTGACAGCCTCCGCCGCGGGCAGGCCGGTTGGCTTGATCTCCAGCGACTCCGCCAGCCGGTAAGCCAGCCGGGCCCCATCGGCGGACACCGCGTAGTCGTCCAGGGCGTCAACCTCGACCGAGCGCCTGCGCTGAGCCAGGTCATAGCGGACCAGCCGGGATGCCGGGTACTCCTGCGCCGCGCCGATCACCGTCTCGCCCAGCTCCCCGGCGCGCGGCAGGTCCAGCCACACCACGCCGCCGGTGACGGCGCGGAGCTTCTCGTAGCGCCCGGCCTGCACGGGGAACGGCACGATCCGCTCGGCCAGCCCGGCGACGTCCGGACCGGCCGGCGGAAGTCCCGTGCCCGGACTCCCGGGACCCTCGGGTTCCACCGGGCGGCCGTTCAGCTCCGGGGCGAACGGCGATGGCGTCGTGGCCAGCAGCGTCACCAGGTACGGCCGGACCCCGGGCAGGAACCCGAGATCAAGCTGGTGCGCGTCATGGACCGGATCGAACGCGCGGTTCGACAGGAACGCCAGGTACCTGCCGTCCAGGGTGAACGCCGGCGAGGTGTCGTCGAAGCGGGGCGGGGTCACCTCGGTCACCGTGCCGTCGGCCAGGCGGGCCAGCCGGATCTGCGAGGCACCGCCCCCGGGCCGCCACGGCTGCGACCAGGCGAGCAGCGCGGAGTCGGGAGAGAATGCCAGGCCCGCGACCTCCGCGTTGGTGCTGCGCGCGATCTCGGTGATCACCGGCTCGCCATCCAGCGCCACCGTCAGCAGCCGGCCGTCGGCGCAGGCAACCGCTGCCGTGCGCCCGTCCGGCGCCACCGCCAGCTCCAGGATCCGGCCGAACTCGCCGTGCCCGATCCTTCTCGCGGCCGAGCCATCCGCGGGGATCACGTCCAGACCGTCTTCGCCGCCGCTGTCTGACGCGCAGGCAACCACGTCGGTGCCGGGGATGACCGCCGGAAGCCGGCCGCGCACGCCTGGCTCGGCGAGCAGCGCCCGGGCAGGCCCGTCCCGGCCGGGCAGCCAGTGCACGGTGCCGCGCACCTCGGCGCCAAGCACCCGGCCGGTGGAGTCAAGCGTGAACGAGCCCAGCTGCGACCTTGCCGGCACCGGAGTGGGGGCCCGCCCGGAGCGGACCCCGCTGAGCCGTATGTCCAGGCGCACCGGCTCGGCGTCGAGCGACTCAAGCAGCCAGATCTCCCCGGCCCGCTGGTAGACCACGCGCTGGCCGTCGGTCGTCGCGTGCCGGGCGTAGTACTGGCCGAGGCCGGTATGGCGGCGCAGGTCCGTTCCGTCCGGGAGCGCGGAATAGAGCGCGCCGGTCCCCTCGTGGTCGGAGAGGTACACGACCCGGGGCCCGACGAACATGGGGTTCACCAGGTTGTCGCCGACGCCGGCGAAGATCCGGGTGTAGTGCGAGCCGTCCGGCGAGTACCAGATCTTCCCGCCGGCGCCGCCGCGGTAGCGCTTCCACTTGGCCGGCTCGGCCGGCTCGAAGTTCATGGCGCTGCCAACCAGCACAGCACCGTCGCACACCGCGACGTCGCCCGCTGGCCCGTAGTCGAGCCGGCGAGCCGGTCCGCTCAGCGGCACCGCGAACGCCCAGGTCTTCATGCTTGAGTGCTGGCCGGTCCGGCTGAGCACGAGCACCTCGTCGTCGCTGACCCAGCCGCGCACGGTGGTGAACCGGTCACCCCAGTAAGTGAGCCGCCTGGCCGGGGCACCGTCCACGGGCACCGCATACGCCTCCCGCGGGGCACGCAGGCCGAACGACCGGGCGCCGCCGCGAGTCAGGGTCCAGGCGACGTGCGTGGCTGACGGGTTCAGCCGCGGATGCAGCACCGGGGCCTGGTCCGCAGTCAGCCGCCACGCACGGGTGCCACGGCCGTCTGCCGCCTCGCTCAGCGAGGCGAGCCAGACATCGTCCTCAGCCGCGAACGTGATGAGGTCGCGTGCCAGGTGCGGGTAGCGCAGGTACCACGATTCGGCCACGCGCCGACCCTATCCAGCACAGCCGACAAGCTGAGGCCGGCCCAGGCCCCGGGCAAATATGGCAATCCCGCACAGTTGCCCCGCATTCGGTCCTTGTTGACATGCTGTGCCGGGACGCTGTATCCCATCGGAGATGGGGATCAAAATCTTGAAGCAAATCTGACAACGGGAGGCTTAATGTCACGTCGGAGCCATTGTCACGGTAGCGCCCCGCGGCGGGCACGCTCCGTAGCGGGCGTGCTCGCACTGGGGGCCGGCCTGGTCGCCGGCACCGCCATCGTGGCCGCCACGCCGGCCTCGGCCATTCCAATACCGCCGTCCACGTCTTCCTGCACTTACAACGGCAGCCCGGTGGCGTTCGGGGCCAGCAACACCGCAGGGACGCCGGTGACCGTTAGCTGCACCGGCCTGCCGGCGAACACCTTGCTGATCGTCGCGCAGACCAGTCCCCTGGCCGGCGTGATAAGCCCGTCATCGGCCGCGACGAGCGAGGCGGACCTGTCCACGGGCACGGCCGTCACGACAAGTGCCACCGGCACCCTCACCGCCACCATCACCGTGACGGCCACCGGCGGGTCACCGGCCTTCTCCGCCCTGGACAAGAAGGCGGTCTGCCCGCCCACCCAGGCTCAGGTGAACG
>Ga0070713_100002310_pt1 | contig 12411 bp, 11 predicted proteins | sample LARL82metaG_FD_65465 | JGI IMG/M metagenome (GOLD analysis project Ga0070713, IMG submission 65465) | Corn, switchgrass and miscanthus rhizosphere microbial communities from Kellogg Biological Station, Michigan, USA - LAR L8-2 metaG | ecosystem: Host-associated > Plants > Roots > Rhizosphere ... | reverse complement strand
TTCCCGGCGCTGGACGAGGCGGCCGCGACGTGGCAGGGCGGGGACCGCCGGGCGGCGCTGCGGCTGGTCGGGGACGATACCGTGCACGCGCTGTGCGCGATCGGCGGCCCGGAGACAGTAGCGGATTACATCCGGGCGCTGCGGGCGGCGGGAATCGACCTGCCGGTGGTGCTGACGCCGGGGGCGGAGCCCGGCGACGTGGCCGGGTCGCGGGCCACGATCACCAGTCTGGCCGCTGCGCTTGGATTGACGGCATGACCGAGGCTTACGACGTCGTGGTGCTCGGCACCGGCGCGGCCGAGCTGGTGGCGGCGCTGGCGGCGGCCGACGCGGGCCTACCTGGACCGGTACGGCTTCCTGACCGTCCCGCCGGGCAGCGCCGCTCCGCCTTGGATGCTGGACGGCGAGACCATCGGCGGGCTGGCCGCGGCGGCCGGGCTCCCGGCGGATGCGCTGGGTGCCACCGTGGACCGGTGGAACGCGCATGTCGCGGACGGCGCTGACCTTGATTTCGGCCGCGGCGAAAGTGCTTACGACGGCTGGAACGGTGACCACGCGGGTTACCCAGGCCCACGGGCCACGCTGGGGCCGGTCGCCGAACCGCCGTTCTACGCGGTGCCCGTGCGGAGCGGCACGCTGGGAACCAAGGGCGGCCCGCGGACCGACGCCGACAGCCGCGTGCTCGGCCTGGCTGGCCGCCCGCTCCCCGGCCTGTACGCGGCGGGCAACGCGATGGCCGGGATCACCGGCATGGTCTATGGCGGCGCGGGCGGGACGCTGGGCCCGGCCATGGTGTCGGGCTACCGGGCCGGCCGGCACGCCGCCGCGCGGGCGGTGTCCGCATGAGCGCCGGGCGGGACTGGCGGGAACTGCCGACGCTCGGCGACCTGCTGGTCCGGGCGGTGGCCAGGGACCCCGCCGGACGGGCCGGGGTGGTCACCCCCGGACGGCCGCGCTTCATGGGCCGACGTTCTCATTCGAGCCGAACGGGTGGCCGAAGGCCTGGACAGCCTCGGTATCGGGCCCGGCGCCCGGGTCGCCCTAGTGGCCGACAACTCGGTCGAAGGCAGCGAGGCGATGTTCGCCTGCGCGTTCCTCGGCGCCGTGGCCATCCTGGTGAACACCAGGTACCCTGCCTGGGCTGGCTTCGGCGGCGGATTCCGCGGGTCTTCGCCTGGAGGAGGCACCGTGCCTGCGGGTGGCGGCCATGACCGGTGACGGTGCGGTGCCGGGCTTCGCCTTGGTGGACCGGCGTCCCCGGGCCTGACCCGGCGGCCACCGCGCAGCGGGTCGGGCGGTTGCGGGCGCAGGTCACGCTGCGGCAGACCGCGCTGATGGTGTACACCTCGGGCACGACCGCCCGGGCGCGCGGCTGCCCGCTCAGCCACGAGGCGGTAGTGGGCATCAGCATCGGGGTGGGCCGGGACCGGTTCCGCTGCGCGCCTGGTGACGTGCTGTGGGACGTGCTGCCCCTGTTCCATCTCAGCTTCGTGCTGCGGCTGCTGGCGGTGCTCGACGGCGGCGGGACGTTCGTCACCGACCGGCGCTTCGAGCCGGCCTGGGCCCTGGCCCAGATCCAGGCCGAGGGGGTGACGGTCGCGTTCACGTGCTTCCCGACCGTCATCGACGCGCTGCTGGCCCAGCCCGGGTTCGGCGCCGCCTTCGGCGGGGTTCGCTCATGCTCAACGTCGGACCGCCCGAGACGCTGCGTGCCATGCAGGCGCGGGCGCCGGGGGCGGTGCAGCTGACCTCCTACGGGTGCAGCGAGGTCGGCGGGATCGCCGCGACCACCGGCCCCGATGACGACGACTCGATCCGGCTCGGGACCAACGGCCTGCCGTTGCCGGGGATGGAGATCGCGGCTATCGACCCGGTGGCTGGTTCTTTCCTGCCTCCGGGTGAACCGGGTGAGATCGTGGTCCGTGGCATCGGGATTTTCGAGGGGTACTGGAACGATCCGGGTAAGACCACTCCTAGCTTTGTCGATGGCGGCTGGTTCCGCCCCGGGGACTGGGGTTCGTGGATGCCGATGGGCGCGTTTCCTACCGGGGCGGCTCAAGGAGACGATCAAGGTGGGCGGGGAGAACGTGGCCCCGATGGAGGTCGAGGCGGTGCTGGCCGCTCACCCCGGCGTGATGACGGTGGCCGTGGTGGGCGTGCCCGAGCGCCTGCCGCGCGATCACGGGCACCTGGCGATGCTGGATGCGTCGATGGCCTACCTGCGCCAGTTCGTCCCGGACGTGCTGGCCGCGGTGCGGTTCGCGGGCGGCCCCGGCGCCGGCGAACTGCTCGAAGCGGTGGCGGTCCTGGCCGGGTTGACGCGACCCGGACGCGCAAGGTCCCGCCGGACGCCCCGGCCGGGTTCGTGCCGGCCCGGTGGGCTGGCTACCTGGACACCGCGGCGGACGCAGGCGACGTGACGGCCTACCGGCACTACTGGGAGCTGTGCGTGCTGATGGGCCTGCGGGACGGCTGCGTTCTGGTGATGTGTACGTGCCCGGGTCGCGACGGTACGCCGACCCGGCCTCCTTCCTGCTCACACCCGGTCAGTGGGCGCCGCAGCGGATCGAGTTCTGCCACCTGGCCGGCAAGCCCGCGGCCGCCGCCGACGCTCTCGCCCGGGCCGACGACGAGCTGCACGCCGCCCTGGCCGACCTGGAAGGACAACTGGCCAGGGGCGGCGCGGGCGAGGTGCGGCTGACCGAGGCCGGGGAGCTGGTCATTCCGCCGCTGACCGCGGAGGACATTCCGACCGAAGCCGAGGCGCTGCGGGCCGAGCTTGCTGGCCTGCTGCCCCGGGTCCCGATCGCGTCGGTGCTGGTGGAGATCGACGTCCGGACCGGGTTCACCGGCCACCTGGTGCACTCAGGCGGGAAGGTGAGCCGACCCGCCGAGCTGACGCGGAACCTGCTGTACGTGATCATCGCCGAGGCCACCAACATGGGTCTAGGCGCGATGGCCGAGTCCTGCGGCGTGCCGTACGACGTGCTGGCCTGGACCGCCGAGTGGTACTTCCGCGCCGAGACGCTGGAGGCGGCCAACGCCGCGATCGTCAATTACCACCACCGGCTGCCGCTCGCCCGCCAGCTCAACAAGGGCGAGAACCTGCACTCGCTGCGTCGCAGCCTCGCCTACGCCGGCGAGGGCGCGCTGCGCCGACGCCACCATGAGCAGCAAACTGAGCAGATGTGGTGCCTGACCCTGGCCAGCAATGCCATCGTCACCTGGACCACCGAATACCACGGCCTGGCCGTCGCGGCGCTACGGCGAGCCGGACGGCACATCGACGATGAGGTCCTGGCCCACATCTGGCCCAGCCACCACGAGAACGTCCACTTCTACGGAACCCACTCCGTCGACGTCGACGGCGAGCTGGCCAAGCTCGACGCTGACGGCTACCGTCCGCTGCACAGCACCATAGCGGAGGCGCGGCCCGGCCCCGAAGCCGCCGCCCGCCACGTCGCCACCTACCCCGCAGCACGACAGGCGCCCGCCAGCCGGTGACACGCACGGCGAAGCTTCAGCTAATCGTTGTTTTTGCGCTGGAAGATACCGGGAGGCCAGATAGGAAATCAGGCGCTGCGCGCCTAGCGGAAGCTCTACCATGTGACAGAAAATGGATGGGCTGGCACATCACGGCCTGGAGCGCCCTGACATGTTGTCGTTTGCCGAGCCACAGCGGAAAGCAAAGACCTGCACATGCGGCGGGCCGGCCGTGAGCGGCAAGTGCGCCGAATGTCACAACAACAACGGGGTGCGGCCGCGCAGTCCTGCCCGCCAGGCGACCGCACACGCGACCGCTCCCGCCACCGCCGAATCGGCGATCCCAGGTGCCCCGGTGCCAGCCGCCGGTGACGCTGCCGCGCGCACGTTCGCGCACATCCCGGTCCACTCCCCGGCCACAGACCAGCCGCGGATGCACGTCGGGATCCCCGGCGGCGCCGACGAGCGCCACGCCGCTTCTGCCGCCGACGGGTTCGGCCGAACGGGCGGCGCGGCCCGGCCAGGCTCCGCCGGGCGCGCACTGGCGGATGCGTCCCCGCCGATGCGCGACATCCCAGGCTCGGTCCTCGACGTCGTCCAGAACGAGCCCGGGCGCCCGCTGGAACCCGCCCTTCGTGGCCGGATCGAGTCCCACCTCGGCGCCGACCTGGCGGCGGCCCGGATCCACACCGGAGCGCGCCCCGCCGCCTCGGCCCGCGAGCTCGGCGCCCGCGCGTACACCGTCGGGCACCACATGGTGTTCGGCGCCGGCCAGTTTGCCCCCGCCACAGAGCAGGGCAGGCGGCTGCTCGTACACGAGCTCGCACACGTCGCCCAGCAGAGCGGCAGGCCGCCGGCCGCTGCTGCCCAGCTCCAGATGGACAGCGCACAGTCGGCGGCCGCCGCCGAGGGCGCTGGGCAGGCCGCCGCAGTGGGCCGCCGATACGCTGGCCGCGCGCCGGGGGGCTGGCTGGGAAAGCTCACGGACGCGATCGGGTCAATTCTCCAGCTGCCCGCACTCGGCGCTGTGCTGATCGCCCGCTTCGGACAGGGGGTCGCCGAGAAGCTCATCGACGAGGGGCCCGTGGCGCTCGCGCGCCTAGCAGCGCGCATCGTCACGATGTCACCGAGTGATGCTCTGCAGTTGGTGAAGGGGTATCTGATCGGCCTTGCGGAGGGGATCGTCAGCCCGGTCACCGATCTGTTCGGCTTGGGCGTGTTCGCCGAGACGATCCTCAACGTTGTCCACGAAGTGGTCGGCAGCGTGTACGCCATGGGCGGGAAGCTCACCGCCGAGACCGAGGCGGTGCGGAACGCGGCTAAGCGGCTGAGCGACAACGTCGGACAGGTGTGGGAACGGATCAAGAGCGCCAACCTCAGGCAGCTCGCAAGCGGCATCCTCGGGGCCGTCAGTTCGCTGCCGGCCAAGGCGGGCGATATGGCCGAGCGACTCGGGGCCGAAGCTGGGGAAGCGATCATCGGGGGGCTGGAGTCACCATGGGAGAAGGAGGAGCCGGAGGAAGAGGAGCCGCGCAGCGGGTTTCACCCGCTTGCCGACATCCAGTCGTACGTCAGTGGCAAGGTCAAGCAGCTCGTGGGCAACGTCCCGTGGGCCAAGCTCGGCGAGAAGGTCGGCTACGCGATCGGCTTCGCGCTTATCCAGGTGATCATCCTCGTGTTTACCGAGGGGATCGGCAACGCGATCGAGGAAGGCGCCGCGGCGCTCGGCAGGTTCGCCAGCTCCCTTGGCAAGCTCGGCAAGGCTGTCGGTACTACGGCCGAATTCCTCGGCAAGGTCGGCAAGGCGATCACCTGGGTCGAAAACCTGATCGCCAAGGTGACGGGCGCGGCGCTGAAGCCGCTTGAGAAGCTGCTCGAGCCGATCCTGAAGCCGCTCACCGAGTTGCTCGGCAGCCTCAGGGCATGGCTCCGGAAGCTGTTCGGCATCGTCGAGAAAGAAGGGCCAGCGCTCGAGGAGGCCGCGGCGAAGGCGGTGAGTGAGGCGGAGAAGCGTGTGCACGCACCGCCCCCGCCGGTGGAGAAGCCGGCCCCGCACCAGCCCGAGGCGCAGCACAAGCCGCCCGCCGCACACAAGCCGCCCGCGGCTGCCCACGAGCCGGCCGCCGTGCACAAGTCCCCTGCCGTGCACGAGCCGCCCGCGGCTGCCCACGAGCCGGCCGCCGTGCACAAGCCGCTGGCCGGCGACGTCGCCAAGGAACCGGTGTCCGGCGGCCACACGATCGAGGTCACGAACGAAGGAATCGAGCTGTGCAGTCCGAAGCCTTGCCCAGCGATCCGGGTCGTCTATAAGGATCAACTGGCACGTGATGCGGTGGCCCGCAAGGAGGCCGACACGCTCGACCGGCTGCGGCGGGAGGGCAAGGTGCCGAAGCAGGACATCGCCAAACGGGCGAAGGCCCTGCGCGAACATCTGGAGTGGCAGAAGACGCACTTCGGCGCCCAAGAGCCGCTTGTCGTTGCGAAGGTGCAGGGCCCTGACAAGGGCCAGTACTGGCATGAGGGCTCGCCCGAGTTCGGAGCCAGAGCCGGGTCCCGGTCGGGACCGCCCGACCCCCGCCATGTCGTCCTCCCTAAGAGCCAGGCGGATCAGCTCGGGTTCCGCCCGGCCGGCACGCCGCACGATCCCTCTATCAAGCCGCATACGACGGCGACCGGCACTCAACTCGAGTCAACGGGCGCCGGCCGGCGAACGCCGCATGACATCACGGCGCGAAGCACCCGCAAACCCGCTCCGCCGGGGGCCAAGGCCGGCAAGGAAATGGAGTCGGAGCTGCACGACCCCTCCGCCGAGCGCGGGTTCCGCAACGTCATCCAGGCAGACCTCATTCAGGCAGCCGGGACGAAGGCGCTGATGAGCCGCGGCGAGCGTGTGCTCCTGCGCCCGGGAAACGTCAGCACCCCCGGCGTAGACGCGATCACGGTCAAGTTCGGTAAGGGCGGCAAGGCGGAGATCTACTTGAACGATTTCACGACCCCGAAGACGCCGAAGATCCCTAAGCCGACCCACAAGAACTGGCGGGAAGAATTGAACGACGTGATCTCAGCGAAGCGGCTGGACCTCGGCGACAAACGGCTGGAGAACGCCGTCCGCCGCGCAGCCGATAACCACGAGGTCTACGTGCGGACGGTCCGTGTCGAGATCCCAGCGTCTGGCGGCGACGTGCAGATCTACACCGAGGTGCTCGGCAGGGCAGAGTGACCACCGCGGTCAGCGGGCCCTTCCGATCATCGATGTCAAACGCTGCTTCGGCCCCGCAGGATACAGGTCATCTGCTGGCGATCGATCCGTCCGGATTCAGGCCGTACCGGCGTAGCCGATCTGCTTCTTCCCCGCGTCCCTGCTGAGCTAGCAGGTCGACCAGCTGCCTGGCGGCGTACCCGTCGCCGGCGCCGGCGCGGGCCCGCAGCCCGTCCAGGTCCCCGCGCTCCCCTGCGCGTCGATGAGGCCTGCGCCGCGGACATCGCCGACCTCGGCGAAGACTCCGGCCACCGGGTCCTGCGCGTGACCCGCAAGGGCGCCCGCAAGGCGAAGATCCCGCTCACCCCGGCCACCGTGGCGGTCCTGGAGGCCTACCTGGCCGACCGGGCCCGGCGGGCCGGGGTGACCAGCTGGCGGCAGCTGGACGGCCCGCTGCTGGCCACCGCTGTCGGCGGCCGGCTCCGCCAGGGGCACCTGTGGGAGCTGGTGCGGCGGCTGGCCCGCGACGCCGGGATCGGCGCGTGGGACCAGCTGTCCCCGCACAGCCTGCGCCACTCGGCGATCACCTTCGCCCTGGACGCCGGCGCCGCCCTGCGTGATGTCCAGGACTACGCCGGCCACAAAGACCCCCGCACCACCCGCCGCTACGACCACTCCCGCGACAGCCTGGACCGCAACGCCGCCTACACCGTCGCCGCCTACCTGGCGTGACAGCCCTGCAAATCTGATCGTCCCGCACGCCAGCCTGGAGACCACCTGACCGGCACCCCGGCGCCCCGGTGGCCGCCGAACCAGCCGGCCCGGAACGGGAACAGTTCCTTGAAGACATAGCCGAAATCCGGGACACCGTCGACGCAATCGACGCGGAGGTGGAACGGATACCCGATTCAGAAACCGTGCGGCGCGCCGAGGTCGAGGAGGCGGGCATCAACGAGCCAGTAATGCACGAGCCACAGGCCGAGCCGGAGCTTGAGTCTGCATGGCAGCCGGGCACGGATAGCGGCCATTACGAGGTCGCCGACCTGGAACCGGAAATCGAGATGTGACCGGCGCGGCCTGCAGGTTCATCCCGTGTTTCTTGTGCTTGCCCGAATAGAACGGCCGGTCCGCGGCGACCCGGTCGATGGGGATCAAGGTGCCGTCCAGCACGACGTAGGCCCAGCCTGCTCGCTTCGCTTCACGGATCGCCTGGCGGAGTTTCGGTGCCCGGGCCGCGAGCAGGGCCGTGGTCTCCTCCACGTATCTCCAGGCCGTCGTGGTGCCGACCTCGAAGCCGGCCGCCAGGTCGGCGAACGTCTCGCCTTTCCGCAGGTAGACCAGGACGAGAAGGGCCTGCTGGCCAGGGTTGAGCTTGCGCCAGCGCGACCCGTCGACTTGCGGTACCGGCGGATGATCCCGGACACGAAGGTGAGGGTCTTGCGGGACAACGGCAGCGCGGCACGGTAGAAAAGCACGAGAGCCCCTGGTGCGATGAAGGTCGTTTTGGTCGACTGCCTCATCTACCGGGGGCTTCTTCGCTGCTCGCGGCGACACGCCGCAGCTTCACCAGACCGTGACGAACCTATCACCATCAGAATGAAAACGGCTCAGTCAGCTCTTGGGACATCACCTCGATCTGGACCTCAGCCACCAGCTCCGTATCAGGGCACCACAGCGAAAGTTTCCACTGAGAGCAATTGCTTGAGCTGACGACTAGGCAGTTTGTTATCGTTCGGGTTGTTTGCGAATATTGATCGCCCGGGTTGTTCGTATCACAGAAGCGTTCCCTTTGCCTAGCAAGCCAATCAGCCAATCATCGTCGTTTTGCACCATGGAAACCATGGCGTGACACCTATCTCACACCTGCCGTTGTGTCACATTACAAGATCGCGCATTCATCCAGCAGGACGCAGGCGGCAAATCGTCAGGACCTAAGTCCTCTTGACAGTCTACGGCGACCGAGAGACTATTTCACCTAGTAGTCTGCACCTCAAGCAGTTTTATGCATGCGTCGAGATCATCACGATTGATTAGATCGAACTATAGGGGCAAAGATGGGGGCGGCAAGAAGCGACGACAAAAGAAAAGAGATCGTCGGAGACATCACTCCCGGCCTCCTTAGTTCAATATATGCCGACACTTCTCTCAGTTCCGATGCTCAGCAAGGCAAAATTACGCAGGTTGAAACCCTGAGTGCAACCGCTCTTCGCAAGTCTTTGCCACCGGCACAACCGGGCGCCCAGCCAGTGCAAGTTGACCAAGAAACTGCCGAATCTGCCTTGTCTCAACTTGCGGCTATGAATCGCGCGACGGAGATTCCAAGCCTGGATACTGCAGCTAAAGCCCTTGTAGGTATTACGGCATTGCTGACCGGGCTATTCACGGGCATTGGCTTTACGACCGGCGACTTCGTTCGCATGATCCGTGATTTCCGGGGGCCGGGAATCGCTTTTCTGATTCTAGTCAGCGTGGCGCTGCTCCTCGGCACTTTCGCATTCCTAATTAATGCCTATCGCTCGCAATGGAACCTACGTTTCGAACAGTTTGCCATCTATATTGGGATTGCTTGTGCAGCCACAGCGTTCATTTTCGCCTCATGGGGTATCGCAGAGGGCGCGAGCGCAGGGCCAACGCGCCCAGCGATCGCTGCTTCATTCGATACCTCTTCCAATAAGCCCGTCCTTAAGGTAACCGCCAACAGTTCGGATGTACCACGTACGGAACACCTGACCGCGACGGTCTGGGGAGAGACGGATAAAGGCTGGACACTCCTTGGTCATGTTGCGGTTGGCCCAGACCATAACGGTGCTGCTGCTACGAGCATGACAGTAAACAACGTGTCCTCCTACACTCTTATTACAGCATCTGCACGGCTTTCGTCGAAAGATGACTCAGTAGACAAAGCTCCAACCAACGGATGCGCGCCTAATGTGTCATGCGTTCGTTTGGTCGGTCTTACGCCAGCCTCTTAGGGAGCCACAACATCCACTGAAAGAAACCTGACCAGTACCCGGCGTGCCAGCCTGCAGGCCACAGCCTGCCCCCTATCGGCAAGCGCTCGGCCCCATTTATGCTACTGCGATCAGGCAAGCGCTAATCAGACGGTGCCACCGCACTGCCTGGCATCTCCTGCTCAGATTCTCCGAAGCCATCATGGCCACACTCCCCCGCCCCCTGCAGCCTCTGGTAAGGATTGGAACTACTAGAGCGCCATAAGGTAAGTGCCTATCTGCCCGACTATACAGGGACCTTCGCCTCTCACAGCACCAGCGAGGGCGAGTTATTGAGTAACGATCACCATTGACACCAATGGATGTCAATGAGCACACCGGCGTCAACTAACGATGTCTAACTACTGAACTGATTTCATCCTGCTTGTGATGAGTTGGTCACGGTCTGGTGGCGGTCCGGCGTGTCTCCCCTGGGGCATGGCAGAGCCCCTGGTAGTTGAGGCAGTCGACGCCAAGGCTCTCGGCTACGCCGCCGGGACTGCCGAAGGGCATGTCCGCGACAGCGGCCGAACATGGAGCCGCTACCCGGCTACCCGTTAGTCCCATTTTTCAGCGGCCGGGGGGGCGTGTGCAGGCGTTCATCTGCAGTTGACGGGTTGATCCGGTCGGCAACGCCCCCGTGGCCGCAGGCCACCGCGACGGATGCCCAACGACCATCTTGTGTGCGGGGTACGGCAGAGAGATGCTGGACAGGACATCGTTCGCCGCTCGACCTGACAGGAACGGAAACGATCAGCGGCACGACGTCGGCGTACGTGGCCCAACGCTGTGGTTCCGGTACCGGCTTGACGCCCACCGCGGTACCAGCCCGACGGGTGCGGGCCACGGCGTGGGAGGGAGCGGTCATGAGCGACGCAACGGGCGAAGACGGCAGCGGGGAAGACCTGGTCATCACACCGGGCGGTCCCCGACCACGCAATCGCGTTCATCAGGTGGGTCCAGGAGAAACCGTTCGTTTCGATGCGGACGGAAAGGCGGTCATTGTCCCCAAGGGGGAGGACGCGGAGATGAAATGTGCCGGAACCGAACTGGCATCCAGCGACGACGATGAAGGGGAATAGCGATGGCGGACGAGATTGTACTGACCCCGGGAGGATTCCGACCGAGGTCGATGGTGCATCCTATTGAGGTCGGCTATGTCCTGGACGGCACCGAGAACCGCTATCGGCTCCTCCGACCGTCGGGAGAGGTCGCCGCCGACTTCGGCGAAATCCTCCACCGTCCCGGCAACCGGCCGGTGATGCCGGCGAACGTGATGCGTGCCCCCGAAGCGGTCCCCGCCTTCAGTACCGGCTGGATCGCATACGATGGCTGGACAAACAACACGGGCCATCCGATCAGCTCATTCTCGACCACATGGGTCGTTCCCCGGCACCGAAAACGCAGTCGGGCCAGACGATTTTCCTCTTCAACGGCATCGAGAACTCCACGATGATCTACCAACCGGTTCTGCAGTGGGGATCCTCGGCGGCCGGTGGCGGCAACTACTGGACCGTCGCCAGTTGGTACGTGAACGGCGCGGGCGGGGCCGCCTTTCACAGCCAGCTCGTACAGGTCAACCCGGGAGACACGCTCACCGGCGTCATGACCCTCACCGGCCAATCCGGGGGCCAATTCTCCTACAACTGCGAATTCCAGGGCATCGCCAACACCAGTTGGGCCATTCAGAACGTCCAGGAACTCACCTGGCGTGTCGAGACGCTAGAGGCGTACGGCATCACGAAATGTTCCGACTATCCCGATAGCAACGACACCGCATTCCGATCGATCAGTATCATGACCGGCACGTCCACACCGAGCCTGAGCTGGAGCGCGGTGAACGCCGTTACGGACTGCTCGCAGCACACCGTGGTCGTGAACAACGCCAACCCCAATGGCGAGGTCGACGTCTATTACCGCAATCCGCCGAGCTGGAATCGTTTCACCCTCGCGCCCTCTGGGAGTGCCGTCGGCACAGCGAAGATCAAGGCGGTCTCGCGGATACCGAACAGCATGGAACTGTGGTGGACCGGCGCGGACGGCTCCGTTCACGATGCCTTCTGGTATGACGGCGCGACGTGGCAGAACTTCGAGTTGGCCCCGCCGGGCAGCGCTTCACCGCAGGGCGGGATAGCCGCCGTTTCCCGGATCCCCAACAGCATGGAGATCTGGTGGATCGGGCAAGACGGCTCAGTCCAGGACGCCTTCTGGTACGGCTAGATCGGCCCGGTCAGGTGGTGATCTGCAAGGCGGTGTGCATCAAGGTGGACCTGGTACGGCGAGCTCGTGGAGAGCAAAAGTACAGGTACAGCACCCGGTCGGCGTCGTCTCAGCTGGTGTACCGGTCGAGCAGAATTGTGCCAGCCGGAGCGCTCTAGCCAGGCGGCAAAGAAGGCGTGGGGTCTGGCGGTTCCGGCGTAGGAACGGGCGGGGTCGGGGCGGGGCCCGGACCTGGCGGCGGAGCAGGGTCGGGGACAGGAGGTACCGGCTCAGGGGGTATCGGCGCGGGCGGTGTCGGTTCTGGCACTGGCGGTGTTGTCATAGCACGCCGCTTACCCGCGGCGCCCCCACAAATCCCCGGCGATTCCTAGCACTCCGCGCGAGAGCGGGTTATCACCCGCTCAGCAAACTGGACGGCCGAAGGCATTCGTCGCACCGTTGTTACCGGTCCCCCGTGTCGTCGCTAAGGTCGGCGGCATGGCCGATCCCTTCAGCCCTGATGCGTTCTACGGGAGCGCC
>Ga0070713_100002309_pt1 | contig 12413 bp, 9 predicted proteins | sample LARL82metaG_FD_65465 | JGI IMG/M metagenome (GOLD analysis project Ga0070713, IMG submission 65465) | Corn, switchgrass and miscanthus rhizosphere microbial communities from Kellogg Biological Station, Michigan, USA - LAR L8-2 metaG | ecosystem: Host-associated > Plants > Roots > Rhizosphere ... | reverse complement strand
CTCGCCGCCTTGCGCCGGCTGCCCGACCGGCAGCGCGAGGCGGTGGCGCTGCGCTACTGCCTGGACATGCCCATCGGCGAGGTGGCGCGGGTGATGGGCGTCGCCGAGGGCACCGTGAAGTCGGCCGCGTCCCGGGGAATCGCCGCGCTCGGCCGCACGCTCAAGGGGGAATCATGACGGTGGAAGAGCAGCTGCGCGCGGCGGGCCGCGCGGTCAGCGATCAGGTCCGCGACCTGCCCGAGCTCGACTTGCGGCGGGCGCTGTCCGCGCCCCGCGCCCGGGCCCGCGGTTTGCGCCGGTGGCCGGGCGCGGGCCGGTGGCTTATCCCGATGGCCGCCGCCGCCGCGGTGGTGGCCGTCGCCGCCACCCTGGTCGCGGTCAGGAACCCGCCGCGGACCGCGCCCAAGTTCAGTCTCGCCACGGCCGCGTCACGCTCGGCCGGGCCAGCGGCGACCGCCGCGCCGGTCGATCCCGAGGCTCTTCCCGGCTACTTCGTCGCCCTCAACGGCTTCGAGGACCACGGTCCGCTCCCCGCACCAGGGCAGAGCGGACCGGTGAAAGCCCCGAAGGCCGACTCCGTGATCGTGGGCGAAACGCTCACCGGCAACCGGCTGGCCACCGTTAACCCGCCGGCCGGCCGCACCTTCGTCGGCGTGACCGGCGCGGCCGACGATCGCACGTTCGTGCTCGATTCCGTCCAGCTCGCCCCGGGCGCGCGCTCGGGCATGTTGTGGCCGTTCCAGCCGCGAACCTGGTACCTGCTGCGGATCAGGCCGGGCGCCACCCCCGTCCAGACGATGACACCGCTCGACTTCCCGCTGCCAAGCGGGGCCGACGTCAACGGCATCGCGCTCTCCCCCGACGGCACCAAGCTCGCCGTGTTCTACCAGATGCCCGGGGGCATCGCCGGCTTCCCTTACGACGGCCTGTTCACCCTGAGGATCTACTCCGTCGCCACCGGGGCGGTGCTGCGCAGCTGGACGGGCGACGACCCGGTCCACGGCTCTTACAACCTCGGCTCATCCAATGGGCTGCCCGACCCCAACGCCAACCTGACCTGGACGTCAGACGGGCAGCACCTCGCCCTCGCGTACGGCAACTCCAAGGGCCCGGTCGGCCAGTCCCTCAGGGAACTGAACGTGGCCGGCCCGGGCGGCGACCTGTTCAAGGCCAGCACGGTGGTCGCGGCGGTCGCGGCCTCGCCGACCACCGGCCGGGCCAAGATCTGGTGCGGCTCCCTCGGCATGACCGGCGACGGGCGCAGCGCCGTCTGCGGCGCCACCCTCGAGGTGCTGCCCAAGGCCGGCAGCTGGACGCGCTGCGCCACGCCCACGGACGTGGTGGAGGACCCGGGGCTGGTCAAGATCTCGCTGGCCGGCGACCGGCGTCCGCAGGTGATTTACGAGACGGAGCCGCAGTGCGCGGGCGGCGGCTACGCGAGCGCCTTGTGGTCGAGCCCGTCCGGTGACGCGGTCCTCGGCAACGTGAGCTACGTCGACGGCTCGAAGAACCACGACGCGGTCGTGCTCTACCGGCACGGCACCGTCACGACGCTCAACTGGCCAGGCGCCGCCAGCCTGCTGTTCGTCAACCGGACCGCCTTCTAGCGGCTAGGTGGTGACGCCGGGGACGACGAGGCCCGACTCGTAGGCGATGACGACGAGCTGCGCGCGGTCGCGGACGGCGAGCTTGGTGATGATGCGGCTGACGTGGGTCTTGGTGGTCAGCGGGCTCAGGAAGAGCTGGCCGGCGATCTCGTCGTTGGACAGTCCCCTGGCGACCAGGCCGAGCACCTCGCGCTCGCGCTCGGTCAGCCGGGCGAGGTCAGCGGACAGCTGGCTTGCCCCTGGCCCGGCCGGGCGGCCGCCCGGCTGGCCGGCCGGGGTGCGGCTGGCCAGTGAGGCGATCAGCCGGCGGGTCACGCTCGGCGACAGCAGGGCCTCGCCGCGGTGCACCACGCGCACCGCGCGGATCAGCTCCTCCGGCTCGGTGTCCTTGACGAGGAAGCCGCTCGCCCCGGCCCGCAGCGCCCGGTACACGTACTCGTCGGTCTCGAAGGTGGTCAGGATGACGATCTTCGTCGCCGCCAGCGCCGCGTCGGTCGCGATCGCGTGGGTGGCGGCGAGGCCGTCCGTGCCCGGCATCCTGATGTCCATCAGGATGACGTCGGGATGCAGGGCGCCGGCCAGCTCGATGGCCTGGTCGCCGTTGACCGCCTCGCCGACCACCTCGATGTCATCCGCCGCCTCGAGCAGCACCCGGAAGCCGGCCCGGATCAGGGCCTGGTCGTCGGCCAGCAGGACCCGGATCACCGGAGGAGAGTCTTCATCGCGTGGCTTCCTGTGGGGCGGATGGGTTCGCCGCGGGCGGCGCGGTGCTTGCGGTGTGCGCGGTGGTCGCGGGCGGGCGGGCGAGCGGCAGCTGCGCCGCCACCCGGAACCCGCCGCCGGGGCGCGGGCCGATGTCGATCGTGCCGCCGGCCGCGAGGGCCCGCTCGCGCATGCCCCGCAGCCCATGGCCGGCCGCGCCGCCGAGGCCCGTGTTGCCGATGCCCGTGTTGCCGATGCCCGTGTTGCCGATGCCCGTGTTGCCGATGACTGGGCCGGTGCTGCCCGAGCCGCTGCTGCCCGAGCCGCTGATGACGGCCGCGTACGCGGCGGCGGACGACGTGAGACCGCGCCCGGTGTCGGTGACCGCCACGCGCAGCTCGTCCGCGCCGTAGTCCACCGTCACGGCCGCGGTGGCGGGGCCCGCGTGCCGGATCGTGTTGGTCAGCGCCTCCTGGATGATGCGGAACGCCGACAGGTCGGTGATGGCGGGCAGGTCGTGCGGCTGGCCGGTGACCGTGACGGTGACCGGGAGGCCCGCCGCGGTGACCCCTTCGACCAGCGCGTCGAGCCGGGCGAGCCCGGGCGCGGGCTGCGTCGGGTCCGCGGTTTCCTCGCCGCCGCTCGCGCTGCGCAGCACGTCGAGGATCGCGCGCAGCTCGCGGAGCCCGTCCTTGCCCGCGGCCCGGATCGCCTGCAGCGACGCGGCGGCCTCGTCGGGACGGTCGCGCAGCAGCTGGCTCGCCGCGGCCGCCTGCACGGTGATGGTGGCCATCGTGTGCGCCACCACGTCGTGCAGCTCCCTGGCGATGCGCAGGCGCTCCTCGTCCACGCGGCGCTGCGCGTCGAGTGCCGCCTCCCGAGCGGCTTGGAGCTGGGAGGACCTGACGTAGGCGTGGCGGTTCGCGATCGCGATCCCGGCGAACAGCGCGACCGCGATGTTCGCCGGGATGAGCGGGAAACCGCCGCTGAACCGGCCGAGCGGGTTGTTCGCCGCGGTCGTCGCCATCAGCACCAGGGTGACCGCGACCGCCCACGGCACGGACTTGCGTACCGGCACTATGGCCGCGAGCGTCCCGACTGCCACGGCCGGGATCAGCAGCGCCACGCCGTTCTCGTAGCCGGGAAGCGTGTACCCGACTATCAGCGCCGTCGTCGCGCACACCACGAGCCGCGGGTAGCAGTGGCGCCAGGCGAGGACCAGGCCGCCCGCGGCGACGAGCAGCAGCGCGGCGTCTGGTGTGTGCGGCAGGTGGTGCGGCGGGGTGAAGTAGGCGCCGGGCTGGGTCGGGTGCGCCTCGCCGTAACTGGCCGCGACCCCGATCACCGTGATGATCACCGCGATCGCGGCGTCGCGTACCGACGGCCGGGCAGGCCGCGTCACTCCGGGTTCGGTCCAGGCACGCCGCAACCAGCCGGGTAGCCGCCCGGGCAGCGGCCGCGCCTGGAGTTCGGTGCCCATGTGACGCAGCGTAGGCCCATTTCCGCCGGCTCACCAACCGCCGGCGATGTACACCCGAGGGAGTATGCCGCCTTCGTTACGGCGCCTGGTTACTCGCCTGGCGGTACCTGGACTGCCTACTCCCGCCGGACGCGCGATTACGCGGCGCAGCGGGACGCTTGCGATGGCCGGCGGGACATGCCGCCGGCCCCCGGTGCAAGGCCAGACCCCCGATGTAAGGAAGGCCCGAGATGCAGGCGCTTACCCGCTTCGTACTCCGCCACAAGGCGCTGGTGGCGCTGACGTGGCTGCTTATCGCCGTGGCCGGCGTCATGACGGTCAGCGGCACTACCCACCGGATGACCAACGACTTCTCCATGCCGGGACAGGCGTTCAAGACCGACAACCAGATCGTCGCCGAGTACGGCAACGGCGGGTCGCAGGCGCCCTACGTGCCCGTGCTGACCGTGCCGGCCGGCGAGCGGGTCACCGATCCCGCCGTGGCCGCGCAGGCCGGCCGGGTGTTCGGCGCCATCGCGGCGGCTGTTCCCGGCGTGCGGGTCGCCGACTACAGTTCGACGGGCAACCGGGCGTTCCTGACCAAGGACGGGCGGACGACGTTCGCGCTCGTGTACACGCCGCCGTCGAACTCGTTCGGCGGCCCGACGCCGGACGCGGCGATCACCCGGGCGGCCGACGCGGCGCTGCCGGCTGGCTGGCACTTCGGGCTGACCGGTGAAAACGTGCTTGCCGCCGGCGCCCCCGCGTCCAAGGGCACCGGGATCATGGTCGAGACGATGATCGGCTCGCTTGGCGCGCTCGTTGTCCTCGCGCTGGTCTTCGGCTCGTTCCTCGCGCTGCTGCCGCTGCTGGTCGGCGGGGTGTCCGTGCTCGGCACGTTCCTCATCGTCGGCGGGCTCACCGAGATCACCGGGATCAGCCAGATCGTGGAGTTCCTCATCGCCCTGGTCGGCCTCGGCGTGGCGATCGACTACTCGCTGCTCGTGGTGAGCCGGTGGCGCGAGGAGCGGTCAGCCGGGCGCGCCAACGCGGACGCGGTGGCGGTCGCGATGGAGCACGCCGGGCGGGCCGTGGTGTTCTCCGGGCTGACCGTCGCGATCGGGCTGCTGTCCATGATCGTGCTGCCGGTGCCCATGCTGCGCAGCGTCGGGTACGGCGGGGTGCTGGTCCCGCTCGTCTCCGTGCTCGTCGCGATCACGCTGCTGCCGGTGATCCTGGCCACGGCCGGGCCGCGGCTCGACTGGCCCAGGTTCCGCACCGAGCGGCGCCCGTCGCGGGTGTTCTCCTCGTGGGCGGCGCTCGTGTACCGGCACCGCTGGGTGTCCGCGGCAGCCGGCCTGACGATCATGGCGCTGCTGATGGCCCCGGCGCTGACGCTGCACCTGGGGCTGCCCGGCTCGTCGGCCGAGGCGACCGCGGGCCCCGCCCACGACGCGCTCGCGACCCTCACCGCCGGCGGCGTTCCCTCCGGAGTGCTCACTCCGGCCGAGGTGCTGACCACGGCCGGGTCGCCGGCCACCGTCGCGGCGCGGGCCTCGGCTCTGCCCGGCGTGTACACGGCGATCGCACCAGGCTCCGCGGCCGGGTTCGGCCGGGCCGGGACCTCGATCGTGGACGTGCTGCCGGCTGCCGAGTCGACGCTGCCCGCGGGACAGGCCGAGATCGCGTCGGTCGAGCACGCGCTCGCCGGGAGCGCCGGGGTCATCGGCGTCGGCGGTGACGGAGCGTCGCTGATCGACTTCGACCACACGGTGTACGGGGACTTCCCGCTGATGCTGTCCCTCATCGCGGTCGCGACGTTCCTGCTGCTGACGCGGGCGTTCCGGTCGGTGGTGCTGGCGCTCAAGGCCGTCGTGTTCAACCTGATCTCGCTGGCCGCCGCCTACGGCGTGATGACCTGGGTGTTCCAGGACGGCCACCTGTCCAAGGCGGTGTTCGGCGTGCCGGCCACCGGGGCGATCACGATGTGGGTGCCGCTGATGGTGTTCGCGTTCCTGTTCGGCCTGTCGATGGACTACGAGGTCTTCATCCTGACCAGGATCAGGGAGGCCTACGACTCCTCGCGTGACGCCAGGACCGCGGTCGTGACCGGGCTCGGCCGGACCGGCCGTCTGGTGACCAGCGCGGCGGCGATCTTGATGCTCGGCTTCGTCTCGATGTCGACGTCCGGGCAGACGGACCTGAAGATCCTCGCCACCGGCCTCGGCGCGGGCATCCTGGTGGACGCCGTGGTGCTGCGCTGCCTGCTCGTCCCGGCGATGGTGGCCCTGTTCGGCCGGGCGAACTGGTGGCTGCCCGACTGGCTCGGCCGTGCCCTGCGGATCTCGGTGCCGACGGCTCCGGCGGTCTCGCCGCCCGTGAGCGCGAGGTCCCCGGTGCCGGCTCAGGGCGGCGTCGCCTGACCGCAACGTACGCGAACCGGATGCGAGGACCGACGTACCGCCTGGCCGGCAGTGACTGGCCAGGCGGTACGTCGTTGGCGCTGGCGCCGGTCCAAATCGCCGGCCGGCCAGTGCGCGAGACACCAGTCCCCGGGACCGCTCTAGGCCTTGGACCGCTGCGCCGGATCTGCTCCGGTCTCGTGCGCCCCGGTGCTCGGCCCGCCTGGGCCGTCACCAACCCGGGGCGTTCAAGGGAACGCGGTCGTCGGTGGAGGACTGCGCGGTATCGGCTGGTTCCTGGGTGCCGATGCTCAGGACCGTGATCGTGACCGCGTCGCCGGGCTGGGCGAGGGCGAGGGCGAGGCCGACCGAGGCCACCGTCCCGACGTAGACGTGTCCTTGCTGGCCGGGACGAGGAGCAGCGCGGTCAGGCCGGCGGCGAACGCGGTGGCGGCGAGGACGATGGTGGCGCGCTGGAAAGCGGGCAGCGCGCCCGCGCCGGCCGGGTGGCCGAGGACGGTGACCAGGACGGAGACGCCGAGCACGATGCCGACCTGGCGGGCCATGGTGACGATGCCCGAGCCGGTGGCGAAGCGGTGCGGCGGCACGGCGGAGACCGCCGCGCTGACCAGGGTCGGCAAGGTGAGGCCGACCCCGGTGCCGGTGAGCAGCATGCCGGGCAGCATGTGGGCGGCGTAGTCGGGGGCGAGCGAGAGGTTGAGCCGCCAGAACACGCAGCCGGCCGCGTAGATGACGCAGCCCGCGGCGGCGACCGGGCCCGGGCCGACCTTTCTGGCGAGCGGGCCCGCGGCAATCGACCAGAACGGCACGAGCAGCGGCCCGGGCGCGACGCCGAGGCCGGTGCGCAGCGCGGACCAGCCCCAGACGTCCTGGCACCACAGGGTGACGAGCAGCAGCATCGCGCCGAAGGCGGTGCCGAACACCACGTTCGCCGCGGTGGCGGTGGCGAAGACGGGGCGGCGCAGCAGGTGCAACTCGATGACCGGCGACGGGTGCCTGGCTGACCGGCGGATGAACAGCGCCACCAGGGCCGCCGCCGCCGCGATCAGGCCGAGCGTGGCGGGCGAGGCCCAGCCCCAGTCGTTGGACTTGACCAGGGCGAGGGCGAGCGCGCCGATGGCGATGGTGAACACCGTCGCGCCGAGCGTGTCGGGCAGCGCCTCGGCGCGCTCGGCGGCCAGCCCGGCCCGGGCGGCCGCCCGGGGGTCCGGCCGGAGTATCCGCAGGCCGGCGACGACGGCGAGTACCACGACGGGGACGTTGACGAGGAACACCCAGTGCCAGCTGGCGGCGACGAGCGCGCCGCCGAGCACCGGGCCGAGCGCCGCCGCGGCCCCGCCCACCGAGGTCCATGCCCTGATCGTGCCGGTGCGCTTCTCCGGCCGCGCGGCGGCGAGCAGCAGGCCGAGGGAGGCGGGCATGAGCAGCGCGCCGCCGGCCGCCTGGACGACGCGGGCGGCGACGAGCACCCAGACGTCAGGCGCGGCGGCGCAGGCCGCGGAGGCCAGGCCGAACACGACCATCCCGGTGAGGAACGCGGCGCGGCGCCCGATCAGGTCGGCCGCCCGGCCGGCCGGGACGAGCAGCGCCGCGAACACGATCGCGTAGGCGTTCAGCACCCACGACAGGTCGGGCAGGCTCACGCCCGAGTAGCTCCGGCCGATGGACGGGAGCGCCACGTTGACGATGAACATGTCCAGGTTCACCACGGCGATGCCCGCGGTGACGACGGCGAACACGGCCCCGAACCGGGCGGGCGCCCGGGTCGCGGCCTGCCCCGCGCTCGCGGGCCGCGGCTGCGCCGCGACCGTCGCTCCGCTGGCCGTCGCCGGGCTGGCCAGTTCCCCGGCGAGCGGGCTGGGCCCGCCGTCCGCCACGCTCTCGCTCACGTGCATCCCTCGGGTCTCGGATCGGCAAGAACTAATCGGCTTGTGAACCAATTAGTTTGAAAACCAAACGTTTCGCTGGCCGAAGCGTAACCCGAGTGGGTTTGATTTGGCAACTAAGGTAGGCTTGGTTCATGCGCGAGGAACTGCCCGGCCGGCCGTGCTCGGTTGCGGCCGCCCTGAATCTGGTCGGCGAGAAGTGGGCGCTGCTCGCCGTGCGCGAGATCGCCTTCGGCAACAAGCGGTTCGACGCGATCGCGCGGAACACCGGCGCGCCCCGCGACCGGCTCGCCGCGCGGCTGCGCGCCCTCGAGGCGGGCGGCGTCGTGGAGCGGCGCCAGTACAGCGAGCACCCGCCGCGCTACGAGTACGAGCTCACCGAGGCGGGCCTGGAGCTGCGCTCGGTGCTTACCATGCTGCGCGCCTGGGGGGACAAGTGGGCGGTCGACGCGCCGTCGAGTGCGTTCGACCACGCCTGCGGGCACCAGCTCGACCCGGCGATCACCTGCCGCCACTGCGGCACCGAGGTCACCCCGGATGACCTGCGGGTGCGGGTCCTCGTACCCGGCTGGACCCGCCAGGGGCCGTCGGTCACGGTCAGCCAGGAGGACGCGCGGGCCTGACGTTCGGCGCCGCGCGGCCTTACGGCTGCGCGCCCAGCGTGACGGTGGTCTTCTCCGTCCGGCCGTTGCGCCGGTACTCAATGTCGACGGTCTCGCCGGGGTTCTTAGTCAGCGTCACTTCCTGCAGCTGGATGTTGCTGGTGGCCTGCTTGCCGTCGATGCCGGTGATGACGTCGCCTTGCCGCAGGCCGGCCTGCTCGGCCGGGCTGCCCGCCACCACGCCGGCCACGAACAGGCCGCCCGTCACGCCCGCGTCCTTAGCGGCGGTCTCCGGGACGGGCACCGTCTCCAGGCCGAAGTAGGAGTGCGTGGCGCGGCCGGTGGCGATGATCTCGTTCGCCACCGTGACGGCGGAATCGACCGGGATGGCGAAGCCGAGCCCGATGTTGCCGCCCGACGACTCGCCGGTCGAGGTCGGCACGCTTGCCCCGGCCGACGGGATGCCGACCAGCTGGTCGTTGCAGTTGACCAGGGCGCCGCCGCTGTTGCCCGGGTTGATCGCCGCGTCGGTCTGCACCGCGGCGACGAGCAGCGCCGAGCTGTCGTCCTCCGCGGGCACCTGGACGGTCCTGTCCAGTGCGCTGACGATGCCTGAGGTCACCGTGCCAGACAGCCCGAGCGGCGCGCCGAGCGCGATCACCGGGTCCCCGACCTGCAGGGACGTTGACGAGCCGATGGCGATCGGCGGGACACCCGATGGCAGCTGCGCCTTGAGCACGGCCATGTCGGTCAGCACGTCCCGGCCGACGATGGTGGCCGGCGCGGTCACCCCGTCGGAGAACAGCACCTCGACCTTCCCGCCGCTCGCGGCCGCCGCGATCACGTGGTTGTTGGTGATGATGTAGCCGTCGGACTTGTACACCTCGCCGGACCCGGTGGAACCGCCCTTGCCCGCGGCGGGCGCCGCGGAGATCGTCACCACCGAGGGCAGCACCTTGCCGGCCACCGGCGTCACGTCGCAGGACGCGGCAGAGGCCGAGTTCGTGCCGCTCGAGTTGGGTGACGCCACCGCCGCCCCGATCAGGCCGCCCCCGACGCCGGCCACCACGATGCCGCCGACCAGCCCCCACAGCCACCACGCGGGTCGTGACCTGCCGCTGGGCTGTTGCCGCTCGCCGCTCATCTGGAGGCTCCTTCCTGTGCCCGCAGGGGCAAGCATCCGCCGGACCCCCGGCCGCCCGCCTCCTACCCGACGGGTGAACCCGGTGCGCCGGCGCCAGGCCGTGAGTCCGAACGAGGGCGGGCAAGTTCATCCCCTCCGAGTGAGACCGGCGCGGCGCGGGCGTGGCAGGGTCGGCGACGTGAGCACCGCAGGTAAACGCCACTGCCGCAAGGAGGGTGAGCCGTCATGAGCCGGGCCGTTCTCGTTCCGCCCGATTTCGATCCGGCCCCGTCGGCCGGCCGCGCGGTGCTCCTTGAGATCGCCGGCCCCGCCGACGCGGACGGTGCGCCCGGCCCGGCCGGCACCGGAGCGCTCGGCGTGCTGGTGGCGGAGACGGGAGAGCCGCCGGCGCGCCTCGGCATCGACCGGTCCGCGCTCGCCCGCAGCGGCTTCGACGGATCGCCCGGTCAGGCGCTGCCGCTGCCGCAGCCGGACGGGCGGCTGCACGTGGCCGTCGGCTACGGTGACGCCGGGGCACTGCGCGCCGCCACCGCCCGGGACGCCGCGGCCGCGTTCGCGCGCGCGGCCGCACGGGACGCGGACCTCACGTTCCTCATCGACGCCGCGGCCGGGCTCGATCCCGCGGTCGCCGCGCAGGTCGCGGTGGAGGGGATGCTGCTCGCCAGGTACGCCTACGACCCGCTCAAGAAGGACCCGGCGGGAATGCCGGTCAGGTCGCTCACGCTGCTCACCGAGGAGGCGCACCGCGACGCGGTGGCGGCGGGCGCGCGCCGCGGCCTGACGCTCGCCCAGGCCACGATGCTGGCGCGCGATCTCGCGAACGCACCGCCCGCGCACCTGACCGCGTCCAGGATCGCGTCCGTCGCCACCGTGCTCGGCGCCCGGGCCGGCCTCGGCGTTGAGGTCTTCGACCGGGACGACCTGGTGCGGCTCGGCTGCGGCGGCCTGATCGGCGTCAACGGGGGCAGCACCGACGAGCCGCGGATGGTCAAGCTGATGTACCGGCCGGCGGCCGGCGACGAGGCGTCGCACCTGGCGCTCGTCGCCAAGGGCATCACCTACGACTCGGGCGGCATCAGCCTCAAGCCGGCCGACGCGGTGCACGCCACCATGAAGAACGACATGACCGGGGCGGCCGCGGTGCTCGCCGCGATGCTCGCGCTGCGCGATCTCGGCTGCCGGACGACGGTCACCGGGTACCTGATGTGCACCGACAACCTGCCGTCCGGCTCCGCGCTTAAGCTCGGCGACGTGATCACCATCCACGGCGGCACCACGGTCGAGGTGCTGAACACCGACGCGGAGGGCCGCCTGGTGATGGCCGACGCGCTCGTGCTAGCCGCCGAGCAGCGGCCCGACGCCATCGTGGACATCGCGACGCTCACCGGCGCGTGCATGCGCGCCCTCGGCACCAAGGTGGCCGGGGTGCTCGGCAGCAGCCAGCCACTCATCGACCAGGTGCTCCGGTCGGCGGACGCCACCGCGGAGCAGGTGTGGCAGCTGCCGCTCGAGCACGCCTACCGGCGCGAACTCGACTCCGAGGTCGCCGACCTGGCCAACGTCGGCGGCCAGAACGCGGGCGCGATCACCGCGGCGCTGTTCCTCGAGGAGTTCACCGGCGCGCTGCCCTGGGCGCACCTGGACATCGCGGGCACCGCGCAAGTCGACCGGGCCGAGTCGTGGCTGACCAAGGGCTGCAGCGGGTTCGGCGCCCGGCTGCTCGCCGACCTCGCCGTCCGCTTCCAGCCACCCAGGTCATGAGCAAGAGCGCCCGCGTCAGCAGGCGTTCTGCACCGCGGTCACCAGGCTGGTCCCCGCCGTGACGACCGATCCCGCGGCGGAGACAAGCGCCGACACCGTCCCGGCGTTCATGGTGGCCTTGGCCGCGTCGAGGCTGGAGGTCAGCTTGTCCAGGGCGCTGTTCAGGGCGTTGACCTGAGACGTGAACTGGCCCTTGCTGTCGGCCTTGAGCTGGTTGAGGTCCTGCTTGATCTTCGTGACCTGGGCAGAGACCGCGGACGTGCCGCCGCTGACGTTCACGTTCTTGAGGCCCGCGATGGAGGCCTTGAGGTTGGCTGCGCTCTTGCACGCGGCTGACGTGCCGGCGGCACTGGCGCTGGCGCCGACCCCGGTGCTGGTGCCGCCACTGGTAGTAACGCTGCTCGTTGTACTGCTGCTGCAGCCGGCCAGGAACGCCGCCGCGATGAGGACGCAGGCCGCGGTGAGCCCGCTGCGCCACCTAGCGATCATGGCTGCAGCATGGCCGGCCCCTGGCGGCCGCGGCATCACCCGAATCGGATGAAGGCACTGGCGCCAGCGCGCCGCGGGGTCGCGCGTAGCTTCTCCCGGAAGTTGTCCGGAGCACAGGTGATGCCCGGCCCGGTAGGTTACGCTCCCGTCGGTAGCGCTAAGTGAACAACCAGTAGTCATGCCGTGATGATGGCAGCGCGGCAACCGGCTCCGCAGGCACTCCGGCCACGGCCTGGCCCCAGCCCGCCGTCCGCCGATAATGGAACGGTGCGCATTCTGGTCACCGGTCACCGCGGTCACGTCGGCGCCCGGGTAACGGCTCACCTCAAGCACCTGGGCC
>Ga0070713_100002306_pt1 | contig 12416 bp, 6 predicted proteins | sample LARL82metaG_FD_65465 | JGI IMG/M metagenome (GOLD analysis project Ga0070713, IMG submission 65465) | Corn, switchgrass and miscanthus rhizosphere microbial communities from Kellogg Biological Station, Michigan, USA - LAR L8-2 metaG | ecosystem: Host-associated > Plants > Roots > Rhizosphere ... | reverse complement strand
CGCCTCGCTCAGCAACACGAGATCGCCGACCGCTACTTGCGGGTCACCAGCGAGGGCCTCGAGCACGCGCTCCCAATGGCTGAGGATCCGACGCGCGCTCGCCTCGTCGAGCACGTCCTCACTGAAGTCGGTAAGCGCCCAGACGACACCGTCCTCTACCGAGACGCGGAAACAGAGATCGCATTGCGCGCCGTACTGGGGAAGCGAGGCCAGCTGGACTCCGTGGTTGTCCCCGCTGGACCACTGCAGGTTCGGTCCCACCCAACCGAGGCCCACCTGGTACACGGGATCGCGATCGACCCGCGCAGTCGGACGGATGACCGCTGCGTGGACGCTCAATGGAAGATGTCGGTACTTGCCGGCCTCACGGATCCGACCGGCCACGCGATGCAGCAGCTCCTGCGTGGTCTCGCTGGGATCCACGCCAACGCCAACCGGGACGAGGTTCGCGTGGTGCCCCATTGCATCGACGGCATCGCGCGGCCGCGTGTCCATCGGCGTGCATATGATGGGAACCCGATTGCCGTAGCCGTGCAGCACGATGAAGAGGGAGCCCATGAGCAGCGTGTGCACCGAGACGCCGAGCCGCTCCGCCACCTCCCGGAGCGACGCGTCGCTGCCGATCGGCGTCTTGAGAGTGCCCCCTTGCCCCGAGGGCCGTGCCGGCCGGGATGCGACGTACGGCAGCTCCATCGGTGGCAGCGGCATTTCAGCCACTTGCGACCACAACTCACCCGCCACCGCCGAGACGTCCTCGCTGCCGTCATCGGATGGGATCGGCTCAGGCAACCTAACCGGCTCGGGCAGCGACGGCTCCCGTCCCGCGGCGAGACTCGTCGCGCACTCCGCGATCTCGCGTGAGACGAGGCGGACCGCGACGCCATCGCAGACGAGGTGATGCGCGATCACCACCAGCGCAGAGCGGCGGGGCATCTGCACGTGGAGGAAGCGGACCAACGGTGCCTCGTCGAGCGCGAAAGGCCGCACAAAGTCGCGTACAGCATCAGTGGGGACGCCATAGTCCGAGCCATCGTGGTCTGAGGTCACCGTGGTGAAGTCGAGGATCGGTGGGCACTCCTCCTTGAAGGGCGTGCCGTCCTCCTCGACGATGCGCACGTTGAGCGGCGCGTTGCGTTCGAGGACACGGCGGCAGGACTCGCGCAACACCGCGTCGTCCATGAGGATGGGAAAGGTGAGTGTCCACGGCAGGTTGTAGCCGCAGCCCCACAACGCGAACTGCTCCGCCTGCCAGACTCCGTGCTCCGCTACGTTGAGCCGGTGCCGAACCGCCGGCGACGTCTCCGGCCTCACGGCCATAGGTCCTCCCTCCCCAGCCGTGCGATCGAGTACTTGCCCAGCGCGGCGGTCAGCAGCTGCATCTCCAGCGCCATGGCGGCCAGCAGATTGAGCAATCCCCGTTCCGGCTCTTCAGCGACGGCGAGCAGCGCTGCGCGCCCTATGCCCACCGCCGTCGCGCCGAGCGCCAGCGCCTTGACGGCGCGCGATCCCTCCCACATCCGTCCGGAGACGAGCAACGGACCGGCGACATCTACGAACTGGGCGAGGCAGGCGTCCAGGGGAAGGCCGAGGTGCTGCAGCAATGCGGTCGGGGCAAGACCGCTGCCGCCGCTCGCGGCGTCGACCGTGACCGCGTCGGCGCCCGCCTCCCACGCCGTGGTCGCCGCGACCGCCAGGTCGCGGCCGGGGGGAAGCTTCACCCACACGCGCACGTCGGGAAAGTTGTTGCGAATCAGCCGGACCTGGCTGCGCAGGATGTCCTGCGTGAAGGTCCCTGGTGCGGAGATGCGGAGCAAGGTGCCGCCATTGACCGCTTCGAGTGCGAAGCGATCTGCAAGATGGTCCGCGGCGGCGCTGTCGACCATGGTGATGCCACCGCTGCACCCCTTGGCACCCTGGCCCAGCTTCAGCTCGAACGCAAGGCGCCCGCTCGCGACCAGGGGATGGAACGACGGGTCGCTGTAGACGTGGTTCCACAACTCGGCATCGGCGTCCTCGGTGCTCTGCTGGACGACCAGGCCGCCGCTGCCGCCGGCGAGATTGTCGACGTACATGAACGCCCGCTCTTTGAACGTCGGTGCGTGGAGCGAGGAACGGCGGTCGTAGCCATGGACGGCGCACACGTTCTCCCCGACGACGAGGGGGATGCCGGCACGCGCTGCCTGGACTGCGAGACGCGTCCCGATCTCGGAGTGCGCCGTCGCGGTCGATCCCATCGCGGAGACGAACACCGGCAGCGACGACGCAAAGCCGCCGATGCTCGTACTCAGGTCGACGTCGGCATAATAGGGCTCGCGCCCCAGCTCGATGAGTTGCTCCAGGCGTTCCGGCATGAGCACCGGAGGCACCAGCCGCATGGTGTCGATCCCGTCGAGTGCCACCGCGCCGCGGCCTGGGGTCTCGCCGAACACGGCGCGACCGTAGGCAGGTGCGCTGTTCAGGAGGCAGGGGAATACCGCCTCGACGCCACAGACGGCTCGGCGGCGCACCTCGTCGTGAGGGAACCCGGGCGCTTCCAGGCGCAGTCCGACGGGAACCGGCGCGGTCATGGAGCGAGCATGCCCGGTAGCTTGGGGTAGGGATGCACGCGCCAGATCTCGTCGACGCCGGCGATGAAGCGGGTCAGGCGCTCGACGCCGAGGCCGAATCCCGCGCTGGCGGGAATACCCGAGCGGCGGGCGACATCGAGATACCAGCCGTACTTGGCGGGGTTCTCTCCGGTCTCGCGCATCCGCGTCACCAGGCGTTCGTAGGTGTGCTCGCGCTCGCCGCCACTGGCCACCTCGCCGAAGCCCTCGGGCATCAGCAGGTCGAAGTCCCGGAGCACGCCTGGCGTCCGCGAGTCCTCGCGGTCATAGAAGCCGCGGGACCCCTTCGGATAGTCGCGGATGAAGAACGGACCGACGGAGTCGCGCGACAGCACCGCCTCTTCACGCCACGAGATCTCCGCCTCATCGTGCTGGATGCCGCCGTGTGACTTGATCTCGGCAATGACGTCGCGATGCAGGCGGCGCCCGAACGGCCGTGCCGGAATGGGCAGGGCACGGCCGAGCGACTGCAACTCGGTGGCGCAATCCTCGGCGACGCGCTGCAGGCAGTGCACCACGATGTCTTCCAGGAGGTCCATCACGTCGTCGTACGTCGCGCCGGCCCACTCGACGTCGAGTTGATGGAACTCGACGAGATGCCGGCTCGTCTCCAATGTCTGCGGCGGTTCGAGGCGGATGTTGGGCGCGACGAAGAAGATGCGATCGAAGGCGTGGAGCGAGACCTGCTTGTACAGGATCGCGCTCGTCATCAGCTTGTACGTGTGGCCGTAGTAGTCGATGTCGACCTGCTTCGACCCGCGCACGCCGGGATCGGTCACCGGGCCGACCAGCGGTGGCAGCAACTCGATGAAGCCGAGGGACATCAGGCGCGCGCGCAGAGCAGCGACCACCGACTGTTGGATTCGCAGGATGCTGCGTGTCGCAGGCGACGTGAGATGCTCATCCGGCGCTGGCAGAGCGAGGGGCCTTGTCGGGCCGTCGTCGTCGGACGGCACGACCGCAAGAGTCTGATTCAATCTGATATCCCTTCCATGGCGAGGTGCTCGAGCGTCGACTACTTGCGCCAGATGGCGCGGCGCCATCGCCGTCGTTTCGATACCTCGGCCGCCTGCTCCAGCTCCATTGCCAGGGCAGCCGGCTCTAGCACGATCGCGCGGCGGCGCGGCGGCGCGGCGTACAGCTCGATGTTCCCGTTGTCGAGGCGTCGGGCCCTCAAGCCTGTGGGCAGCATGCGAATGCTGCTGTCGGCGGCGAGGGGCGCCTCGGTGTGGTCCTTCACGCCCGGCGGCGCGGTGGGCACGTCGACGGGAGGCTGTGCGCCACCGACGAAGAGGTCACCGGCCAGCCCCAAGGGCAGCGGATTGCCGTACCGGTCGACGATCGCACACGCATCGTTCACGCACCGGCCGACCACCGGGGCGCCGACCTCCTCGGTCGGTTGCTCCACCATGTACGCGCAGCTCAGTGTGATGCCGCGTGGGCCGCGGATGCGACGGACCTTGACGCCGTGCGCGCTCCGCACCGGCTGCAGCGGGGCAGGCCGACTGTCGTCGGCCTTCACGAACAGCACGTCCCGGACGTACTCGCCGCCATGCGCCAGTGCTTCTCGGGCATGGTTCGAGACGTCGTCGGTGACCACCAGCCTGGTCACCGCGTAGTCGATGAGCAGCTTGCCGAGTCCGCTCGGATCACCCAGCGCAGCGTCGGGGACCATCACCACCCGGCCGCCACCCGTCATCGTCCCCAGGGTCTCCAGGACGAAGGCCTCGGAGGTCGGATTGCTCAGCTGGGAAACCACCTGGCTGCTGGTCCAGTCACGCGTGATCGGGCCCCGGACGAGCCGGTGCAGATCCCGATGCGAGACGGCGAACAGTCGCTCGTCCTCGGGGTCGGACGTGTCCTCGACAAGAAACGCCAGGTCGTCCGGAGAAGGCCCGGTCAGAGCATCTGGGCCAGGGCTCGCCGCATCGCCGCCGAGACGGTCGAGTGCCACGCAACTCAGGCCCTGCGCCAGGCGCTTGGGGGTTCGCGAGCCCACCACCGCAACCATCCCCGTACGCGCCAGGAAGGCTTCGCAGGCCTTACCCGACACGTGTTCTTCCTCGACCACCATGAACGCAGCGCCTGCTCGCAGGACTGCGACCATCGCCGCTATGGGCGCGGACGTCGCCTCGCGGAGCACCCCAACCACGCTGCCCCTGCCCACTCCCATCGCCGCCAGCTGCGTGGCCGCGAGCCACGCCATCCTGTCCAGTTCACCGCGGGTTGTCTCGACACCGTCTTCTGCAGAGACCACCGCGATGCCCTTGTCATCCGACAGCCGTCGATCGAGCAGCGGCATCACCGTTGCGGGTTCCTCGCTCCGGCGTTCCCTGGCGGTTCCGCCGGGGTACGACGTGCGGCGCTCGCCGTCGGTGAGCAAGGGCAGCTGTGCGATCCGGGCGTTCGGATCGGCGGCGATGGCATGGGTCAGGGTTCGCAGGTGGCCGGCCATACGCTCCATGGCCGCCGGTTCGCACGCGTCGCTGTTGAAGAACATGGCGAAGTGCAGGGGGCCGCCGGGCTGGTCGAACCCGACCATCATGAGGTCGCCGGGGTACTGCGGCAGCTGTCGGTCGTAGACGTCTGTCGTCAGGCCGGACAGCTGGAGGTCAGAGGCAAAGCCGACCGTCTCGGCCAACGACCTGTACATGACGTTGATCCGGTTGTACCCCGAGTAACGCTCGCTGCCGGTGACGTCCAGGTATTGGTACTCCTGGTTGGCCAGGGCATCGAGAACGACGGTACGCAGCTGGCGACCCAGATCGCGGAATGTCATCTCTCCGTCGACCGTCGAGCGGAGCAGCAGCACGTTGTACAGCGGGCCCACCGTGTGCTGCACCTGGGCGCGACTGCGGTTGGCGGCCGTGCTGCAGACGATCAGGTCGGACACGTCCGTGTAGCGGTGGATGAGGACCTTGGCCAGCGCCAGCACCACCATGTACATGGTGACCCCTTCCGCTCGGCAGAACTCGCGCAGCCGTTCGGTATCGTCCACCCCGATCTGCGTGGTCAGCATCGCATCCGTCTGGGCGCTGGGCCTCTTCCGCGAGCGATCCGGGTAGAGGTCGATCGGCAGGGGAAGCCGGTTCAAGCGCTCCTGCCAGAACTGACGCTGATCGCGGATCTCGTCGTCGGGATCCTCGCGCAGCCACGCGGAGTAGTCACCCGCCTGGCACTCCACCTCGGGGAGCTGAGGGCTGCGACCCTCGACCGCGGCCGAGTACAACTCGGACAGCTCGCGGATGATCACCGCTGCGGACCAGTCGTCCGCGACCAGGTGGGATACGACGAGGAGCAGCAGGTGGTCGTCCTTGCGCAGCTGCACGAGATGTGCGCGCATGAACTGACCACCACCGATCTCGAAGGGGACGTTGACCTCGTCCCTGCACATGCCCAGAGCGCGCTCCGTGAGGCGGCTCGTCGGGACGCTGCGCAGGTCGGTGTACAGCAGCACCTGTTCGGGAACCGGGCAGGTGTCCCGAACCCAGCGTGAACCTTCGAGTCGGTACGCCGTCCGCAGCGCCTCATGGCGTTCGAAGACGGTCGCGATGCTCTGCTCCAGCGCGTCGCGGTGCAACGATCCGCGCAGACGCCGGTAGAACGGCATGTTCCACGCGACGCGGTCGCCCTTCTGCTGCTCCACCTGGCGCAGGAAGAACATCTCCCGGTCGGAGAGCAGGGAACGCTTGCGGGGATGATTCGGTCGCGGTCCGGACTGTTCCGCCGGGGCCACCGTGCGATCGATCTCGCCGGCCAGCCCACGGATGGTCGGCTGCTCGAACAGCGCGCGGAGCGGAAGGCGCACTGCGGTCCGCTCGTTGAGGCGCGCCAGCAGCAGCGCACCGAGCAGGGATTGGCCGCCGAGCTCGAAGAAGTCGGCCTCGACACCGACCGCGTCGACGTCGAGGTCGACGGCGTGCTCGCCGAACACCTCCTGCCACACGGCAGCCACGAGTCTCTCGGTGTCGGTCGTGGCCGCTGCGATGGCGACATCTATCGTGGCCGGTGTCACCTCGAGGCGTGCCAGCGCCGCGCGATCCACCTTTCCGCTCACCGTGAGCGGGATGGCGTCGATGACGTTCACCGACGCAGGGATCATGTACGCGGGCAGGTGGTCCTTGGCGAACCGACGGAGGGACGCGGTGGTGGGTACCTCCGCTGTGGCTTGGACCACGTGAGCCACCAGCCGAGGACCAAGCCGGTCGTCGCCGACCGCCACCACGGCCGCGGCCGAGACGTCGGGATGCCGGCGAAGGATGGCTTCGATCTCCTCCAACTCGATCCGGTACCCGTGGATCTTCACCTGCGCGTCGCGGCGTCCGAGGAACTCCAGCGTGCCGTTGGGCAGCCAGCGAACCACGTCTCCGGTGCGATACACGCGCCCACCGCCCTCGGCGAAGGGGTCGGCGGCAAAGCGCTCGGCGGTGAGCTCGGGGAGGTCGAGATAACCGTGGGCGACTCCCACTCCGGCGATCCACAGCTCACCCGGTACTCCGGGAGGTGTCAGCCGGCCCGCAGCATCGACGACGTACGTCCGGGTGTTGTCGATCGGCGTACCGATCGACATGGAGCCTTCACGGACCTTCCATGCGGTGGAGTACACGGCGGTTTCCGTCGGCCCGTACATGTTCCACAAGGCGGCGGTGCGAGCCAGCAGGTCCTTGGCCAGCGCCTGGGTCAGCGGCTCGCCACCGCTGATCGCCCGCAGGTGTCCCGATCCCTCCCATCCTGCTTGGAGAAGAAGTGTCCAGCGCGATGGGGTCGCCTGCATCACTGTCACGGCGGCGCGGGCGATCAGCGTGGCCAGCGCTCCGCCGTCCGACGCCGTGTCGTCGTCGGCCATGACGATGCGAGCGCCGACCAGGAGCGGGGTCCACAACTCGACGGCCGCGATGTCGAATGCGATCGCCGTGGTGGCGAGAACGCGGTCCGCGTCGCTCATCTCGATCAATCCGGCAACCGCGACCAGGACGTTCACCAGCGCACCGTGATGGACAGTGACACCCTTCGGTCGCCCCGTCGTCCCCGACGTGTAGAGAACGTACGCGGGGGCGTCGTTCGTCACCGGGGCCTTGAGCGGCGCGTCACCGAGGCCGGCGATCCGCTTCCAGCGTGCCGTCACGTCGACGACCTGCGCAGCCGAATCGGGAAGCAGCGTTGCCGAGGCGCTGTCGGTGAGGACGACGGCGGGCTTGGCGTCCTCGAGGATCGCCTCCAGCCGGCTTGGGGGGTTCATGCGGTCGAGCGGGACGTACGCCGCCCCGGCTTCGAGGGTGGCCAGCAGCGCCACGATCATCTCCGGCGAGCGCTCCATCAGCACCGCGACCCTCTCGCCGGGCCCCGCACCCGAGGCGACGAGGTGCCGTGCCAGCCGTGAGGCGTCCCGCAGCAACTCGGCATAGGTGAGCCGCCGACTGCCCATGGTGACCGCGACGCGGGTCGGAGTCCGGCTCGCCTGGGCGCGGATCAGGTCGTGCAGGCAGCGCTCGAGCGGTGCGGTGGTCGGACCACTGGATCGCTCGGCCAGCAGGGTGCGGTCGCGCTCCGAGACGATGGTGAGGTCGCCGATTCGCGGTTTGTCATCGGCGCTGATCTGCTTGTACACCTCCGCGAGGCTGCGGCTCAGCACCTGGATGTCCGCCTCGTCGAAGAGTTCGGTGGCGTAGTTGAGGTTGGCCCACAGCGCACCGTCCTTCGCCGGGGCGATCTCCAACAAGAGGTCGAACTTCGCCGTCCCGGGCCCGAAACCGACGGGCTCGGCGGCGAGCGCGTCGAGGTCCAGCAGGGCCGGATTGCTCTCCAGAACCGAGAACATCACCTGGACGATGGGGCTGCGCCCCAGGTCGCGTACGGGGTTGAGCCGGTCGACGAGGCTGTCGAAGGGGACCTCCTGGCATGCATAGGCGTCGAGAGCCGACCGCCGGACCCGCTGGAGCAGCTCCGCAACGGTGGGGTCGCCGTCCAGGTCGATGCGGATGGGCAGCATGTTCACGAAGCACCCGACGACCTTCTCCAGTTCCGGCCGTGTCCGCCCCGAGCTCGGCGAACCGATGATCATGTCGGTGACCGATGCGTAACGGTGCAGGGCGGCAGCGAAACCCGCCAGCATCGTCATGAACATCGTGCAGCCAGCGTCTCGCGACAACGCGCGGAGCCGATCCGCCACCTCGCTGGCGATGAGGAACCCTGCCGAGGCTCCATGCATGGTCCTGATCTCGGGCCGCAGTTTGCTCATCGGCAGGTCGAGAATCAACGGCGCCCCGTTGAGTCGGTCCAGGCAGCGCTCGGTCAGCGACCGGAGCGCGCCTTGGTCGATGGCATTGCGCTGCCACTCGGCATAGTCGGCGTATTGGACGGGAAGGTCGGGCAATTCGGGCGATCGCCCTTCGACATGGGCTTGGTACAGGTGCTGCAGGTCGCCCCACAGCACCTCGAGCGACCAGCCGTCGGAGATGATGTGGTGGAGGGTCAGCGCCAAGACGTGCTCGTCCTCTTGGAGACGCAGCAGCACGGCGCGGGCGAGCGGTCCAGTGGCGAGGTCGAAGATCCGCGCGGACTCGGCCGCCAGCCGCTCACGCAGCCGGACCTCGCGGACCTCCGCGGCGTCAGGCTGGAGGTCGACGATCTCTAGGTCGAGCGTGGGTTCGTCCCCGATCAGCTGGAAGAGGTCGGCACCCTCCAGCTCGAACGTGGTGCGGAGCCCCTCATGCCGTGCACCGAGCGCGCGCACCGCCGCCGCCATGGCGACGGTGTCGAGCGGCCCTCGCAACCGCCACGCCAGCGGGACGTTGTAGGCATGCGCCGCGGCGTCGAGCTGCTCGACGAACCAGAGTCTCTGCTGTGCGTACGAGGCGCGTGCGCGAAGCCCCCTCTCAGCGACTTGCGCCGCAGATTGCACGGTCATCTCACCGGCGCGTTCAGCACGTCGCGGACGAGGTGCAACACAGCACCGATGCGAACCATTCCACTCCCTTCCTTCCCTGCCCCTCGCAGGGCCCGGATAGGATCGGGCATGCCGTAGGTTGGTGTCAAGGGCCGACATGCTGCGACCCTGCCGGTTGGCCCTTTGCCTGTGCCGCTGCGAGGTAAGATCTGCCGCCGAGATGGCGAGGAGAGACGAACAGTCCGCCGCGTGGTTCCCGCAGCGGTCCGTTCCTGCGAGCGCGCGGCTACAACTCTTCTGCTTCCCGTATGCCGGTGGCAACGCTAGTGTGTTTCGTGCTTGGCACGCGCCGCTGCAACCTGACATCGGCGTTGTCGCAGTTCAGCTCCCCGGCCGCCTCGAACGTTTTCGCGAACCACCCTGGGAGTCGGCGGTCGATCTCGCCGACGCGCTGGCGGACGCGATGGAGCCCCTGCTCACGCAGCCCTATGCGGTGTTCGGCATCAGCATGGGGGCTCTGCTGGCGTACGAGGTGGCCGCCCGTCTGGAGCAGCGCGGCCCGGGTCCCGTGCATCTGTTCGCAGCGTCCCGGGAGGCTCCGCAGACACCGGAGCGCTGGCCGCTGGTCGACAGCATGGACGATGCCGCCCTCCTCGACCTCCTCCGACGATTCGAGGCAGTGCCGGCGGACATGCTCGCCAGCGCCGACCTCATGGACATGATGCTGCCCACGATCCGTGCCGACTTCGCGGTGTCGCAGAAGTACGCCTTCCCCCGACGGGGGCCGCTGCAGACGCCCATCACCACAGTGCGCGGGCGCAGCGACTGGAGCACCAGCTCAGACGACGTCGCAGCCTGGCGCGATCAGACCGGTGACTTCGAGATGGTCGAGTTGGCGGGAGGACATTTCGCGCCCGCCACCGAGGTGGACGAGATGGCATCGATCATCCGCCGGCGCCTGATGACGGTCCTGGCCGGCAACTGATCCGGCCCGTTGCGGCCGCCCTGAGCAGGTCGGCGGTCGAGAGGTCGAACCGCAGCAGGCCCACCACGGGCCGCGCCACCACCGCGCCGACGAACCCGGGGCCGAGCTCCAGCGCGTGCACGGCCCAGCTCTCTGGAGGCGTCCCGTCCGGCGTGCTGCGAATCCGGGGCGGATCCGACGGCAGGAGAGTGACGCAGAGCTCGCGCATGTCGATGGTGAGACCGCTGCCGATGGCCTTGAGATAGCTCTCCTTCCTCGACCAGCACGCCAGCAGCACCTGCGCCCGGACCTCCTCGTCGATCAGGGCGAGCTCGCGCAACTCAGCCTCGGTCAGCACCAGCGGGGACATCTCGGCGACGGAGAGCGGGCGAACCTCCTCCACGTCCACGCCGACCGGCCCCTGCCGGTTGACAGCGACCGCGACCAGAGTCCCCGAGTGCGTCACGCTGACGCTCGTGCCGGCATGGGCGGGACCGAGGAGCCGGGGCGCGCCGTGCGGCTTTCCGCACCGCGGGCACCTGCAGTCGATGGCAACCTCGCACGCGGCGCTATCCAGCACGGTGGCGAGGGCCAGGCGCAGCAGCGCGCGCCCCGTGACGAAACGCGATGCGTCGGCCCGCTGCCGAAACTCGCGCGCGCGCGCCCGTTCGAGAGTGGTGAGAATCGATTCCAGCGCTCCGGTTTTGTCAGGAACGGGGGCGATCCACACCAAGACACCGTCTCGACAGGGACTAGGCGGGATCACGATCCCCGAGTATACTTTCGGCCCTGGCGGGATCGTGAGTGGCAAGGAAGGGATTTGAGGCTGGTCATGTCAACCAGCAGACAATCGCATGCTGGTGGATTGTTCGTCTGGCAGCGCCGTGAAGCGGCGCGGCTCGACGAGATCGACGTGGACCTGGAGGCATTGCGGTCTATGTCGCCGATGGTTCGCGCATATCGTCCTCGCGTGGTCCTCGGTGTGCCCGGTGACGATGTGCACGTGGTCGCCAATCGCATGGCACACCGCCTCCTGACGGCACTCGGGTTCGCAGTCAACAACCTGGGCGTCATGGTCACCGAGACCGAGCTCGTCGACGCCGTCAGCGATGGCGTCGACGCGGTGATCCTGTCGTCCATCAACGGGCACGCCCTGGGCAACTGCGGCGAGGTGCCGGCGCTGTTGAGCCGTCTCGGCATCGACGTCCCTGTCTACATCGGCGGCAATCTCGCCGTCGGCGTGCAGTCCTGGCCTCTGGTGCAGCGACGCTTCCTCGACCTCGGCTTCCAACGCGTCTTCACGTCCGGCGAGTCGCTGCCCTGCGGGCTCGCCACGATCACAGCGGAGCTGCTCGAGAGGCTCGCCATGGGCGGTGCAGAGCAGGGGCAGCTGCTGGGGCGCCGACCCAACCCGGCCGCGGATCGATGCCCAGCCTAGAAGTCGACTACCTGACCGAGCGGTCCACGGTTGTCGCCGAGCATCCGGCTGGAGGCGCCGTGGACTTCGAAGATGGGGTGCGCTGGCATCGCGCGCTCCCACTCCACGAACGCCAGCACCTCGCGCTGCGCGCCGCCGACGCTGAGCGCACCACGCTCCTACAACCGCGAGCCGGTGTACCCACCCCGCGCGCACAGCGGGAGTTGCTCACCCACCTCCGTGACGAGGGGAGCGCCGATCTGCTCACCCTGACGGTGGACAGCTATACGCGGCAGCACGACTTCGAACGCGCGGCCGAGGGTCTGCGCCGGGCCGAGCAGGAGGGCTCGACCAGCACCCTCAATGGGTTTCCCGCGATCTCCGTGGGAATCGAGGGCATCCGCACGGTGATCCGCGATCTCGGCTGTCCGGTGCAGGTGCGCCACGGACATCCCGATGCACGACTCCTGGCCGAGGTCACGCTGGCAGCAGGATGCACCGGCTTCGAGGGGGGCGCCATCACCTACTGTCTTCCCTACTCGC
>Ga0070713_100002305_pt1 | contig 12419 bp, 8 predicted proteins | sample LARL82metaG_FD_65465 | JGI IMG/M metagenome (GOLD analysis project Ga0070713, IMG submission 65465) | Corn, switchgrass and miscanthus rhizosphere microbial communities from Kellogg Biological Station, Michigan, USA - LAR L8-2 metaG | ecosystem: Host-associated > Plants > Roots > Rhizosphere ... | reverse complement strand
GTCTTCGACGTACTCGACGACGCGGACGCCGTCGCCCATCCGGCGATCTGGCTTGCCCATCGTGAACTTGAAGTGCTCGCGAATGTCTGGCTGAAGAAAAATGAGCGCAAAGATCGGGTTGTTGATCGTGCGCTGGACGGCGCCGAGGTTATAGCGCGCGCTCTCGTCGGAGATTGCTTTCGCGCGCTCCTGGACATCACTCCCAGAACTTCCCGGCTTGTTGTTGAGGAACAACTTGGCCAGACGCTCCTCGCGGTCGCGGATTGGAATGTGGTCCACTTCGAACACGTCGCGAAACGGCTGCCAGACGTCGCCGGTGGTCTTGACGATCAGAAAATCCGCTTTCAGCTCGCGATGCTTCGCTGAGCCCCGGGGAACCGAGTTCGGAACGCTGCCGCGTCCATTCAAGCCAGGAATCGGAATGGTCGCAAGCATGACGTTGGAATCCTGCGTGTAGCGCTCCTCCGAGACGACGCTGGACAGCTTCTGGACGAAGTCGAGCACGTACCAGGTGGCACGAGTGAGCAACTGATCGAGCGCGGGATCGGCACCCGCCTGTGACGAAGGCCCGGACTGCGCCAGTGCCGGCATCACGAGATACCCGGCGCACAGAACACAGGCCGCCGCTCGAAGCGAGGCACGCATGAGGCGTGATCTTAACAAGAAACTTAGACCGGCGCTGCCGATCCGCTCGCAAGCGGGGTGAGCACGGTGCTGATGAACCGATGGATCGGCGTCTCGACGCCGAGCTCGCGGCCGATACGCAGGACAGCCCCGCTCAGCCACGGCAGTTCCAGCCGCCGGCCGCGTTCGAGGTCCTCCAGCATCGACGACTTACTCTGCGGCGGCATGATGGCCATGTGCGCGAACATGTCGGCGAGCGCGCTGGGAGGAAACTGGATTTGCTTCGCGTGCGCGACCGCCATGCCTTCCAGGACAGCCGCCTGCAGCATGGCGAACAGGTCGGGGTCTTCGCGGATGACGCCCAGCGGTGAGCGCGTCACGGCCGTCATGCCGCTGAAGGCGGAGAGCCGGACGAACTTGAGCCAGATTTCCATGTGGATCTGGTCGCTCAACCGGCATTCGAAACCGGCCTGCCGCGCCATCGACTGAAGTTGTTCGAGCCGCGGCGTCGGAGCGCCGTCGAGTTCGCCCACGATGATCAGATCGAGAGCCGTGTGACGAATGACGCCGGGTTCGGCGATGACCGCGAAGACATGCGCCACGCCGCCGGCGACGTGCGAACGGCCGATGGCCGCCGTCAGCAGGTCGACGCTCTCGACGCCGTTCTGAAGGGTGACGACGATGGTGTCCGGGCCAATGAGCGGGCCGAGCAGCGCGCAGGCCGCGTACGTGTCGTACAGCTTCACCGTGAAGAGCACGACATCGACGCGACCGATCGACGCCGGATCTTCGGTCGCGCTCACACGATCAAGCTGGAGATCGCCGAGCGGGCTGAGGACCTTCAGTCCCTTGTTCCGCATCGCGTCGAGATGCGCGCCACGCGCGATGAACGAGACGTCCGCGCCGACGTCGGCGAGTCGCGCGCCGAAATAACCGCCGACTCCGCCCGACCCGACGACCGCGATTCTCACAAGCCGATGCTATCAAATCCCAAATCTGTCCGAGATCCCGGACGCTACAATCAGCGGGCGAACTTCGGCCGCAAGCAACGGATAGCGCGAGCTATCGTGCCCGAACATACTGCTGGCATGTCGTCAATGTCTCAACACCAATCAGCTCAGCCACACCAGGATCCCGCACGGTGGAACGCGGTGCTGGGCCGCGACAGCAGCGCGGACGGCAGGTTCGTCTACGCGGTCACCTCGACCGGCGTCTATTGCAGGCCGTCGTGCCCCAGCCGCCGGCCGCGTCGCGATCGTGTGGAGTTCTTCGAGAACGCATCCGACGCCGTCCGTGCGGGCTACCGGGCGTGCCGTCGCTGCCGGCCTGACATCCAGCCCGCTGCCGACCCGTGGATCGACAAAGTGCGCCGTGCATGTGTATATCTGGCCAATGTCGATGGCCATCTGCCGCTCACGCGGCTCGCGGCCAGGGTCGGCGTCAGCCCTTATCACTTCCAACGCCGCTTCAAACAGATCGTTGGGGTTAGTCCACGTGAGTACGCCGACGCGTGCCGCCTGCAGCGATTGAAGCGAGGGTTGCGGTCGGGTTCGCGAGTCACCGCGGCGATGGTCGACGCGGGATATGGGTCGAGCAGCCGCTTCTATGAGCGAGCCGCCGCGAAGCTCGCGATGCCACCCGCCGTCTATCGACGAGGCGGCCATGGGAGGCAGATCGCCTACGCCATCGTCGACTCTCCGCTCGGGCGGCTGCTCGTGGCGGCGACCGATCGCGGTGTGTGTGCGGTTTATATGTCGTCGGCGGATGGCGAGTTGGTGCGAGCGCTCAAGGATGAATATCCCGGGGCCGCGGCGATTCGGCAAAACACCCGCGCGTTGTCCCGGTGGGCCCGGCAGATCGTCGGCCATCTCGAAGGACGACGGCCGCGGCTCGATCTGCCGCTCGACGTGCAAGCGACGGCGTTTCAGTGGCAGGTCTGGACGGCGCTCAGGGCGATCCCGTATGGCGAGACGCGGACATATAAGGAGGTAGCTGTTTCCATCGGACGGCCATCGGCGGTGCGCGCCGTTGCACACGCCTGCGCGACCAATCCGGTGTCGCTCGTCGTCCCCTGTCACCGCGTCGTGAGGTCAACCGGCAATCTGGCCGGCTATCGCTGGGGGCTCGGACGGAAGCAGGTTCTGCTGGCGGCTGAGCATAGAATGAAGGATCGATGATTCGTTATGGCCGGGCACCTTGGGGCGATCGTTTTCCTGCCTCGCGCGTTCCGTCGTACCCGCGTTTTCGCGGACAACGCTCCACCGGAGGCGCCGACAGGGCCGACGTCGCCGATGTCGTCATCATTGGCGGTGGACTGACCGGATGTGCGGCGGCCTACGCGCTCGGAGCTGCCGGCGTCAACGCACTACTGCTCGAAGCCGATCGGATCGGCCGCGGCAACTCGATCTCCGCTGCCGGATGGATCTCCGACGATCCGGGCGTGCCCTTTGCCGAGGCCGCGAACCTGCTGGGCGTTCGGGTCGCGCGTCATGGCTTCGAAGCGTGGCGGCGTGCCGCGCTTGATTTTTCCGCCCTGCTGCGCAGGCTGGACATCAAGTGCTACCTCGAGCCGCACACCGCGCTGACCATCGCGATGACACCAGAACAGACGCAGCGGCTGAAGAAGGAGCGGAAGGTCCGCCTCGAGGCGGGCCTCGACGCCCCAGCGCTGGGGTCCCGCGTCGTCAACGGGGAAGTCGCGCTCGCGCCGACGCTGGCGTTACGCGGACGTGAAGGCGCCACGATCGATCCGTATCGTGCGTGCGTCGGCCTGGCGGCGGCCGCCCAAGAGCGCGGCGTGAAGGTGTTCGAGCGCTCGCCGGTCAAGCGGATCACGTTCAATCGGAAGATCGCGGACGTTCACACAGCCAATGGCGCGATTCGGACGCGGAAAGTGATCGTCGCCACGGGCTTGCCGACGACCCAGCTTCATAAGTCGCTTCGTCGTCATTTCTGGTTCCGTACGACTTATGTGGCGCTTACCGAGCCGGTACCGGCGAAGGTCCGGCACCAGCTGGGCAAACGCTCGACCGTAGTGCGTGACTCAGCCGATCCCTACCACGTCGTGCGATGGCTGGACGATGAACGGCTGATGGTCATGGGGGCTGACACCGAATCGCCGCCGGAGCGTCAAAAGCAGAAAGTGATTGTTCAGCGCACCGGCCAGCTCATGTACGAGCTCTCCGTCCTGTATCCGGAAATATCCGGGATTCAGCCTGCGTATGGCTGGTCGGTCGACTACGCACGTACGGCCGAAGGCCTGCCGTATATCGGGCCGCACCGGAACTTTCCGCATCATCTGTTCGCGTTCGGCGATTCGAGCCACAGCGTCACCGGCGCGTATCTGGCCAGCCGCATCCTGCTCCGGTATCTGCTCGACGAAGTGGAATCGGCGGACAAGGCGTTCGAATTCAACCGGTGAATGGGTCCCGATGGGCGTTGATCTTCTAGTCTTTGGTCCGCACCCGGACGACCTCGAGATTGGATTGGGCGGCACGATTGCCCGCCATGTGGACCTGGGATCGACTGTTGGTCTCTGCGACATGACGGCCGGCGAGATGGGCAGCAACGGGACGGTCGAGCAGCGCCTCGCCGAAGCGGAGGCCGCACGAGCCGTGCTCGGGGCCGCGTGGCGCGAGAACCTCAGGTTGCCAGATCGCCAAATCGGCAAATCACCGGATCATCTCTCGACCGTGACCGCGTTCGTTCGCCGGCACCGTCCGCGCGTGGTCGCGGCGCCGTACTGGTCGGACCGGCATCCCGATCATGTCGCCGCGAGCGCGCTCATCACGGAGGGCGTCTTCAACGCCGGACTCCGCAAGTACAGAGCCGAAGGCGAGGCGTGGAAGGCGGAGTGGATCTGCTACTACTTCATCAACGACGCCGACAAGCCGTCGTTCCTCGTTGACGTGTCGGACTACTACGAGAAGAAGCGGCGGGCGCTCGATTGTCACGTCACGCAGTTCGCGCCGGCAGGCCAGGGATCGGCTGCCACGCGGCTGAACACGCCGATCTTTCGTCAGCTCATCGAGAGCCGCGACGCGCAGTTCGGCGCGCTTGGAGGCTTTGCCTGGGCCGAAGGAGTTGTCGTCCGCGAGCCCGTGGTGCGTCCCGTTCTCTTTCGTGAAACTCCCGCCTCCAGAAAACCGTGAATATCGGCATCATCTGTTACGCCTCGATCGGAGGCAGCGGGATCGTGGCGACCGAGCTCGGCAAGATGCTCGCGTCCAGGGGTCATCACGTCCACGTGCTGAGCAGCGAGACGCCGTTCCGACTTGGCGACTACCAGCCGGGTCTTTCGTTTCATCGCGTCGAGGCGCCCACGTACCCGCTGTTCAGGGAGCCGCAGTACCTGCTCGCGCTCGCCAACAAGATCGTTCAGGTGTCGCGCGCTGAGCGGCTGGACATCATCCACGCTCACTACGCCGTCCCACATGCGACCGCCGCGTATCTGGCGCGGCAGATCCTGGGTGCCGCGAACGGCGGGAAAGTGCCGCGCGTGATCACCACGCTGCACGGCACCGACATCACGCTCCTGGGATCGGATCGCTCGTACTCAGAGATCGTCGCGTTCTCCATCGAACGATCCGATGGCGTGACCGCGGTGTCCGAGAGCCTGAAGGCCGACACGTACCGCGAGTTCGGCCAGAAGCGCGACATCCGCGTGATACCAAACTTCGTGGACGTCGAGTCTCATCGGCGAGGCGATCGCAGTGATCTGCGCGCCAGCCTTGCGCCAGGTGGCGGCAAGCTCGTCATTCACGTGTCGAACTTCCGTCCGGTCAAGCGCGTGACTGCCGTCATCGAAGTCTTCAAGCGGATCCACGCCGAGATCCCGGCTCAGCTGCTGATGGTCGGTGACGGCCCCGACATGAGCGAAGCGGTGGGACTGTGCCGGAAGTACGAGCTCGGCAGCGCCGTGCGGTTCCTCGGGGACCAGGAACAGGTTGTTCCTCTGCTGTCCTCGTCGGATTTGCTGCTGATGCCGTCCGCTCAGGAGAGCTTCGGTCTCGCCGCGCTCGAAGCGATGGCCTGCGAAGTGCCCGTCATCGCGTCCCGTGTTGGTGGGGTTCCCGAGCTCGTCGAGGACGGCGTGACCGGCTTTCTCCGCGCTCCGGAAGACCTCACGGGGATGGCAAGCGCCGCGGTGCGGCTCTTGACCGACGACCAGCTCCACCGCCGGATGGCCGCCGCCGCGAGGGCCCGTGCCGTGGACTGTTTCGCCGACACGAAGATTATTCCGATGTATGAACGCTATTACGACGAAGTGCTCGGAGGGGCAGGGGGGGCAGGACGCTAGAGCAGGATGGGCGGGAAGGGCAGGAAAGGCGGGGTGGCAAGAACCTCGTCCTGTCCTGCCCTTCCTGCCTATCCAGCCCTTCCTGCCTTAAGATCACACCGATGAAACGCTCGCTTCTGATCGCCACTGCCGTCGCGCTTGTTGCGGCCATCGTCATTCCCCGCGCCCAGATGCGGGTCGTACCGGTCGACGAGCAGCAGGGGCACGTCGCACTGGGCCTGGCACTACGACATCTGGCCAACGTCGGGATCGTCATGGAAGCCACCGCGCATCCAGACGACGAAGACAACGGCCTGCTGGTGATGTTGAATCGAGGTCAGGGATTCCGGACGGCGCTGGTCACCGCAACACGGGGCAACGGCGGACAGAATGAGATCGGCCCGGAAATCTTCGAGGCGCTCGGGGTGCTGCGGACCGAAGAGCTCGGGGCGCTGCACCGCTTCGACGGCGCGGAGCAGTACTTCACGCGCGCGGTCGACTTCGGGTTCTCGTTCAGCATCGATGAGACCTTCGAGAAGTGGGGTCGAGACGAGATCACGGCCGACTACGTGCGCATGATCCGGACGATCCGGCCTGACGTGATCTTCGGAATGAGCCCGACCGGCAACAACGGCGGCCAGCATCACAACGCGTCAGCCGTGATCTCGCACGACGCCTACAAACTGGCGGCCGATCCAACGAAGTATCCCGAACAGATCAAGGAAGGTCTGCGGCCGTGGCAGGCGAGGAAGTACTACTGGACGCAGGGATTCGGGCCGCCCTCGCTGGCCGATGCCGCGCAGGGCAAGCTGTGCCGAATCAACTCGTCCGTGTATGACGAGATGCTCGGGCGCACGTATTCCGAAATCGGAACCGAAGCCCGCAGCATGCACAAGTGCCAGGGCATGGCGCAGCTGCTCGCTCTTCCTGGTCCGGTGGTCCGTACATATCGCCTAGTCGAGTCGACGATTCCTGGACAGATGCAGAAAGACGAGAGGTTGCTCACAGACGGCATCGACACGTCTCTCGCCGCGCTCTCGCAGTTTGCCGGGTCGCGTCCGCCGAAGGATCTGGTGGACGGCCTCGCATCGGTCTCGGCCGCGGTGCAGAGCGCGCAAAAGCGTTTCGACTCGGGTCAGGACGAAGGCGCCGTCGGGCCGCTCGTCATCGGCCTGCACGGCCTGCGCGTGCTGCGCGCACAGCTTCGGGCGATGCCGATCGATGATGCCGGGCGATTCGAGATCGACTTCAGGCTGCGGCAGAAGGAACGTGAGTTCCAGCAGGCGATCATCGTCGCCAACGGCCTCCGCATCGACGCGCTCTCGGATGATGGCCTCGTCGTGCCGGGGCAGGACGTCAAGCTATCGCTCATCGTCGCGAACAACGGCGCGGGCGAAGTCGGAATCCGCCAGGCGAAGTTCAGCGGGTTCACGGGCGATGGCATGTGCCAGCTGACGCAGGTGACCGCTCAGCAGGGATTCGGTGGCCGTGGCGGACGCGGCCGCGGTGACGCGCCGCCACCGGTGCCGGTGTCGTCGCTCAAGAAAGACGTCGCCGGACGCTGCGACGTGACGATGAAGATCCCGGCGACTGCGCGCGTGAGCGAGCCGTACTGGCATCGCAAGGGCGAAGAGGGGCGCTACACGTTCGACGCGGACGCGCCGTTCGGTCTGCCCTTCAGACCCACGAATTTCTACGGTGAAGTCACGCTGGGGCTCCCGGGCGTCGCCGGCGGCCCGGCGATCGAAGAGGTATTCGGGGCCGTGCCGGTCCAGTATCGATACAGCGGTGACATCTTCAGCGGCGAGAAGCGTTCGGATCTGCTGGTCGTCCCGGCACTGTCGGTACGTGTGTCGCCTGAGGTCGCGATCATCCCGGCGTCTTCGTTGCGACAGGCGTCTGCGGCTGCCGGACGAGGAGGCCGGCGGGGCGCACCGCCGATCACTGCCGCGGCCGGCGCCGGAGAATCGCGTGAGGTGCGGGTCACCGTCGTCAACGGATCGCCGGGCGCGAGCGAGAGCACGGTTTCACTGGACGTCCCGCCAGGCTGGACCACGACGCCTCCACAGCTTGGACTGAAGCTGGCACGATCTGACGAATCGCAGACGTTGCGCTTCCTGGTGAAGCCACCGCTCGGCACGAAAGCCGGTGAGTATCGCGTTCGCGCGCTCGTGAAACAGGGCGATGCGACGTTCGATCGCGGCTACCAGGTGATCGAGTACCCGCACATTCGCCGGCAACACATCTACGAAGCAGCCTCCACGACGATCAAAGTGATCGACGTGAATACGATTCCGAACCTGACGATTGGCTACGTCATGGGAGTCGGCGATCAGGTGCCGCCGGCTATCGAGCAGCTTGGCGCCAGGGTTGAATTCATCACCCCCGACGATCTTGCCTGGGGCAACTTGTCACGCTTCGACGCGATCGTGACCGGAGTTCGTGCCTACGAACGCCGGGCCGATCTCCGCGCCAACAACAGCCGGCTGCTCGACTACGTCAACAACGGCGGCACGCTGGTCGTCCAGTACAACAAGTTCGAGTTCAACGAGGCGCAGTATGGGCCGTACCCGGCGAAGGTGAGCAACGATCGCGTCACGGACGAGCACGCGCCCGTCAAGGTGCTGAATGAGAACTCGCCGCTGCTCAACGCGCCCAACCGAATCAACGAAGAGACCTGGAGTGGGTGGGTTCAGGAGCGTGGGCTCTACTTCCTCGACGCCGACCACGACTCCCGCTACAAGGACCTGCTCGAGATTTCCGACCCGTTTGAATACAACAAGGGCGTCAAGAAGGGCGCGCTCGTTGAAGCGCAGTACGGCAAAGGCCACTGGGTGTACGTCGGCCTCGGCCTCTGGCGTGAGCTTCCCGCTGGTGTCGACGGCTCGTATCAGCTGCTTGCAAACCTCGTGAGCCTGGGCAAGACGTCGGCGCTGCCGTCGCCGTCAGGCGCTCCGACATCTGGACGAGGCAAGTGAAATTCAGCCGGTGGGCCGCGGTTGCCGCGGCCGTCGCCTGCTGCGGGCTGATCGGGTTCGCTGCCGACGATCCGGTCGAATCGGGTCAGTTCACGCTGTTCAAGTTCGAGCAGGCCATTGGGGACGAGCACTATGACGTTCGCCCGGACGGCGATCTCTTCGCGCTGACGTCGACGTTTTCCTTCACCGACCGCGGAACGCCGGTCCGCCTCTCTACATCAGCGAAGTTCGACCGAACGCTCACGCCCACCCGCTTCGTCGTCAAGGGAGATACCGCGCGGATCACGGGCATCGACGCGGAAGTGACGATCGCCGGGGGGACCGCCACCGTTCGCGAAGGAAGCGAGACCCGGCGGGAGCCGGTGCCCACCGGCGCGTTCACATTGGCGGGCTACGCGCCGCCGTCGATGCAGATGGAGCTGATGCGGTACTGGGCGTCGCACGGACGCCCGTCTTCAGTGCCGCTGCTGCCGTATGGCACGGCGCATATCGAGCCGCGCGGCCGCGATCAGATCGTCATCGGCGATCGAACGATCGCGCTCGATCGGTTCAGTTTGAGTGGCGTCGTGTGGGGCCGTGAGACCCTCTGGTGCGACGAGGCGGGACGTCTGGCAGCGCTCGTCGGGCTGGACGCCGAGTTCGATCACTTCGAGGCCGTCAGGCCGGAGTTCGAGTCTGTCGTGCCGCAGCTCGTCGGACGCGCGGCGTCGGACGGCATGGCGGCAATGGCCGAGACGGCCGCGGCGATCAGCCCGGCCCCGAGACACATCATTGCGATCACCGGCGGCACGATCCTCGACATGACCGGCCGGCCGCCGATCGTTAACGGCACCGTGGTCGTCGTCGACGGCCGCATCGCCGCCGCCGGGCCGTCGAGCCGCGTGAAGACTCCGACTGACGCAGTCGTCGTGAACGCCACAGGCAAGACCGTCATGCCCGGGTTATGGGACATGCACGCGCATTTCGAGCAGGTGGAGTGGGGTCCGATTTACCTCGCCGCAGGCGTCACGACAGTCCGTGACGTCGGCAACGAGTTCGACTTCATCGTCGCGGTGCGCGACGCGATTGCTGCCGGCAAAGGGCTCGGGCCCCGGATGCTGCTCGCCGGGATCATCGACGGTCCTGGCCCGAATGGGCTGGGCGCGGTGCGCGCGGCCACGGCGGATGAAGCGCGGCAGCGCGTCGATCGTTATCACGATGCCGGCTTCGCCCAGATCAAAATCTACAGCTCCGTCTCACTCGACGTGCTTCGCGCGATAACGGCGGAGGCTCATCGGCTCGGCATGACCGTGACGGGCCACGTGCCGGAGGGGATCAGCACGCTCACCGCCATCGACGCCGGACTGGATCAGATCAACCACGCGCAGTACCTCACCGGGTATTCAGGAGGCGAGACGCTGATTGCCGCGCTCCGGAAACACAAGACCGTGGTCGATCCGACGCTTGCGCTGTACGAACTGCTGGCGCGCCCGCTCAATCAGCCAATCGATACGTTCGAACCGGGAATCAGGAAAGTCGCGCGCGAGCTCGAAAGTCCGCTCGGCGGATTTGGATCGCCTCCGGAGTTCGCTGCCGAGCGGCGGCGTCAGTTCGAAGACGAGGTCGCCGTCGTCCGCACCTTGCATCGCGCCGGCATTCCGATTGTCGCGGGCACGGATCAGTCGGTGCCCGGCTACAGCCTCCACCGTGAAATCGAGCTGTACGTGCAGGCAGGCTTCTCGCCTCTCGAGGCCTTGCAAGCGGCGACGGTGGTCCCGGCACGAGTAATGGGACACGACTCGGACAGCGGCACGATCCAGCCCGGCAAACGGGGCGATTTGATCGTCCTCGACGGCAACCCGCTGGACGACATCCACAACACGCGACGGGTTTTCAGAGTCATCACGGGCGGGCGAGTGTTCGATCCCAGCCCTCTGTGGCAGAGCGTCGGATTCAGGCCCTAGCGCACTCTCGCGGCCCGTCACGGGCTTGCGGACGCCATGTCGGCGTTGAGGCATGGCATTTTCGCGTTTCGGAGCTCTTCCCAGCGCTGCAGCGCCCCATTTTCGGCTTTGCGATGCCGTGTCGGCGTTGGAGCATCGCATTTTCGTGTTTCTGAGCCCTTGTCAGGATTGGAGCGCCCCATTTTCGGCTTCGCCACGCCGTGTCAGCTTTAGAGCGTCGCATTTTCGCCTGACGGAGCCCGTGTCGGCGTTGTGCCGTCACATTTTTCGTGTTGCTGAGGCCCTACCAGCGCTGCCGTATCGAATTTTCGTGTTCCGTGCGCCGTTACCGGGCGCTCTTGCGTTTGCTGGGCCGTCCGAGCCAGTTGAAGAACAACAGGACCAAAACCGCCGGGACGAGCGCGCCCCACCAGCCATGTAGCCCGAGCCTCTCCATCGCACGGGGCCCGAGCTTGGTGACGACGAGCATGATTGTGCCCGCCCAGAGAAACGCGCTCAGCAGGTTCAGCGAGGAGAAGTGGATCGGCCTGAGGCCAGCATAGGCGGACGCGATGGGAATGGCGGTCCGAAGTCCTGGGAGGAATCGGCTGATGATGAGGATGAGATTCTGCCTGTCCTTGACGCGGTGAACGACCGCGTCCCGGTGGCGAGCCATCCATTTGTATCGATCGAGCCAGTGGATTCGGCCGCGCAGCACATAGAACCAGAGCTGATCACCGGTCGAGCCGCCGAGCGCGCCGGCAATCAGCACGCCCGCCCAGTTCAGCTTCCCCGCGGCCACCGCCACGCACATCGTGATGTAGTAGATCTCGCCTTCGAGGATGGCGAGGATGAAGATGGGGATGTAGGGGAGCATGCGACGCGACTGAATCCGATCATAGCAAGATGACAACTTGCCTGGGTTCAGTTCGCGGTCGTCGTGCGCGTCGGGATCAGCTCTTCTTCAAGACGTCGCGGACGACGGTGGCGACGCGCTCGACTTGTGCATCGCTCAAGGTCGAGTACACGGGAATCTGCATGGCGCCTGCGGCCTTCACGGCTCCGGGTGTGCCGGCCGGTTCCACCCTCGAATCGGCGAACATCTCGAGTTCCGGGCAGACGTCGACGTGCAGCGTCTCGATGTCGATCCCGCGGCGCACGCAGCGGACGACGAGCTCATCGCGCTGAGGCGCGTAGACGCAGTATTGGTAGTACACGTGCGTCCGTTTGGGCGGCACCTGTGGCACGGTGATGCCCGGCAGGCCGGCCAGGGCCCGATCCATGACAGCGACGTGCCGACGCGTCTGCGCCGTCCACTCATCCAGCATCTCGAGCGCGGCAAGGCCGATTGCCGCCTGCGCGTTGGGGAACCGCTCGGTGTAGACGTCAGGGAGCGGCTCGAGCGGCCGAATCTTCTCCCACAAATACACGTCGGGGTTCGCGTCGATCAGCGCCGACACCCACAGGATCGGAAACATGCTGATCGTGAAGACCCATGGCTTGATGAAGATGCGCTGCAAGCGGCCGACGAGCAGGCGGTTGGTCACGCGTTTCTCGTCGGGCCACCGCTCGGCGTACGCCAGCTGCCTCACGCGCGCGGCGAGCTGCGGGTCGCGC
>Ga0070713_100002303_pt1 | contig 12421 bp, 14 predicted proteins | sample LARL82metaG_FD_65465 | JGI IMG/M metagenome (GOLD analysis project Ga0070713, IMG submission 65465) | Corn, switchgrass and miscanthus rhizosphere microbial communities from Kellogg Biological Station, Michigan, USA - LAR L8-2 metaG | ecosystem: Host-associated > Plants > Roots > Rhizosphere ... | reverse complement strand
CTCGGGCCGCATCCGCGATGCAATCGAGCTGCTGAAAATCCTCGGCCTCAACCAGTCGTTGCACGGCCGATCGATATGCTTTTAGCGCGACCAGATCATTGCTGCTCTGAAAAGCGTCACCAAACTTTGCGCAGGAAGTGCTTGCGCTCTGCAGTTTGTCTTGGGCAGCCACTTGAAAATGGAATATGGCCAATGTCAGGAGGAATAGGATGATCGAAGAAGCAGATTTGAGGAGCCGTTTGAAAAGACTTAAGAGTGCAGCGGAGCAGAGCATACTGATCCCTCCATTTTGGGGAACAGTGATGCTAGCGCACGGTGTGGGAGTGAAGATAGATTACGTCAGTATCAAGGTGCAGAGGGCTTCCACCTTGCATACACAAGTACCAGATGCGTAAATGGACAAATCAACCTCGCTAGTGCGAGGTTTCTTCCAGGATGCCTTGCTCCAACTTTTCCTGGCATTCGATGCAGTGGCGTGTCCAGGGCACTGCTTCAAGCCGCTTGGCATTGATTTCTTTGCCGCAGCTGATGCACTCGCCAAAGCTTCCTTCGCGGATTCGGGCGAGTGCGCCGTCAACCATCATGAGCAGTTGCCGTTCGTTGTTGCTCTGGCTGAACAGGAATTCCTTGTTGTAAGAACTTGCGGCGCGATCAGCGATGTCGGCCGCAGCGGTGTCTTCATCCGCGATCCGGCCGTCAGCCTGATTGCGGTTTACCGTGCGGCGCAGTTCCTGCTGCCGCGTTTCCAGACGCTTCTTGAATGCTTCCAGCTTCTTCTTATCCATGGTCACTTCAATCCGATAATTGCCTATCAAAGTTTTAGGACGCCCGTTCCCGAGGCGTCCATCGTCATTAAAGCCAAACGGAAATGATAAGCGCGAGAAATAAGATGCGTCAACCGCACGAATGGCTGTAGGGAAGTTCGGGGGGCCTAAATCGGTTGCGCTAACCTCTTTCTACTATCTGGGCAATGGATTTTTCATGCTTGCCAGAGCGTAGCCCATGACTGCCATGGCCGCAGCATTCTCCCGCAGTTCTGAGGGTACGATCTTGTCGAGCGTATCGGCCGCCGTGTGGTGATAGTTGAAATAAGTGCGCCCATCCTGCATCAATCCGAGCGTGGGCACTCCGGCATCGGAGAGACCCGAAATATCAGCGCCAGGCGGATAGCTGGTCGGCTGAACTGCCGAGGCGCCGAAGCTCTCAAGCACAGTGAGAACAGGGCGAAGAAGATCGGCGGCTGCGGTATTCATGCGGACGTCAAATCCGAGCGGATGTGCCGCTCCGGCGTCGCTCTCGATGGCAGCGGCATGACGCGGAAACTCGTTCTCGTGATCCTTCTTGTACGTCTGGCTGCCGGCGCCGCCGCTCTCCTCGTCCATCCATGCGATCACGCGCAGCGTTCGCTTCGGATGCAGGTGTAGCTTTTGTAGAATTTCAGCGCTCGCCATCGCGACCGCTACGCCCGCGCCGTCGTCGATGGCACCCGTGCCGAGATCCCATGAATCCAAATGTCCTGATACGACCACAATTTGTTCTGGATGCTCGCTGCCCTTCAGGTCTGCAATGACGTTGTAGCCCGTGGCATCAGGAAATTTCTGCGGCGTGAGCGTGAGGTGCATGCGGACTTTGCCTTCTGCCGCAAGATGAGCGATGAGATCGGCATCTTCTGCGGTGACGGCTCCAGCAGGAATTCCTGCTGGAAAGCTGAAGCCGGTATGCGGCAAGCGATAGTCCGCGCTTCCAACCGAGCGCACTAGCGCCGCAGTGGCACCGAATTGAGCGGCTGCCGTTGCACCGGCTCCGCGATACCGCACAGCGTCACCATAAGCTGCGAACGCCAGCCCGGCCTCGGCTTTCTTCTTATCGAAGATCTCGTTGAAGAGCACGATCTTTCCCGCAACTTTGTCGCGGCCTAGTGCCCTGAGCTCGTCGAAGTTCTTCACTACCACGACCTCGGAAGTCAGGCCTTCGGACGGTGTAGAGGTACTTCCACCCAGTGCAGTGAGGACGATTTTCTGTGTAGTGCCCGACGCCTGGCCGGGATATTCAACGAGCTCCGCAGCCTCTGCCCCGCGAACCCAATGAGGAACTTTCACTTCTTCCAGTTGAACGTCAAGTCCGAGCTGGCGCAATTCAGAGGCGACATAATCCGCGGCGGCTTTCGCTTGAGGCGATCCGCTGGGCCGCGGACCGATGTTTTCGGTCAAATGCGCGACCTGTCGATAGGCGTAGTCATCGGCGAGGGCTGCGGTTTTGATTGCCGCCAGTTGATCCAGTAGTTCGGGCGGAAAATTCTCCTGCTGCGCGGGCGTCATCTGCGGGAGCGAAGAGAACGCTGGTGGAGGAGTCGGTTTGGTCTGATTTTGGGCAACCGTACGAAAGTTGGCGAGCAGCACTAGCAAAAGAGCTTGAAAGGTCCTCATGTTTGGAGAACAAGTGTAACGTACAATTCTCAATTCTTGGGGGAATGCCCACTCGAAATAGAAGCCATCCCAGACTCACGTTGCGTTCATAATTCAATGCTTGAGAGGGAAAGGCGCGCACTCGGAGTGCGCAGCCGCATAGTCAAGTCTTGATCTGCGGTCTATAATTCGCGCCACATACGAATAGGAGGACCGGACGATGAGTCCTCGTTCCATTGCCTTTTGCGCGTCATTTGTGGTGGTGATTGCGGTTGCATTATTAGTAGACCGGCTGATTCGTCCGAGCCTGCAGCAACTACTGGAAGAGATCACCGTTCTGCCGGCCGCGACGGAATTCTATCTACGCTCGTTCGCTATCGTTGTTTTCTTTGTGGCAGGGTCAAGCGCGCTCGGCTCAGCGCACGGCGACCTGAGCGCCACTTCGCGGTTCATGGAATATGTCTGGTCCACTGCGGACACTCTCAAAAGCGCGATGGAGGGCATCTTCGGAGTGCTTCTCGGCTACGTTGCGATGATCACCATCCTGGTGGCGGCCCTGCGGCGAAGACAACAATGAGCAACGAACGATATCTGATCGTTTCATATTTTGCCTTTGCCGCTCTTTGCTTCGGTCTTGGGCTGCTCGTGTATTACATCCTGCGCAAGCCGTTCGAACGGGTGGCCGACTCGATCGTGGGGAACCCTCGTCAAACATGGCTGAAAAGGACCATGGTTCTTTCCATGACTGCGGCGTCAGTTCTGGGATTTCTTGGGGTCAGCTACAACCAGCACGGCTGCACACAATATGAACAGGTAATCAAAGAACGTGCTTACCTGGTGGATCGGAATATCGAGCAGGTGCAGAATGCCACCAGTTGGATCGTGTGGACCTTGTTGCTGTGGTGTGTAGTTATCGGCGTCGCGTTGGCCGCCACGCGGAAACAGAAGTCCGATCAATAAGCGGCCCCGCACTACTATGGGACCGCCAGTGTTGGCGACTTCCTCCGCAGTATCCCCGCCGAAATCAAGGTAATCAGCAGAAAGACAGGAAACACTTCCAGGAATGTCATTCCGACGTTGTAGACCGGGTTGCGATAGTTGCGCTTGAACTCCTCGGCGTTTCGGATCGTCTCATCGATCTTTTGTTGGCTCGCGCCGGAATCCTGGGCACGTTTCACCATCCCCGCGGCATACTTGTCAGCGAAGTCGGGCATGAACCTGTAATTAACAATTTCCCAGGTTCCCACGTAGAAGCAACAAGCAATCAGAGAGATGAGAATTCCCACTACGAAACCTCGGCCGAAAGTCAGCTTTCCGCCGTCGACGTTGTCGCGGTAGGAGCGTATCCCGAAGTACACCAGCAGGCCGGCTAGGACCATGGTGGTGTAGCCGAGGACCAATGCGGTTTCTTGCCCAATCTTCTCGAGGAAAGGAAGACCTGCCAGCATTTCCGCCGCGATGATGACTCCGGAAATCACTCCGAAAACGAGTACGGTTTTCTTCATTGAGGTGCATTCTCCTGTCGGAATTTAGTCGTGCAGGCCGGATTCTCAGCCAGAAAGCCGAAGATTGTCGTCATACCTTCGGGTGATTTTGCAGGAAAACGCCCAAAACTAACTTTTGAGGGATGCATCAGGGGATCAAACGCGCTTCCTTCCCGAGTTGGACCGCCTGAGTGCGTCTTCGGGCGCCCAACTTGTCGAACAGCCGGCTGGAATGAGTCTTGACGGTATTCTCGCTGACAAACAAGCGGTCGGCGATCTCGCGGTTGCTGAGTCCGGCGGCGATGAGTCCAAGAATCTCCAACTCTCGGGCGGTTATTCCCAATTCTCCTTGCCGTTTCTGATCAAGTTCGAAGGCAGGGGTTGGAACTGACGGTGTCTTCTTTCGCGTCAGGGTTAGTCCCAGCCAGATTCCCAGTGCCGAGAACAGCGCTGCGATCAGACCGCCGTAGATCTCCAGCGAATGCTCGATCACCAGAAAACGATATTCCGTCAGCTTCAGAATCGTGATCAACAACCCGCCGGCCAGGCTGTACAACAGGATTTCCCGAAGCGCACGTCGCGCTCGTGGGGATTTGGCCCAAGACTTCATGGCAGCACATGATAGCGGAATTGCCGCGATGGGAGCTGAAATTGGCCAAATGAACGGAAAGTTGCAGACGCTGTAGCGCGGAAATAAAAATGGCCCCTTACGGGGCCACGTTCAAGAGGCGAAATTGGTAGGCAATTCAGGAAAGGCGATGCATGACGCCGTCCCGCCAGCCAGGACGGCTAAAGAAGTGACGCTCTGTGTCGAGAGTGAAGGTCATACTTTTTGCGGCCTCTTAGTTACATGGAGATAGTGCATTTGCCGCGCCAAAGCTGGGAGGTAGCGTGATCAGGATCACAGCTAATCCCAAATGCATGATTTGCCGAGGCTTAAACCTGTTCGCGTGGGGTTAGACCGAACGGGATGGGAATTCAGCAAAATTCCGAAGTGCAGAACAATGCATATTCCCTGCACGTGGATGCCAAAACACTCCTCGCAGGATGTCCACGCCGAATCCACTTCCGAGACAAATAGAAAGCGCCGGGCATACATTCCCGGCGCCGTATCAACTCTTGAAATCCCGTTCTACTTAACTGTTACCCGCTACTGTCCGCAGCTTCCCTGGCAGAAAGTGATACGGGGGCCACGGGCCACTCACCGAAACTTCGCAGTTCTTCAACTGCTTGGCCGCAGTGTTGTAGCGGTTCTGGTATTTTTCCACACTCTTGTTGTCGATCAGGTGGGCGATATCAATCAACATGCCCTCGGGAGCCACCTTCTTGCAGCTGACTTCTTCTTCGAGCGGGTTAAAGAGCTTGTGGACTTGCACGGAAAGGGCCCGGGCCTTGGTCTGGCGTTCACGCTCGCGTGAGGCCTTTACTCGCAGCTTCGAGAGATAATCGCCGCCGACCGTGTCTGGCAGTTCCACATCGATCATGGCTTCGCGGAGCGAACCGTCGCGCACGACCAGCTTGATGTGCATTTCGGATTTGCCGCGAAGTTTTGCGACGCTCTGGCCGAAAGCTCGCCGGTTCACCCGGACTGCCTGGCGAAGGGCGTCATCGCTCTCGAAAATCGTGCCGAACTTAAAGGGAAGAACCGTGGAATTACGGAAGCAGGTACTTACGACTCTTGCGTGCTCGATTGCGGCTTTTTGGTCCAGTTCACCGGCTGTGTGGTCGTATTCACTCACGATTACCGCGAATTCGCCACTTGGATAGCTAAGAACCGCAGCGCCGTTAACTCCTTGTACACCTTCTAGCAGGAAAGGGCGGCGAGTGCGGGTTCCATTTGGGAGGGTTTGATGCTCGGTCAAGCAGTACGCGTACCACGCCATTTTTGAACTCTCCGAACCGGGATGGAGGCGGACGAATCCACCTCTTGCGTCGAGTTTTTCGCCAAAGCTTGTAACAGCGAGTTTTGGAAGTATGGAACCGGGCGGTACTGGGCTACTACAACCCATCATTGAAAGCGTTTACTATCGCGCTCTCTACTTGCATATTACTTTGGGCATTGCTAAAAATGCAACTTTTTCTTTGCGAATCGCATCGGATGCTTTCATTTCCCGCCGACTGAATGACTTACGCGATTCGCGCGCTCTTGTAGCGCCAACAAAACCACTCGCAACATATCGTCCCAAGGTGCCGGCTTGCCGGTCCAGATCTCGAACTGGCGGGCAGCCTGATGAACGAACATCTCGATGCCGGGAATGATCTGGGCTCCCCGCTCCTTGGCCTGTTTCAGCAACCGAGTTTCGGCTGGATCGTACACCATATCAAACACATAGCGGGCATTGATCTCTTTGTCCTGTAGCGGAGTTTCGCGCGTGTTTCCCATGCCAACCGGCGTGGCGTTGATGATCACGTCGAACGCCAACTTCTTCAGGTCTTGCCGCTTTACCATGCGCGCACGAGCCTGATGCGCTAATTTTTTTGCGGGCGCTACGCTTCGATTGAGGATATAGACCTCCGACCCGCGCTCCTTAAGACCGAAAACAGCCGCACGCGCCGCACCTCCGGCGCCAAGCACCAGAATCCGAGCCCCTTCCAGCGTGTTCAAACGGCGCTCCAGAGGCCGCACGATTCCTGCGGTGTCGGTATTAAACCCATATAGCTTGCCATCTTGCGCTCTCACCACCGTGTTGCAAGCCCCAATCTTGGTGGAATGGGAATCACTATTGTCGAGATGAGTCAGGATGGATTCCTTGTACGGCATGGTCACGCTGATGCCGTGAATTGGAATCTCCTTCACGCAGGTCAGCAAATCCTTGAGCGTTTTCGCGTGCAGGGCGAGATAAACGGCATTGACATTTTCACGACGAAACGCGGCGTTCATGATCGTCGGGGACAGCGAATGCGCAATCGGATCCCCAACGACCCCGTAAACGCGTGTGGCGACATCGACCTGCTCAATGCGGTAGACGCTGCGTAGTTCCTGGGCTGTGATCTGGCCGGGAGCGGTTTCCTGTCCCGCTCCCGCGGAAGCAAACGTGAAAACACTGCCCGCACGTACGCCCAGAACGCGGCTGATCACGCCTTGCTCGCCCATGCACATTCCCACCATGGAATGGCGGTCGCCTTCGCGCGCGAGAAACTTGATCATGGTTACGTTGTCGGCAAGGTTTGTGGCGGTGCTGACGACCTTGTAGAAGTCAGCCGGATAAGCCAGCATCTTCTGCAGCGTTTCGTCGAGTTTTTTGGTCGCGCGAAAGTCGTGAAACGAAAGGATCAGCCCTGCACGGCCGCGCAGCTTTTGAAGCTGCTCGGGTTTACATTTTGCTGCGGTCTGAAGCTCCACGTCGACGAGTTGACATCCGGCGGCCGCCGCTTTTCCCAGGATGTCCAGTTGCGAGGCAATGGAGCCCCGGAACTTTCCTCCGCTCGCCGCACGGCGACAGGTGGCGATCACAATCGTGCCTAGGTTCGACTCCAAGAATCGCCTGAGGCGGGGAATCGCCATCCCGGGCTTCGAAAGGTAGTCCAAACGAAACTCCAGAAAGGAGTTATCGCGCACCAACGCCTCGGCTCTTTCGGCCATTTCATTGGGGTCGGAGCCGGTGACCGCAGCGCACACCCTTGGCAGGCGGTGGGGCAGCAGACGCGGTGAAAAGTGCGCTAAGTTCATTGTTCCGTGGGATCGACCTTGGTTCAGTTCCTATCCGGAATGAACGGCGAATTATTACAGGCACCTAATTATTTATGCAACAAGGGATTAACAAAGCCCGGAAAAAAAGCCGGGCTCCACGGTCCCTATCACCCTCGTAACCTTGACCCACCCTTACCCGCTTGTTACCTTCCGGCTGAAGCCTTTCTTTTCTGGCATTTAACTGGGGGAAAGGGCCGCTGATGCGGTCATTTCCGGAGGTAACATGAAGAAAACAGGACTGTTGCTGTTATTGCTGACGGCGGCTGCATGGTCGCAAACGACCGATCCGAGCACATTTCAGGCGCCGGACGGCACATCGCCGACGGCATATAGCTTTCCCATCGAGCGTATTCCTACGCCCACCTACGCTGATCTGTACTGCGCAGGCTTCATCAGCAAACAGCTCCTGCCCGACGCCAATTTCATCATGGGCGGAATTCACACGCCCACCACGACGCACTTCACCCGCGGCGACATCGTGTATCTGAAAGGCACCGGATACACCAACGGCGCGGAGTATGAGATCGTGCGCGCATTGCGTGACGTCAACGAGTACGAGGTATTCCCGGGGCAGCGCAAGTTGCTCAAGGAAGCCGGCCAGCCGTACGAGGAAGTGGGGCGCGTGAAGGTGATCGACACGCGCAGCAAGTCGGCGATCGCCCAAATTGAATATGCGTGCGATGGAGTGAACCCCGGCGACACCACGATCCCCTTTGCTGAGAAGCAATTTGTTACATTCCATGGGCCGGTGAAGTTCGATCGATTCCTTCCTGCCAGCAGCAAAGTGTCAGGCCGGATTGTCATGGGTAAAGATTTCGACTCGCAACTCGGCACCGGACACAAGGTGTACATCAACGTCGGATCGAACCAGGGTGTGAAGATCGGCGACTACTTCCGGGCGGTACGCAGTTATGAGGAAGACCTGAAGGATCCGGTCGATTCGCTATCATTCCGTGCAGCGATCGCCGAGGACACTCAGAAAAAGATGGCGTCGTTTGATCCTCAAATGTTCGAGAAGGAAAACGGCCCCGTGATCCATGTTCGGGATCTGCCCCGGCGCGCCGTTGGAGAGATCGTCATCATCGGGGTCACCAACACGACTGCCACCGGCATGATCGTCTTTTCTATGGAAGATGTACACGCAGGCGATGGCGTGGAGTTGGACCAGGTAAACTAAGTTCTCCGCTCAGATAGTCCCAGGCCGGGGACGGGAAACCGTCCCCGGTTTTCTTTGCCTTTCAAGGCCACTGGCCTCGGCTTCGGTCCCAAACCGACCTTGTTAGATGTGCTTCTCTCCGAACACCTCAGCAGTAAACGCCTCGATCTGTGCGCCCTTCTGCCATGCGTCCGGCGGCAGACCAGCTTTGCGGCAGGTTTGCTCCAGAAACGTTACGCGGTCCCAGTTTCGCTCCACGGGCACTTGCGGCAAAAGCAGACCTCTATTCGCGGACATGCTGATGAGGACACCGTGGCGACCGATTTCCACCTCCTCGGCTGAAATCGGACGCGGAGGCGAGAGTATGCTCAGTTCGATCGAGAGAAGTTCCGCTTCCCCAATTTTCACCGGATAAAAGCGGGTGTCTTCAAATGCCGCGGCACGAGCGGTCTCGATCACGGCACGATATACGGAAGTGATTGGAGATACATAACCGACGCATCCCCTCAAATCTCCGCGCAAGTAGAGTGAGGTGAATGCCCCACGAGGTTCGGACAGATGCGGTGTTGGAGGGTCGGTCGAAAGAGGACGGTCTTCGAGGGCGGACAGAATTGCGTCGTGAGCGAGCTTGAGGAGAAGAGTTCTTTCCTCGGGCGAGAACTCGCCTTGCTCCAGGTCAACCGAACTAGGTCGAGGCAGCGACATCACGGTCAGCCCGCGGAGGCGTGACTGGTTTTTGACGCCGGCTCAGAATGAAGGCGCGGCGGCGGCGCTTGACGACTCGCCGGTCAATTTTCGTCCAGAACGCGACAAAATAGTCGATCCCAGACACCAACGATACACACACCATGAACCAGATCGCGATCGAAGCAATCCAGTGGACCGGGAAAATATAGGGACCGTAAACCGGCCATTCTTTCCAGTGGTGGTCCAGTATCACAGCGACTACGGCCACAATCTGGACCACCATTTTGAACTTGCCGAGATTGCTCGCCTCGATGGTGAAGCCTTCAGAAGCAGCAATCGAACGCAAGCCGCTGACCAGAAACTCGCGCCCAATGACGATGATTGCGACCCACGCCGGCACCAGGATGGGGCTGATCTGCACGAGAACGATAAAAGCCGCAGCAATCAAAAGTTTGTCCGCAATGGGATCGAGCAAGATTCCCATCGTGGTGATCTGATCGCGTTTGCGAGCGAGATATCCGTCGATGCCATCGGTCATCGCCGCTGCGATAAACAAGGCGGACGCTAGCAATTCCTTAGCTCCATGCGTGCTACTGAAATGCGAACCGGAAAGGATCCAGACCAGCAGAGGGATACTGCAGATGCGGCTCAACGTGATGGAGTTAGGTAGATTCACACTTCAGGAGGGCTCCGGTGGCCAGCCGGCTACCAGATTCGATTATGCTCCACCAAGGAGGGGAACGCAATGGAAGGAAAAATGGGAGGAAATGTAGAGACGTAGCTCGCTACCTCTCTATCCCGGAAGACATTTGTGGCAGCGTCGGTAGAGACGTTGCAACCAACGTCTCTACGAGAACGGTTACTTCTTATCCGTGGCTTTGCCTTGTTTTGCGATGATCAGGTCTTTGATCTTGTCGTATGTCGCCTGAGGGACAATCTTTTTTTGCACAAGGTCGGTTTTGGCGCGATAGGGTCGTCCGTCGACTATCTTCTGCGAGTACGCGTCACCAATGCCGGGCAGTTCCTTCAATTGATCCTTGGTCGCAGTATTGATGTCGAGTTTGTCGGCAGCGGGCTTTGCCGCAGTCGCTGGAGCAGCGGAAGGGGCTGGCTTGGCCTGACCGGCCGCCATGCCATTGATGAGAGAAAGCGCGAAGATCAGAACCGCAATTTGTGCTAACAGCTTTCTTTCCACGGGTCTCATACGTTCTCCTTTATCAAGACTGTTTACGCATAAATGCCACGCTGGCGAATGGTGTACGCCACGCGGTCGATCGCCAACATGTACGCGGCGATGCGATTGTTGACTTTGTGCGTCTCAGCGTAGCGAACGACGTCGTCGAATGACGATTTCATGATTGATTCGAGCTGCTCGTTTACCACGGACTCTTTCCAGAAGTATCCCTGGCGATCCTGCACCCATTCAAAGTAAGAGGTCGTGACTCCGCCGGCATTGGCCAGAATGTCAGGAATTACGAACACGCCTTTGTCGTTGAGGATGTCGTCGGCAGCGGAGGTGGTGGGGCCGTTGGCGCCTTCGGCCAGGATACGGCACTTCACGCGGTCCGCGTTGCGGCTGGTAATCACGTTTTCGGTAGCCGCAGGGATGAGTATTTCGCAATCGGTAACAAGCAACTCGGCCGGGTCGCACCTTTCGGCTCCGGGGAAGCCGTGGACAGTGCCATTCTTCTGGCGGAACTCGACGAGAGCTTTGAGGTCTATGCCCTTCTTGTTGGAAAGGCCTCCGCCTACTTCTGCAATTCCGACGACTTTGTATCCCGCTTCGTGCATCAGCTGCGCGGCGTTGGATCCGACGTTACCAAAACCCTGGACGACGACTCGCGCACTTTCGCGAGAGATATTCAATTTCCTGCAAGCCTCGTCGCAGACGACCATGACACCGCGTCCGGTGGCTTCGCGGCGTCCGCGAGAACCGCCAATATTGATGGGCTTTCCGGTGACAACCGCCGTAACCGTTTGGCGCATGTGCATGGAGTAGGTGTCCATCATCCAGGCCATGACTTGTTCGTTCGTGTTGACGTCGGGGGCGGGCACGTCTTTCTCAGGTCCGATGAATTCAATGAGTTCAGAAGTGTAGCGGCGAGTCATGCGCTCCACTTCACCCATCGACATTTTGTGCGGGTCACAGATCACGCCGCCCTTGGCGCCTCCGAAAGGGATGTTCACTACGGCGCATTTCCAGGTCATCCAGCTGGCCAGCGCGCGGACTTCATCGAGCGTTACGTCGGGTGCATAGCGGATACCGCCCTTGGCTGGGCCGCGGGCGATGGAATGCTGCACCCGGAAGCCGGTAAAAACTTCGAGGTGGCCATCATCCATCTGCACCGGAATGTATACCGTCACTTCGCGATTGGGATAGCGCAGGACACGCCACAATCCTTCGTCAAGGTTGAGCTTCTGGGCGGCCAGATCGAAGCGCGCGCGTTGCGACTCCCATGGATTGGTTTCTTTATCCACATGGGCAGGTGTGGCAATGGTCGTCATAAAGATAGTCTCCGGAGTAACGGCAGGTAAGCAGGCCTGCGTGGCGAGGTTCGATGCCGGGCAAAAGTGCGCAAACGTTCAGAGTATATGAGGGACTGAGCCGGGTAAGCAAGCTAGGGTCACCGTAGGTACAACACCTAAGTCGTTCATTCGACACAGCAAACGTCTATTGCGAGTTACTCGTCGGGCTCAGGGGCTGGGGACGTCAGCGAACTCACTTCCGGATGCAAGGCGAGAATCGCCTGCCAGTTTAATATCGCGTTCCACAGTAGACGCTGATCGCCGCGATTCATGTCGCGATGCATGGGATTGAAGTTGAATGACACGATATGGCCTTTGCCGACGGGCATGTCGAGAATCGCGGGGCGGCCAATTAGATTGTCTTCTCCCCATGCCTGTCCGCTGACAACGAAATCTTTGTTGCTGCGATCGCCCCATTCCATTACGACTCCGCTGCGGTCCTCGGGGCCATCGAGGCATGTCGTGCAGTAGG
>Ga0070713_100002300_pt1 | contig 12433 bp, 14 predicted proteins | sample LARL82metaG_FD_65465 | JGI IMG/M metagenome (GOLD analysis project Ga0070713, IMG submission 65465) | Corn, switchgrass and miscanthus rhizosphere microbial communities from Kellogg Biological Station, Michigan, USA - LAR L8-2 metaG | ecosystem: Host-associated > Plants > Roots > Rhizosphere ... | reverse complement strand
CCGCGCGCACCTGAACAACCCGCGCGACGTGGTTCCCGAGAGCAACATGCCGGCCTACGCGTGGCTCGCCGCGACCCCCGTGGACGACTCCGCGATCGAGAGGAAGCTCCAGGTGCTGCGCCTCCTGGGCCACCCGTACACCGACGAGGACATCCAGGGCGCGAAGGCCGCGCTCGCCGGCAAGACCGAGCAGGACGCCCTCATCGCGTACCTGCAGGGCCTGGGGATCGTCCTGAAAGGCGTCAAATGACCTTCGACATCAACACGGCGCGCGTCCTCGTGACCGTGATTTCGTTCGCCGCGTTCCTGGCGGTGATCTGGTACGCCGCCAGACCGGGCAACCGCGAGCGCTTCGATGCCGCCGCGCGCCTGCCGCTGGACGAGGGAGACGGGCGATGAGCGACTTCACCAGCCCCTTCTGGAGCCTCTTCGTGGCGGGCGTGACGCTGGTGAGCATCGTCGCGTGCGCCCTGCTGCTCGTGTCCATGAGCCGGCGCCGCGTCTCGAGCGATCCGGAGAAGACCTCGCACACGTGGGACGGCGACCTCGACGAGTACAACAACCCCCTGCCGCGCTGGTGGATCTGGCTCTTCTGGATCACGATCGTCTTCTCGATCGCCTATCTCACGCTCTACCCGGGCCTGGGCACGTACCGCGGCGCATGGGGCTGGACCTCCACCGGCCAGTACCGTTCGGAGGTCGCCGACGCCGAACGCCGCTATGGCCCGATCTACGCGCGCTTCGCGAAGATGGACCTGGTGGAGCTTGCACGCGACCCGCAGGCCCGGGCGGTCGGGCAGAAGCTCTTCCTCAACTATTGCACCCAATGCCACGCCTCGGATGCGCGCGGCGCCAAGGGATTCCCCAACCTCACCGACGACGACTGGCTCTACGGCGGCGAGCCCGCGATGATCGAGACGACGATCCTCGGCGGGCGAAACGGCATGATGCCGCCCATGGGCCCGGCGCTGGGCGAGGCCGGCGTGCGCGACGCCGTGAACTTCGTGCGCTCGCTCTCGGGGCTCGCCCACGACGCGCCCGCGGCCGCGCGCGGCAAGGTCCTCTTCGCGACCTACTGCGCCGCCTGCCACGGCCCCGAGGGCAAGGGCAGCACGGTGGTGGGCGCGCCCAACCTCACCGACTCGGTGTGGCTCTACGGCTCGTCGGAGGCGACCCTCACCGAGACGATCACCAAGGGCCGGACCAACCACATGCCGGCGCACAAGGAGCTGCTGGGCGAGGCGCGCGTGCATGTCGTGGCCGCCTACGTGTACGGGCTCTCGCATCCCCAGGCGACCGGCGTCCTCCGGGTGAAGAGCACCCCGTGAGCGCGAGCCCGGAGCGCGCCGGCGCATCCCGGCCGGTGCCGATCCGGGTCGTGCCCGCGCCCGCCGCGGAAAGCGTCGAGCAGTCCCTCTACGAGGTCCGCCGCAAGATCTATCCGCGCGCGGTGCACGGCAGCTTCGCGCGCTCGCGCTGGGGGCTCGTCTTCGCGACCCAGCTCGTGTTCTACGGGGCGCCGTGGCTTGCCTGGAACGGGCGGCAGGCCGTGCTCTTCGACCTCGCCGCGCGCAAGTTCTACGTGCTGGGCCTGGTCTTCTGGCCCCAGGACTTCGTGTACCTCACGGCGCTCCTCGTGGTCTCCGCGCTCTCGCTCTTCCTCTTCACCGCCGTCGCCGGGCGCCTGTGGTGCGGCTACGCCTGCCCGCAGACGGTGTACACCGAGATCTTCATGTGGGTGGAGCGCGCGATCGAGGGCGATCGCCCCGCGCGCATGAGGCTCGACGCGCAGGCCCTGGGGCCGCGCAAGGCGTGGCTCAAGGCCGCCAAGCACGGCGCCTGGATCGCCATCGCGCTCTGGACCGGGTTCACCTTCGTGGGCTATTTCACGCCCATCCGGGAGCTCGTCCGCTCCGCCGGCGAGCTCGCCTTCGGGCCCTGGGAGACCTTCTGGGTGTTCTTCTACGGCTTCGCGACCTATGGCAACGCCGGCTGGATGCGCGAGCAGGTGTGCAAATACATGTGTCCCTACGCGCGCTTCCAGAGCGCGATGTTCGACCGCGACACGCTCGTCATCACCTACGACCGCGCTCGCGGCGAGCCGCGCGGCTCGCGCTCGAGGAAGGCCGACCCGCGCGAGCAGGGCCTGGGCGACTGCGTCGATTGCAGCATCTGCGTGCAGGTCTGCCCCACCGGGATCGACATCCGCGAGGGCCTGCAATACGAGTGCATCGGCTGCGCCGCGTGCATCGACGGCTGCGACCAGGTCATGGAGAAGATGGGCTATCCCCGGGGCCTCATCCGCTATTCGACCGAGAACGCGATGGAGGGCGCCTGGGACGCGCGCCGCATCGCGCGCCGGGTGCCGCGCCCGCGGGTGCTCGTCTATGCGGCGATCCTGTGCGCGGTCGCGCTCGCCGCGTCCCTCTCCATGGGCACGCGCGCGCCGTTGCGCATGGACGTGATGCGCGACCGCGGCGCCCTCGCGCGCGAGCTCGGGGACGACCGCATCGAGAACGTCTACCGACTGCAGGTGATGAACGCGCGCGAGGAGCCGCTCACGCTCGGGCTCGCGGTGCGCTCCTCCGCCGGGCTCGAGCACCTCGAGATCCTGGTGGAAGCCCAGGCGCTGGAGCTCGAGCCCCTCGCGGCCCGCGTGATCCCCGTGCGCGTGCGCGCCGAGCCCGAGCATCGCCATGGATCGCTGCCGATCGAGTTCGTGGTCACGGCCCGCGGCGCCGGGCGGGGCGAGGCGCCGCTCACGCTCGTGGAGAAGTCGCGCTTCCTCATCCCATGAAAGGAGACCCCATGAACGAAGCTTCCCCGAGACCCTGGTATCGCGAGCCGTGGCCCTGGATCCTCATGAGCGGCCCGGCCATCGTGGTCGTGGCGGGCCTCTGGACCTTCGCGATCGCGGCCGCCACGACCGATACGCTCGTGACCGAGGACTCCTACCGCAAGGGCCTCAGGATCAACCGCGAGATCGATTGCGCGCATGCGCAGGCCGACCCGCGAACCCCCAGCCGCATCGCGCCATGCCGCAGCGACTGATCTGGGTCCTCTGGCCGGGTTTCCTGATGGCGATACCCGCGGTGGGCGTCGTCTTCACGATCGTCGATCCGGCGGACGTGCACGGCCTGGGGATCGAGGGGCGAACGGCCGCCTACACGGTGGGCTTCCTGTTCTTCTGGGCGATCGGCGCCGCCTGCAGCGCGCTCACCTGCCTGCTGCAGCGCTCGCCCTTCGAGGTGAACCGCTGCCCGCTCCCGCGGGAGGGGCGCCCCGAAGGGTGCCCGAAACGAAGCGGCGGCGCGTGCTAGGCCCATGATCGGCTCGGGCGCGCACTACCTCACGCCGCTCTTCGAGCCGCGCTCGGTGGCGCTCGTGGGTGCGAGCGAGAGCCGCACCAAGGTGGGTGGGCTCGTGCTCGACAACCTGCTCGCGGCGCGATTCGGGGGCGAGCTCTTCGCGGTGAACCCGTCACATACCCGGGTGCGCGGCGTGCCGTGCGTGCCCGACATCGACTCGCTCCCGGGACCCGTGGACCTCGCCGTCATCGCCACTCCCGCCGCTTCGGTGCCGGGCATCGTCGAGCAGTGCGGGCGCAAGGGGATCCACGCCGCCGTCGTGATCTCCGCGGGCTTCTCGGAGACGGGCCCCGCGGGCGCCGCGCTCGAGCGCGAGCTGCTCGAGAGCGCGCGGCGCAACGCCGTGCGCCTCCTCGGCCCGAACTGCGTGGGCCTCATGCGCCCATCGGTGGGGCTGAACGCCACCTTCGCGCGCGGCCAGGCATTGCCGGGCTCTCTCGCCCTCGTGTCGCAATCGGGCGCGGTCTGCACGGCGCTCCTCGATTGGGCCACCCCCAACGGCGTGGGATTCTCGAGCGTGATCTCGCTGGGCGGCTCCATGGACCTTGATTTCGGCGAGGCGATCGACTACCTGGCCAACGACCCGAAGACCGAGCACATCCTTCTCTACATCGAGGGCGTGCGCGACGGCCGGGGGCTCGTGGGCAGCATGCGGGCGGCCGCGCGCGCGAAGCCCATCATCCTCATGAAGGTGGGGCGCCACCCCGCCGGCTCGCGCGCCGCCGTCTCGCACACCGGCGCCATCGTGGGCGACGACGACGTCTTCGACGCGGTCGTGCGGCGCACCGGCGCCGTGCGGGTTCATTCCCTGGAGGCGCTCGTGGACGCGGCGCAGGCCCTCGCCTCGCACGTGAAGCCGCGCGGCGAACGGCTCGCCATCGTCACGAATGGCGGCGGGCCCGGCGTGATGGCCGCCGACCGTGCGAGCGACCTGAACCTCCCGCTCGCGAGCCTCGCGCCGGAGACGGTCGCGGCGCTGGAGCCCGCGCTTCCGGCGACCTGGTCGCACGGTAATCCCCTGGACCTGATCGGCGACGCCGACGCGGAGCGCTACCGTGCCGCCGTCGCGGCCTGCCTCGCGGACCCCGGGGTGGATGGCGTGGTCGCCATCCTCACCCCCCAGGCGATGACCGACGCCGTGGCGGCGGCCCAGGCGGTCGCGCACGCCGCACGCGGCAGCGCGAAGCCGGTTCTCGCCGCGTGGATGGGACAGGCGAGCGTGATGGGAGCGCGGGCGCAGCTGCGCGCCGCGGGCTTCCCCGTCTATGCCGACCCCGAAATGGCGGTCGAGGCGTTCGCGCACCTCGCGCAATTCCATCGCAACCAGGAGATCCTTCTCGAGGCCCCGCCCGCCCTGGGCCATGTCGAGCCGCCCGACCTCACGAGGGCCCGCGCGATCCTCTCGCGGGCGCGGGCCGCGGGCGCGACCGTCCTCTCGGCTGCCGAGTCCCAGGAGCTGCTGGACGCCTTCCGCATCCCCGTCGTGCATGCGGTGCGCGCGAGGACGCTCGACGATGCGGTGAGCGCCGCCGGCACGATCGGATTCCCGGTGGCCATGAAGATCGATTCGCCGGACATCTCCCACAAGAGCGACGTGGGCGGTGTCTGCCTCGGCATCCGCGACGCCGCGGGGCTGCGCGCGGCCCACGCCGCGATGATGCGTGCCGTCGCGGAGCGCCGGCCCGAGGCGCGGGTGACGGGCATGTGCCTGGAGCCCATGGTGGCACGCCCCAACGCGCGCGAGCTCATGGTGGGCATCAAGCGCGACTCCATTTTCGGGCCGGTGGTCGCCTTCGGCGCCGGCGGCATCGCCGTCGAGGTGCTGAAGGATCGGGAGGTCGCGCTGCCGCCGCTCAACTCGGTGCTGGTGGCCGACATGATCCGCGGCACGCGGGTGGGCCGCATGCTGGGCGAATTCCGTAACCGGCCCGCGGTGGACCGGGCCGCGCTCGAGGCGGTGATCCTGCGCCTGTCCGAAATGGCCGTCGCCCTGCCGGAAATCGACGAGCTCGACGTGAACCCGCTGCTCGCCGACGAGACGGGGGTGCTCGCGCTCGACGCGCGCGTCGTGCTGCGCTCCGTCCCCGCGGGGCAGGGGCCCTACGCTCATCTCGCGATCCATCCCTACCCTGCCGAGCTCGCGACGCGCGAGCGCATCGGGGATGCCGAGATCGAGCTGCGCCCCATCCGCCCGGAGGATGCCGGGGTCGAGCGCACGTTCGTGAGCGGGCTGTCGGCTCGCAGTGCGCGGCTGCGCTTCGCGAGCGCGCTGCGCGACCTCACCCCGGCGATGCTGGCGCGCTTCACCCAGATCGACTACGACCGCGAGATGGCGCTCATCGCCGTCGTGCCCGACGGGCAGGGCGAGCGCGAGATCGGCGTGTGCCGGTACATCCGCCTTCCCGACCGCGCCACTTGCGAGTACGCGATCGCGGTGGCCGACGAGTGGCAGGGGAAGGGCCTGGGCAGCGCGATGATGCGCCGCCTCATCGCGGTCGCGCGCGAACGCGGCCTTTCCACCATGGTGGGCTGGGTGGATTCGGGCAACGCCGGGATGCTGGGCCTCTGCGGGAGGCTCGGGTTCCGCGCCGAGCACGAACCCGGCGACCACCTCACGCGGCGGGTGGTGCTGGACCTCTAGAGGAAGGCGGAGGGGCGGCGGACCGACGGCTCGAAGCGCTTCTCGCAGGCGAGGCAGCGCGTCGCCGTGGGCTCCGCGAAGAGGCGAGAACGCCCGATCGTTGCGTTGCAATCGGTGCAGGTTCCGAAAGCGGGGGTCTCGAGGCGCGCGAGCGCGTGCTCGATGGCCTCGAGCTCGGCGGCGTCTCGCTCGACGCTCGCCACCTCCAGGTCGGTCTCGAGATCGGCCGTGGCGTCGTCGGTTTCGCGCAGGTGCGAGGGGATCGCGAAGGCGCCCTCGGGGGAATGCAGCGCCGAGCTCACCTCGGCGCGAAGGACCCGAGCACGCGCCCGCAGCTTTTCGCGCAGCAGCGCCAGGTCGCCGGGTTTGAGGGGCAGCGTCAGCGGCATACCAGGACCGGCGTCTTCGAATGCGCGAGCACCTTGTTGGTCTCGCTGCCGAGGAGGAGCGTGCCGATCCCGCCCCGCCCGTGGGAGGCCATGACGATGACGTCGCACTTCTTCGCCCGGGCCGAGTCGATGATGGAGCGCCAGGGCGCGGGCCCCGTGACCTTGAGGCGGGCGACCTTCACCTGGGTGCGCGCCGCGGCGGCTTCGATCTTCGCGAAGGCGTCGTTGGCGAAGCGCTCGTGGCGCGCCTCGTGGACCTGGGGGGAGAACTCGCGCGCGGCGAAGGCCACGCCGTCGCCGTCGTAGGGCGGCTGGAAGGGCGGCACGACGTACACCGCCGTGATCTTCGCCTTCATGGACTTGGCGAGGTGGGCGGCTTCGCGCGCCGCCTTGAGGGAAAGCGGCGAGCCGTCGGTGGGCAGGAGGATGTGCTTGTACATGGTCAGCTCCTTTCCTGTTGGTCGATCACCGCGCGCAGCCCTTCCACGTCGAGGATGCAGATGTGGCGCTGCTGCACGCTGATGAGCCCGTCGGCATGGAAGCGGGAGAAGAGCCGGCTCACGGTCTCCAGCGAGAGCCCGACGTAGCTCCCGATCTCCTCGCGCGTCATGCGAAGATGGAATTCGCTCGGCGAATAGCCGCGGGCCACGAAGCGCTGCGAGAGGTTCAGCAGGAACGCGGCGAGGCGCTCCTCCGCGCGCATCGTGCCCAGCAGCATCATCACGCCCTGGTCGTGGACGAGCGCGCGGCTCATCACCTTGTGGAGCTCCGGCTGCAGGCCCAGCTCCTCGAGGCGGTGGTAGGGGATCACGCAGACGTCGCTGTCCTCCAGCGCGGTCACGTCGGCGCTGTGCTTTCCCCCGCCGATCCCGTCCAGCCCCACGATCTCGCCGGACATGTGGAAGCCGGTGACCTGGTCGCGGCCGTCCTTCAGGACGGCGCTCGATTTGAGGAAGCCGCTCCTCACCGCATAAAGGGAATCGAAGGCGTCGCCGGCGCGGTAGAGCGTCTCGCCGCGCTTCACGCGGCGGCGCGTGTAGACGAGGCCGTCGAAGCGGCCCAGGTCCTGCGAGCCGCACGGCAGGCAGACCTCGCGCAGGTTGCAGGCCGCGCAATGCGTGGCGACCTTCGAGACGTTGGCCTTGAGGGCGGTGCGCTGCGGGGTGGGCGGCATGGCGAAACCTCTCGCGACGGCGGGTTGGATGGCGATCGTGCGTGCGGGCAGCATGGCGTTCTCCTTCAGTGGGTCCGCGCGGAGATTTCCGCGATGACCCGGGGGATCTCGTCGAAGTCGCTCGACTTGTCGAGGAAGTAGCTGGCGCCCGCCTTTTCGCAGGCGCGGCGATACTGGGGCTCGGCATGGTTGGTGAGCACGACGAAAACGATCGCCGGCTCCTGGGGATGGACGGTGCGCATCACGTCCAGCCCGGTGCGCCCGAAGAGGTTGAGGTCGAGCAATACCGCGTCGGGCCGCGTGCGCAGGATCCCGGCGACGGCGTCGCGGGCGCTGGCGGCCTCGCCGACGATCCGGACGTTGTCGATGCGCGACAGCATTTCGGCGAGGCGCGCGCGGATCGACGGCGAGTCGTCGACGATGAAGACCTTGTTGCCCGGGTTCGTTTCCATGGCTGCCATTGTCCCGGCCGCTTCGGCCGGTGGGCAGGCGCCATGCTCCGATTGGGGGCTCGGAGCGGCCCTAAAGACTTCCGCGAAAATGCCCTAGCGCGGCCCTAGGAAAATTCCTAGCCGCCTCCGCCTTCCCCCTCGACCAGGCGGTGGGAGAGGGCGTAGCGGATCAGGTCGCCCGTGGTCCCGAGGCCCATCTTCTGCAGGATGTTGGCCTTGTGGGTGCTCACGGTCTTCACCGAGAGGTTCAGCCGCTCGGCGATGTCGGCGACCGCCTTGCCCTCGGCGATGAGGCGAAAGACCTGGAACTCGCGGTCGGAGAGCGCCTCGTGCGGCTCGCCTTTGTTCCCGGGCATGTTGCCCAGGGCGAGCTGCTCGGCCACCGCCCCGCTGATGTAGGCGCCCCCTGAGCTCACCTTGCGCAACGCCGCCACCAGTTGCGACGACGCGGATTCCTTGGTGAGATAGCCCGAGGCCCCGGCGCGGATCGCGCGGACCGCGTACTGCTGCTCCTCGTGCATGCTGAGCACGAGGATGCGCAGCTTCGCCTTCTCGGCCTTCACCTGCTTGATGAGCTCGATGCCGCTGCGCCCGGGCATGGACATGTCCAGGACCAGCACGTCGAACTCCAGCTCGCGCACCCGCTGGATCACTTCGTGGCCGTCGCGGGCCTCGCCCACCACCTCGAAGCCGTCGTCGCCGCGCAGCAACTGCTTGAGGCCCTCGCGCAGGATGCCATGGTCGTCGGCGAGCACCACCCGGATCACGGCGCCCGCTCCCCGGAGCCCGCGAGGGGCAGGCGCATCTCGACGGTCGTGCCTCGCCCGGGGCTGCTTTCGATGGCGACTTCGCCCTTCAGCAGCTGCACCCGTTCGCGCATCCCGAGCAGGCCGAAGCAATTGCGGCCGGGCGCCGCATCCGTGGCGAACCCTTTCCCGTCGTCGCGCACGAGCAGGGTCACCGTGTCGCCCTCGCGGTCGAGCGCCACCTCGACCGAGCTCGCGCCGGCGTGCTTGGCGATGTTGGTGAGCGACTCCTGCAGGACGCGAAAGACCGCGGTGGCATAGGGACCCTCCAGGTCGAGATTCTGGCCCATGGCGAGTTCGGCGGGAATGCCGGTGCGCGCGCTGAAGTTCTGCACCTGCCATTCGGCTGCCGCCGGCAATCCCAGGTCGTCGAGCATGAGGGGGCGCAGGTTCGACGAGATGCGGCGCGTGGCAGCGACCGTGCCGTCGAGGAGCACCTGCATCGCCGCGAGCTTGGTTTTCGCGGCGGTGGAAGCTTCCCCCATGTGCTCGCGGATCCACGAGAGGTCCATCTTGAGGGAGGTGAGGGCCTGTCCCAGCTCGTCGTGGAGCTCGCGGGCGATGCGGTTCATTTCCTGCTCGCGGGCCGAGCTCGCCGACACCGCCAGGGCGCGGATCTCCTCCCGGGAGCGCTCGAGCGCCCGCTGGGCGCGGTCGCGCTCGGTCACGTCGCGCAGGATCACCGTGAAGAACCTCTGGCCCTGCTCCTCGATCTGCGAGATCGACGCTTCGATCGGAAACTCCTCGCCGTTGCGGCGAAGCCCCATCACGATCCTCTGCGCGCCCATGCGCCGCGTCGTGGCGCCGGTCTGGCCGAAGCGGCTCACGTGCTCGCCGTGGCCGCCGCGGAATCGCTCCGGGATGAACCACGAGAGCGGCGCGCCCAGCGCTTCGTGGCGCGGGCAGCCGAACACGAGCTCGGCCGCCTCGTTGAAGAGCACGATGTGCTGGCGCTCGTCCACGGTGATGATCGCGTCCATGGCCGAATCGAGGATGCCGCGCAGCCGCGCTTCGCTGCGCGCGAGGCGCTCCCCGGCCTGCGCCCGCTCCGTCACGTCGCGCAGGATCACCGTGAAGAACGTGCGGCCGCCGTCCTGGTAGCGCGAGATGGAAGCCTCGATCGGGAATTCCTCCCCGTCGGAGCGCAGGCCGTTCAGCACGGTGCGGGCACCCATGCCGCGCGCGTGGCCGTCGCCGCGGTCGAACGCGGCGATGTGGGCCTGGTGGGCATCCCGGAAGCGTGCGGGCAGGAGCATGTCGAGCTTCTGCCCCATCACCTTGTCGCGCGGCCACCGGAAGACGCGTTCGGCGGCGGGATTGAAGACGACGACGCGCTGCTCCTCGTCGACCGTGATCACCGCGTCCATGGCGGACTCGATGATGCCCAGGCCCGCGGCGGTGAGCGCCCTATGCACTTGGCCGCCGTTTGACGGGGGTCAAGGGCGGGGGAAGGCGCCGGCGCATAGTCGCCCCATGGCCCTGGACATTCCCCATCGCGAAAGCGGGTTCCGTGACGCTCCCCTCGTCGTGGATACGGCGCTCATCCATAAGTATGGCGGAAACGGCCCGCGCTACACGTCCTATCCCACGGCCGACCGGTTCGTCGAGGCATTCGACGCCGCCGCCTACCGCCACTGGCTGGGCATCCGGCGCATCGGCGGATTCGCTCGGCCACTGGGATTATACGTTCACGTTCCGTTCTGCGACACGCTCTGCTTCTACTGCGCCTGCAACAAGATCGCAACCCGCGACCACACCAAGGCGGTGAAGTACGTGGCCTACCTCGAGCGCGAGATCGCGCTCGTGGCCGAGGCCCTGGGCGACGACCGAAAGGTCTCGCGCATGCATTGGGGCGGGGGCACGCCCACCTTCCTGGGCGACGAGCTCTCGACGCGGCTGGTGGAGGCGATCCGCCGCCACTTCGATCTCGACCCGTCGGGGGAGATCGCCATCGAGATCGATCCACGCCGGGTGGACGCCCGGCGCATCGAGCACCTCGCCCGCCTGGGCTTCAACCGCATGAGCCTGGGCGTCCAGGACTTCGACCACGAGGTCCAGGTCGCGGTGAACCGCGTGCAGAGCTTCGAGCAGACGCGCGAGGCCATCGTGGCCGGGCGGGCCAACGGCTTCCGCTCCGTCAACGTGGACCTCATCCTCGGCTTGCCGCGCCAGACGATGGCGGGCTTCACGAGGACGCTGGAGCAGGTGGTCGAATGCGATCCCGACCGGATCGCCCTCTACTCGTACGCGCACCTGCCGTCCATGTTCAAGCCGCAGGTGCGGATCGTCGAGGCGGAGCTGCCGAAGCCGGAGGCCAAGCTCGAGCTCATGGCCACCGCCATCCGCACCCTCGCCGGCGCGGGCTACGTGCACATCGGCATGGACCATTTCGCCAAGCCCGGGGACGAGCTCGCCGTGGCGCAGCGCGAGGGAAGGCTCACGCGCGATTTCCAGGGCTATTCCGCGGGCGCCGACTGCGACCTCGTGGGCCTCGGCGTCTCGTCCATCGGCCGCATCGGGCCCACGCACGCGCAGAACCTGAAGCAGCTGGACGAATATTACGGAGCGCTGGACCGGGGCGAGCTTCCGGTGATGCGGGGCCTCCAGCTCACGCCGGACGACCTCGCGCGCCGCGCCGTGATCCAGGCGCTCGCCTGCCAATTTCGCCTCTCCAAGGAGTCCATCGCGATCCGCTACCTCCTGGAGTTCGATCGGTACTTCGCTCCGGAGCTGGAAGACCTGGCGCGCCTCGCCGACGACGGCCTGGTCGAGATGGACGACGAATGGATCACCGTCACGCCGGCGGGAAGGCTCCTGGTGCGCGCGGTGTGCATGGTCTTCGACAAGCACCTTCGCTTCGCGCGAGAGCGCGGCCGCTACTCGCGCGTGATGTGATCGCCGCCCTGGGGTACGCGGCGTTCGCCGCGGGGCTGCTGGGCGGCGTGCACTGCGCGGGCATGTGCGGCGGCATCGCCGCGAGCCTCTCGGCCTCGTCGCGGGGACCGGCGCTCTCGCGGCAACTGGGCTTCAACGCCGGGCGCATCGCTTCCTACGCCGCCGCGGGCGCGGCCGCGGGCGGCGTGGGCAGCCTCGCGCAGTCCGCGGGGCCCATGCTGTCGGTGCAGCTCGTCCTCTTCGTCGCGGCCAATGCGCTCATGATCTTGCTGGGCCTCTATGTCGCGGGATGGGGCGGCGCGGTGCTTCGCATCGAGGGCGCCGGGCGCCTGCTCTGGCGCCACGTGGAACCGGCCGCTCGCCGGGTCTTCCCGATCGATAGCTGGGCGAAGTCCATCGCGGCGGGCCTCCTCTGGGGCTGGGTTCCGTGCGGGCTCGTCTACAGCATGCTCATGCTCGCGCTCGCGAGCGGCGGGCCGCTGCAGGGCGCGACGGTCATGGCCGCGTTCGGCCTGGGCACGCTGCCCACGCTGCTCGCCGCGGGCTTTGCCGTGCGCAAGCTGGACCTCCTGCGCCGCGCGCCGTGGATCCGGCAGGGCGCCGGGGCCACCATCGTCGCCATGGGGGTCGTGGGATTGCTGCGGGCGCCTCACCTGCGCGAGGCGATCCTCGCGGGGTGGGCCTGCATTTCCTGACCTTCCCGGGCTG
>Ga0070713_100002298_pt1 | contig 12436 bp, 8 predicted proteins | sample LARL82metaG_FD_65465 | JGI IMG/M metagenome (GOLD analysis project Ga0070713, IMG submission 65465) | Corn, switchgrass and miscanthus rhizosphere microbial communities from Kellogg Biological Station, Michigan, USA - LAR L8-2 metaG | ecosystem: Host-associated > Plants > Roots > Rhizosphere ... | reverse complement strand
TCCATTTTCTCGAGAATAAGCTCTCGAATCATGCTCAGAAACTTGGGTTGAACGCCTACCGTTGCGGCGCGAACCATGTGCAGGCCTCGTTCCTCGGCGATAGCACGGGCTTCGGTATCGAGGTCGAAGAGCACCTCCATGTGATCGGAGATGAACCCGATGGGCACGACAACTACGGGAGCACCGGGATCGAGGCCTCGCAGAACATCGCCGATGTCGGGCTCCAGCCACGGCTGACCCGGCGGGCCACTACGGCTTTGGTATACCAACTGCCAATGGCCGACACCGACACCTTCCGAGACGAGCCGGCAGGATTCGTTGAGTTGCTTCTGGTAGTCGCTCGATTGGGCCATTGCCAGCGGGACGCTGTGGGCTGTGTAAATGAGCCGCACGTTCGGACGGCCGTCCGCGGGGATCTCATCGAGCGCGGCTCGCACGCGATCGGTCTCGGCCTCGATGAATAGAGGATGGTTGTAGAAAGAACGAAGCTTCTCGATCTCGGGCGCGCCGTCGCCGGCTTCGGCCCGGGCCCGCTGGATGTCTTCCAAATATTGCCTGCAGCCGGAATAGGAGCTGAAGACCGAAGTCACGAAGGCCAACGCGCATCGTACGCCGTCGGCGCGCATCTGGCGCAGCGTGTCGGCAAGATAGGGATGCCAGTTTCGATTCCCCCAGTAGACCGGGAGCCGCGGCCCGTTGTGCTCAAGTTCCGCTTCGAGGCCCGCGATCAATGCCCGGTTCTGATCGTTGATGGGGCTTTTGCCGCCGAAATGATAGTAGTGCTCGGCCACTTCGAGCATGCGCTCGCGTGGAACATTCCGGCCGCGCAGAACGTTTTCGAGAAACGGGATCACATCGTCGGGCTTCTCCGGTCCACCGAACGAAAGGATCAGTACCGCGTCGTAGGTGTGCTCGCAGGCCATTCGCCTACTATTGTAGGTTCAGCTGAACGGGCGGGCCGCATATCACTAGATCGATGGTCAGTCCGCCGCAAACCGAAACGGCCGCGCTAGCCCCCGTGAGATCATCCGGCACGATGAGATCCACCTGCTGGACGCCGGGTAAGCCCGGAGCCGGCCCACCGTAGTAAGGCTGGCTAATCACATGATCGCCGATCCGGGCGGTGATGACGCCGGTTCCCGAGAGGCCCGTGGCAAAAATCTGAATTATCGTTCCAGCCTGCGCCGGGCGATCCGGACCATTCACGCTGTTGTCCTGATTCAGAACTCCGCCCTTGAAGATGCCCGGGGCGAAGGGAGTAAGCGAGACGGTTTGGGGAGCGCTTGAAACGCCGTTGACCTGGACGACCAGTTGCGTGGACGTCTTCGACTGCAGCGCGGCCGGGACCAGCAGGTTAATTTGGGTATCGTTGCTGAAGAGAATCTGAGCCGGCAAGCCGTCGAACGTCACCGACAAGCTTGCACCGGAAAATTTGCTCCCCATGAGGGTGGCTATAGACCCTGGAGCCAAAGCACCCGGAGCAAAAGTAGCTGCGTTCACGATGCCGGCCACGGTCGGTGTTGGAACCGGCGGAGGCAGCGCGGCGGTGATCACCAAACTGATCGGAACATCGCGAGTGCCCGCCAGAGGTCCGGCGTCGATGGTGAGGATTGCGTTGTAGGTGCCCGGCGTAAGATTACCCGGCAGCGCATCCACTCGAATGGTGCCGTTGTTGGCGCCGTCGGTGGGAGACAGTCGCAGCCAACCCACACCGCTGAGATATTTCACGCTGGTGGTCCAATGCATGACGCCACCGGACACGTTTTGCACTTGAATATAATCGACCTGGAAATTGGAGCCCGCGGGCGCAGTGTATTTCAAGGAGCTTTCCACCACGGCCAGGCTGGGCAGGTATTTCGCGCCACAATCGCCGACGATGCTGCAATCCGCGGGCACGGGCGCCATGACAAACCTGGGGATCGGAGCTTGGGAGCTGGCGACCATCACGGTGGATACGGGCGCGAAGGAAATGCCTGCATCGGTCGTGACCGCGCCGCCATTGGCCGTTGAACCGAGGCCCAGGAAAGTCGGGAACTGCGCGCTTTCCTGAACCGAGGGATTGGCGTCGACAACTTCATAGACCGCCGATCCCGACCCGTTGGCGAGCGCGATCTCGGTCATCGAATCGAAACTCACAGGCGCTGATCCAGGCAGCCCCGGGGTATAGACCACAGTTCCACCGGCGCCATTCGCGTCCGAGGATTGCACAAGCGAAAGCAGTAACGACCCGTTCCCACCGGGCGCGTATCGGCCACCCGAGGCAGGCAGGCCAAAGTCACCACCGGCCGTCGGCTGAATCGCGTCAGAACCGGCGACCACCGTCGGGACAAAGATTCGCGCTCCTACCGGGAAGCCGGAATAGCGGACCATGATGCGGACTCCCGTGTCGGCGTTGAGGCCCTGCCATGCGCCCTTGGGTGTAAACGAATCGGCATAACCTTCTGTCACCCGAGTGGAGGCGAATACGGTATTGGCCGCCAGGAGCCTCGCCAAGCTGTTCGGATTGTCGGGCAGCGGCGATCCGTTAGGTCCGCAGATGATCTTGGAGGAGAAGCTTCCGTATAAGCCTGGTCGCGGCTTCGCGACGGCGACTTGCGTATCGGTGAGCGAGATCAGGCTGGCGGAGTTGAATCCGATGAAGGCCTGGATAGAATTGTTCGCTAGCGGCGTAAGTTGATTCGCGGCGGCTCGGATGTTGGCAATCCGGAGGGTAGCTGTGCCGGTGGGCGACAGAGTGAAAGCGACGCCGTTGTAAACCAGGGAACTCGGCCCGGTAATAGTTCCAGGTACGCTGACAGGCTGTGGTCCGGAACCGTTATCGATGGTGAAGACGACATCGGTTACCGTGTTTCCAGCGACCCGATTGGTGATGTTCACGCTCAGGAAGATGGATAGATTGCCGGAGATGCTCGCGGCCGGGGTTCCTCTGGAGCAATTGAGAACGATGTCGCCGATTCTTTCGGTGATGCCCTCGGTATGCACAATCGGGGGAACGGCGATTGAATTACAAGTCAGGATCGTTTGCGCGTTGGCAAGTCCCAAGGCGCTGGTGATCAAAAAAAGGGAAAACCAAAGGTATAACAGGCGAGACATATAAAACTCTGTCCGGAGTGTAGCAAAACGCCGGCGAGTAGTGTAGTTTGCCCTACATTTTGATCATTCGCTGCGTAAGGCCTGCATGGGATCGATTGAGGCGGCGCGGCGTGCGGGCAGGAAGGCGGCCACAGCGGCTGTCACGGCAATAGCGCAGCAAGCGATCGCTAATAGCAGCGGATTCCGCGGGCTGACGCCGTAGAGCATGTTGGTGAGAAATTGGCCTGCGGCAAAAGCACCCGCAAGGCCGAGCACCACACCGGCCGCGACCAGAAGCATGGCTTGTTTGAGGATCATGCCGAGAACCATCCGGCGGCTGGCGCCCAACGCGACGCGCACGCCGATTTCACGGGTCCGCTTCAATACGGAATAGGACAGCACGCCGTAAAGTCCGACCACCGTGAGCAGTAGCGCGATTCCGGCGAAGCTGGCGAGCAGCAGCATTTGGAATCGAGGGCGCGCGATGCCGGCACCGAGAAGGTCGTCCATGAGCTGCAGGCCGTAGATAGGAATTTCTTTGTCGATGGATGCCACGACCGCGCGGACCGCGGACTCCATGGCGGCCGGTGGAATCGACGTCTTCATCACAACCGGAGGTACGAACCAGATGAGCTGCTTATAAGGGAGGTAGTAGATCGGATCGGCTTGCATCTGGAGCGGCGTTTGGACCGCGTTGCCCACGACGCCTACAATCTCGCGCATGGGATCGGCTCCATCGCGCATGGACGCGCCGGGTTGCATCCGCTTGCCGATGACGTTTTCACCGGGGAAGAACTGCTCGGCAAAGGCGCGATTAACGATGACCACAGGGGCCGCTTTGGAATCGTCGCGCGCGGTAAACTCGCGCCCTTCTATCACTGGAATGCCCAAGGTGCGAAAGTAGTCCGGCGTAATGATCGCGATATCCGAGCTCGGACGGTTGGAACGGGTGCCGGGCCGCTCCTCAATGGCGAAGGAGATGGTCATTTGACTGCCGGTCAACGGCAACGGCACGCCCTCGGCTACAGATGTGACACCGGGCAGAGCGCGCAGCCGCTCCAGGAGGCGATTGTTGAATTCGAGCTGCTTTGCTTCGGGATAGCGGGCGTCGGGAACGCTCATGTTGAAGGTCAGCACATGCTCAAGCTGGAGCCCCAAATCACGGTGCAGGAGATGGAGGAAACTTGCAATCAGCAGTCCGGCTCCGCTCAAGAGGACCAGTCCCAGCGTGATCTGCGCCACCACGAGGCCAATGCGCAACCGGTCCTGTCCACGCACGTCGCCGCGGGAGCCTTCCTTCAATGGTCCGGTGAGTTCGGTCTTCGCAAGTCTGAGCGCCGGCGCGATGCTAAAGAGCAGGCTCGTGAGCAGAGCCAATGCTACGGAAAACGACAAGACGCTTCCATCGACAACCGCCTCGCCGATGCGGGGGATGCTTTCGCCAGCCAGAGGAAGCAGCAGGTTCACGCAAACGATCGCAACCAATACACCAGCGCCGCACCCGATCAGCGCCAGCGCCAGGCTCTCGGTGAGGAGTTGGCGGACAATGGTACGGCGTGAAGCGCCGATGGCCGCGCGGATCGCAAATTCACGTTCGCGCTCGGCGGTGCGCGCGAGCAAAAGGTTGGCAATGTTGGCGCAGGCGATCAGCAGAACCAGGCCCACGGCGCCCAGGAGGATAAATAGTGGCCGACGGGTATCGCCGGTCAGTTCATCCAACACGGGCCGGATATAAGTGCCCGCAAAGTTCTTGTTATCGTCCGGGTATTCTTTGGCCAGTGTTCCCGCGATGGTGTCCATTTGCGCGAGGGCCGTCTCGATAGAAACGCCTGGTTTGAGCCGTGCGATCGCGTTCAGCATCCGGGCTCCGCGCTGCTCAGTCATGGGAGTCGCGGTGTCGGCCGTGGCGTCACGCGCTAGCGTGGTCCAAAGCTTTACTTTCGTATTCCCAACGGGAAACGCGAAGCCGCTGGGCATAACGCCCACCACAGTGTAGGGCTGGGAATCCAACGTGATCGCACGATCAAGGATGGTTGCGTCGCCACTGAATTCTGCCTTCCAGAGTTCATGGCTCAGCACGACCACACGCTGGCCGGCCTGCTCCTCTTCGGGCAAGAAGCCACGGCCCAGGGCGGGTTGAATCCTGAGGAGAGAAAACAGGTCCGCTGAGACTATTGCGCCGCTGAGGTGCATGGGCATTCCAGCACCGCTCAGCGAGAAATTGCTGGTGCGATAAGAAACGATATATTCGAATACCTGGTTATATCGTCGAAAATCGAAGAAATTCGGATAAGAGAAATTGGATGGCAGCGGTCCGCTGCGCCGGTCGAGTGCCTCCAAAGCAACCAAACGCGCCGGCTCTGGAAACGGCAGCGGGCGAAGGATGACTGCGTTGACCACGCTGAAGACGGCCGTGTTCGCGCCGATGCCCAGGGCGAGTGTAAGTACCGCGGCCGCCGTAAATGCTGGGGATTTGCGAAGCTGGCGAAAGGCATAGCGAAGATCGGCGAAAAGGTTTTCAATCATCCCCCAGCGCCAGACGTCGCGACCGCGTTCTTCGAGCAGGGTGACGTTGCCGAACTCACGGCGTGCGGCTAGTCGTGCTTCTGCACGCGGCATGCCGGCGGAGACGAGCGCGTCGGTCCGCTCCTCCAGATGCTGTTGGATCTCGGCCGAAAGATCTTGATCGAGTTGCGGGCGCGAGGTGAGTTGCTTCCACCAATTCATCGTTCCACCGGAGAGAGAACGCGCCGGATACCTTCCAGCATGCGTTCGAAGCTAAATACTTCGCGTTCCAGATGCTTGGCACCGGCGGGGGTGAGCCGGTAAATCCGGATGCGGCGCTTGCTGGCCGATACGCCCCATTTGGCGTCGACCCAGCCTTCTTTGAGCATGCGCTGAAGAGCGGGATACAGCGAGCCTTCTTCGATCTGCAACAGATCATCGGACGTTTTCTTGATGTGTTGCACCAATGCATAGCCGTGCAGGGGCTGACGGCGCAAGGTGCGGAGGATCATCATCTTGAGGGCGCCGGGGAAAAGGTCTTTACGTTCTGAGGCAGGCACTTGACTTGTTCCGTCTATGCCTAGAGTAAACTAGTATTGGCGCCCGGTCAAGGCCTATCGACTGGTCACCAGGAGCCGGCGGAAATTTTCGCTGGTCATCCGGCTCACCTCTTCCAGCGATTGGCCGCGAAGTTCGGCCAGCTTGCGCGCAGTGTGGACGATCAGGGCAGGCTCATTTCGTTTTCCGCGCTTGGGAACGGGAGCGAGATAAGGAGCGTCGGTTTCTACCAGAATTCGGTTAGCGGGAGAGTCTTTGGCGGCGGCCTGCAGGTCGAGCGCTTTGGGAAACGTCACGATGCCGCCGAAACTCAAGTAGAAACCGAGATCAAGCGCGCGCCGCGCTTCGGTGGGCCCACCGGAAAAGCAGTGCATGATTCCGGGGATGCCGTGCGGCTTCCAATGTTGTTCGAGCAGCGCGGCCGTGTCGTCCCAAGCCTCGCGAGTGTGAATGACGATCGGCTTCTTCGCCGCAGCAGCGATTTCCATTTGGCGGACGAACGCCGAGGTCTGCGTCTGGCGCGGTGAGAAATCGTAATGATAATCCAGGCCGATTTCGCCCAGCGCGATCACCTTCGGGTGCGACAGCAGCTCGGCTAAGCGATCGAAATCAGCTTGGCCCGCTTTGGCGGCATCGTGCGGGTGGATACCGACGGTCGCGAAGAATGGCGGGTATTTATCGGCCAGTCGAATGCCGGCTTCCAGATCCGGCGGGCCGTTGCCAGTGCCGATGGCAACCATATGCTCAACGCCGGCGTCGAGCGCACGCGCGATCACTTCTTCACGATCGGCGTCGAACTCCGAACTGTCGAGATGGCAGTGGGAGTCGATCAGGCTCACTTCAGCCTGGCTCCCACGGGGATGTCCTCCAGAAAACCGGCCAGCACCGGCTTGCCGCCCTCGATGGACGCCGCGACGATCATGCCGTTGGATTCGAGTCCGCGGAGCTTGCGCGGCTGCAGATTGGCGACGATCACAACCTTGCGTCCGATCAGTTGTTCTGGAGGATAAGCTTCGGCGATTCCGGCAACGATGCTGCGCGGTTCCGGCTCGCCGATTTCCACTTTCAGATGAAGCAACTTGTCAGCGCCCTTCACTCGCTCGGCGGCGAGCACCAGCCCGACTCGCATTTCTACTTTGATGAAGTCGTCGATGGCGATCTTGCTGGATGCGGCCTGAGTCGCGGGCGTTGTCGCGGGGGTTGCCGCGGCGGACTGAGGCGGGGCGAAGATCGCAGCCTGCCGCTCGCGCTCCTTCAATTCCAGTTCCTGCATCTGCGGGATCGCGGTCTTGGCGTCCAGGCGCGGAAACACACCGGCGACTTTTCCTACCTTCTGGCCGTGCTGCAGCTTGCCCCAGTGCAGGTCCGCGACGCGAACGTCGCTGATCGAGCCCGGCATGCCGAGCTGTTCCCAGATCTTACGCGCTGAGTCGGGCATCACCGGATAGAGCCAGGCGCAGATGATGCGCAACGCTTCCGCGGCCGTATACAGCGTCTCGTCCAGCAACTTCTGGCTGAGCGGGTCTTGGTCTTTGGCGAGCTTCCAAGGTGCGCGCTCGACGATAAATTTATCGATCACCGAAATCAGGCTCCAGATTGTCTCCAGACCTTTCGAGAAATTGAATTCGTCGAAAGCTTCGAGTGTCATCTCAGTGGCCCGGGTGGCCGCTTCGGCGACCTCACCCGCCCCATCCGACTGCGGAATTTCACCGCCGCGGTACTGGTGGATCATCGTGAGCGTGCGGCTGGCAAGGTTGCCGAGACCATTTGCCAGATCGGAGTTGTAGCGCTGGATCAACGCGTCGTAGCTGAAACTCCCATCCTGGCCGAAAGTGATTTCACGCAGGAGGAAATACCGCAGGCCATCGATGCCGGCCACCTGCGCGATGGGATTGGGACGCAGGACGTTACCGCGCGACTTGCTCATTTTGTTCTCTTCGAACAGAATCCAGCCGTGGGCGAATACTTTTTTCGGTAACGGGAGATCGGCTGCCATCAGGAAGGCCGGCCAGTACACCGCGTGAAAGCGCAAAATATCCTTGCCGATCAGGTGCAGGTCTGCCGGCCAAAGATTTTCGTTCTTCACGGCGCTCATGTAGGAGATCAGCGCATCGAACCAGACGTAGAAGACATGGCACCCTTCGACGGGCACTGGAATCCCCCAGCTAATATTGGTGCGTGTGATGGAAAGATCGTTCAGCCCTTGCCGAACGAAGGCGATGATTTCATTGCGCCGGTGATCGGGTTTGACGAACTCCGGATCTTTCTCATACAACTCCAGCAGGCGTTCTTGAAACGCCGAAAGCCGGAAAAAGTAATTTTCTTCGGTGACCGTTTCGGTTGGGCGGCCGCACTCCGGGCATGGATCGCCGGGGCCAGCTTCGTTGACGTAGAGCTCATCATTGACGCAGTACTGGCCGGTATATGCGCCCTTATAGATGTATCCGTTCTTCTGACAACGCTCGAACAGATCCCGCACGGTCTCATGATGTTTGGTGTCGGAGGTGCGAATGAAATGGTCGAAGTCGATCTCCAGCGTCTTCCACTGATTGACAAACTCGGCGGCCATCTTGCCCGAGTATTCTTCGGGATGAAGATTCGCGGCCTTGGCAGCCCGCTCCACGTTGCGGCTGTGTTCATCCGATCCGGTAGTGAATACGACGGGGTCGAAGCCTTCCATTTTCTTGAAGCGCTTGATCAGGTCCGCAACAAAGGTGGAGTAGGCGGTGCCGAGGTGCGGCGCTGCGTTCACGTAATAAATAGGGGTGGTCAGGTAATATTTCATCGAGTGTGTTTTTGGTAAGCCAGATTCGCCTCGGCCAGGATCTGTTTCAAGGGAACGCCAGTCTCGCGCGCCAGCTTACGGCAGTCTTCGTATTCCGGGGCGTAGGATCCGTTGTCCGCGATCTTGATCCTGACCTTGCCGTGCGGCGTTTCGACTTCCAGCGTGTGCCGGGCTTTCACGCGCCGCTCGGCGGAATAGATGCGGAGGCCGAGCGTGGAGGTCTCGGCAAACATTAACTGCGCCAGGGCCTCGCGATCTTCTGGCTTGGCGATGACGCGCACCAGTGTGCCTTGCCGATTCTTCTTCATCAGAACGGATTCGAGCGTGACATCGAGCGCACCGGCCTCGAGCAAACGCTCCATGGCATAGCCCAGCACCTGCGGGCTGGAGTCATCGATATTCGCTTCCAGGACCGCGACAGTGGTGGCTTCTTCGGCACCAGTGGTTTCTCCGATCAGGACGCGCAGCACGTTGGCGTGTTCCTGAAAATCCTTGTCGCCAGCGCCGTAGCCGGTGGCCGTGATTTGCATGGGCGGCAGCGGGCCGAATTCGCTGGCGAGCGTGGCAGCGATGGCAGCACCGGTGGGGGTTGTCAGCTCGACGCTCGGACCGCGGGCGTATACGGGTTTACCCACCAACAATTCGGCTGTAGCCGGCGCGGGCACGGGGAGCACGCCGTGCTCGGTCTTCACCGTTCCACTTCCGACGTTCAGCGGCGAACTGTGAATCTCGTCCACATCGAGCAGATCGAAAGCCGCGCAGGCGCCCACGATGTCGCAGATCGAATCCACTGCGCCGACTTCGTGAAAGTGAACTTTGTCGAGCGAAATGTTGTGGACCTTGGCTTCGGCCTCACCCAGCCGCTGAAAGACCGCGGAGGCGGCTTGCTTGACGGATCCCGGAAGGGCGGAAGCGTCGATCAATTCCAGGATGTTCTTCAGATGCCGGTGTCCGGTGGAGTGCCCGCCGATGACCCGGAATTTGGAAGCGGTAATGCCGCAGCGTTTTGTTTGCTCGACGGTAAATTTCGCCCCGGTGCCCAGGCCTTCCAGCGCGAGTATCACGGCGCCCGAATCCGCGCCGGCGTCGATTAATGCGCCGACCGTCATATCTCCGCTGATGCCGGAGAAAGCGTCCAGGTAGCAGATTTTCATGCGATCAATTGGGGCAACAGTTCTCCCGACGGGCCTTGCAAAAATTGGTCGATGGCGTCGGAGAGCACGGTCTCAGCGATGTTGATTTCCACCACGCGGGCACCGGCAGCTTTTGCGATTTGCGCGAGTCCAGCGGCCGGATACACGACCGCTGAAGTTCCGATAAGCAGAAAGACTTCGGCCGTGCGCGCCGCCGCTTCGGCATCCTGCCAGATTTTCGGGGGCAGAGCCTCGCCGAACCAGACGACGCCGGGCCGTAGCATCGCGCCGCATCCGCACTTTGGAGGAATCTCGGGGAGCGGCGAGCGGCGGTCGATTTGTTCACGCCGGCATGCGGTGCATCTCACGTTCCAGATGCTGCCATGTACCTCGAGAACATTGCGGCTCCCGGCCAGCCCGTGCAGCCCGTCGACATTTTGAGTGATCAGGGTGAATGATGGCACGCGCTTTTCGAGGTCCACTAGAGCGCGATGGCCAGCGTTCGGCTTCGCCTGCGCGATCAGCCCGCGGCGCCAGTCGTACCATTCCCAGACCAGTTTCGGATCGCGCGCGAATGCACCGGGCGTTGCAAGGTCCTCGGCGCGATACTGTTTCCAGAGTCCGTTGTTACCGCGAAAGGTTGGCACACCGCTCTCGGCGGATACGCCAGCGCCGGTGAGTACGGCGACGGAGCGGGCCTGCTTGAGCCATTCGCGGACTTGGTGCATTAGCTTCAGAGTAACCTATCGGCCGCAGATTAACGTGAATTCCGTGTGAGGCTTTGCCGGGCCTTAAGCACCGTCCGGTACGCCTCTTCGGCATCGTGATTCAAGGCCGTCAGGTGCCCCATCTTGCGTCCAGGCCGAGGCTCCAGCTTGCCGTAGAGATGCAGCTTCACATCCGGATATGAGCAAACTGCACGCCAATCGGGCTCGCCCTTCGACCACTGATCGCCCAGTAGATTGGCCATTGCAGCGGGCCGATGCATCGCGGTCGAACCGAGCGGCAAGCCGCATACGGCGCGTAGCTGTTGCTCGAACTGGCTGGTGACGCAGGCGTCGACCGTAAGGTGGCCGGAGTTATGCGGCCGCGGCGCCAGCTCGTTAATCAGAAGCTTGCCGTCGCGGGTTACGAAAAATTCGACGCACAAGACTCCCACGACGCCGAGCCGCTCAAGCACGCAGCGGGCGATCTCGACGGCCTCGTTCGACACCTGCGGCGACACTCGCGCCGGCGCGATGGAAATATCCAGAATATGGCGGCTGTGCTGATTCTCTATGGCGCCATAGTGGACGAATTGTCCGTCCTCGCCGCGCACCGCGACTACCGAAATCTCACGCTCAAAATCGATGAAGGCTTCGAGCACGGCGAGCTCGCGCCCGATGGCGTTCCAGGCCTCATTCAATTGATCACGCGAACGGATCAGAAACTGGCCCTTGCCGTCATAGCCAAAGGCGGCGGTCTTAAGTACGGCGGGAAGACCAAGCTCGGCGACTGCCTGTTCGAGATCTTCGGGCGATCGAACCTCGCGGTAGGGCGTCATCGGCAAACCCGCATTTTTCAGAAACGCCTTCTCGCGGATGCGCTGCTGCGTGGTATGAAGGATGGAGCCGCTGGGCCTGACTGGAGCACAACTCGCGGCGGCCTGAGCGGTGGGCGCGGGCACGTTCTCAAACTCGAACGTCACAACACTGACGCGCCGGGCAAAGCTCGCGACGGAGTCCAGGTCATCGTAAGGAGCGACCACTTCGAGGTCGGCGATCTGACCGGTGGGAGTGTCCAGATCGGGCGAATAGGTGTGCACGCGATAGCCCATGCGCCGAGCCGCGATCGCGAACATCCGCCCCAGTTGCCCGCTTCCCAGCACGCCGATGGTGGCGCCGGGGAGTATCGGCTCGGTCACGTCAATTCTTCCGAACGCACCCGGGCCGTCTGCTCTTGACGAAAAGTTCGCAGCTTTTCACGCAGCGCCGGGTCGTGGTTAGCAAGCATCGCCACCGCCAGCAGTGCCGCGTTTTGCGCGCCCGCTTTTCCGATCGCCAGCGTTCCGACGGGAACACCGCCCGGCATCTGCACGATCGACAGCAGCGAATCCATGCCCTTCAGCGCCTGGCTCTCCACCGGCACGCCGAAGACAGGCAGCAATGTATTGGCGGCCACCATGCCGGGAAGATGGGCCGCGCCTCCGGCTCCGGCGATGATCACCTGAATGCCGCGCGATTCCGCAGTGGACGCGTACTCCACCATCCAGTCCGGCGTGCGGTGCGCCGAGACAATCTTCGCTTCGTGCGGCACCCCGAAGCGTTCCAAGGTTTCGCCGGCATGGCGCATGGTCTCCCAATCAGATTTGCTGCCCATGATGATGCCGACGAGTGGCTGCATG
>Ga0070713_100002297_pt1 | contig 12437 bp, 9 predicted proteins | sample LARL82metaG_FD_65465 | JGI IMG/M metagenome (GOLD analysis project Ga0070713, IMG submission 65465) | Corn, switchgrass and miscanthus rhizosphere microbial communities from Kellogg Biological Station, Michigan, USA - LAR L8-2 metaG | ecosystem: Host-associated > Plants > Roots > Rhizosphere ... | reverse complement strand
GTGCCGGCGGTCGATGTCGTCGCGGTTCGCTCCGGTGTTCGCGTTGTAGACGAGATACTTGCCGTCCGGGCTGGGCGCGACGTACTCCACCATGAACTTGCCCGGCGTCAGCAGAAGCGGTGCACCGCCGTTCTCCGAGATGGAGTAGAGGTGCGGCCATCCATCCACATCGGAGAGGAAGGTGATTCGCCCGTTGTTCATCCAGTGCAAATTCGCCTGTCCCTCGCTGGTCGGAAACGAGCCGTGGAGTGTCTCGGGGCTTTTCCAGATCGAATGGCCTTCACCACTCCGCGCGTCCGCGGTCCAGATCTGCCAGGGATTTGGGTGCAGGGCGAGCAACGACTGCGGCGCTCCACCGGCACCGCGAAGCCTAACGAATGCGATGTGTGAGCCGTCAGGCGACCAGCGCGGCATCATATCGCGACTCGTCGATGGCGCAAGCCAGATGATTGGCTCGGCATCCGACGTGAAGACGCCGATGAAGCTGTGATCGCCGCGACTCGAGACGAACGCGACGCGATTGCCATCGGGCGACCACTCGGGCGATCGGCTCGAGCCGCGCGAGAAGAAGAGGCGCTTGCCCGCGGCACTTCCGTCGATCGGGACGATGAAGATCTGGTTGTTGCTCTCGTACGCGACCCGGTCGCCCTTTGGTGAGATCACCGGCGCGTCACCCTGCACGAGCAGCTTTGGCTGGCCGCCCGCGAACGGCACGACCCAGATCTCGACATGCGGCTGCACGGGGCTCGACGTGGGATCTGGGGCGAGGCCGCCTTCGGCGGGCCAGTTGGCGTCGTGATCCCCTCCACGCACATACACCACCCACTTGCCGTCGGCGGAGATTGAGACATTCGTCAACTCCTGACCGTCGTCAGCGGTGTAGTCGGTGAGCTTGCGAGCCTGGAAGTCCGGCCCATCCGCCGCGTACACGTTGCGTACGCCCCGTTCGTCGAACACCCAGGCGATTCGTGATCCACTTGCCGAGGTTGCGAGCTCGGTGGGATAGGGATAGCTCGTGATCTGTTCGATCGTGAAGCCGGCTGATGAGGATGTCTGAGCGGCCGCGCTCGAGACAGCGGCGGCGAGCACGGTTGCCGAAAGGGCGCTGAAGACGGAACGGCCGACGCGGCCGAGGGAGACGGGGTAGGGAGATGGCATCGAGGGGCTCCAGGAGGAGAGCGGTTGGCGACCCCGCATCGTCGCCTGCGGTCAGTGAAGATGCAAGGGTTGGAGCGCGCAAAGCCGCTCATCGTCAGCCGGTCCGATTGACCTCGCCGCCTTGCCGTGGCAACTTGTGGGCGGCGTCATGGGCGCCTCCCGTCCGTGGAAAGGGACCGAGTCCCACCTAACGAGTCGGCAGTACAATCGAGCCACGCTTCTTTCGGCCCGCTCCGCGGACATCGGGCTCCTCACGAAAGGAGCGTTCATGCCAGTCCGTCACCTCCCGCCGCGCCCCGATCTCGCGCAACTCAAGCGTCAGTCGTACGAGCTCCAGCAGTTGCACCGCGGCGGCAAGCAAGCCGCGGCCGCGAGAATCATCGCCAATCATCCGAAGTATCGACTGGCGACACCAGCGAGTGTCTTGACCGCGAAGCTCACGCTTGCCGACGCGCAGCTCGTGCTCGCGCGCGAGTACGGATTTCAGAGCTGGGCCGCGCTCAAGCACGATGTGGAGGCCTGGAGCCGCGTGGCGAAGTTCACTCCGCATCCGCACTTCGACGACGCTGCCGGCGCGCTGCGGACGGGCGATCTTCGTCGGTTGAGTGACTTGTTATCGCGGTATCCCGAGCTCGCGCGCGCCCGCACGAATCTCGACCCCAAGTTCGGCTACTTCACCGGTGCCACGCTCCTGCATCACGTTGCGTGGAACCCAAGCCAGAGCGTGCCGGTGCCATCGAACATCGTGGACATCGCGCGCCTGCTCCTCGACCGGGGTGCCGAAGTCGATGCGGTGACTCTCGGCCGCAGCGCTGGCACGACGATGGGGCTCATCGCCACCAGCAAGCAGGCGAGCGACGCCAACGTCTCCGGACCGCTCATGCAATTACTGCTCGAGCGCGGCGCAACGCTCGATCTCGGCAACTCGGCGTCGGTGATTCCTGATTGGGGTAAACAGAACCCGCTGCACGTTGCGCTCTCCAATTATGCGAAGGACGCCGCCGAAAAGATGATCGAGCTCGGTGCGAAGCCCGATCTATGCACGGCCGCCGCACTCGGGCGCATGGACTGGTTGCGCAACTTCTTCGACGAGCGCGGTCATCTGCGCGCGCGTCCGCGACGTGATGGAGAGCTTCTCTCCGAGCGCGATGCTATCGGTCTGGCGGCGTTGTTCGCGTTTGTGAATCACCGTACCGAAGCCTTCGAGTTCCTGCTGGCGAAGGACGGCAACTGGGACATGACCGGTGTGAACAATGGCGCCATCCTGCATCGCGCGGCATGGGACGGCGATCTTGCTCTCGTGCAACGGCTCGTCGCCAAAGGCGCCGACGTCGGCAACCGCGACAATCCTTTCGGCGGCACTCCGCTTTCGTGGGCGCAACACAACAAGCAGACGGCGGTCTTCGATTGGCTTCGGAAACACTGCAGGATCGATCTACACGATGCGGTCGGATTCGACCTGCGCGATCACGTGGAGGCACGGCTACGAGAAAACCCGTCATCGGTGAATCTGCAACGCGACCATTGGGAGGTGCCGCGCTCGACGCCACTCTACTGGGCGGCATGGACGCACATCCACGACGTCGATGGTCGCCACGACCTGGACGAATCACACCGCCTTGGGCTCGTCAGGCTTCTATTGGACCACGGTGCCGATCCGAATATCCTCTCCGGAGACGGCAGCAGTCCCCTCGATGTCGCCCTCGCGGCAGGCGCGATGCAGATCGCGGAGCTCCTCGAGGCGCACGGCGCGCAACGAGGGGAAGAGTTGTGATGTCACTCCGCGGTCAATGCCGTGACTCGAGCCTCCGGGAGGGTCTCGAGCCACGCGGGAGCTTAGGTACGTAAACGATAAACTCGCGCCGCGTTCTCCCCAAGAATCTGCTTTCTCTCAGCCGCGCTGAAGGACGCGCTCCCGATGCTCTCCTTCATCAGCTCGATACTACCGATCGCATGCGGGTAGTCGCTGCCGCCTAACAGCTGGCTCACGCCACCGAAGTCGGCGGCGAACCGCAGAGCACGGGGATCGAAGTTCACCGTATCGAAATAGAAGTTCCGCAAATACTCACTCGGTGGCTTGTCGATATTCGCGCGGCACTCCTCGAAGGCGCGCCAGCCGCGATCGAGACGCTCGGCGAGATACGGAATCGTGCCGCCGAGGTGGCTCAGCACCCACGTGATGCGCGGAAAGCGCTCGGGAATGCCGGTGAAGACGAGCTTCGCTGCCGCGAGGGTCGTATCGAACAGGAACCCCGTGAGCGGCATCAACCAGAATTCCGTCATCGCTTCGACGCCGACTGGACTCGTCGGATGGATGTGCATCACCGCGCCCAGTCGATCGGCCTCGGCGTAGAGCGGCTCGAATCGCTTGTCGGCCAGCGCGATGCCGTTGACGTTGCTGAAGAGCATCGCGCCGGGAAAGTGGAGCTCCTCGACGGCGCGCCGCAGCTCCGCGACCGAGGCTGCAGGGTCGCAGAGCGGAAGCGTCGCCAGCGCGGCAAATCGCGGGCTGCGCTCACGAACGATCTTCGCGAACGAATCGTTGACGAGGCGCGCGAGTCTGATGGCCAACTCCGGCCGTTCGACGTGGGTACCTGGAGTCGTCAGGCTGATGACCTGCGTGTCGACGCCTTCCCGGGCGAGTACGTCGGCGCGATAGCCGATGTCGCGATGGCCGCGTACGGCGACGTTGTAGTCGCCGGGATAATGGACGCGCGGATTCCCCTCGTGGTCGATCGTGACGCGGACGAGACTATCACCGCGCCGGAGCGAGTCGAGATACTCGGGCGGATAGAAATGATTGTGGACGTCATTCACCATGTGTGGTCAAACGGGTTGGGTAGTGGGCGTGCCGCGTCGTGCCCAGAGCAGGAACACGGGCCAACCGGCGAGGACGAGAAGAAGCCCCGTCAGGCTCTCGCTCGGCGCGGAGATGATCTGGTTGGCGGCAACGAGCAGCGCCGCCGCCGCAAATGCGATTGGAAGAGCCGCGCCTAACGGGGCACTGAACGCCGGCCGGACGTCGGTGCGTCGCCGGAGCAGCAGAACTCCAAGCGCCATCAACGCAAAGAAGATCCATTCGGTATACACGACGCGCGCGACGAGCACACGGTAGCTGCCGGTGGCCACCAGCACACACCCCCAGACACACTGCAGAACTATCGCGCGATGCGGGGTGTGGTAACGACCGTGCACGTCGCCCAGGCTGCGGAACGCGAGGCCATCGCGCGCCATCGCCAGATACGCGCGCGGGCCGGCGAGGACGATGCCGCTCAACGCACCGAAGCTCGAGATGGTGACGAGCACCGCCATCACGGCCGCCCCGTCGCGACCGAGCACCGCGTCCGCGGCATCGGCGGCAATGCGCGTTGAGGCGGCGACGCGATTCATCGGGAGCACGTGAAGGTACGCGAGATTGAGCAGCACATAGCAGGCCGTCACGAGCAGTACGCCAACGACAAGGGCGCGCGGAATCGTGCGCTCGGGCGCGATCGTCTCGCCGGCGGCGTAGGTCACCATGTGCCAACCGCCGAACGCGAACAACCCCGCCGCGACGGCGAGGAGAAACCCCCGCGTCGTCGTGCCTCCGGCCACGGTAGGCACGACTGAGACGCGCGGTCCCAGCGTGAACGCCGCGCCGATGACAGCGGCGATGGCGACGACCTTGGCGATAGTGAGCGCCGTCTGCAGTGAGCTGCCCTGCCTGACGCCGATATAGTTCACCGCCGACAGCACAATAATCGCCGCCGCGGCGACGGCGCGCTGGCCGGCATCCGACATTGGCACGAGCACGCCCATGTATCGCGCAAAGACCGTCGCGATCGCGGCGATGATACCGGTGTGCATCGTCCAGAACATCGCCCAGCCCCAGAGGAATCCTACGGCTGGAGAGAAAGCACGCGTGAGATAGACGTAGACTCCGCCGGTTGCCGGAAACATCGCCGAGAGCTCGGCGGCAATCAGCGATCCGCCTAACGTGAGAAGGCCCGCAATGAGCCACACGGCGATGATCCCGACGACCGACGGCACCGCGCCGGTGACTGACGACGGCTGTACGAAGATGGAAGCGCCGATGATGGTGCCAACGACCATCGAGGTCGCTTGCAGCGGGCCTATCGTTTGGCGCAACGTGATCGGTCGCGATTGGTGCGTCGTGCGCCCTCCGCGTTGAGGATCACCATGAAATCATCGAGCGTCACCCACAACCTTGGGTGCCACGTACACCCGTCGTAGCGCCTCGAGGTACTCCTCGTGAAGTCCCTTGATCGTGTCGAACTCCCTCTTCACCGCCGCGCGGAACTCCGGATGCGTGGCGAAGTCGAAGAGGAGCGCGGCCATCGCTTGCGCGTCGACTGTGAAGCCCTGGTGGCCGATTTCCGTGAGCGCATCGGCTTCCATCTCGTAGGTATGATTGGGCGCGTTCGACGTCTTTGCGCTGAAGCCGACGCCTGGAATGTTGCTGGAGACGCTGCCGGTCTCCTCGTAGCCCTGCGGCTTCCCTGGCTCGGGCAACACACCCGTCGCGCCGTATTTCTTTTCATACGCGAACGCGAGCTCGTCGAGTGTCGCGATGCCGATGCCGTCGCGGTTGTGACCGTAGTGGTCGATCTTCACTTGTGTTCCGGTGGCGAGGGCCGCGGCACGCGCGGCGTTGTCCACCATTTCCGTCTCCTGCGCGAGATACACCTCGTCCGGATAGCGGATGTAGAAATCCGCGGCCGTCCTGTCGGGCACGACGTTAGGCGCGGCGCCGCCCTCGGTAATGACACCTTGAATGCGCGCTTCCGGTCGTAGATTGCTGCGAATCGCGTCGATGTTGTTGAAAAGATGGATCACGGCCTCGAGCGCATTGCGGCCGTTCCAGGCCGTGAGCTGGTGTGCCGGCGCGCCGAAAAAGGTGTACTTCGCACCGTCGATGTTCATGCAGCAGGTGCCGAAGCCCGGTGCCGCTCGCGACGTCGCGCTCGTCGAGTGGCTGCGGACGAGCACGTCCACGCCCCTGAAGGCGCCGGAATCGAACATCACGGTCTTCGCGTTAGGCGGCATCATTTCCTCGCCTGGTGTTCCGAATACCGTTACGGTGCCTGGGGTCCTGGTTCGCGTCAGATACTCGGCGATCGCGACCGCCGCAGCGATGCCGATGGGCCCCTGGGTCGAGTGTTGGTCGCCATGGAAGGCGCCCTTGGTGCCTCGTAAGGCATCGTACTCGAGGATGATGCCAAGATTCGGCGAACCGGACGACTTTGTGTAATGGGCGACGAACGCCGTCTTGAGACCACCCGTGCCCATCTGCACGTCGAAGTCGTGCTTGCGCAGGTAGTCGATGAGAATCTGGATCGACCGCGTCTCCTCGAAGCCGATCTCGGGATGGCGTGTGATGTCGTCGCCCATCGCGAGGAGCTCGTTGTCCATCAGTGCCTTCGCCCGCGCCGCGACAGCGTCGCGCGTGGCATTCGGCGCGGTGAGCTTGCTGACCATGGCGGGGACGTCGATCGCACGCTCGAGGCTATCGAGCTTGCGAACGACAGAGCGCGCGGCGTCCCGTTCGGTTGGCGTCTCCTGAGCGTTCGCCGCGACCGGCGCGAGCAATACGAGCACGAAAGCGATGAATCGGCGCATGGCCTCTCCGTAGTGGAATTCGATCGGGCATAAGGCTGCATGCCTTCCTCGTCGCTGGCTAGATGCCGGTTCAGGCCGCTGCCGGCGATCTCTGGCACGCGCCACGCGTATGACGAGACCGGTAAGAGACACCGCAGCCAGGAGCGCTCGCAGGGAGCTCGACTGCGGGGTGGTTCAGGGAGCAGTTTCGATAGGCACTCGAACTGGGGGACGGGGACAATGGCTGACGTCAACATTCAGCAAACGCCGTCGGGCGAATCGCGTGGTGGTGGCTCGGGCGCGGTCTGGGCGGTGGTCGTGATCATCCTGCTGCTGGTGATTGCCTGGTTCATCTGGGGCGGCGGTCTGCATCGGAGCAGCACGACGAACCTGAACGTCAACGTGCCGGGCCAGACCGGCGGCTCCGGTGGCGGTTCGGGCTCCGGGTCCGGCAGCGGTGGCAGCGGCGGCGGGTCTGGCGGCTCCGGCGGCTCCGGCGGGGCGACGAAAAAGCCGTAGACATCCGGGCATACGAACAATCCTTCTTACCGCCACAGGTTGTTCTGGCGGAGAGATAAACAGGGGAAACGAGGAAAACGGCCGGACACTGCGGCGGAAACTGCCGCGGTCTGTTCCTCGTTCGTTAGGATCCCTCGCGCAACGAGCCTGGACGATTATTGGTTGTGAATGATCTGGGCAAGATGCGCCTGGTTTGCAGTTCACAAAACACTCTCGGCTCGTGAGGCATGGAGCCCCACGAGCCGAGGAGCAATCCGCGGCAGTTTCCGCGCAGTGTCCGGCCGTTTCCGCGTTTCCCCCAGGTGATGGTCATCATACAAGGAGTCGTCGGACGGTCTGAGTGGCCGCCTCGAGCCGACCAAACCCGCTAAACAGCTCGAACCTTCCACTTCCCGCGCCGGAACAAGACCGCACTCACCACCGCCAGCATCGAAAAGGCGACCGCCACCGCGACATACACCCCACGCGGCCCGTAGCCTAACGATTTCGACAGCACGAACGCGAGCGGGATCTCGAACAGCCAGAACACCACCACATTCAGAATCGTCGGCGTCGTCGTGTCGCCGGCGCCATTGAACGCGGCCGCGAGCACCATTCCATAGGCATAGAACAGGAAGCCCAGGGCGATGATGCGGAGCGTGTCCACCGCGTACGGCATCACCGCCGGATCCGTCGTGAAGATGGTCGCGATCGGACGTGCGAGCAGCACGAACAGCGCCCCGACGATGCCCAGAAAGATCATGTTGTAAAAGCCGGCGATCCACACCGCCCGCTCGGCCCGTTCCGGCTTGCGGGCACCCAGCGCCTGCCCGACCATCGTCGCGGCGGCATTCGACAGCCCCCACGACGGCAGCAGCGCGAAGACGACGACGCGGATGCCGATCGTATAGCCGGCGAGCACGTCGCTGCCGAACGATGAGAGAATGCGAATCAACCCGATCCAGCTCGCGGTCCCGATGAGTGTCTGCAACGTCCCGTTCGCCGAGAGACGAAGGAGCCGTGCGATGACACCGGGATCGATTTGCAGATGGCGCTTGCGAATCGCCACGCGCGCGCTGCTCCCACGCAGCAGCCGACTCAACGCGAACAACGCGCCCGCGCCGCGGCCGATGTTGGTCGCGATCGCCGCGCCCTTCACGCCGAGCGCCGGGAAGGGGCCGAGACCGAAGATCAGGCAGGGACCGAGCGCGATGTTGATCGCATTCGCGAACCAGAGCACCCGCATCGCGATTGCCGCGTCCCCAGCGCCGCGAAAGATCGCGTTCACGAGGAAGAGCAGCAGAATCGTCGCATTGCCGCCGAGCATGATGCGCGCGTAGGTCGAGCCCATCGCCAGCAAGGCCGGCGATCCGCCCATGAGCCGCAGCAGCGTCGGTGCGAAAATGACACCGCCGACGCCCAGGACGAGCGCGACGACGACTGCCAGCATGATCGACTGTACCGCCGCGATAGAGGCTCCCTCGGTGTCTCGCTCACCGATACGACGCGCCACCATCGCCGTCGCTCCGATGGCCAGACCCATCGCCAGCGAGTAGATGATCGTGAGCATCGACTCGGTGAGGCCGACGGTCGCGACGGCTTCGGCACCGAGTCGCGAGACGAAGAACACGTCGCAGACCGCGAACACGCTCTCCATCACCATCTCGAGCACCATCGGGACGGCGAGCACGAGGATCGCGCGTCCGATTGGACCTTGGGTGTAGTCGCGCCGCGAACCACGCAGCGCTTCGCGCACACCAGACCAGAATCCTTCCGGTGGTGGCGCGTGGGAAAGAGACTGCCCGTCGAGTACGTCCGTGAATTCGGATGACATATGGAGTGCGATGATCTGAACGTGAGAAGGGGCGGCACCGAGATCGGTGCCGCCCCTTGCAGGCTCAGGCGAGCGGTCGATCGATCAGTGCACGAATCGTTTGCGCGCGAACACGCCGCCACGGGCGGCATCGCTGGCGCTTACGAGACTTGTCGTTGTCGCGAGATTCTTGCGCATCGGCTGATCGAAGGGTCGGGCGGCAGGTCGCCCAACGGTCCGCACAATGTACGCGCGACCTGTGCCGCACACAATGGTGAGCCTCCAGTGGCATTTCGTTTGCCGCGACAGGTAGTGATGAAAGAATCGTCAACTCTGGTCACATGGGATGGGCGTGAAAGGAGAGCACAACATGGCATCACGAAGCGGCGGTCGAAACAACGATCGGACCAGCGCACGCGCGAACGCTGGCGCCAGCAACACGAGCAGTTCAGCCCGAACCACATCGGCTGGACGCCCCAGTGGATCGAGCAGCGGCAGTAGCGGAAACACGAGCGGGGGCGGCCGGACCAGCGCCACCGGTCCAGGCGCGGCCCGACGTCAAACCGGATCGAATTCGAGCGGCGTCAGCGCATCGCCGAGCGCGAGCACTGGCGGCGTTGGCGGAACGCCCTCGGCGAGCGGATCCACTGGTGCGAGTGGAGCGGCCAGTCAGAGCAGCTCGAGCTCCCCGAGTAGCGGGAGTAGGGCGGGGAGTTCGTCCGGCCAGAGCGTGGGAACGCCGAGCAGCGGCAACAGCAGCAGCGGCGCGAGCGCAAGCGAGTCGGGAATGCGCGGCGATCAGCAGCGCGAACTTCGCACATCGCGCGAAGAGCAGGGGAACATGCGGCCAGCGGCATCGCGTCAACGCGGCGCCAGCGGTCAGCAGACCGGCGGTGAATGGGCGCCAGTGTTCTCCTCGGGAAGTCCGTTCGCGATGATGCGTCGCATGATGGAAGATATGGATCGCCTCTTCTCGGATTTCGGCTTCTCGCATCCGGGTGCGTTGGCGTCGAGTCTCCTGAATCCAGGTGCCTGGTCAACGGGTCAGCCGCGGAGCACGATCGGCGGTGGTTCGTCAGGCGGCCAGAGCATCTCGCCGATCTCCTCGCGCCAGGGGCTCGAGCGTGGCGGCCGGCAGGGTATCTCACCGGCGTCCCTCCGCAGCTTGTGGGCGCCGCAGGTAGAAGTCTTCGAGCGCGGCAACAATCTCGTCGTGCGGGCCGACCTCCCCGGTCTGTCTCGCGAGGACGTCGACGTCGAGGTCGATGACGACGCGCTCATCATCCGCGGCGAGCGGCACAGCGACGTCGAGGACGAACAGGAAGGCTACTATCGCAGTGAACGGAGTTACGGAAGTTTTTATCGCGCCATCCCATTACCCGACAACGTCGACGCCACGCAGTGCAACGCGACGTTCAAGGAAGGCGTCCTCGAGGTGACGCTCCCGAAGCCGCGGCAGCAGTCGACGGCACAAAAGATCGACGTGCGGTAGGGGTTAAGGGCCAGGGGCTAGGGCTCGGGGCGGCGATCACAATCCCCGCGCGTCGCCCAGCCCCTAGCCCCGAAGCCTTTAGCCCTCTATGGAACGGCGACTGGATCTCCGTTCAAGTCCAGCACCACCACCGGCGCGACGTTCGTCGCTTTCAGCGGCTGCTCGATCTGCTTGCGGTCGCCGACGATCACGATCGCGAGGTGATCGATATCGATGTACTTGTTCGCGACGCGCGTGACATCGTCCTTCGTTACCGCACGCACATTGCGCGCGTAGCTCTGGTAATAGTCCTGCGGCAGCTGCTCGAGATAGAGGTCACTGATCGAGCCATTCACCGCGCCGACCGACGAAAACTGCTGCGGCAGGCTCTGGACGAGATTGTCTTCGGCCATCTTGAGCTCGTCGTCCGTGATCGGACGGGTGCTTCGGATAGCGCGCAGCTGGCTCATGAACTCGATGAGCGCGCTGTCGGTCTTGGCCGTGACGATGTCGCCGCCAGTTCGGAATGCGCCCGGTCCCTTTCCGTAGCTGAAGTCCGACGATACCTGGTAGCTGTAGCCCTTCTGCTCCCGGATGTCCGCGTTGAGTCGCGACTGGAACATGCCGCCGAGGCTCGTGTTGAGCACCTCGAGCGCGTAGTAGTCCGGGGTATCGCGAGGGGGCCCTGGCAGCCCAATCAGAAAGCTCGATTGCGCCGCGCCCGGTTTGTCGACGAGATAGATCGTGGTCGCCTTCGGAGGTGTGACGGTCGGATAGTCGAAGCTCGGCATCGAGCCGCCCCCACTCCAGGGCGCGAGCACGCGATCCATCATCGCCCGCACCGCCGCCGGCTCCACATCACCGACCACCGTGATGATCGCGTGGCCCGGCGTGAAGTAAGTCTTTGCGAAATTCACGATGTCGTCGCGAGTGATCGCCTGCACCGACTGCTCGTCCACAAAACGCCCATACGGATGCGCCGTGCCGTACACCGTCTTGTTGAAGACCCGCGCAGCGATCACGTTCGTGCGGTCCTTCGCCTGGGTCAACGCGACGAGACGCCGCGCCCGATAGCGCTCGATCGCCTCTGCCGGAAAGGATGCGTTCACGAGCATGTCCTCGACGATCTGCAACACGCGCTCGACTTTATCGGTCGTCGCGAGGAAGCTGATCGCTCCCGCCTCGCCGGAGACGCCGATGCGAACGCCGGTGCCGAGGAGCTGCAGCGCGTTCGAGATGTCGTCACCGCTCTTCGTCTTCGTGCCCTCGCTGAGCATCGCGCCCGAGAACTCGCCAACGCCGGGCTTGTTTGCCGGATCGTACTGGTCGGATCCGCCGACGAAATTGATGTCCACGGAGACGAGCGGGAGGTTGTGGCGCGACGAGACGACGAGCTGCGCGCCATTGGTGAGCTTCATCGACGTCCAGGTCGGCACGCGCAACGCCGGCGCGACGCCCGGCGCCGGGGTCACCGTCCGGTCGAACGCCGCGGGCTTTGTCGGCGCCTTCTGCGCCCACGAGGCGCTCGCGATGCCGATGACCAGCACCGCCCCGCCGGCCGCGCGCCTCACCATCGAGAAAATGCTCATTTATCTGGCTCCATCGTCGGTGACGGTGACGCTCTGGTCGGCTTTGGCCGCATCCTGTTTCTTGCCTAACGGCACCACCGAGAGCACGACGCGCCCCTTCGTGAGGTAGCGGTTCGCCACGCGCTTCACTTCGGCCGCCGTCACGCTCTCCGCTTCGCGGTACTCCTTCTGGTAATACGCCGGATCGTTGTGAAACACCTCGCCGGTGGCGAGGGTGAACGCCTTGTTCAGGTTGGATTCGAGGCCGCTCACGAAGCTGAGCTCGATCCCCGCTTTGGCCCGCGCAACCTCCTCGTCGGTCGGGCCATCG
>Ga0070713_100002296_pt1 | contig 12440 bp, 11 predicted proteins | sample LARL82metaG_FD_65465 | JGI IMG/M metagenome (GOLD analysis project Ga0070713, IMG submission 65465) | Corn, switchgrass and miscanthus rhizosphere microbial communities from Kellogg Biological Station, Michigan, USA - LAR L8-2 metaG | ecosystem: Host-associated > Plants > Roots > Rhizosphere ... | reverse complement strand
CCCAGTCGGTGCACAAGACGGGCGGCTTCCGGGTGCAGGGCCGCGAGCGCGAGACCGCCGCGCGGCTCCTCGATGAGGCGCGGCGCTTGGAAGCCGCCGGCGCCGATATCGTTCTGCTCGAATGCATCCCGGCACCGCTCGGCAAGTCCATCGCTGCGGAGCTCCACGTGCCGGTCATCGGTATCGGTGCGGGCCCCGACACCGACGGCCAGATTCTCGTCACCTACGACATGCTCGATATCACCACCGGCAGGAAGCCGCGCTTCGTGCGCAACTTCATGGAAGGCGCAAGCGATAACCTCGATGCGCTCAAGCGCTACGTGCGCGCGGTGAAATCCCGCGAGTACCCGGGTCCCGAGCACTGCTTCTGACGTAGCGCCGGCTCGCCGCTTGGACACCGTGACCACGATCGCCGCCGTACGCGAGCGCGTCCACGGGTGGCGCCACGAAGGGCTGCGGATCGCCTTCGTCCCGACCATGGGCAACCTGCATGCGGGGCATGTGAGCCTCATCGAGTCGGCCCGCCGCCACGGTCAGCGCTTCATCGCCAGCATCTTCGTCAACCCGATGCAGTTCGGCCCGAACGAGGATTTCGCGCACTACCCACGCACGCCGCGCGAGGATGCGCGCATGCTCGCGGACGCCGGCTGCAGCCTCATGTTCATGCCCGATGTCGCCGAGATCTATCCCCATGGCGCCGAGCGCGCGACGCGCATCGAGGTGCCCGGCCTCTCGCGCATTCTCGACGGTGAGTTCCGCCCCGGACATTTCGAAGGCGTGAGCACGGTGGTCGCGAAGCTCTTCCACATCGTCGAGCCCGACGTCGCGGTGTTCGGTGAGAAGGACTTCCAGCAGCTCACCGTCATCCGCCGCATGGTCGCGGACCTCTGCATGCCGGTCGAAATCGTCGGCGCCCCGACCGTGCGTGATGCGGATGGCCTCGCCATGAGCTCGCGCAACCAGTACCTGACCCCCGCCGAGCGGGCGCGAGCGCCGCAGATCTACCAAGCTTTGCAGGCCGCCGCCGCGCGCCTGCAGAACGGAGACGCGGACTTCACGGGCATCGAGCGGGCCGGCTTCCAGGCGCTCGAGAGCGTGGGCTTCCAGCCGGATTACTTCAGCGTCCGGCAGGCGCATGATCTGAGCACTGCAATCGCCAATGCGCGGCATCTCGTCATCCTCACCGCCGCGCGGATCGGCAAGGCGCGCCTCATCGACAACGTGCAGGTGCGGCGCGGCTGATTTGAGACACCGGGAGGGAAGCCCGATGAACGTCGTTTATCCCGACCTTTCAACGCGACCCTTCGATCTGAGCGTGGAGCATCAGATGCACGCGGCACCCGCGGCGCTCTACGACGCCTGGACGAAAGGCTTCGAGCGCTGGTTTGCCGCTCCGGGCACCGCGCTCATGGTCCCTGAGGTGAACCGACCGTTCTTTTTCGAGACTCAACACGAAGGCGAGCGGCACGCGCACTACGGCCGTTTCCTGCGCCTCCAGCGCCCTGCGCTGGTGGAACTGACCTGGGTGACGGCAGGCGGCACGCACGGAGCCGAGACGGTGGTCACCGTGGAGCTGCGCCCCTCGGGGACCGGCACGCAGCTGCGACTGACGCATGCCGGTTTTCCGGATGAGGCGGCCTGTCAGCGGCACCGCGACGCCTGGCCGCTTGTGCTCAAGCATCTTGATGAGATGCTGCGGGTTTAGGTGAGCGTTGCCGCGCGAGCGCCCATTCCACGTGCTCGCGCACCATGGGAGAAGCATCGGTGCGGCGCTCATCCAGCGCGCGCATGACCTCAGGCGAGGAGGGCGCGTTGCCGAGGGCGACCGCAATGTTGCGCGACCAACGCACGTAACCTAACCGATGGATGGCCGAGCCTCGCGTCCGTTCTTCGAACTCCTCGGCGGTCCAGCGGAAAAGCTCCGTCAGCGAGGTGGAATCGAGGCGATGGCGCACTTTGAAATCCGGGTGCGCCGCCGCGTGGGCGAATTTGTTCCAGGGACAGACGAGCTGACAGTCATCGCACCCGAAGACGCGGTTGCCGATGGCAGGCCGCAGCTCCACGGGAATCGCGCTCTGGTGCTCGATGGTGAGATAGGAGATGCAGCGACGCGCATCGAGCTTGTATGGCGCGACAATGGCTCCGGTGGGACAGGCCGGGATGCACGCCTGACAACTACCGCAGTGTGCGCTCGCCGGCTCGTCCGCCGGTAACGCGAGATCGGTCAGGATCTCCCCGAGAAAGAAGTACGAGCCTGCATCGCGCGCGATGAGGTTCGTGTGCTTGCCGATCCAGCCAAGTCCCGCATTGCGGGCCAGGGCCTTCTCCAGCACCGGCGCGGAATCAACGCATACGCGGAAGCCGAAGGGCCCGATTCGTGACTGCAGTTGCTGTGCGAGCCTGGCAAGTGAGCGCCGCAGGATCTTGTGATAGTCGCGCCCGAGTGTGTAGCGCGAGATGTAACCGAGGGTGCCGTCGGCGAGCACCTCTTCCGCATCCCGCGCCTCATCCGGCCAGTAGTCCATGCGCGCGCTGATGACGCGCACCGTACCGGGTGCGAGCTGCTGTGGGCGGCTGCGCAGGACGCCGTGCCGCTCCATATAGTCCATCTCGCCATGGAAGCCCGCTGCGAGCCACTTGAGGAGATGCCGCTCATCCTCCGGAATCTCGATGCTTGCCACCCCGATGGCGGCAAAGCCGAGCGCGGCCGCACGCGCGGCTAACTCCCGCTTGACCTCCTCGAGATCGATCTGGCGTGCGTCCGTCATGGGCTCATCACGACTGCCAGTATAATCAGGGACATGGCACTGCCCGTTGCCCTCTATTCCACTGCCCAGGTGCGCGCCATCGACGCGCACGCCATTAATGAGCTGAAGATTCCGGGCTACACGTTGATGAAGCGGGCGGGGGAGGCGGCATTACGGTATTTGCGCACCCGCTGGCCGATGGCTCACCGCATCGTGATCGTCTGCGGCAGCGGCAACAACGGCGGCGATGGCTACGTGCTCGCGCGCTTTGCGCAGGCCGCCGGGCTCACCGTCACGGTGCTCGCCGCGGCGGACCCTGAGGCGCTGCGCGGCGATGCTCGCCAGGCGTACGAGGACCTCCGGGGGAGTGAAGGCTGGGTGAAGCCCTTCACGCCGGAGCAACTCTCCGCCGGCGAGGTGATCGTCGATGCGCTACTCGGCACGGGCTTGAAAGGCAGCGTGCGCGAGGAGTACGTAAGCGTGATCCGCGCAGTCAACTCCGCCGCGACTCCGGTGTTCGCACTCGATGTACCCTCGGGCCTCGACAGCGACTCCGGCACCGTGGCTGGGGAGGCGATCCGCGCGGAGGCGACCATCACCTTCGTGGGATTGAAGACGGGGCTCTACGTTGGCGATGGGCCCGAGTACGCCGGCACCATATTTTTTGATGATCTCGAGTTGGGCGATGCGCCGCAGCTGGGCTTGAGTCCCCGGCTGACGCGCATCGTCGAGGCGGAGATTCACGGCGTGCTTCCGCGGCGCGCGCGCGCTTCCAACAAGGGCGACTTCGGCCGCGTGCTGATCGTCGGGAGCGGCAGCGGCATGCCGGGCGCCGCGCGCATGGCAGGCGAAGCCTGCCTCCGCGTCGGCGCGGGCCTCGTGACGGTGGCGGTGGCACCGGAGAACGTCACGGCAATTGCCGCGGGCCGCCCCGAGTTGATCTGCATCGGCGTGAAGGAGGAGGGCGAGCTCAAAGACGCACTCGATAAGGCGGATGTCATCGCCGTGGGGCCGGGCCTAGGTCGCACCGCCTGGTCGCGCGCAGCGCTCGATGCGGTGCTCGCGACCCGCAAGCCGCTCGTGGTCGATGCGGACGCACTCAATCTCCTCGCGGAGAGTGCTCAGACCGCGCGAGAGGAGTGGATCCTGACACCACATCCGGGTGAGGCCGGCCGGCTCCTCGGACTGAGCGCGCAGGAAGTGCAGCAGGATCGCCTGACCGCGCTCGATCGGCTGCTCGATCGCTACCACGGCACCGTGGTGCTCAAGGGCGCCGGCACGCTGGTCGGTGCCTCGGGCCGCACACCGGGATTATGCGAGCGGGGTAATCCCGGGATGGCCACCGCCGGCACCGGCGATGTGCTCACCGGCACCATCGCCGGCATCCTCGCCCAGTCAGCCGATCCCTGGGCGGCGGCGCGGGTGGGCGTCCTCGTCCACGCCATGGCAGGCGATGCCGCCGCACGTGGCGGTGAGCGCGGTGTCCTGGCCAGCGACCTCCTGCGCGAGCTTCCTCATTGCGTGAACCTCTAGCGGGCGGCGTGCGCCTCAAGACCCAAACCGCGGAAGAGACCGAAGAGTTGGGGGAGCAGCTCGCGGGCGCACGCCCAGCGGAAGACCATGGGCTCGCCGTCGTCTATCTCACGGGCGATCTCGGCGCGGGCAAGACCACCTTTGCGCGCGGCGTTCTCCGCGGCCTCGGAGAGACGGACGCGGTACGAAGTCCGACCTACACGCTGCTCGACCTCCATGAGCTGGGTGGGCTTACGGTTCTGCACGTCGATCTCTATCGCTTGCGCGATGAGACGGAGCTCGAGTCGCTCGGGCTGCGGGACTGGGCACGGCCGGGGTGCCTCTGGCTCATCGAGTGGCCGGGGCGAGCCGCGAGCCGCCTGCCCCCGCCGGACCTCACCATGACCTTCACCGTCGGGGTATCCGCCCACGAGGTCGAGGTGCGCGCAGGGAGCCCGATGGGCGAGAAATGGCTGCAGAGACTTGCCCGGGGACGATCGAGTGGCGCTCGCGCTCACGCATCGGCGCCCCCAGAAGGCGGCTCAGGTTGAAAAGGCCGCGCCGCCGCCGTAGATTAGCTCGAAGCTAGTGCCGCGAAGCTAATGATTAAAAAGGTTTTTCGCCAGGGTATCGCCGCCGCGTTGCTCGGCACGGCCGCCATTACTCCTTCTTTCGCAGGCGAGCTTCGGGGCATTGGCCTCTCATCCGCGGCAAATTCCGCTCAACTGACTCTCGATCTGACCGACGCCGCCGCGCACAAAGTCTTCACGCTCGAGCACCCGGACCGCATCGTCATCGACCTGCCCCACACCGAGCGCATGCACGGGGTCCCTGCCCCGGCTCCCACGGGCGTGGTCACTGGGGTGCGCTTCGGCAGTCAGCCGCACGGAACGCTGCGGATCGTCATCGAGCTGCAGAAAGCACTCCCGGTGCACAGCGCCTGGGGCACGGGCGCCGAGCGGCGGGAGCTGACGGTGACGGTCGGTGAGCCCATGGTGGCGGTCGCGCAGCCCTTGAGCTCGAAGTCGGTCCGTGCCATACACGTCCCCGGCGATGGCGACCGCGACATCATCGTCGCCGTCGATGCAGGCCACGGCGGGGTCGATCCCGGCGCCATCGGCCATGGCGGGACGCGCGAGAAGGACGTGACGCTCGCCATCGCCCGCGCGCTCGCCGAGCGCATCAATTCGGAGCCGGGCATGCGGGCGGTGCTGACGCGCAACCGCGATGAGTTCGTCGAGCTCTGGGACCGGATTGCCCGCGCTCGTGCGGCGCACGCCGATCTTTTCATTTCTGTGCATGCGGATTCGATCGCCGACCGGAGCGTCACGGGGGCGTCCGTTTACGTGCTCTCGGTCCACGGCGCGTCCAGCGAAGCCGCGCGGGTACTCGCCGACCGAGAGAACTCGGCGGACCTGATGGGCGGCATTCCGATCGACAGTAACGCGGCCCTGGGCGCTGTGCTCGTCGATGCGGCGCAGGACCAGATCATCGGCATGAGCGCCAGTGCCGCCGAGCGCGTCATGGGAGCGCTCGAGGGGGTCGGTGAGATCCGCAAGGCGCAGGTGCAGCGGGCGGGCTTCGTCGTGTTGAAATCCCCCGCCATGCCCTCGATGCTGGTCGAGACCGCCTACATCTCGAATCCGAGCGAGGAGCGTAGGCTGCGGAATCTGGAGCAGCAGGGGCGCCTCGCAGAAGCCATTGCTGTCGGTGTGCGCGGCTACTTCGCGCAGTACCCACCTGATGGCACCCGCTTCAAACAGGAACGCCGCAGCACGCTCGCGAGCGCCTCCGAGGCCGCCGGCGGCACGCCCTGACCTGATCGTCTGAAGCCGCCTGGCCAGCTCCGTGCGCGCCTACCCGACGGCCGCTGCACGCTGACCACAACCTCCTCACCGACACCGGACTGAAAGGTTCATTGTCGCGCCAGAGAGCTCATGCACAGCGCCGCCCGAGGTCCCGGGGACGGTACACTTCGCTCCATGGCGATCCGCGTCCTGCCCGATGAGCTCATCGACCAGATTGCCGCCGGGGAGGTGATCGAGCGCCCGGCGTCTGTGGTCAAGGAGCTCGTGGAGAACAGTCTTGATGCCGGCGCAAACCGCATCGAGATCGACATCGAGCGCGGCGGCACGGCACTCGTGCGGGTGCGTGATGACGGCCGTGGTATCGACGCACACGAATTGCCGCTCGCGCTCGCGCGGCATGCCACGAGCAAGATCGGCTCCATGCATGATCTCGAGGCGGTGACCACGCTCGGCTTCCGCGGCGAGGCGTTGCCCTCCATCGGCTCGGTCTCGCGGCTGCGCATCGTGACGCGCAGCGGCGCCGCCGACCGGGGAGCCGAGATCACCGTCGATGGTGGCGCGCTCGCGGCATCAAGGCCCGCCGCCCATCCGACCGGCACCACGGTCGAAGTGCGCGACCTCTTCTTCAACGTGCCGGCACGGCGCAAGTTCGTGAGGAGCGATGCCACCGAGCTCGGGCACATCGCGCGCCTCATCGAGCGGCTCGCGCTGTCGCGCTTCGATGTGACTTTCCGCTTGCGCCACGGCGAGCGCGTCATCCTCGACGTGCCGGCGCTCGATGGCACGGGAAGCGAGCTCGACCGCCTCGCCGCGGTCGTTGGCGCGGACTTTGCACAAGGCGCGGTCGCGGTGAGCCACGCCGCAGGCCCCGTCATGCTCTCGGGCTGGGCCGGGCTTCCCACCCGCTCACGCGCGCAGCCCGATCAGCAGTTCTGGTTCGTCAACGGTCGCAGTGTGCGCGATCGGCTCCTCATGAACGCGGTGCGGCTCGCGTACCGCGACGTCCTCTATCACGGACGTTACCCCGCCTACGTGCTCTACCTGACACTCGATCCGAAGCTCGTCGACGTCAACGCGCACCCCGCAAAGCTCGAAGTGCGCTTCCGCGACAGCCGCCAGATCCACGAGTTCGTGTTCCGTGCGCTCGAGCGCGCGCTCGCGGCCACCTCGCCTGAAGCTGCGGCGGCTCCCGCGGCCAATCCGGGTCAGGTCGAGGACGCCGGCGCTCGCGGCATGCAGTGGCTTGATGCAACCGGCGGCCGCCCCGAGAAGAGTGCGCCTTCGAGCGGCCACGCGGCGCCTGCTGCACGATCGCTGCCGTTCTACTCGGCCTCCCGCGATCCCTGGGCCATCGCCGCGCTCATTGCGGATAGCTCATCGGTGGCGGACGGGCCATCCATTGCCGATGCGCCCGATGCGGCCAACGCATCACACGTTTCCGGTGCGCCAGCACCAACAGCGATGGCGACCGTACCACCGCTCAGTCCCACTGACGAGGCGCATCCTCTCGGGACGGCCATCGCCCAGCTCCACGGCGTCTACATCCTCGCGCAGACCACCGCCGGGCTGGTGCTGGTCGACATGCACGCAGGACACGAGCGCGTGTTGTACGAGAGGCTCAAGGCCGATCGCGCCCGCGGCAGCATTGCCTCCCAGCTCCTCCTCGAGCCGCTCACCGTCGCCCTCAAACCCCACGAGCTGGAAGTCATCCTCGAGCAGCGCGACGAGTGGGCGTGGGCGGGCTTCGAGATCGATGCGCTGTCGGGCACGCACCTGGCGCTGCGCCGCGTGCCGGCTTTCCTGCCGACTGCGGAGATCCCGCGCATCGTGAGGGCACTGGTGCACGACCTCACGCTGGATGCCGGGACCCACCACCTGGAGAGCGCCGCCGATCGTGTGCTGGGGACGCTCGCTTGCCGCTCCGCGATCCACGCCAACCGCCGCCTCACCCTGCCCGAGATGAATGCGCTGCTTCGGCAGATGGAGGAGACCGAGCGGGCGAATCAGTGCAACCACGGCCGCCCGACCTGGACCCGCCTGACGCTCCAGCAACTGGATCAGCTCTTTCTCAGAGGCCGCTGAGTGGCCAGCGTCCCGCCCCCGGACCGGGCTGAGATCCCGGTCTTCGTCCTGACAGGTCCTACGGGGGTCGGCAAGACCGACTGGGCGGTGCGGCTCGCCGAGCGGGCACCCATCGAAATCGTCAGCGTGGACTCAGCACTCGTGTATCGCGGACTCGACATCGGTACGGCCAAGCCTCCGAAGGCGCTGCGGGCACGGATCCCGCATCACCTCATCGACATCTGCGACCCGGCGGAAAGCTACTCCGCGGGGCGCTTCGTGACGGACGCGCTCGCGAGCATTCGGGCGATCCGGGAGCGGGGCCGAGCGCCGCTCCTGGTCGGTGGGACCATGCTGTACTTGCGGGCGCTTTTTTTTGGCCTGGCGCCGCTCCCGAAGGCGGCTCCGGAGCTCCGGGCGGAGCTCGATGCCCGCGCCGAGAAAAAGGGATGGTTTGCACTCCACACCGAGCTCGCCCGGCTCGACCCGGAAGCCGCTCGCCGCATTGCGCCAAACGACAGTCAGCGCATCCAGCGCGCGCTGGAAGTCTGCCTCAGCACCGGCCGCCCCATCTCCGAGCTTCAGCGCGGCACCTCGAGTCCGCTCGCGGACTTACCGGTGCGTCAGTGGGCGCTCGTGCCGCCCGACCGGTCCATGCTGCACGAGCGACTGGAAGAGCGTTTCCACGCCATGATGAAGGCGGGATTTTTGGATGAGGTGAGAGCGCTGCGTGCACGCGGCGATCTCACCGCGCGTTGTTCCTCCATGCGCGCGGTCGGTTATCGGCAATTGTGGGCGCACCTCGATGGGGCGTGTGACCTCACCGAGGCGGTGCGACGGAGCGTTGTCGCAACGCGCCAGCTCGCGAAGCGACAGTTGACCTGGTTGCGTAGCATGCGGCAGCAATTTGAAACACGCTGGCTCGATCCCAATACAGCTGAGGTGTCGTGGAATCGAGACATAACGCAGGAGTTGGCCAAGCTTGGGCTTTGAGGGAAATCGCGTGTTAAGATCGGTCATTCGGTCCTCGCCCTTGGCGAGGCGCGCTTGCTCTCAGGGATCGCTACAAACAGGAAGTTGACCTGCGGTCCGCTTGTGCCAGCAAACAACTCGAAGCTGAAAAATAAGGAGAACCCAATGGCCAAAGGCCAGTCCCTCCAAGACCCTTTCCTGAATGCCTTGCGCAAGGAGCGGGTGCCCGTGTCGATCTATCTGGTCAACGGCATCAAGCTGCAGGGTCAGATCGACTCCTTCGACCAGTTCGTGGTGCTGCTCCGGAACAGCGTGAGCCAGATGGTGTACAAGCACGCGATCTCTACCGTCGTTCCGGCGCGCAATGTGCGCCTGGCGACTGAAGAGGGCGCGGCTGCGGAGACACCCGCCGAATAATGCCCCCTGCCACGGGAAGCCTGAGTGTTCGAACGCCCCCGGACCGGTGAGCGTGCCGTACTGGTGCGCCTGGGATTGGGCGCGCCGGTCGACCCCGAGGACCTCGAGGAGTTCACGCAGCTGGCGCTCTCGGCCGGTGCGCGTCCGGTCGCGACCGTCACCGGCCGGCGTGATCGCCCAGATCCGCGTTATTTCTTGGGCAGTGGCAAAGCTGCGGAGCTGCGCGAGGCCGCGCGCGCGAGCGAGGCGGATCTCATCCTCATCGATCACGCGCTCTCACCGAGCCAGGAGCGCAATCTCGAGAAGCTGATCGAGCGCCGCGTGCTCGATCGCAATGGCCTCATCCTCGATATCTTCGCGCAGCGTGCGCGGAGCCACGAGGGCAAGCTCGAAGTTGAGTTGGCGCAGTTGAAACACATCGGCAGCCGCCTGGTGCGTGGCTGGACCCACCTCGAGCGCCAGAAGGGTGGTATTGGACTGCGCGGACCTGGCGAGACGCAGCTCGAGACCGACCGGCGCATCATCTCCCAGCGGGTGCGCGTCCTCATACGGCGCCTGGCGAAGATCAAGCAGCAGCGCGAGACCGGGCGCGCCGTGCGCGCCGAGATCCCCGTGCCCTCGCTCGCCCTCGTCGGTTACACCAATGCCGGCAAGTCGACACTCTTCCGTGCGCTCACCGGCGCCGATGCCTATGTCGCCGATCAGCTTTTCGCCACGCTCGACCCCACGGTGCGGCGCATCCGCCTCGCGGGCGGCACCGAGGTGGTGGTCGCTGACACCGTCGGCTTCATCCGCGAGCTCCCGCACGAGCTGGTGGCCGCTTTCGAGTCGACCCTCACCGAGGCGCGTGCGGCGACACTGCTCCTCCATGTCGTCGATGCCAGCAACCCGCGCCGCTCCGAGCAGACCGCGGCGGTGAACGGCGTGTTGGATGAGATCGGCGCGAGCGCGATTCCGCAGATACTCGTTTACAACAAGATCGATCGCCTGCAGTCGGCCCCGCGCATCGATCGCGACGCCGATGGGCGCGCGCAGGCCGTGTGGATCTCGGCCGAGCAGGGTGTGGGCCTCGATCTCCTGAAAGAAGCGGTCGCCGAGCGGCTGTCGCGCTTTGCCCGCCAGGCGCGTCTGCGCGTCCCGGCGAACGCCGGGGCCTTGCGTTCGCGGCTCTATGCGGCGCGCGCGGTGCGCGGTGAGCGCACGGGCGATGATGGCTCGATCGAGCTCGCCGTCGAGCTGCCCGACCTCGAGCTCCTGGCGCTCGCACGTACCGCCGGAGTCCAGATTCTCGAGGTGCAAGGAACGGGCGCGCCTTGTGCCCCCGGCACCGGGTACCTACAATCGGCCGCCACTTCAAGGGCCGGCAAGCTGCGCTGACCGCTTCTCTTTCATTCGCATATGCCCTGGAACCAACCAAGCGGTCCGCAGAGTCCATGGGGACGCCGTCCCGGCGGCCCGGACCTCGATGAGCGCCTGAAGAGCTGGCAGCGCAAGCTCGAGTCGATGTTCCGCCCCGGCGGTAAAGGGACCGACAGCGGAACGCTGTTCCTCATCGTGGTGGCGATCGCGGTGGTGGCGTGGCTCTGGAGCGGCGTCTACCAGGTGAAGCAGCCCGAGCGCGGCGTGGTGCAGCGCTTCGGCCGCTTGACCTACGTGACCTTGCCGGGACTCCACTTCCGCCTCCCCTGGCCGATCGAGAGCGTGAACGTGGTGAACGTCTCGAGCGTCAATTCGAGCGACTTCAAATCGCGCGTGTTGACATCGGATGTCAACCTGGTGGATCTGCATTTCGCCGTGCAGTACCAGTTCTCCGATCCCGTGAAGAAGCTCTTCCGGGTGCGCAACCCCGAGGACACCCTGAGCGAGGTCTCCGAGAGCGCCATCCGCGAGATCGTCGGCCGCAGCACGCTCAACGATCTCCTCGTCGGCTCGACGAGACCCGAGGTCACCCGCCGCACCAAGGAGCTGATCCAGAGCGTGCTCGATAACTACAACACCGGCATCACGGTCACCACCGTCAACCTGGAAGACGTGCAGGTGCCTGATGCGGTGATTCCCTCGCAGCGCGATGCCAACAAGGCGCAGGCCGACAAGGAGCGGCTGCAGCTCGAGGCCGAGGCGTACCGCAACGGCATCCTGCCCGTGGCGCAGGGCGCGGCCGCGCGCATGCTGCAGGATGCGCAGGCCTACAAGTCGCAGGTGACGGCGATCGCTGAAGGGCAGGCGTCGCGCTTCGCGCAGATCGAGGGAGCGTATGCCCAGGCGCCCGAGGTGACCCGGCGGCGCCTCTACACCGATGCCATCGAGAACGTGCTCTCACATGCCCACAAGGTGATCATCGACTCGCGTGCCGGGAGCAATCTCGTCTACCTGCCGATCGACAAGCTCCTCGAAAAGAGCATCAACCGCGAGTCGGAAACAGGCGCCGAGAACGGCGCGGGCGGCCCTAAGGATCAGACCGACCAGGTGACCATCGAAGGCACCCGCTCGCGGGGGGAACGCTGAAGTGAGCTCGCGGCTTTTCCCCTGGTTCTTCGTGGTTGCGGGGCTGCTGCTTTTCGTGGCGTTCTCGCTCTTCTCGGTGAGTGAGACCGAATACGCCATCCGCACGCGTTTCGGCGAGATCATCGACACCCGCTACAAGCCCGGCCTGCACTTGAAGTGGCCCTGGGACCGGGTCACCAAGTTCGATCGCCGCGTGCTCTCTGAGTCCTATACCGGCGAGACCTTCCTCACCAACGACGGGCGGGGTCTCATCGTCGATTTCTACGTGAAATGGCGCGTCAAGGATCCCTCCACCTACTACACCGCGGTCGCAGGGAGCGAGGGCCTCGCGGCGCAGCGACTCGCGGAGATCGTCAAGGACGGTATCAAGAGTGTCGTCGCGCAGCGCACGCTCCAGCAGGTGGTCTCCGCCGAGCGC